>Ga0316209_1000106_pt1 | contig 172209 bp, 182 predicted proteins | sample 6monopyrite_MG_FD_204945 | JGI IMG/M metagenome (GOLD analysis project Ga0316209, IMG submission 204945) | Microbial mat bacterial communities from mineral coupon in-situ incubated in ocean water Damariscotta River, Maine, United States -... | ecosystem: Environmental > Aquatic > Marine >... | reverse complement strand
CGCACCAGCCTGCTCGGGCAATGGTGTATTTTTGTCGGCAGTGTAGCGGATTTTCTTAACGCCATTTTCATGAGGCCGATCCATACCACTAATGTGCACGGGTTTTTAGTACAATTGCCATTTTTGTTTGCACCTAAAATTCGCAATACGCCTCAAAATCTACCCTTGGTAATATGGAGTTATAGATTTGGCCTTGGTTTTAGTTTCTCAGCAGACCCTAAATTACCCACAGTATTCCACATAGACCCATCTCCTTTTTGGCTTTTAAGCCTTGTTGTATTTCTATTATTTTTTTCTTCCTACCACTAGAAGCGAATCTCCATCCTCGAATTCCTTATAGTTTTCAATTGAGAGGATCTCGAAATCCCTCTTATAAAGCTGGTTGAGGGTTTCTTCATCATGATAATTAACAAAAAGGCCTTTGAAAATTTCCGAACCTTCACCTTTCCAAAAGGAATGACAGATTACACCATTGGGTTTGAGAATTTCGGTTTGTCTTTTGATTGAACCAGCTAATTCATTGTCAGTTAAGTGGTGCAGTACTTTGTTTGAATATATTCCATCAAACTTTTTGTCAGTCAATAGAGTGATTGCATCAAGTTCGAGAAATTCGCCAGTTGGATTTTCTGAAATCAAATGATTCAGAAACTCAGTTGAATTATCAGAACCCACAACATCGTACAACTTGTTTAGAATTCTCCAATCGGTCCCTGGCCCAGAACCAATTTCAAGTAAAATCGAGTCAGACGGCAACTCCCGATTAAGCTTTTTAATCAGTTCACTTCCGTCTACACCTTTAGCTAACCTGATGTATTCATCAACCGATTCTTTTGTGTTATAATATTTTCCTTTCACGTTCTTTTTTTCATGTATCACAGCCTCGCACCAACTACCCACGCCCGATATGCATCGGCTGGAGGATTTTTAAAACTTGAATTTAGTGAAGATAGTGTTCGATTAATTGGCTGGTAGATGATTTTTTGATTTGTGTGAAAGAAAACGAATTTGAAAAAGCCTGATACGAATCGTCATCGAATCTTTTGAGTCAATCCTTTACCCGCATAAACTTGAGTGCCTTGAGCATCAGGTCAGGGTAGGATTGAGAGGGTGGCCGCTTCTCCACATTGAGATAGATGCCCAGCTTTTCAATAATCGGAATTTTGTACACTTCGATCAGCTCGATGAGCGTGCCATCCGGGTCTTCAGTGTACGTGCAGTGTACGCGTGTGCTTTCGCCCATGCTCAGCACATCTTTTGTGTCACAGGTGAAGCCGTGACCAATCGTTTCTAGTTTTTCACCCAGAGCTTTCATATTTCGAATGTCGTAGGCGAGGTGCACAAATCCAATGTCACCCCATTGGCGTCCCTCATAAATTTTCACTGGTTTTCTGTCCGACAGATCCAGTACCAATTCGAGAAATGTCTTACCGAGCAATTTAGAGAATCCACCACCAGATGGATTGCTCTGTGTGAGAAGTACGCGCCTGTATTTCCCATGGCCTCCGTTGACAGTCGACCAATCTTCGAATGCGCCTGATTCATCATAGACCACTTCATCATACCCCAGCACGCCATAAAAAGTCATTGCTTTCTCCATGTCAGAGACGCCCACAGTACAACCAGACGTGCCGCCTGTCACATGCTTGGATTTCGTATAGAAATCCTTAGCCTCTACAATCTGAAAGTTGAGACCATTTAGGTCTTTGATGTGGAACGCCTTCCAGCCATTCGGCATGGTTACAATAGCTGAAAGTACTTCTGCGCCATTCTCCTTGAAGAACTCAAAAGCTGCCTGTACATCAGGTGTTTTCACCCATCCTACATTGATTCCCAAATCACCTAGCTGATGGTCTACATCTGCATGGGTAGCCTTGAATGTACTGGGACGAACAACCTCCATGGCGCATCCTCCTTTCATGTTCAAAACCATGGCCGCTCGTTTGGAAATGATCCGATTATTGGTGTAGATAGTCATTAGTTCGGCATCAGCTTCATCATTGAAAAACGGCATATCCAGACCAAAAAATTTCCTGTACCATTTCCATGCTTTGGCATGTTCTGGTACCCCTACGCCCAAATGCTGCATACCGTGTATCGTATATCCCATTTGCTTACTTCCTTAGTTTTTTTGTGAATTGACTGAGCGCCAAATAAAGGCAATATAATTGAGTCTTGTTCATCTTAATTATAATAAAGGATCAAAGTTCTCATCGAATGTTCAGATGGGAAATGGTCTCTTTGAAAATTGTGATAACCTCTTCGGCATGCAGATGCTTTCCATTTCTCACCTTCCAATCTCCGTTGACAAGGGTGCCAAGAAGGAAGGAGGGGTCTCCAGCATAGATGAGCGTAGAGAGTGTATTGTCGGGTCTGCTGCTTCCCATCAACGGAATGCTTTTATCTATCACTACAGCATCAAAGGACTGTCCCACTTGGAAGTATTCGGCGGTCGAATCACCCATGGCCATACGCCCTGACTTTAGCGCCATGTCATACCCAAAGTGTCCGCTATCTCCGCTGATTTCAGAAATGAATTGATTTCGGCGATGAGTGGTCAGGCGCTGACCATAATCGAGGATTCTTAACTCTTCCAACGGGCTCAGGCCAATGTGGCTGTCCGTTCCGATCGACCAATTGCCACCAGCTCGTTGAAATTTATTCAATGGGAAAATCCCATCGCCAAGATTACCCTCGGTCGATGGACAGAGGACGATATGTGCTTTACTTTTGGCAATGCCAATCGTCTCTTTCTCTGTGAGATGCGTGGCATGAACGAGATGAAATCCGGCATCCATGGGCGTGTTTTCCAGCAACCATTCGACCGGTCGATGGCCGTAATGTGCGATGCATTCATCCACTTCTTTGAGCTGTTCCGAAATGTGAATGTGAAAAGGAAGCTGGCGATTATTCTGTTCGAAAAAATTCCGCACGCTGGTTTTATCCACTGCACGTAGAGAGTGGAATCCCTGAGCCAATTTGGCCGTTTTGTATTTCGAGACAGAGTGCTCAGATGCCTCCAAAAGTTGGAAATATTCGTCAAGATTTTTTGAAATGAATCGGCGCTGCTGCTGCTGAGGTTCTTGACTGAATCCTCCTTTTTGGTAAAACATTGGCACGAGGGTGATGTTGATGCCTGCCATCTCAGCTGCGGCAAGCAATCGCTCACCCATCTCGCTTTTGTTATCAAAAGGAGTACCGTCTTTGTCGTGATGTAAGTAATGAAACTCCGCTACGGCGGTGTAGCCATGTCGGAGCATCTCAGTGTAAAGTAGGGTAGCAATCGCTTGCAACTGCTCTGGATTAATCGAAAGAGCAATTTTGTACATGGTGTCTCTCCAGGACCAAAAATCATCTGATCTGGATGGATCTGGATGCCGCTCAGCCAAGCCGGCCATAGCGTACTGGAAAGCATGAGAATGGGCGTTTTGAAACCCTGGCAGGCAGTAGCCTTCTACTTCTTCGATGCTTGTGTCGGCAGGTCTTTTTGATGAAATGCTAGCAATCTTCCCCTTGTCATCGACGGTTATAAAAGCATCCTTCTGCCAGCCGTCCGTTTGAAGTAAGAGGTCAAATTTGAATGTATTCATTGGTGGTTCAATTTCGTTAGCGTGCCCAACAATTCCTGAAATAGGCCTTTGAGGATGCTGCGCACTTTTTCTGCTCGACCTTCATGATAGAGGGTTTCTGTGTCATACATGTACAGAATCTTGGACATCTCCAGCTGCAGCGCGTGGATGCCCTGATCTGGATTCCCGAAATGGCGTGTCAGATTTCCACCTTTAAAAGGGTCGTTGTGCTGAAAGGAATAGGGCGAATTATCGAGCATATTTGTCGCTACTTTAATCAAATCGGGATGAGCAGATGTTTCGTCCACGTCCCCCAGAATCAAATCTGGAAATGGCTCGGCGCGAATGCCCGGAACGAACTGGCGAATGGAGTGTGCGTCGAAGAATAGCACATGTTCAAAGTTGGCTCTTTTCGCCTGGAGAAGCTCTTCGATTTTATTGTAATAAGGGCTGTAGTAGGTCTCAATTCTCCGTTGAATTTCCGTGGAATCAGGTTCGTTGTTTTGGTAAATGGATTCACCATTGAAATCTGACGTAGGCGTGAGGGCGGTGATCACTCGTCCATCATCATATAGGGGCTTGCTTTCTGCGTTTCGATTGAGATCAATGACCCATCGGCTGTAGTTGGCCTTGATCAGGGTGACGCCCATGTGGCCAACGAAATCATAGAGCTTATCTACATACCAATCAGTATCATCAATGAATTGAATTTTTTCGGAAACGTAGGCGTCTTTGATTGCCTTTGGAATTGCAATTCCGCAGTGGGGAACACTCACAAGAATTGGGGAATTTGGATTGAAATCGGTTACTTCAAAAGGCATGAGCGAAGGTAATTCATAATCCTTCCGAGAGATCGACATTGATCAAACTTAATTGGCCCATCCATCCTTTATGAAATTGGGATTTGTGATTACGACATTTTGCATAGTGAGTCCTATTTCTACCCATGATTTATTCATGTGTTTTTGTCAAGCTGTTTTTGGTAAATGAAACTTGCTACCATGCCATGAGGTATCCGAATAGCCGATGGACTTAAAATTTTCTCGCTATTCCATAATTCACCGTGGTTCACAGACTTTTATCTTTCACCATTCTCATCATTCGGTTAGCAAAAACAAAATCATCCAGCTCTTTCACGCCCGAATCCATGATGTGTTTGTTGTCACCTTCCCAAAGCTTTCGTCCTTCATAAATGTAAATAATGTGATCGCCAATTTCCAATACAGAATTCATGTCATGGGTCACTACCACGGTTGTGATCTTGTACTCATCGGTGATCTCTTTTATGAGGTTGTCAATCCGAATCGAGGTTTGTGGGTCGAGACCTGAGTTGGGTTCGTCGCAGAAGAGGTAGTTGGGGTTGTTGACCATTGCTCGCGCAATACCCACGCGTTTTTTCATTCCTCCAGAAATTTCCGAAGGCATTTTATTGTTCACATTCTCCAGCCCCACACGTTCCAGACAAAAGTTGACCCGATCCAGTTTTTCTTCTGGTGTCATTTTGGTCAATATTTCGAGGGGGAACATCACGTTCTGCTCTACGCTCTTGCTGTCGAAGAGTGCGCCACCCTGAAAGAGCATGCCAATTTCTCTACGCACATCGGTTTGAAGTTGCTTGTCCCCATGGGTGAAATCCCGATTGTCATAAAGCACATTTCCTGTGTCGGTCGGAAGGAGTGCGACCATGCACTTTAGCAATACGCTCTTACCAGTCCCCGACATCCCGATGATCAGATTGCATTTTCCTTTTTCGAAATTTCCACTTACGTCAAAAAGCACTTGCTTGTCGCCAAATGATTTCGATATGTTCTGAACTTCGATCATGAGGGTGTGAGGAATGGCGCCAGCAAATAGGCCAATGAAAAATCTGCAGCCAAAATCCCGATACAGCTGCTGGTCACGGCATTGGTAGAAGATTGTCCAACTTCTAGCGCGCCACCAGAGGTGAAAAATCCTTTATAGGCAGAGATACTTGCCACAATGTATCCATACACCACCGCCTTAATCATTGCAAACGAAACACCGAATTCATTGAAATCCATTTGAATACCTGTCAAATAATCAGTGCCGGAAATCACTCCACTTACTACGGCTGTTAAATAACCCGAATAGATGGCAAAGAAAGCCGACAAGATCACCAACAGAGGAAACATAAGTACTGAAGCGATAATCTTGGGTAGAACCAAATAGGAGATTGCATTGATGCCCATCACTTCCAGCGCATCAATTTGCTCGGTGATCCGCATCGTACCGAGCTCGCCAGCAATGTTGGAGCCCACTTTACCAGCATACACAATGGCGATGATCGTGGGAGACAATTCCAAAATAGTCATGTCCCTAACGACGAGTGAAATGACCGGATCGGGAATCAATGGACTGATAAGGTTATAAGCTGTCTGAAGGGTGGTCACTGCACCCAAAAAGACGGAGACAATCAATACGATGAAAAGAGAATCATATCCCACTTTGATGGCCTCATCAAAAGTGAGCTTTACGTACGATTTGAAGGTTTCTCTTCGGACGAATAGGTTGTAAATAAAAATAAGATATTTGCCGAGGCTTCTCATGTATTGTAGAAGAGCAGGTTAGTTAAGCGAAAATTAGCAAAGAAAAAATGAACGACAAGTAAAATGAAAAATACTAATCAATTGATTGTGGTGACAGGCGGTACAAAGGGTATTGGGCGTGCGATAGTAGAAAGCTTCGCCAACCAAGGATATAGTATAGTCACCTGTTCTAGAAACGAAGATGATTTGGTGAAAACAAAGAAGGAAGTGGAGTCAGCTTATCCTGTGGAAGTTCACACCATGAAGGCGGATTTGGGCGACAAAAAAGAGACCTTGGGATTTGTGTCTTTTGTGAAGGGGCTGGGCAGAGAAGTAGCTGTCCTCGTTAATAACACGGGGATGTTCGTGCCCGCACCCATCCATGAGGAAGAGGAGGGGTTGTTGGAAACCATGATCAATACCAATCTGTACAGCGCCTACCACCTATGTCGAGGGATTATTCCTGAAATGAAAGTCAGGCGATCGGGGCATATTTTCAATATCTGTTCGGTGGCCAGCATCAAAGCTTATCCCACAGGCGGCTCATACTCCATTTCCAAATTCGCCATGTATGGTTTGACGAAAGGCTTGCGAGAAGAAATGAAAAACTATGGTGTAAAAGTGACCGCCATTCTTCCGGGCGCAACTCAGACGTCAAGTTGGGATGGGGAAGATGTAGAAGAGGGACAATTGATGAGACCAGAAGACATTGCCGAATTGGTTTGGGCATCTTTTTCTTTGAGCAGCTTGTCTGTTGTGGAGGATATAGTCGTTAGACCACAGTTGGGAGATATTTAGGGTGATTCGACTTCTCAATAGGTTTGGCTTCCCACAGATATCCAAGGAAAATTTTTTGTCAAAGTATCCTATCTTTTCTTCATTGTTACTCAAATGTCCAACATGTATTATGTATTTTATTAATATATAAATTCATATTTTAATAAAATATAAGTTTGTGTGTTAGTAAAATGTAAATATCTTTGTTGAGTAATTTTCAACAATGGTCTTAAAATCAGACATAGAGAAATCGGTTGTAGCGCAAAAGCAGTTTTTGAAGAACAAACAACAGGGAGAGGAGCGAGAGGCACGTGACAAAATACAATTGTCCTCTTCGCATATCGTGATCATTACAGGTGTCAGAAGGTGTGGGAAAAGTACGTTGATGCATCAGATAGGTAAGCGAATCGATAAGAATTTTTCTTTTTTCAATTTTGAAGACCCTCGGGTATTTGGTTTTGAATTGGCTGATTTCCCCAAACTCAATGAGGTTTTTGGAGACCAAACGGAATATTACTTTTTTGATGAAGTACAGAACGTTGAGAGGTGGGAATTATTTGTTCGCAATCTTCATGATGAGGAAAAAAAAATATGCCTGACTGGCTCAAACGCCTCTTTGCTGAGTAAGGAGCTTGGTACTCGCTTGACAGGTAGATACATCCAAGTAGAGCTGTTTCCGTTTTCGTACAACGAATATTGTTCATTTAAGAAATTGGATAGAATAGCCAGAACCTTCAAATCATATTTGGAATTTGGAGGATTCCCTGACTACATAAAGAGCAAGCAAAAGGAGCAGCTTCAACAACTCTTCAAAGACATCATCTATAGAGATATCATCGTGAGATATGGCGTGCGAAATTCCAAACTGTTGATAGATATCGCTTTGTTCCTAATCTCAAATGCAGGGAAAGAATATTCCTTGAATAACCTAAAAAATGCCTTCGGAGTTGGGTCGACTAATTCCGTAGCAAGTTACGTTCAGTGGTTCGAGGATAGCTATCTCATGTTTTCACTTCCAAGATTTAGCTGGTCGCTCAAGAGTGTGGCCATAAATCCTAAGAAAATCTATACGATAGATACAGGGTTTGCCCAAGCCAATTCATTGAGTTTTAGTGATGATCCTGGACGGTTATTGGAGAATGCCGTGTACCTGCAGCTTCGCAGAAAATTTTCTGATCTCTATTATTTCAAAGGCAAAGGAGAATGCGATTTTCTTGTGAAAGAAGGAAATAAGATAACAAATCTACTACAGGCGTGCACAGAAGTGGATACCGAGAACATGCATCGGGAGGTTGGCGGATTGGTTGAAGCATTGACATTTTTTGATAAAAAAGCAGGAGTGATCGTCACCCTGGATCAGGAAGACGAACTGAAAGAGGCTGGCAAAACAATAAAGCTCGTGCCAGCTTATAAATGGTTCGATTAATTGCCGTGCTATTTCTCTGTGATCTTTGTCCCTTCTTTGTGTTCTTTGTGGTTCGATTTTTTTGACAATCTTAGTATCAAAGGACTAGGTACCTATTACCAATGAAATATCACCGAAGATTCACCCGCCAAGTAAACATCGGCAACACTCCACTCGGTGGCGACCAACCTATCCGCGTCCAATCCATGACGACTATAGACACAATGGATACAATGGGTTCTGTGGAGCAAACCCTACGCATGGTAGAGTCGGGTTGCGAGTATGTGCGATTGACTGCCCCGAGCATAAAAGAAGCGCAAAACCTTGAACCCATTCGAGATGAATTACGAAAACAAGGTTGCGAAGTGCCGCTGGTCGCTGACATTCATTTCACACCAAATGCCGCCGAACTTGCCGCCAAGATCGTTGAGAAGGTGCGAGTGAATCCTGGCAACTATGCAGACAAGAAAAAATTCGAAGAGATCGAGTACACAGATGAATCCTACGATGAGGAATTGGCAAGAATCAAAAAGAAATTTTCACCGCTCGTAGTAATCTGTAAAACGGAAGGCACAGCCATGCGCATCGGCACCAATCATGGTTCGCTCTCTGACCGAATCATGAGTCGATATGGTGATACCCCACTTGGTATGGTGGAGTCAGCGCTGGAATTTATCCGAATCTGCGAGGAAATGGATTACTTCGATATGGTCATTTCCATGAAGTCAAGCAATCCACAAGTGATGATTCAGGCGTATCGCTTGCTTGTTGCGAAACTTGATGCAGAAGGGCTGCAACCCTATCCGCTACATCTTGGAGTGACGGAGGCTGGAGAGGCAGAAGACGGTCGGATAAAATCAGCTTTGGGAATAGGGACTTTACTAGCGGAAGGTTTGGGTGACACAGTACGTGTCTCGCTCACCGAAGAGCCGGAAGTAGAAGCTCCTGTTGCAAGACTTTTGGTTGACAGGCATATGCATTTAGAAATATCACATGCCAAAAGCCAGTCAGAAAACATAAACGGACTCGGAGAGCCTCTTATCAATCCTTTTGAATATCAACGGAGACCAACTACGGAAGTGGCCAACTTCGGAGGCGAGAATGTGCCACGAGTAATTGCTGATTTTTCTACCATTGAGACTACAGGTAAAAAAGATCTGAAGGTAATCGGCCATTCGTATCTGCCCGCAATCGACAAATGGGGGATGAACGATATGGGTGCGGATTACATTTTTTCAGGTGCTAATCCGTGTCCTTTTATGTTGCCAAATGGCCTCAAGGAAATCTTGGATCATGCGACATGGCATGAAATAGAAGATCGAGAAAATACGTTCCCATTGCTCTCAACACAGGAGCTTGGTCAAGTAGAATTACATCCGGAATTAAATTTTTTGTCAATGGATGCGGAGGATTTGTCCTCAGTTCAAAAGTTGACCAACTACGACAATCTTGTGCTGATTCTTGAAACCAAGAATGAGATGGCACTGGCATCTTTTAGACGATTCTTCATCGAGCTTATCAAGCAAGAAATCAAACTCCCGGTGATTGTCAAACAAGGGTACGAAAATGGTACGGAGGAGCAAATTATGCTTTATGCCGGGACAGATATCGGCGGATTACTTATTGATGGACTTGGAGATGGCGCAATGCTCAGAACCTCCGAGCAGAGTCAAATGAGATTCCACAATGAGACACTCTTCGGTGTACTCCAAGCTGCACGAACCCGAATCACTAAAACCGAATATATTTCGTGTCCATCCTGCGGACGGACACTTTTCGATCTGCAAGAAACCACCGCCATGATCAGGAAGCGTACCGATCACCTGAAAGGCCTAAAAATTGGTATCATGGGGTGCATTGTGAATGGCCCTGGCGAAATGGCCGATGCGGACTTTGGGTATGTGGGCTCAGGTAAAGGGAAGATCACCTTATACAAGGGACAAGAAGTAATGAAACGAGGCGTGCCTGCCGAAAATGCACTGGATGAATTGATTGATTTGATCAAAGAAAGTGATAGGTGGTTAGAGCCTTAATGATTAGCACCTTTATCTTGCGGCTTCTTAAAAAAATGATATACAAATGACTCGGATTATCGGCGTTTTCGTTTTACTGTTTTCAGTTATTTTTTCTTTTGCACAATCGTTCATTGGGTCGGTTATCAATGAAGAAACCAATGAACCTGTTCCTTTTGCAACCATAAGAATTGTAGAAACGGATGATGGTTACATCGCCGACGCTGAAGGGCACTTTTTTATCGAAGGATTTCCAGATCGAGTCGTTCAGATGGAAGTATCGAGTGTAGGGCTCGAAACCATTCGGGTCTTGATTGATTTATCAAATACCAAGCAATTTGAATTCAGGCTTACACCTTCTCACTTTGAATTAAAGGAGCTTGTGGTATCGGCACCTTCCGGGAAGTTGGATGAGGTGAGCATAGTCAATGTAGAGCACAAGTCTATTTCCAGTACACCGCCATCTGTTTCACTGGCTGCTCTACTGTCGAGCATCTCCGGAGTAGAACAAATAAGCACGGGAGCGGGGATTGGCAAACCAGTTATCCGCGGACTTTCGGGAAGCAGAATTGTCGTTTATTCACAGAATATTCGATTAGAAAATCAACAATTTGGTGATGAGCATGGGCTTGGTGAAAATGCCGTAGGTATTGAACGAGTAGAGGTTATCAAAGGGCCAGCTTCTCTTCTATATGGGGCAGATGCGATGGGAGGCGTTATTTATATGGTGGATGAAAAATATGCCAATAGAAATGAATCTCAAGGGTTTATCGGAAGTCAATTCTTATCCAATGCAAAAACAACGAGCTCACAATTTGGGTTTAAGACCAACAAAGAAGGGTTGAAATGGAACGCTTTTGGCGCCTATTCGTCAAATATTGATTACAAGTTGCCGAAGAAAAGAGCAAGCAATACTCGTTTTGATGAAATGGCTATAAAAACGTCACTTGGCTACTCGAAGGGTGCATGGGTTGGGAATCTTAGGTATAGCTATCTGGTCAATAATTTTGGCATTCCCGAGGGTGAAATCGGGAATGACAAATCGAGAAAAGTGCTGTTGCCAACTCAGTATGTCTCTCAGCGCAATTTGAGTTTAGAAAATAATGTATTTTTTGGTCAAAAAGATTTGACACTCATAGTAGGATACAGCTCTAATCAGCGCGAGGAGTTTGAAGAATCAAGAGCTGCCGCAGAGCTTGATATGCTACTCAATACTGTCACTTATCAAGTGAAGCTATCCATCCCAAGCAAGTCGGAGAAAATCAATATGGTCACAGGAATTCAGGGCATGAAACGAAAAAACACCAATAATGGAGAGAGAATTCTAATACCAGATGCGACTACAATGGATTTTGGAGGATACGGTTTGCTCACAGTAGATCTGAATGAAAGATTGAAACTACAGGGAGGATTGAGATATGACGTCAGAGATTTGAAGACGGTGGGATACTTGGTTGGAAGCAAGAATATTCCAGAGCTCAGCCGTAAATATTCTAGCACCAATTTCTCCATGGGTGGAAGCTACATATTGAAAAAATTGACGTTCCGAACGAATGTATCCACCGGATATCGTTCTCCAAACACGGCGGAATTACTTTCCAATGGCCTACATGAAGGGACGTTGCGATATGAGCTGGGCTCGATCAATTTGGTGGAGGAAAATGCAACCCAAATAGATGCGAGCTTAACGTATGAAAATGAACATTTAAGTATCACCATCAATCCATTTTACAATTCGATTGACAATTACATTTTCTTGTCACCAACTGGCGACCTACTTGAGGGGGCTGATTTGTACACGTACAATCAGACCAATACCAAACTTTGGGGCGGTGAGATTGGTCTGCATTACCACCCTCATACTATTCACTGGCTTCACATTGAAAGTAACTATAGCCAAGTGAAAGCAGAGGATGACTCTGGTAATCCTCTGCCACTAATCCCGGCACGTGTGCTTACCAGCAAGCTGAGTGCGGAGCTGTTTTCGAGCCGTGAAGACAGGAGTGGAAATGTGTTCGTGGAATTAATCAGCAGAGGCAAGCAAGAGCGGGTTGCTTTTAATGAATCCAGATCGGATGCTTACGAATTGGTCAACACAGGGTTTGACTTGGAGAGAGGAAAGATCCATTGGCGAGTAGGAGTTGACAATTTGCTGAACACAGCCTACGTGGATCATTTGTCAAGGCTGAAGGCAGATGAAATCCCTAACCCGGGCAGAAATATTTACCTTGGTTTTAACCTAAGTTTTTAGACAAAGTCGGTCATTTTTTTTTGCTAATTTTTTTGTTTCGTGCATCCATCTCCTTGAACACCTGGTCATAGTCCTGATCAGGAATCAAGTAATTGAAATTTTTCCAAAAATCTTCTGTGCTACCGTCCAGCTGACCTATCAAAATGCCCTTTCTGGCTCGTTCATCCTTTTCAGGAAGGATGATATTTTTCTTTGAAATTTCAGTAACCACAAAATCACCGTAGTAGTGGATAAGGGCTGAAAACGTATTGTCATTGTCACGCAAAGTCCAGTCCACATTGAAGTTTGAATGACTCAAATACCACTTCCCGTCTGCGTAATGGTAGTTGAACTCTGAATCGAACTTGTCCCAAGTGCTATTGCCGAGCTTGGTTATCTTCTTCGATATCCAGCTATCAAATATTTCAATAACCTCTGTGTTCGATGGACTAAAACCAAAGCTTATTTTCACAAAAGCCAGCGTCTCAGTATCCAATAAAATACGTCCCTTGTAGCCAGTGTCTCTGTTAGATTTTTTTTTATCAAAGTCCACAACAAATACAGGCCGATTGTTGTACGTGCTTACATCTTTAATTTCGTACGTGTGTTTTTTTCGAATCTTCTTGGATAGAATGGACAAGTCAATTAGAAACGAGCTATTGAATAGGCTTTTGGGACTGATTCCAGCATTGAATGCTTTGAATTGTTCAAATGCAGTCGTGTCTCTACTGGCTCTACCTTTTAGGATTTGGAGAACGTCTTTTCCGTCTGATCGAAAAACATCAAAGGCGGTTTCGGACAGTTGTATAAAATCCTTGGTGTCTTTCATTTGTGATCTCCAAAATCCACGTAAGCGCATGTTGCTCTGATCATGATTTCGTGGAATTGCATCGATTGCCTCTTCGATTATGGATCTTTTTTTAGCTTGAATAATTAACTCAGGAAGGTTAGTGTGAACTGCGGTTAGTTTGACTATCAATTGTTCATTTAACGGGATTTGTTGAATCTGAATTAGTCGAGAGGTATAACCTAGGTAGTTGACTTGAAGCTGTTTGTTTTGATTTTCTTTTGGCAAAAAGAGTGAGAATTCACCTCTGGAATTGGTAATTACCCCGATAGTTGAATTCGCCAGGCCTACATGGGCAAAGGGCAGAGATACGTTTGACTCGACATCAGTAACAATTCCCTCTATTCGTATGGATTGAGAATGGAGTAAATAGGGGAGGAAGAGGAATGCAAGAAGTAGTTTCATAAGGTCGTTTAGGGTTGAGCGAAGATAGAATTCTAACGATGTATAAATCTGCCATTGTCATTAAAACATGTTAAATGCTGAATTCTTGAGAAACGTATTTTCGTATGTTCTGAACTAATTGTGGAGAATTGTGAACTCCATGAGACACATTTGTAAACCAAATATTCAATCAAGAATCCAATGGACGAAAAAGAAAGCGATGCAGAAAAGAAAGCTTCAGGCTTTTTCAACCTGAGCGAAATAGGCAAATACTACTTTCGCAAAAAAGACCCATCCCAGAAAAAAGACGCCAATCTCCGGATGATGCACGGGATCAATAAAATTGCATTATTTATGTTTCTCGCAGCAATTATTTATCTTGTAATCAAACGCGTTTTTCTCCAATAATTCATGAGATTATTACCATCTATATTCCTAGGCTGTTTTGGTTTTCTCGCCCTGGCACAAATCAATACCGATCGCCCCACTCAATCCTTTTCACCGCACGTGATGCCCAAGAGCGGCCTTCAATTGGAGGCTGGATTTTTATCCGAACGCCCATTTAAGAACGTTGATTTGTATAATGTGACGTACGTGAATGCCCTCGTACGCTATGGATTGCTTGATAATGTTGAGTTGAGGCTGACGCAAAACTATGTAGGCGAGCGATCACTATCTGCAATCAATGGAGTGAGTCCAACCACGATTGGAACGAAAATCCATCTTCACGAACAAACGGGTGGGTTACCCCAAATTGGGCTTATTGCCAGCGTCACACTTACCAACGGTGATGAGGCCTTTGCTCCAAATGAGTCGATTCAAGATATTCGCTTGCTTTTTCAAAATGACTTGTCAGACAAGCTAACGCTGGCTTATAATTTTGGCGCTTTTTGGTCAGGGAGTGGGACTGCAGTTGGAATTTATACGGTAATGTTGGGTATTTCTGCATCCGATAAAATGAGCTTTTTCGTTGAGCCTTATGGGTTTTTTGAAAAGGACACACTGGCTGATGCCCGTTTCAACGCAGGTTTGACCTATTTAGTGAATGATAATTTCCAATTGGATCTTTCCGCTGGCAATGCTCTTTCGAACCTAGCTCCGGACTACTTTGTTAGTTTTGGTGCGGCTGTTCTGTTTTAAACTATTTTTACTTTTGTTGGATACTAACTCCAGACTGAGTTATATGAAAAACCTATTTTGTGAATTGTGATGGAACGAAGTATTGATAAAAACCAACAAGGGTTTTTCTTGTTTTTGCTTATCTCGGCGTATTTGTCAACATCCATATTTGGGATTTTCTATTACTTGGCTGGCGCACAAATCATCGCGATCACATGTGCGATAGGTTTCTCCTTATTTGCTCTGTATGGATTGGTTTCGTACTTCACTTCCAGAATTGTCATCCTATTTCGACTTTCTATTGGAACCGCTCTTATCATCTTTTTTATTCAGACCTATTTGACTGGTGGTGTACTTTCCTCATCAATGTCCGAATTTTTCATTCCCTCCTTGCTTGCCTTTTTCTATCGACCAAAAGAGGACAGATATGTTTTCATGGCACTATCAGTTGCATCGATGTTGGCCATGTGGTGGCTCACCTCCAAAGGATTTGTGAGCAACACACTGAACCCGGATTATGCCATTTCGCATAGCCTGATGTCGATTTTTTTTTCTTTCTCGATTGTGGTCATTTATTCATTTCTTTTTCGTGGCACGCTAGCAAATAGGAATAGACAATTGGCTAAGTCCATGAAAGATCAGCAAGCCACTACCCAAAAGCTCATCCAGTCCGAAAAAATGGCCTCACTTGGTGTGATGTCAGCAGGTGTTGCCCACGAAATCAATAATCCATTGAACTTCATCAAAGGAGGTATTGATGTACTGGCCAAGCAGCTCGAAAACACAAAAGAAGCAGCACCTTTTATCAATGCGGTGGAGGAAGGTGTCAGGCGTGCTTCGTCCATTGTTCATAGTCTTGGGCACTTCAGCAGGGAAAGTGACGCAATGGATGAGGTGTGTGACGTGAACGATATTTTGGACAATTGTCTGATAATGCTTCAGCATAAACTGAAGTACAAAGTAGCCATCGTGAAGGAATTCGAGAAACAGTCACGAACGCTCACTGGCAATGTAGGGAAGCTCCATCAGGCGTTCATTAATATAATTTCTAATGCAGAAGAGTCGATCGAAAAAAAGGGAACGATTGCTATAAAATCGACTGAAATGAAGGAGGGCATACTCGTCATGGTCTCTGATACAGGCACAGGTATTAGTAAAAAAAACCTGTCGAAAATAAGCGATCCTTTCTTTACAACAAAAGCCGTAGGGGATGGGACTGGACTCGGTTTGTCAATAACGTACGAAATTATTCGTGCTCATGGAGGAACAATTAACGTGACTTCCGAGATCAATACAGGCACCCAATTCGAAATTTTTTTTAAGACGTAAATTTTCACAATTACCAACTTCTCAAGATAAGTTGTAAATTATGGTGGCCAGATTATGGAAACTGTTAAGAAAACATTCTTGGGACTTGTTCTATGGACGAGTTTAATAGGAAGCGCAGGTGCGCAAACTACGGATAGTTTGCAGCGTGTTCTTGTTGGTCTCGAGGGTCAAGATCGTATTGACGTTCTTCATCAATTGATCATTTCTGTTTGGCTAAATTACCCAGAACAAGCTATGGATTACGGAGAGGAAGCATGGACGCTTTCTCGACGATCAGGTGACTCAACAAATATTTCCAAATCACTGAGGTTCATCGCGGGGGTGCATTACTATAAAGGAGATTATGAGAGTTCTCTTCTATTTAATCAAAGAGCCCTGGCCATCGCACTTCAAATTGGCGATTCTTCTTTGATAAACAACGGGTATAATAACATAGGCCTGCTCTACTATGACCTTGGGAGTTATCAGCCTGCTTTGGAATATTTGTTAAAGGCGCTGGAGATCAAGAGAAGAATTGGAGAAAAATACGGCATGGCGACAAACCTTAATAACGTGGGTTTGGTGTTTGAAAAGGTGGCCAACTATGAGAAAGCACGAGACTATTTCACAGAGGCGTATGATTTGGAAAAGAAGTCTAACACCAGTGATCTGCTGGTATATTCTCTAAATAATATTGGGAGAACACATCTGCATCAAGGTGACATTGAGAAAGCGAGAAAATATTTTGACCAGGCCAGTACTATCGCTCAACGAATCGATAACATTAACTGGGGGTCGGTATCACTGCGGAGTATTGGAGAGGTAGAACAATCAAGAGGAGAATACGATTCGGCTGATTTTTATTTTCAGAAGTCTTTAAAAGCAAGTGAGAGTATTGAAGATAAAAAAGGGATATATGAAGCATATTATCTGCTTGCAAAATTGGCTCTTAAGATTGGGAATAGCGATCAAGCCATTGAATACCTTAATAGCAGCAATGAAATGGCCGCTCAGCTCAAAGCAAGGCAGCAATTGCTTGACAATTTAAAGTTGTTCACGACCATTTATAAGGCGGAAGGGAATCAAGGTCAAGTTATACATTTTCAGGCCAGGTACATCACACTTAGAGACTCACTTTTTTTGGATGTCATCAACCGCAACTTGTCATTGATACCTATTAAACTGAAAGAAGAAGGAGACAGGCTGAAATTATCGAAACAACAAACCGAGATAGTTAGGAAGAATTTGACCAATACCATAATTACGCTCATACTAATTGCCTTCGTACCCCTACTTGTTTTTTTGATTGTACTTCTTAGAAAGAATCGAAAAAAGAACCACGAACTCAGGGAAAATAATGAAAAATTAAAAAGTACCCAGAAGTTATTGATTCGGTCAGAGAAGATGGCTTCTCTTGGTGTGTTGGCGTCAGGTATTGGACATGAAATCAATAACCCATTGAATTTTATTAAAAATGGAGTGGTTGCACTTTCGCAGTTTGTCGAAAAATCTGAAAACGATGAAGCCGAACTTAAACCTTTCATTGACATAATCAATGAAGGGGTGAGTCGCTCGACGAGCATAGTCAATAGTCTCAGTCATTTTAGCCACACGAGTGCTTCCATGGTTGAGGAATGTGATCTTCATGCAATCATTGATAATTGCCTGTTGATTTTGAATCCCAAACTGGAGGGAAACATTGAAATAGTAAAGGGGTTTACAAAAAAATCTGTGTTGGTAGTGGGCAATGCAGGGAAACTACACCAGTCCATGTTGAATATTTTGTCGAATGCTCAGCAAGCCATGGAAAGAGGAGGCACCTTAACAGTCACTACCGGTGCGAGAAATGATAAGGTAATAATAGCAATAAAGGATACAGGCACTGGAATATTGGAAGAGAACTTGTTAAAAATTAGCGATCCTTTTTTTACAACGAAAGCCCCTGGAAGCGGCATTGGCCTAGGCTTGTTTATCACCTACTCGATCATTGAAGAACACGGTGGTGAGGTGCATGTGACCTCCAATCCAAATAAGGGGACGGAGTTTATTGTGACCCTGGATGCTCAGAAATAAGTTGAAAATCCGAATTGATAACCCACCGTCTTGATGGCAGGGTTTCCGAGAATGTCTCGCTCCCAATCCATTCGGTAATTGAATCGAAATACGGTTTCGGTGGACGGTCGAAAGCTGATAGATGGGACAATGGCATAGCGATGATCGAAGATATTTCCTCCAGTTTCGTTGAACGTGCCAACATTGTAATCCGTGTATTCCAAACGTGCAGCAAGATTGAGCGTGGCATTGGCCCACCCGAGCATTGACTTGCTGAGTATCGGATGAACAATATCCAAAAATCCACCTTTCTGCTGGTCGCCAAATTGCTGGGAGTAGGTGGAGGGTACATCTATAGTCGCCCAGACATATTCTCCAACTAGTTTTGTGTTGGTTGGCAATGTCATTCGCCAGTCTACGGCAATCAAATCTACTCGTCTTTTCTTGTCAAACACGAGCCCATCGTTCTCGAATTTGTTGTACACGCCACCCATCCAAGAGAGGCCAATTTCCCCTAAGGCAAGATGTTTGATAGCTACCTTCAATGTTGCCAATGGCTCGCCATTATAACTCTCCTCAAAACGCTCGGAATTTGCCTTGCTTGAGGCAAGCCACGTTCTGTTTTCTGTATTTTCAACAATCGTATTATCGAACCCATTGGTCAGGTACGCTTCGTAAGAAAAGACCAGATTATCTCTAGCCGTTTTCCCATAAATGCCCATGCCCACGTTGCTCCAGGTAGAGGGGACGAGCGTAGTGGACACAATGGGTCGATTGATAAATTCCCATTGGGGACCGTCGTGGTTTTGGTTGAACGCCCCGATTGGATTCATGAGTACTCCTCCTCGGAGATTCAACATTGGGTGGAAACTCACATCCATAGCCGCAAACTCTATGGACAGTTCATTGCCTCCCTCTTCCAATTCAATCTCTGAGAGGAATTTGATTCGGTGGTTGATGGTGGCAGCCATGAAAATAGTCAGACGGGGGAGCTCAAAAGAAAACCCCTCTGTGATTCCATCCGAGCCAAAATAGTTTGTGTTGGCTTCAAGATATCCACCGAGTGACACGGGAGATTTGCCTACCCCCAAAAAGGGTCGATTGTACACCGCATCCATATTCATCTGCGTAGAATCTTGCGCAAGTAGTGGATACATACCCAACAAAAGGAAGACACATAGGGTGATTTTTCTCATAACAAATGGATGATTAGCTCGTTTTGGATTACTTCGGAATGAAATGACTTGAGCGGTTGTGGAGCAGGTTCGCTGATTACTTCCCCGATATTGGAAAATTCGCTTCCGTGTGCCGGACAAGAGATTAAATCTCCGTGTACGTTCAATTCCGTTCCACGATGTGTACACCTCAACAGAAGGGATGTGAAGTGTTTTTCGCTTTTTCGGTAGACCACAATCGGGTAATCCAACTGCTCGGATTTCACCAAAATATACCGATGGTATTTTTCAGTTTCTCCTTCGATCAAGAATTCAAGCAGACCTACACTTATTTGATTGTTGATGACAAGTTTCTGCACATATACCGTGGGACTACAGCTTGTGAGCAAGGGTGCACCAGCCATCAAACCAAGACAGCCCAGGCCACAGGTTCTTAAAAATTCGTTTCTTTCCATCAGAGGCTTTCCAGAAATTTGATCAAATCAGTTTTCTCAGAACTCGAAAGAGAAGCAAACTGATCTCGGCTGTTTTGAGCCTCACCGCCATGCATCAGGATGGCTTCTTCGATGCTCCTTGCACGTCCGTCATGCATCAAAAAATACTGACCACCTTGAGCATCTTTGGACAAGCCGAGCCCCCAAAGTGCAGGGGTTTTCCATTCGCTTGTCTGGGCAATTCCTTCTGTGTATCCATCGTCCAACCCAGAGCCCATGTCGTGTAAGAGTAGGTCTGTGTAGGGGGAAAAAGTTTTTTGACTAAGCGCATCAATGTCCGTTTCGGGAGTGGTCCATTCTTGGATGTGACAATTCCCACAACCGATGGAGGAGAAAAGTGCGTCACCCGATTGGACTTGTCTATTGTTTTCGTTTCTGCGGAGAGGAGCTTTAAGAGTGCGCAGATAAAAAACAACATTTGCTATCGTAGAAGTGGGAACTTCCGGATCAAGTACATTATCCGCTCCCGTAAATCCCCGATCATAAATCGACGGCTCTGAACGCTCAAAATCACTCGTGATTCCCATGTCTTGGTTGTAAGCGTTTACCGTTTGGATTTGTAGGGTGATGGCGGCTGCTTTTTTTCCAAAGCGGCCAATGTACTGACCATTATTTATTTGATGAATAGTCTTTTCGATAAAATAGTCCGGTGCGTCTAAATAGTTCGGAACTCCACTAATACCATCCATATTTAGATCGTTCGGGTCGGCGTTCGCCAAAATCTGAGTATCGTTGAGGGCAGCAAGAAACCCAAGACCCGTGACGGCAGGGGGAGTGAAATTTGAAAATGAAGCTCCCACAGGAATCGCCTCAGGAAGATGTCCGGGGATGGCTCGGTTTTGAAGTTGTGGCCCACCATTTCCAACGAAAGTATTAACACCAGGACTATTTTGGCCGAATCGGGTAAGTGTAGTAAACGGATGGCCTTTGCCATCGCCTATGTGACAGCTTGCGCATGAGGTGGCAACAAAGAAAGGCCCCAATCCTGTCTGTGTTGAAAATACGTCAGCAAAGGCAATGTCACCTGCGAGGAATTGACCCATTTCTTCCTCTGAGAGCCCTTCTTGTGGGCCATCCAGTAATGAATTTTCGGAAGGTACTCCAGGTATGAGTCCTTCGCATGCAATAAAGAAAGCCAAGACGAATCCTATTGGTACAAGTAGTGATTTCATAAAAGAAATAATTAACGATAACTCAAAATTATGAATATTATTTATCAAAACATAAATTTAGGGTGATCTAAAAATATAAACGATCTTCGAAATGATTATCTTTAACAAAAACTCACCATGATTTCCTTTCAAAAAACAAGTATAGTGACCACTACCACTCAGCAAGAAAGCAGCGATACCCACCAGCCGGAGACGACATATTCCAAGTATGAGCCAATCATTGTCTCAGGTAGCATCATTCTGGGGACGGCTATTATTTTTGTTTTAATCAAGGACATCTTCAAGGGATTTTTGATGAAGCGACGAGACAGATGAATATTGAGAATTACCGAGACTATTGTCTAGCCAAGCCTGGATCAACCGAGGGCTTTCCATTCAATGAAGTGGTATTGGTTTTCAAAGTGATGGGGAAAATGTTCGCTTTTATGGATGTAGATAAATTTGATAAAATCATTATGAAATGTGATCCTGAAAAGGCGATTGAATTGCGAGAGCAATTTGAGGGAGTTGAGCCAGGGTATCACACGAGCAATAAGCACTGGAATAATGTACTAACCGATGGCTCTGTTTCTGATGAACACATATTGGAATGGACGGATCATTCGTATGAGATGGTGGTGAAGGGAATGACAAAGAAGCTCAAAATGGAGCTGGCTGATTTGTGATCCCAGCATATGGATCATCTATCAGCTGCTCTTCGTATTTTTGACGGGTTCAATGTTTAATAAAATGGATCAATCAACTCTATCTTTTCTGGCTCTTGGCGATTCGTACACCATTGGTGAGGCAGTACCCGAAAATGATCGTTGGCCTGTTCAATTGGTCGAAAAATTGAAAGTGGCTGGGATCAGCGTAGCTGATCCCGAAATCATCGCCACCACAGGCTGGACAACTGATGAATTGCAAAAGGCAATAGGTGAGACTGGTGATACAAAAACGTATGACCTGCTATCTCTGCTTATCGGAGTGAATAATCAATATCGAGGATATGATTTGGAAGTGTATAAAAAGGAATTCAAAGAATTGTTGGATCAAGCAATTGCTTTTGCAAACGAAAAACCAGAGAATGTGTTTGTAATCTCCATCCCGGATTATGGTGTCACGCCCTTCGCTTTGGAGCATAATCTAAATCCTGAAAAGATTGCCGACGAATTGGATCAATACAATTTGGAAGCTCAAAAAATCGCCCAATCAAAAGGGGTTGCTTTTTTTGATATTACCGAATGGTCGAAAGGAGCTAAGGCCGATCCATCACTTGTAACATCTGATGGTTTGCATCCTTCGGGTAAAATGTACGCTAATTGGGTGGATACATGCTATGCGTGGGTGTACGAAAACTTGTCTTGCCAGTGACTCACGAAAACGGTCTTAGTGGCGTTAATCTTTCAGTATTCTAAAATTAGTCCTAATTTAGGGGTCTAATCACCCTACTTGCCTTTCCCTTATGCGGCGATTGTGTTATGCCTTGTTTGTTGTGCTCCTTCTGGCGTCTTGTCGCGACAAAGTGATCTGTCCTGCCTTTCAAAGTACCTATATTCTTGATGATCAGGTGAGAGACACCTATTTTTCTTATGCTTGGTATCTGGGTGAGGAAGAAAGGAATGCAGAAGTGACAGCTCAATCAAGTGCTGTTTCATCTAATTCAGCTTCTGTGGATTCTTTAGGGTCTGCTGGCTCTGATCAGCTTTCGATCTTGCCTCCGGATTCGCTTGGCGCAATGGTAGCATCCACTGACAAAAGTGCCGGAATTGATTATTTCGCCTATACAGCAGATTATAAAGTGCCACCTCGCCAACCAAAACGTACCAAGTACGGCATTGTCAAGCGGACACCTTTGATTCCAAATTTTGTCAGAAATATTCAATTGAAGACCTCTCCAAGGGAGAATGTATTGCTGCCTCCAGAGGCAACTGTTGAAGAGGAAGAAATCGCTCCAGAAGATGTTCCAGCAGATTCAGCGGCTATTGCACCGCTTGATTCTACGGCAACCGTAGCTGTTCAGGATAGCTTAGGGGTGAGTCAACCACCAGATTCTACTGCAATATCTTCTGTGGATGAGGCGGCAGAGAAGAAGAAGGCATGGGAGCAATTTAAGTATGGATTCAATCCACTGGACAGTATGCAGCCAGATCAGAGGTATTATTTTGAGCGATACGGATGGCTATTGCAAAATGCCGCACCCAAGGAAGAACCCGTTGATAGTACTCAGATGCAATCGAATGGATTGGATTCCATTGGTGCTGATAGTACGTCTCAGCGAAAGGGTTTGAAGGGACTCTTCAAAAAGAAAGGGGACAAACCTAAAAAGGAAAAGCGGAAGAAAAACAAAGATACGGAAGCACCCGAGTCAGAAGCACCGACAGAAAATACGGAAGCGACCAAACCTGAAGAGGGGGAATCCGGCGAAGGAGGAGGATTGAAGTAGCTCCATGAGTAGGAAACACGAAGCTGTGAACCCAAGACGCCCGTTGGTTTCTGTGATTCTACCATTTTATAATGCTGAAAACACGCTTCAGCGAGCTATCCAATCCATTCTAGATCAGATATATTCAGATTTCGAACTTATTCTCATTGACAATAATTCCACAGACCGATCAAATGAAATAGCAAAAGAGGTTTTGGTTGACCCTCGTGTCCAATTGATACACGAACCTGAACAAGGGGTGGTGCAAGCCGCTAATCTGGGAATAAAAGAATCGTCGGGCAAATACATCGCTCGTATGGATGCCGATGATTGGTCGTATCCGAGTCGGTTTGAGAGGCAAGTAGCCTTGTTGGAAGCAGAACCCGAAGTTGGATTGGTGTCTGGGTTGGTGAGGTATCACGGAGAGCATCCGAAGGACGGGTTTTTGAAATATCTCGACTGGGTCAATGAAGTCACCGAATCACAAGAAATCTACCTCAATCAATTTGTAGAGTATCCGATCGTAAACCCTTCGATTATGTTTCGTCGAGAATTGATTGATAAGTATGGAGCATATCATGAAGGTGATTTTCCTGAAGATTATGAGTTTTTTTTGAGGCTTCAGCAAGGAGGTGTTGAAATGAAGAAAGTGAAAGCTGACATTCTAAAATGGAGCGATCTTCCGAACCGCCTTACGCGGACACATCCGAGCTACACGGATGACGCATTTGAACGCATCAAATCAAAATATTTAGCAGATTGGCTTCAGGCCTATAATCCAAATTTTCCAACTATCTGGATTTGGGGAGCAGGGAAGATAGCAAGGAAAAAAAGCAAAATGCTATCCGAGAGAGGGGTTAGAATTGAAGGGTTCATCGAAGTGACCAAAAAGAATCAGTCTGGCGACTTACCGGTTCTTCATTTTGAAGAGTTGCCGGAAAAGCCAGATCGTTTCATAGTTTCATATGTAGCCAAGTGGGGGGCAAGAGCGGAGATAAAACAATTTCTGCTGGGAAGAGGATGGAAAGAGGGGGTTGATTTTATTTTAGCCGCTTAGCCACCATGCCCATCTATCAATTACCCTCTGATCTTATTTTTCCTCCAGTTTCTGGCGCAGAAGATGGAGTTGTGGCTGTGGGAGGAGATCTATCTGTCGAGCGATTAGCGTTGGCTTATCGCTCGGGTATTTTCCCGTGGTACAGTGAAGATCAGCCGATTATTTGGTGGAGTCCTGATCCAAGATTCGTGTTAAAGCCAGAAAAGTTGAAAATTTCTAAGAGTCTGAAACAGGCGCTTCGAAATCATACGTTTGAAATCACATTCAATCAGGATTTCGAACGGGTCATTGATACTTGCAGGGAAGTAATAAGAGTAGGGCAGGAGAGTACTTGGATTACCCCTGACATGAAGGAAGCCTATATAGAGTTACACAAAAGTGGATTAGCAAAGTCCGTGGAAGTTTGGATGGGAGAAGAGTTGGTCGGAGGGTTATACGGAGTGGATTTGGGGAAGGTGTTTTGTGGAGAGTCCATGTTTTCTTCCATCAGCAATGCGTCAAAAATTGGATTCATAACCTTTGTAAAAGAATTCCAGAAAGGAGGAGGTCAGCTAATTGATTGCCAGGTATACACAGAGCATTTGGCAAGTTTGGGTGCCGAAGAAATGGGAAGGACGAAATTTTTAGATTATTTGAACACCCGAAATTGAGATAAATCGCTCATCTCGCTAGTTATTTTTATCACTTTTAATCACCCTATTAAAAAAAGTGAATTCTTTTTCTACATTTGCCAGCCCGTACGGATGGAGTACGTTCCGGCGGGCACTCCTTTTTGAAAGCCCAATTGAAAGTATCATCAATATTCGGGCAATTATGGCGAGGTAGCTCAGTTGGTTAGAGCGTCGGATTCATAACCCGGAGGTCAGGGGTTCAACTCCCCTCCTCGCTACTCTTAACGGATTTAGACGAACCGTAACGGAGTTAAATCCCCTGATTAACAGTCGCTTAGCGGAAAACCTTCCTACGCTAAGATACGCTGAAATGCGTATATTTGTTATTAAAAGTTTTATTAAAATTTTGTGGCTCACATCAAAATGAGAAGAACCATGAAATTTCCAACAATTACAGTCCAGCACAACAGATTGGGCTACACAAGTAAAACAGGTCTGTATAGCGTGTACTTAAGATGCTATTTTAAAGGAAAAACCGATTATATCCGAATTTCGGAGATACCGAAGGTTGCGGATAGGGATTGGGTTGGTGATGGAGGTCGAGGGCTATACGTCAATAATTTCACCATCAATCAGAAGATTACTGAGATTCTAAATGAGACCAGGGCCTGGGCGCATTCGCAGGTGATGAAAGGCAATCATGTCACGATCCGCCTGATCAAAGAGCAGTTCGATCACCCCGAAGTAACTGAAAGTTTCAATTCCTTCGCAAAGTTTTTTGTTCGCACGATGAACAAAGGCAAGAACGAATTTGAAAAGCGAGCTTGGGGAACGATCCAGGCGTACCAATCCTTCTTGATAAAGCTGGACGAATTTGATGAGGTAATTGAATTCGATGATATATCTCCCAAGCTGGTTGCAGCCTTTGACAGGAATTTGAGAAATGGGTGAAATCTTCTAAGATTAATGTTATCAATGTTTCTCATAGCGTAACCCCAGTTAGAGTGTCTCATAAAACTGATTTCAAAACACCAATCGAACAAGTTGATCTTGTGCTAATTGTAATTGTAGCTCACTACACCCTTGATCAGTGAAAAATCATTTCCTCCACGTTGAGCCCGGAAAGCTGGGCTTAAAATGAGTGAGGGCAGTAATGCCAAATCCATAAATGTGGGGCAGAGTGTGGGTGTGGGTGATGCTAGGATTAGGGAGAGGGGAACTCTTTTTTGTGTTCTTTTTGTTCACCACTAACTATCGTATGTTTTTGAAAAATGATGCAACGTTTTGAAAAGAGTGTAGTACTTTTCATCTTTGCAACGTTGAAACAAGAAATAGCACCTAAATATTCCATGTCTACAACAACACTTCAGGGAGAAACGGCCGAAGAGCTGAGAGAGAGTATTGTTAATACTTATTTGTCTAATGAAAGAGTATTTGTCGATCATGAGGCACTGGTAAATAGATATCTAGATAAGGCTCTTGAATTAGGGAAAAATCTTGATGGGGTTTCTCCACTGTTCGAAGAATTAAGTGATAAGCTAGAAATTCACGCTTCCACCAATTGGAATAAAGAGGAACTCAATTCTCTCATATCTCCATTAAAAAATCTTCTTCAATCTGGATTTCGATTGCTTGCTGCATATAAAAGGTGTGAATTTTACCCTGCAATTAAGTCCCAGGTACAGCAATATGAATCGTACATAAGAGACGTTCAAGAATTGAAGGAGGATATTGAATTCAAAAGAGATGACAATAAATCAATTGATGATTTATTAGGAGTCATTGCTGCACAAAGTTGAATTTCGAATCACTTTCTGTATTTGATTTTGAATTAAAAAAACTCAGTAAAAAAAGAAAGTACTACGGAAACTGTCAGGCAGATGTAGATGGTTTTTTTAGTAAGTTGAAGTCAATTCAAGATGCTTTGACTAGGCATGTTTGTCTTTTAAAGAAAGATGATATCACTGTCGTGAAATGCCGAATTCCGAATTCTAGTAATAACTTCGGTAAAAGTGGGGGGTATCGAGTTTTATATTTGGTGAATCCTGTGAAGAATCACGTTTGTAAATTATTCCTCTTTGCAAAGAAGAATACGTATGGAATAGGTAACATCTCCAGTGAGTATTTGGAATACTTAATTCTGGAATACCAAAAGGAATTTCTTTAAGAAAGATCGTCAAACCAAGAGGGTTAATCCATTCTCACAAAATACCAGTGGCTAGCCAGACCTTGTGCATAAGCAGTGAAGGTTTCTGGCATTCAAATTACCCACTAGATAATAAGAAGAATTTTACTTCCCCTTTCCTTCCGCAGCTCTCAACTCTTCTAGAACAATACCAGCTGTTGGATAGGTATTCTCAATAAATATGTCGAGAACATCCACATCAATTCCGTTTAAGTTATCGTCATCAAGCATCCTCAGCTTAATTAATTCTTCATTCACGTTTATCAGTCTCTCTAAATCACCAATCTCAAAATTCAGGTGATACTTTCCGTCTTTCAAAATCAAATTACTCATAATAAAGGGGTTAAATATTATTAAAAATGTTATTAAATTGCTGCAAACCTCTGAATGCTAGCGCAATGAAAAATCCCCTCCTCGCTACATTCTAGAAATCTTTTCTCTTTTCACGTACTTAATTCGTTTTTTTCTATACCTTATCCCCAAATTCAAGAACGTATGGCGAAGGTGGAATTTGTAGGAGAATATGAAATGAGAGCATCAAAAAAAATGCTCTACCCATTTATTAGTTCAGCTTCCGGATTGTCCCAGTGGTTTGCAGATGATGTGAATATCAATAATGAGGATAAGACGTTCACCATCATTTGGGATGGCGAAGAGAACAAGGCCAAAATGGTCTCAAGCCGGATCAACCATCATGTGAAGTTTGAGTTTCAGGACGATGGATCAGATGATCCAAATACAGTAGAATTTATTCTTGATGTCAACGAATTGACTAACACGGTTTTTATTCGTGTAACCGATTATTCCGATATGGACATTGATGAAGCCCAGGATCTTTGGGATAGTCTCATCCATAACCTCAAGGAAATCGTAGGAGGGTAATAACAACCATTTTTCTGAATGTCTAAACACGGATAAGATTCAAAAAACACATTGAGCGGTCTTCATTGAAGAGCTTTGTGTAGCTGTCTCATAGACTCCATGTAACTTCGCACTAATGCGCAAAATTGATAAGCTTATTATAAAGGCCTTCATAGGTCCTTTCGTGCTCACTACAGCTGTGGCCACCTTTATTTTGCTTATTCAATATATGCTCAAGTACTTCGACGATTTTGTGGGAAAGGATCTGGGCTTTATGGTTTTCGCCAAGTTGCTTTTCTATTTTGCTCTGAACATGTTGCAAGTGGCGCTACCTCTGGGAGTCTTGGTTTCTTCACTTATGACCTTCGGCAATTTGGGAGAGAACTTCGAATTGACAGCTATCAAAAGCGCTGGCATATCTCTCACCAGAGCACTGAGGCCGGTATTCTTTATGGTTTCACTTATTTCAGTAGGAGCTTTTTTCTTTAATAATTATGCCGTGCCAGTGGCCAATCTAAATGCCTACAGCTTGTTGTATGACATAAAGCATAAAAAACCGACCTTGGATATTCAGGAAGGGGCGTTTTATTATGGACTACCCAATTATGTAATTAAGGTCAAGGAAAAAATGCCCGATGATGTCACGCTTAAAGACGTGATCATCTATGACCATACTAGTTCTATTGGAAACAAGCGGGTGATTCTTGCAGATTCAAGTAGGATGTTTGTCTTTCTAGATGATCGCTACCTGAAATTGGAATTGTTCGATGGAAATTATTACAATGAAACTCGAAAACAAGGGAATACGATTGATCAATTCGGACGAACTGAATATTCAAGAATGGACATGGTCTTTAGTTTGGCCTCATTTGAGTTAGACACGACCGATCAGAGTCTGTTTCAGAATAATCGCCAAATGAAAAATATTCGCGAGCTGACAGAGGACATTGATTCAATGACTTTGAGTCTTGAAAAAATCGAAGGATCTTTTGATGAACGTGCCAGTCGATACTACAACTACTTTAGAGAAAACTACAGAGTCGAACAAAGACGCAAGCAGAAACAAGCCCAAATTTTGGCTGATTCCGTTGAAGATGTGGCTCTTGAAGAGCACCTGAAAAATAAGGAACAATTGATCAGAAGCGAATCGAAGGTAATGGCACAACGAATGGCCCCATCTCAAAACCTCAAAAGTGAGGAGAGAGAAGCGGTTCGACCACTTCTTATTTTAGACTCGCTGAGCTTGTCGGATTTAGACAGTTTGATATTTGGTAAGAGCGTCTCGATGGAAACCATAGTAAAGTCAGCACGAACTCAATCTAGAAATATTCAAAATACGATCACGACGATGATGACAAAGGCCAAGCGAACAAATAAGCAACGAAGCAAGTATACAGTTGAGAAATTCAAAAAATATAGTCAAGCGGTGGCCTGTGTTGTTATGTTTTTGATCGGGGCTCCTTTGGGGGCAATCATTAAAAAAGGAGGAATGGGAGTTCCAGTTATTATTTCGATTTTCTTTTTTATAGCTTATTACATTCTGATGATGACCGGGCAGAAGTACGCCGCTGAAGGACGTATGGATGCCGAATTATCCGTTTGGGTGCCAGACCTGGTTTTGCTTCCATTTGGTCTGTTTTTTCTTCGACAGGCGAGGATAGATGCAAGGCTCTTTGATATCGATATCTATATTATCTGGTGGGACAAGCTCATGGCTCGATTTAGAAAAGGGAAAAAATTGGTTAAGACCTAAACAAACTCTAAATTTGCGCTTCGCAAAAAAGAATAGAAAAAAGTAAGAGATTAAGTATGAACTTAACGAAAGAAAAAAAAGAAGAAATTTTCGCAGAATACGGCGATTCAAAAACTGATACCGGGGCTAATGAGTCTCAGATTGCCCTTTTCACCGAACGAATTAACCACCTGACCGGTCATTTGAAAACTAACAAGAAAGACCACTCTACTCGATTGGGGCTTCTTCGATTGGTGGGTAAGCGGAGAAGATTACTCGACAATCTTCACAAGAATGATATCGAGCGTTACAGAGCCATCATTGCTAAGCTGGGCATCAGAAAGTAAGTCATTTATTATTGTAGGGAATTCCACTCGGATTCCCTTTTTTATTTCATTGGGGCTTCCCCAAAAAATCTATTATTATGTTATCAAAACATATCACAAAGAAATTTAATTTATCTGATGGAAGAGAAATATCCATCGAAACAGGAAAATTGGCCAAGCAGGCTGATGGATCAGTGGTCGTTCGAATGGGCAATGCCATGTTGCTTGCCACTGTCGTGTCAAAAAAGACGGCAGGAGAGGGAGTTGATTTTCTTCCCATGTCTGTGGACTACCAGGAAAAATTTGCAGCTGCAGGTAAGATACCCGGTGGATTCCTGAAGAGAGAAAGTCGATTGTCTGATTATGAAATACTGATCTGCCGATTGGTTGACCGAGCTCTTCGACCTCTTTTTCCTGAGGATTATCACGCCGATACCCAGATCATGATTTCCTTGATCTCAAGTGACAAGGAGGTTCGGCCAGATGCACTGGCCGCACTAGCTGCATCCTCTGCTCTTTCAGTTTCAGATATTCCATTTAACGGACCAATTTCTGAAATCAGAGTAATCAAGCTGGGTGATGAGTACATCGTACATCCTACACCTGAGCAGATAGAAGAAGCAGACTTGAACCTCATCGTTGCTGGGTCATTAAAAGACATCATGATGGTTGAGGGAGAGTCTAAAGAAGTCCAAGAAAGCGACATGCTTGAGGCAATGAAAGTGGCACACGAGGAGATCAAGGTACAATGCCAGATTCAGCTAGACCTTGCAAAAGAAGTTGGTTCAGAAACCAAGCGCGAGTATGATCATGAGCCAAAAGATGAGGCAATGAAGGATGCGATGCGGACAGCAACGTACGACAAAATATATGAGGTAGCAGGCAAATCTCTTGGGAAGGACGATCGTGCTGAGGCATTCGGTGCAATCAAGGATGAATATCTAGCTGGGTTTTCGGAAGAAGAACTGGCCGAAATGCACCCATTTCTGATCAAGAAATACTACCACGACATTGAGAAGGAAGCCATTAGAAATTATGTGCTGGATACTAAGAACCGAATTGACGGCCGTGAGACCACTGAGGTTCGACCTATCTGGTCTGAGGTTGATTATCTTCCTACAGCACACGGATCGGCAGTATTTACACGAGGTGAAACGCAAGCATTGACATCTGTCACATTGGGTTCCAAAATGGATCAGCAAATGGTAGATGGTGCGGTGATTTCAGGATATAACAAATTCATCCTTCATTATAATTTTCCTGCATTTTCTACAGGTGAGGCACGACCAAATAGGGGGCCTGGTAGAAGAGAGGTAGGACACGGAAATCTGGCGCTACGAGCTTTAAAGGGGCAGATTCCATTTGATGAAAATCCATATACTATCCGAATTGTTTCGGATATTCTAGAATCAAACGGATCGTCTTCTATGGCAACCGTATGTGCAGGATGTCTTGCGATGATGGATGCGGGTATTCAGATGAAAGGTATGGTATCAGGAATTGCGATGGGAATGATCTCCGACCCTGAGACGGGGAATTACGCAATTCTTTCTGATATCCTTGGTGACGAAGATCACCTTGGAGATATGGATTTCAAAGTAACCGGAACGGATAAAGGAATCACGGCTTGCCAGATGGACATGAAAATTGATGGCTTGTCTTATGATGTACTTGCCGAAGCGTTGGCTCAGGCAAAGGAAGGAAGAGCTCACATTCTTGGTGAGATGAAAAAGACATTAGATGCGCCACGAACAGATTACAAGGAGAATGCACCTCGTATCTTCCATATGATTATCGACAAAGAATTTATTGGAGCCGTAATCGGACCTGGTGGAAAAATCATCCAAGAGATTCAGCGAGAGACCGAAACAACTGTGACCATTGAAGAAACAGAAAAAGGTGGTGAAGTAACAATCTTTTCTGATAACAAAGAGGGAATGGAGAAAGCGAAGGAGTGGGTCAAAGGAATCGTGGCTATGCCCGAAGTAGGCGAGACGTACGACGGAAAAGTAAAGTCAATTCAGCCGTATGGGGCATTTGTTGAATTTATGCCCGGCAAAGAAGGCCTTCTACACATTTCAGAAATCGGTCATCAGCGAGTAGAAAAGGTAGAAGATGTATTGGAAGAGGGAGAAGTGATAAAGATCAAATTACTAGAAGTAGATCAGCGTACTGGCAAATTCAGATTGTCCAGAAAAGCTATTTTGCCTAAGCCAGAAAGAGAAGCTAAAGCAGGATAATTCCTCCTGAGTGGAGTAACATGGTTGTATTATTTTAATAAATTTTTGAACAAAACCCTTCGATGGGTTAGTGGTATGGAACTTGCGGGCAGACTAACTCGCAAGTTCTATTTTTTTATACCACGAGATGAGACAACTCAAAATACAAAAGCAGATCACCAATCGTGAGAATGCCTCACTTGATAAATATCTGCAAGAAATAGCCCGGGTAGAACTTATCAGTGCCGAGGAGGAAGTTATACTGGCCCGACGAATTAGGGAAGGCGATGAGGTGGCATTGAACAAATTGACCAAAGCGAATCTCCGCTTTGTAGTATCGGTCGCTAAGCAATATCAAAATCAAGGAATAGGATTGGGGGATATGATCAGTGAGGGTAACCTTGGGCTGATCAAAGCTGCCCAACGCTTTGACGAAACTCGTGGGTTCAAATTCATTTCTTATGCCGTTTGGTGGATTCGACAAGCCATCATGCAAGCCATTGCAGAACATGCCCGGTTGGTTCGATTGCCTTTAAATCGAATCTCATCTTTGGGAAAAATCCATCGGGCATTTATTGAACTAGAACAAAAATATGAAAGAGAACCCACGAATGAAGAATTGGCTTCTGTCCTAGAAATGACCGCCGATGAAGTGGCCAAAAACATGAAGCTGCGAAGCAAGCACGTGTCCATGGATGCACCTTTTTCTGAAGAAGGTGAGGGAAGCCTACTCGATGTGATGATCGATGAACAGGATGACACTCCCGAAGATCCATTAATGAGAGATTCTCTTAAGGTTGAAGTGGATCGAGCCCTCAGCACGCTTACTCAGCGGGAACGAGAAGTGGTGATTTATTTCTTTGGATTAAGTGGACAGGTCAATTTAACCCTTGAGGAAATCGGCCAGCAACTTGGCCTCACAAGAGAGCGTGTTCGTCAGATAAAAGAGAAAGCCGTCAGACGATTGCGTCATACTAACAGGAACAAGACACTCAAACCTTTTTTAGGGTAACCAACCAGACAATCTTCATCAAATCGTACCATCTTTGCAATCATTTGCCGCTACCGTGTGTTGGCAAGTAAATCATAAGAATCTTAAAGATGGAAAAAGTAAAAGTTTTAATTATTGGTTCAGGACCAGCCGGCTTTACTGCTGCTGTTTATGCAGCTAGAGCGGGCTTTACACCAGTTCTTTATCAGGGAGGTCAGCCCGGAGGACAGCTCACGATTACCACAGAGGTGGAAAATTATCCAGGCTATCCTGAAGGTGTGCAAGGGCCACAAATGATGGTGGATTTTCAAAAACAAGCCGAGCGATTTGGAACAGACGTACGCTCGGGAATGATCACGTCCGTTGATTTTTCAGGGTGGCCTCACAAAGTGACGGTAGATGATCGAGATGAAATAGAAGCCGAGGCTGTAATCATTTCTACGGGTGCTTCCGCCAAATGGTTAGGACTGGAGAGTGAGCAACGACTGAACGGCATGGGCGTATCTGCTTGTGCGGTGTGTGATGGATTTTTCTTTAGAGGGCAAGATGTTGTCATTGTCGGAGCAGGTGATACGGCTGCTGAGGAGGCCAGTTATCTATCCAAAATTGTCAACAAAGTCTACATGCTCGTCCGTCGTGATGAAATGCGAGCGTCCAAAATCATGCAGCAACGAGTGAAGAATGCACCGAACATTGAAATACTGTATAATACAGAAACGGCTGAAGTACTCGGAGATGATTCGGTGAATGGGGTTCGTGTTAAAAACAATGTAACAGGAGAGGAGCAGACTTTGGATGCTACAGGATTCTTTGTGGCAATAGGCCATCAACCAAATACAGAAATCTTCAAGGATTGGCTTGACATGGATGATGTGGGCTATATCAAAGCAATTCCCGGGACTTCCAAAACGAATATTCCAGGTGTATTTGCTACAGGCGATGCACAAGATAAAGTTTATAGGCAAGCTGTGACTGCTGCTGGAAGTGGATGCATGGGCGCATTGGATGCAGAGAAATTCCTAGCGGAAAAAGAGGTGGAGATGGCAGAAGTTGAAGTGTAAGTTTCCTAACTAGGGTCTGCTGAGACCCTAACTAGATGATTTTAAAGCCCTCGAAAGAGGGCTTTTGTTTTAAAAAACATATCCGACTCGTAAGTCTAATAGTAGATAGTACGCAAGCGGTTGTTCGGACGATGATTCCGTGGTGCTCAAGAATACACCTGTTGCAAATTCGAAATCAAATTGTTCACTAATGGATCTACGCAAGCCCCATTTTGCAAGGACGGATGTCGATGGAGTTAAACTAGAATTGTCACGATTTGATAATTCAAATAAGTCTGAATAGTGGAGAACCAACACTGAAATAAAATTGGAGCTATTATTTATGGTCTGCTTTTTCTTAGTCACCCGTTTATTAAAATTGTAATACTATCGAGGCTCGATTCTAAGGGTGGGGACAAAGAGGTAATAATTCTTACCAAATTCCCCAGCGATACCTATTTCAGAATTCAATGTTAAAAAGCCGGCAGTTGCCTTTCGTAATTGAGCCAAGTTCCTAAAAGACCCATGTCGAGAGTTACCATTTTATTTTCTAGCGAACTTACCGTTTGTGACCTACCGATATGAGACGAAAGTAGAATGAATAATAGAAAAGAAATAGTGATGAATTTTTTGAAACAGGACTGTAAGGGTTCGAATTCATAACCTGCCTATTAATCCATTGAACAACTTTACCAAATCCTTTTCTGCTACCTTAGCGGTGGCGATGATGTCGTCGATATTGATTGGGTTGAGATCATCAGGATCACAATTATCTGTGAGGACTGAAATGGCCGAAACCGGAAGCCCCATTTGGTTTGCCGCTATTACTTCGGGTACTGTTGACATACCCACCACATCAGCTCCTATTTGTTTTAAGTATCGGTACTCGGCTCTCGTCTCCAAGCTGGGACCTGCCACGGCTACATAGACTCCTTCCCGTAAGGCTATGGAATTTTCCAAAGCAATGGATTTTAAAAGTCCATTCATTTCCAGGTTGTAGGGTTGGCTCATGTCCGTGAAAATTTGCCCAAAGGAAGACGCACCACGATCCCTCAACGGATTATCAGGCAGCAGATTAATGTGGTCATCGATAAGCATGAGATCGCCTTTATTCCAATCCAGATTCATACACCCGGCAGCATTGGAAACTAGAAGTTTTTTAATCCCCAATTCCTTCATTACCCGAACCGGGAAAACCACTTCGGCGGCTGAATATCCTTCGTAGTAATGGAAACGCCCCTCCATTGCCACGACTAATTTGCCCTGAAGCTTTCCATAAATGAGTTTGCCTTTGTGGAACTCCACGGTGGCGAGAGGGAAGTGAGGGATGTTCCCATAAGCGATTGATTTGATGGTCTCAATTTCGTCCGCCAATGCGCCCAGACCAGTCCCCAAAATGATTCCAATTTCAGGTTTTTCAAACCCTTTGTTTTGTAGAAACTCCAGCGCTTCTCCGACTTTTCCTATCATGTTGATTTTTTAAGAGCGGAATGATAGCAAAGAAAATAGAGTGTTTGTAATTTTGGAGTGATTAATCATCTGAACATAATGAAACGACTGTTTATCCTTGGCCTTTTGAGCCTTTCCGTATTTCTTTCTGCCCAAGAACCACTGACCTCTACACCGATGGAATTGTTTGGAGATCACTTGTTTATTCACCTTAGTGTGGACGGGTCTGAGCCGCTGGATTTTATTTTTGACACGGGGGATGGACTGACCGTCGTGGATACGGAGATAGCACTTTCGCTAAATCTTCCGCTCAATCATGGCAAGAAGGAGACAAGTGCGCAGGGTAGAATTGAAGGCGCGTTGACCGAACACAACACATTGGAATTGAATGGAATCAGACTGGAGGATGATATTCAAATTTATGCGACGAGTTTGAAGCATTTGGAGCAAAGCATCGGCCGAAATATTGATGGCATCATCGGGTATGATTTGCTAGAGCATTATGGAGTGAAAATTGATTTTACTAATTCAAGGCTGTACTTATATGTAGGCGAGACTTTCGAGTATACGGGGATTGGGGAGAAATTTGAAATGGGGCTGGAGAAATTTATCCCACACATAGGTGCTTCGGTAACGTTGAACAATGGTGAGAAATTGACGGCCGAGTATTTCGTGAATACGGGTGCGGCCACCACGATGGACTTCAACTCCAAGTTTGCCGAAAAGAACGATATCGTTTTTAAAACGGGCGACCATTATTCTTACCTGGTGAAGGGACTAGGCGATCAAGAGACCTTGCATTATGAAGGGCGAGTTGAGCAATTCCGTTTTGGAAAAATTCATTTTGAAAACATGCCGATTGGAATTAGCCAGGCAAAACACGGCATTCAGGGGAATAAGAAAATGGCTGGCATTATCGGCAATCGAATTTTGAAGAATTTCAATGTGATTTTCGATTACAAGAATGAGTCAATCTACTTCGAAAGACACGTGAAATCTGAAAAAACATTTCAAGTGAACGCTTGCGGATTTGAAATTCAATTGTCTGAGGATAATGCCCGGGTGCTGATTCATCGGGTGTATGAGAAGGGATTGGCCAAACCAATGGGATTGAAGATGGAGGATGAAATACTTTCTGTGAATGATGAATCGGTAGAAGAAATGACTTTGCCTGAAATAAACAAAGCCCTGAACCAAGACGGTACAACCGTGGAACTGGTGATCAAAAGTGGTAAGGAAGAACGGATGGTTTCATTGAAGCTCAAGGAGCTTATTTAAGTCCCTTAAGCCTCGTCGCAAGCCTGCCGAATTACTTTGCAAGCCTTCTTAATTTCATTCGTTGTGATTGTCAAGGGGGGTGCAATGCGCATACTTCGGTCATTAAAGAGAAACCAATCCGTAATTACCCCAAATTCCATTGCTCGATCAATGATCGGTTTCACTACTTCGTAAGACTCAAACTCCAGCGCCATCATCAAACCTCTGGAGCGAATTGATTGGATTTTGGGATGTTTTAGCAGCTCTAAAAAAAGTTGCCTTTTTCCATCAACACCATCCAAAAGGCGATCATCTGTGATTGTTTGCAAAGTAGCCAACGCAGCGGCCGAACTCACAGGGTGACCACCAAATGTGCTAATATGGCCTAAAACTGGATTATTTTTAAAAACGGACATAATTTCAATCGAACTTATGAAACATCCAATGGGCATGCCACCGCCCATGCCTTTGGCGCTTAGCACTACATCGGGTACAATATCAAAATGCTCAAATCCCCAGAACTTGCCCGTACGGCCAAACCCCGTCTGTATCTCGTCAACCATTAGTAGTGTGCCCGTTTCATCGCACTTCTTTCTGAGTGCCTGAAAGTAATTTTTATCGCCTGCGATCACACCGGCTTCTCCCTGAACAGTCTCAATGAGTACTCCGGCTGTTCGCCTGCTAATCGACTCAAGATCTTCCAAATTGTTGTAGAGGATGTGTCGAAAGTCAGGAACTAGTGGGCGGAAGTTTCGCTTGAATTCATCATCGCCCGTGGCTGACAAAGCGCCGTGGGTAGAACCATGATACGCCTTTTGGAAAGAGATGATTTCAGAACGTCCGGTGTAGCGCTTGGCTAGTTTCAAAGCGCCTTCTACGGCCTCACTTCCAGAGTTGACCAAGAAGGCAGATTCCAATGGATCAGGTAGGGTGGAGGCGAGGGCTTGAGCGAGTTGCACCTGAGGAGATTGTACAAATTCACCATACACCATCGTGTGCAGGTATTTGTCGAGCTGGTTTTGAATGGCGGTGAGGACATTCGGATGGCGGTGACCAACATTGCTTACCCCAATACCCGAGATCAGGTCGATGTATTCTTTGCCAGCCGTGTCATAAAGGTAGATACCTTCCGCTCGCTCTATCTCCAACATCAATGGCGTGTCGGATGTCTGTGCGAGGTGCTGAAGGAAAAGCTGTCGTTGGTTCATCCAATTGATTTGATGATGAAGTAATATGTCAATTTGAAGATTTCGAACAGTGTAGGTTCACCCACAAATTTCAAAATCAATTCAACATTTCTCTGAGTTGTCTGTGGTAAGCTATTTTCTGCTTACCGACTTCTTTGCGGCATTCACAATATCCACCACGCCGAGCCCATATTTATCCAGCAACTGATCTGGCTTTCCGCTCTCTCCGAATTGATCATTCACAGCTACAAATTCCATCGGACAAAGCTGATTTCGAACCAAGACGGAAGCGATGCTTTCGCCAAGGCCACCTGCTCGCTGGTGCTCTTCGGCAGACACTACGCAACCCGTTTTTGCGACAGATTTTAGAATAGCTTCTTCATCCAAAGGTTTGATCGTGTGGATATTGATCACCTCAGCAGCGATACCCTCTTTGGCCAATTCAGCTTCAGCTTCGATCGCTTTCCAGACCAAATGACCCGTAGCAAAAATCGAGACATCACTCCCTTCAATCAGATTAATGGCTTTGCCTATTTCGAACGGCTGATCTTCCATAAACATGGGCCAACTTGGCCGCCCAAATCTGAGGTAAACGGGCCCTTCGTGTTCTGCAATGGCGATGGTTGCGGCCTTAGTTTGGTGATAGTCACATGGATTGATCACTGTGAAATTTGGTAACATTTTGGTCATCCCCAGGTCTTCAAGTACTTGGTGAGTAGCTCCATCCTCTCCTAAAGTGAGCCCTGCATGTGAGGCGCACACTTTCACATTTTTTTCAGAATAGGCGATTCCCTGACGAAGCTGATCATAGACCCGACTTGTAGAAAAATTGGCAAATGTTCCTGTAAAGGGGATTTTCCCGGCTGTTGCCAGTCCGGCAGCAATGCTGATCATGTTGGCTTCTGCAATTCCCGTTTGGAAAAATCGATCTGGGAATTCTTTCTGGAAAGCTCCCATCTTCAATGACCCAATCAAGTCAGCACAAAGTGCAACCACATTTGGATTCGTCCGGCCAAGCTCTGTCAAGCCATCTCCAAATCCTGATCGCGTGTCTTTTTTATCTGTGTAAGTAAGTTTTGTCATTGCTTGTGTTTTGGTAGTGATAGAATTTGGTTGTCAAATGGTCGTCCATGATATACTTCTCCATCATCTAGAACTAATTGACTAGTAACTAATCTACTATTCACTAAATTCTAATAGTCGCCTAAGGTTTCTTCTAATTGATTCAGTGCATCTGCTAATTGATCATCATTGGGCGGAATGCCATGCCATTTGTGCGAGCCTTCCATGAAATCTACGCCTTTGCCCATTTCCGTTTTCATCAAAATGAGAATGGGTTTCCCGTTTCCACATTTGGCTTTAGCTTGATCCAAAGTAGAAATAAGATCTGCCATATCATTGCCGTCGCAAGTCAGCACGTCCCAGCCAAAGGACGAATATTTTGCTCCTAAATCACCCAGATCATTGACATCAGCAGTCGCGCCATCAATTTGCTGCCCATTAAAGTCTATGGTAGCGATCAGTCGATCAACTTTGTTGTGGGCGGCAAACATCGCCGCTTCCCACACCTGGCCTTCTTGTTGCTCGCCATCACCCATCAGGCAATGCACGATCTTGTCGTCACCATCAATCCGCTTGGAAAGCGCTGCTCCTATGGCTGCTGACAATCCCTGACCCAAAGACCCAGAGGCAATCCGCACACCGGGAAGCCCCTCCTCTGTCGCTGGATGCCCTTGCAATCGGGTGCCAATTTGACGAAAGGTGGCCAATTCTGAAATTTCAAAAAACCCAGACCTGGCCAGTACGCTGTACCAAACTGGGGAGATGTGGCCATTCGAAAGAAAGAACATATCCTCGCCTTTGCCCTCCATATTGAAGGAATTGTCGAAAGACATTTCATGAAAATATAGAGCAACTAAATAGTCAGTGCAGCCAAGTGATCCGCCCGGATGGCCGGACTGTTGGGCATGCACCATGCGCACGATATCGCGGCGCACTTGTGAACAAACTTGCTGCAGTTGTTCGATGTTTGGTTGAGGCATAATTCGGTGGTTTATATGGTCGCTAAATTAGCGAATGGGTTTGATTGAAGGCGGGATATTTTCAAATCAATTTCTGAAATTCATCTTTGAAAAATGTTGACTAAATTGAACACAAAAAATTAGCCATGCGAACTACGTTACTACTTCTCTCCATTCTATTTGTTATTTCTACACAGGCTCAGCAAGATATTCGTCTTCATGATATAATTGCGGATGTGAGCCCAAACAGAATAGAAGAAGACATTCGTCGATTGGCCAACTTCGGCACGCGTCATACTATGTCAGAAACCAAATCTGAGAGCCGTGGTATTGGTGCGGCTCGGCGTTGGATTAAGTCTGAATTTGAAACCATATCGAAAGAATGTGGTGATTGCCTTGAGGTAAGCATGCAACGAACAATGGTGGAAGGAGATGAGAAAACAAGAATCCCGATAGACACAGAAGTGGTGAATGTGCTGGCAATTAAGCGAGGGACGAAATACCCCAATCGATACGTGATCATGGCGGGAGATATTGACAGTCGGATTTCTGATCCTTTGAACTATACGGATGATTCGCCGGGAGCGAATGACAATGCTTCGGGTATGGCTGGCGTGATTGAAGCGGCTAGGGTTTTGAGTACGTATGATTTTGAAAGCTCGATTCTTTTTGTGGGTTTGTCTGGTGAGGAGCAGGGGCTGTATGGAGGCAAGTATTTGGCTGCCAAAGCCATTGAAGAGGAATGGGAAATATTCGGTGTGCTGAACAATGATATGATCAGCAATATCGAAGGCGTAGATGGTGTGGTGGATAATCGAACATTTAGAATTTTCTCTGAACCAACTTCTCCAAAAGATTCAGAAAGAACCATCAGAATGCGCCGCTATTATGGGGGCGAGGTGGACGGTATTTCCCGACAATTGGCGAGATACGTACATCGGATGGTTTCTGAATACATGCCAGAAATGAATCCTATGTTGGTTTATAGACTCGATCGATTTGGGAGGGGAGGACACCATCGCCCGTTTTGTGATCAGGGGTTTGCAGGTATCCGAATTATGGAAGCGCATGAAAACTACAATCGGCAACACCAAGATATCAGAACGGAGAATGGTATCAAGTACGGCGATGTAATTGAAGGTGTGAATTTTGACTATGCGGCCAAACTCACAGCCGTGAATGCGATCAACTTGGCGGCTCTCGCATGGGCACCACCCCAACCAGCGAAGGTCAGTATTGGAGGCGTAGTGAAGGCATCTACCAGCCTGAAATGGGAAAAGGTTGATGGAGCATCTGGCTACAAAATCTATTGGCGAGATACCACGTCTCCCCAATGGCAATATTCGCGCGAGCTATCGGCAGACATTACGGAGTTTACTCTTGAGGGCATTGTGATTGATAATTTTTTGTTCGGAGTAGCAACGATTGGGGTCAATGGACACGAGAGCTTGGTTGTGTTTCCGAATGAAGTGATGAGGTGATTGGCGGATTATCGCAGGGATGCTTTGGCATAAATCCTGATACTCATGGATTTCGGATTGTAAATCCAAAAAAGCAATGATATACCAGTAGGATCGCTTGTCTTTTATTCAAAGGTCGAAGAGATAAAATGTTAGGTCAATTCTTAAAGACTTGATTTAAGAACTAGCCAGCCTGCCAATCAATCAACTCTCCAAGGGTTTTGAACCCTCGGAGAATTGGTGAATTTCTAAACCAGCCTTACGCGAACCTTTTTCTTTTTTATCCTCGTGTTGTCCAGCGTTTTGAGTACGTGGTTGACCTTTGCCGAATGAACAGCCACGAATGCACAATCTTGCTTTATTTCGATGATGCCTAGCTCGTCTTTTCCCAATTGTGCTTGCTTGAAAAAGATGCCTGCAATGTCTCCTTTGGAAATTTTATCCTTTCTGCCGCCGGAGATGAACAAGGTTCGCCAGTGTGATGGATTTGGAGGAGAGGCTGTTTGAAGTGCTTCAATATTGGCCTCAGGAATGAAATCGGGGAGGCGCTCATTTTCCCATTGAAGTACATAGGCAGTACCCTCATTATTCATTCGAGCAGTTCGCCCATTTCTGTGCGTGAACTCTTCGCCTTTGTGAGGCAGTTGGTAGTGCATGATAAATTTCAATTCATCAATATCAAGCCCTCTTGCCGCCAGATCGGTGGCTACAATTAGTCTATGTGTGCCGTTTCGAAATTTGATCAGTGTGCGTTCGCGATCTATTTGTTCCATGCCTCCGTAGTAGCAGCCATGAGCGATTTTATTTTCTTTCAGGTGGTCACTTATGCGCTGGATGGTGTCTTTGAAGTTGCAAAAAATGATCCCCGGTTGATCGCCAATATGGTTGAGTGCTCCGACCAGCGTTTCCAGCTTGTCCTTGGATGGAGAAAGTATTCGTTTAATTTTTAGCTGCGAAACTCCCTGATCAAGATAGTCAACATAAGTAGGGTTGCTCAGTCCGACAAAAGCTGGGATGTCTATCCCTTGTGTTGCGGAGGTTAGCATCCTCTTTTTGATCTGAGGCAATGCTTCCAAAATCTCTTTCATTTCGGTTTCGAACCCGTCTTCCAGTGATTTGTCGAATTCATCTAGCACCAACGTTTCGATTTTATCCAAAGCGAAGCTCTCTCTACGGATGCGATCGGCGACTCTTCCCGGCGTGCCTATCAGGATAGCTGGTCGGTGCTTCAGGTCAAGCTTATCTTTAGAGCCGGCACGACCACCATAGACTGCATTGACTTTATAGCCAGTACCCATTTCTCTGACTACTTGTTCTATTTGCAAAGCCAGTTCCCGTGATGGAACAAGAATCAACACTTGAATTTCTGAACAATCAGGATCAATTTGGGCGATTATTGGGAGCAGGAAAGCGAGTGTTTTACCCGATCCCGTCGGAGAGAGTAGCACCACGTCTTTGGCAGAATGAAAAATAAATCCTGCTTCCTTTTGCATCGGATTGAGCTTTTCGATCTTCAGTTTTTGCAGAATTTCCCTTTGATTTTTTAAAACCATTTTTTGGTCTTCTTAAAATTGATCGCCCATCCGGACGCAAGTAGAGAAACGAGCCTTATTCAGCTCGTTCCGATGTATTGTCACGATTTTTCTTGTCCATCGATGCACCAACGGCAATCCCAATACTCATCCCAACGGCCACACCCATTCCGAGATTATCGATTGCGACTCCAAGTGCAGAGCCAATTCCAGCACCTAGAGCAAGTCCTATGGCTTTGGGATTTTTATTTTTCATACTGAATGCTTACAAAACGAATCTTTCAAATATCAATTCGAAAATCAATTTATGATTGGATGCGAATGGCCATTTGGTGAGACCAATTCACTATTTACCAATTACTAAACTATGCAGCCACCCACTTAAATTCGAACTGTTTTTCTGGAACTTTAATTCGTTCAGCAAGCCGCTCTAATCGATCAGGTAAAGCCATGAGGTAGTCCCTGGCTTTTTCTGCAGATTCGTTAATTCCACTTATATTCTCAATGTCCCACTCCTTGAGAAGTGATCTCATGATATCCACATAGTCATTGGAAGTATAAACTTTGATACGCTGAGCTGCATCAGAAAAATGTGTGAATAGATCCCCAATACGTCCACCGGTTTCTCTTAAAAAATGCGCTGGCATCACTATCTTCTTCTTCATCATGTACTCAAACGACTGCATCATTTCGTTCGGGTCAATTTCAAATATTCGCTTGACAAAATTCTGATAGGCACTGGCATGACGCGCCTCATCTGCTGCGATCATTCCGCACATTTTTGCCAAGAGCGTGTTCCCGCTTTTTTTGGCCAGAGAAGCGACCCTTCTGTGAGAAATGTTGGTTGCCAATTCTTGAAAGCTCGTGTAAACAAAACTTCTATACGGATCATTGGCTGTATGCAAATCCACACCATCATTGATCAAGTGGTGTGTAGAGACTTCCATTTCTCTCATGTTCACCCGTCCAGACAAGTAGAGGTATTTATGTAGCAAATCTCCATGACGATTTTCTTCTGCTGTCCAGCCACGAACCCATTGCGTCCAACCAGTGTTGCTGTTTGTGTCGATTCCGTCCAGGTTCATCAACCAAGCTTCGTACGTAGGCAAGGCCTCTTCTGTCACCGTATCCCCGATCAAAACAGCGAATAGGTCATAGTCCATTTCCATAGCCAATTCCTGCATTTCTTTGACTTTCTCAGTGAAGCCAGGCTTGCCGGAATCAGGTAGCAAATCCGAAGGTTGCCAGATTTGTTCGATGGGCTTTAGATATTTCGTCACTAGCTCGTCCATTGATTTTTCTATGGTAAGCATGACTTCTTTTCGAATGTTTGAGAGACTCATATAAGTAGGGGTTGGAGACCACAAAATTATCACATAGTCGGCTATGCAGCACCAACTGTTGAGATTAAAAAAGTTATTTTTGAAAAGTGAATTCATTCTTGGGCCATATTAATGCAACTCAGATAGTCAGTGCCATTTTTATACTGGTCGCACTTTTTCTTTTGTACCAATATTTGGAGACCTTTTGGTCGTACAAAATCAGCAAACCACATGCCTGGGAGGAAGCAGTGAAGAGAAATCAAGTCTCAAAAGAGCTGATCAGGACAGAAAGGGGATTCAGGGACAAAGTACGGTTTTACAATTTCTGGTTTCAGATCGAACGCTTGAAGAAGAACAAGGTGGCTGGTGCATTTGCCGAACTTGGTGTGCATCAAGGGAAGACCGCAAAAGTCATCCATTGCATGGATGAGGATAGAAAATTCTATTTGTTCGACACGTTCGAAGGGTTTCCGACCGAAGACCTTGAACAAGAAACGCAAACAGACGCTCGCTTCTCTACGGAAATGTTTGCCGATACAGACATGGAGCAAGTGCAGATGTTTATGAATGGAAATGACAATCTTATTTTTAAATCAGGCGTCTTTCCAAGTACGACCGTAGGGATGAAAGAAGAAATTTTTGCTTTAGTTAATATTGATGCTGATCTCTACGCCCCGACCATCGAGGCACTCCGATTTTTTTATCCTAGATTGAGTGCTGGTGGGGTGATCATAGTCCATGACTACAATCACACGTGGGAAGGCATTCCCAAAGCATTGGATGAGTTTATGCCAACTATATCTGAGTCGCTCATTGAGCTGCCTGATTGGCAAGGGAGTGGGATGATTATCAAAAATTCTTAATTGACGTTTAAACAGGAAAAATCGTGAGCGACAGAAGACTATTATTACTCAGCAACTCGACCAATTATGGTGAGGCGTATTTGGAATATCCAAAAGAGGCGATCAGCCAATTCTTGGGGAAGGACATGAAGAAAATTCTATTTGTTCCTTATGCTGGAGTAGGATTCAGCTATGATGTGTACACCGAAAAAGTCGCCCGTCCATTTTCGGAATTGGGATACGAAATTCAAGGGATTCATACTTTTTCCAATGCCAAACAGGCCGTCCAAAATGCCGAAGCTATTGCTATCGGTGGCGGAAATACATTTGAGCTGTTGAATCAGTTGTATAAGAATGATGTAGTTGACGCGATTCAAGAAAGAGTAAATTCTGGTATCCCTTACATGGGGTGGAGTGCTGGAAGCAATGTGGCAGGCCCTTCCATCAAGACGACCAACGACATGCCGATTGTAGAACCTCAATCCTTTGACGCCTTGAATTTGGTGCCCTTTCAGATCAATCCCCATTACACCGAAGCGATGTTGCCAAACCATGGTGGCGAAACGAGAAAGGACAGGATTAATGAATTTGTTCAGGTGAATCAGGACGCAACGGTAATTGGCATTCCTGAGGGGAACATCATTGAAATTTCGGGCAGTACATGCAGATTAATTGGAGCTGATGTGAGCAAAGTTTTCAAGTACAATGCGGAGATAAAAAATGTCAGTGCTGAAGATAATCTTGATTTTTTAACACTGATGTCCGAGTAAAAGTCCTTTTCTCCCGCAGATTAGGCAGATTTTCGCAGAACCCCATTTTATCTGCGAGATCAGCAGGAAATGACGTTAGCGTAGTGATAAACATTGGTTTATGATAAAGTCATCTTGAGGAGAGAAATTTTTGAAGAGGTGATTTTGGAAACTGGAAAAAACAGGCCTATTTTTAACAGAAACGACGTTTATTTCAATATTTTGAATTTAGTCGGATGGTAGTATTTTTAATAGATGACTGCAAATAAGTGTAAAATGAATTTATTACTAAGTCTTATTTTTTGTCTAAACATTGCCTGTGGTGCTGATGTGTCAGAAAGCATAGAGGGAGCAAATATTGTGTCTGTTTCTGTGAGTGGGAGTGAGGATAATTACACGTTTAGCGTGGGTATCAAGAGCCCAGATACCGGTTGCAGGCAGTACGCCGATTGGTGGGAAGTAATCTCCAAAGAGGGTGAATTAATCTATCGTCGAATATTGGCGCATAGCCATGTGGGTGAACAACCATTTGTTCGATCTGGAGGAAAGGTAAAAATCAAGAAACAACAAACGGTATTTGTCAGGGCGCACATGAATAACTCTGGATATGAAGGTGAGGTTTTTAAGGGATCAGTAGAGAACGGATTTGTGAAAACAGAAATTGATAAAACGTTTGGCGCTGATTTGGAAAGTATATCTCCTCAGCCTGTTGGTTGTGCTTTTTGAGGTTGTATTGCTACTTAGAAACTTAAATGGAATGCAAAGAATATCTTCATGTTTCAGCTAATGCAGGTGTTCTAGTGACCATATACTCTCTAACGTCCCTTTAGCTTGGCGCAACTAAAACAGATGAAGCATCTACAAAGCACTGCGTTCTCAAGTTAAAGTCCAACTGCCGTGGTTACTGTCTTCACTAACCTATTTTTTTCGGTTCGTGGGGACACGAGCCGAGGCTATAGCTTTGTCAGGATCAGGCACTATGGTATGCTGAGCAGCACAGGCAAAAGAAAACATCTGGAAGTGATACTGAACAACAGGAAAAGTCCATCTGGTCATTGACCGAACCCCTGTCTGACTCGGGATATGTCCCTACTGCAAGCAGGAGAAACTCATCACTATTGCCATCTTTCGGGATAGGAGGCCACCTCGTCATCTCATTGACCCAATTGCCAACCAGAAATCAGCGAGCAAAAAAGCAATGCCAACGGGCGTAACCGTTAGAGCAAGCCTATGCCTTGAGCGGGCGGATGAGCAGTAGCTCAATTAAGTGCAGCGAATCACGAATGCCAAAACAATAGTAAGGGATGAGTAAAGCCCCATACTCGGGACTACTATCACCTTATCAAGGCGCAGGAGAAAAGGGTATGAATCTATGCTTACCTATTATCAGAAAACGCAACCTTCGATTCGATGAACCGCCCAGTACGAGACCCGTACGCTGGGTGGTGTACCCCAAAGGGATGCCTGTGGCAAGAGGCGCACCGTGAGCTTGTGGCTCACGGCCGTCTACTCGACACCTACTTGCTTATACCTTTTTGTTTTCTCTGATCCTTTTTTGAAGTATTCTTTTTCTTGTTCGAAAGTCATTCCTTCAATGTTTTTCCCGATTTGAGTTCGAATGCCTCTCATTAATTCTACGGTATCAAAGTCTTTTTTTTGAAATGTTAGTTTTCATAATTCAAAAGTTCACATGGTGTCCTTATTTCTAACGGAACATATCCTTCCTTGATGTTAATAGTTATTTAAGACCATCAGGTCTTAGCCTGCTGTTGGAATGTGACCCATAGAATTCAATTCATCTTCTCCAAGTTCTTCTCCACCTTCTTCTTCCACCGTTTGTGCGTCCAGAGCCAGTACTGTGGAGTTTCTTTTATTTGCTTGTCAAGTGCTCGTACGTGTCCTTCAGATATTCTTCCTTCTGGTTCTTCTTTCGGTTGATCGGTGAGTACTTCCAGGGTAATGGCATAGTGTCCTCTTTTTGTTTTTTCGATGTAGCCAAAAACCACCGCCAAATCCAATATTTTCGCATAACGCTCAACCCCTGTAGCCACACCCGTTTTCTGATTTAGAAATTCAGTCCAATGAAGTTTACTCTTCCAATATGGCGATTGGTCGGCGGCAAACATGAGCATAAAAGGCTGGTCAGTCGGATTTCTGAGGAAGTTGCCAATATCATGTTTTGACACCAGTTTGGTACCCATTTTAGATCGAGCATTGTAGACGATTTGGTTGATGAAACTATTTCCCAGGGGTGTGTAAATCGCAATATATTGATGATCCATTTGCGCATTCATAGCAGCGGTGAATTCCCAATTGTTGTAATGACCTATCACAAATGCTATGCTTTGGCCTTTATCATAGTAAGGTTTTAGTATTTCTGGATTCACCATCTTAAATCGTCTTAAGAATTCCTTGTCCGATAGGCTGATCATCTTGATAGATTCAAGGAGCTGATCAAAGAAATGGCGATAGAACTGAATTTTTATCTTCTTAATCTCTTTGGATGACTTTTCAGGAAAAGAGTTCGTCAGGTTCTTGATGATCACCTTCTTGCGGTACTGAATCACGTAGGCCAGCAGGAGATAAAACGGATAGGTGATTCCATAAATCACCCAAAGTGGAAGCATGGAAAATGGCTTGAGGAATGCATAGAAAAGAATTTTATTCATATCCTAAAATTTCAAAAAAGATTCGATCTGCTCGGCTAAAAGCGAACTAAAAAGTGGATTAATAATCTCACCATCTTTCAAATGATTTTCTATGTGTAGCAGCTTTGGCTTTTCGGCAAGCACGTGCATCTTGGCGTAGTTGAAAATATCCGTCAGGTGACTCATAGCAAGTACGCTTCCTTGTATGCCAGATGAGAGACCAACAAGGGCACATTTTTTCCCGGCAAAAGTCTGAGGATAGGCCAGCCCGTCAATGAAGGTTTTCAGAATGCCAGGGAAGGAACCATTGTACTCAGGAACAAAAAAAACGTATTTCTCTGCTCCGGACATTTGATCTTGCATCGGTTGGAAAGCCGCATTCTTTCCAGAATTGTCATAGAGCGCCGTACTGATGAAATCGCTTGGTAAATCCACCAAATCTATGATTTCAGAAGCCACCATTTGCTGCTCCAGCATGCCTTGATAGATGTCAACCACTTGCCGGGTAGCAGAAGATGGACGGTTGGTACCTGATACGAGTGTAATCATTCCTTGTGATTAAAAATAAAAACCGCAATTATTGCGTTCGCATTGCAAAAGTACAGCTTGCGCGTGATTCGTGTTGCACAGTATTCTATTAAGTGATATTCGTGAATTTATTTGCCCGACATGCATTCTTAGTTTTGCTATGTTTTTGTTATTTGTGTTTTTGCCTACTGTTATTTCCAACTGGTGTGTATGTCTTTAGAAGTAGTCGGTCTTACTAAAATTTTCGGAGAGCAACGAGCCGTGGACAATATCTCGTTCACAGCCGCTGCGGGTCAGATCACTGGTTTCCTGGGGCCAAATGGCGCAGGCAAGTCCACGACTATGAAGATTGCTACGGGGTTTTCACTCGCTACTTCAGGACTTGTTTTAGTGGATGGTGTGGATGTTTCCAAAGATCCACTTGCCGTAAAAAAAATCACTGGCTACCTACCCGAGCACAATCCTCTGTATTTGGATATGTACGTTCGGGAATTTTTGAGATTCATCGGTCGAGCCTATCAGGTCAAAAACATAAAGAGCAAGGTGGAAGAGATGATCGAGCGGATCGGCCTCACGCGAGAGCGGAACAAGAGAATTGGCACCTTGTCGAAAGGTTATCGTCAGCGAGTGGGATTGGCGCAAGCCTTGATTCATGACCCCAGTGTTTTGATTTTAGATGAACCAACAACAGGCCTTGACCCCAATCAGATTATCGAAATCAGGAATATTATCAAGGACATTTCAAAAGAAAAAACCGTGATCCTCTCCACGCACATCATGCAGGAAGTGGAGGCTATTTGTGACAAAGTTGTCATCATTGATCGAGGACAGATCGTGGCAGACGATGAAGTAAGCGTACTCAAAACCGAGGGAGGAGATAAGCAGGCCTTTAAGATGACGTTTGAATCCTCCGTGGATGAGAGGCTTTTTGAAAAATTTGAAATTGATCGAGTGAACGAAAAAGAGCTGTTGGCCAGAGCATCAGAAGATAATCTTCGTGCAGAATTGTTGAAAGTGATAGCTGAGAATGACTTGCCACTGGCGAGCATCGTGAAAGCCGATGAGCAGTCGCTGGAGGAGGTGTTTAGGAAGTTGACAAAATCGAAGGACTAATGGTAACAATCCTAATTAAAGAAATAAACGAATTCCTTGACTCGCTCATCGCCTATGTGGTGATGGGTGTGTTCTTGACAGGGATTGGTTTGCTGACGTGGGTCTTCCCAGACACCAATGTGCTAGACTATGGCTATGCGAGCTTAGAGACGCTTTTTTCTTTAGCGCCTTATGTGTTTATGTTTTTGATTCCGGCTATCACGATGAAGTCCTTCGCTGAAGAAAAACGTTCGGGTACATTGGAACTTCTGTACACCCTACCCTTTAGGCAGCACGATATTGTTATAGGCAAATTTCTGGCAGGATTCCTTCTGGTGATTGTGTCTTTACTCCCCACATTGATTTACTATTATTCATTGAGTGCGTTGGGAAATCCTGTTGGCAATATGGACACCCCCGGAATCATCGGGTCGTACATTGGGCTTACGTTGTTAGGAGGAGTATTCACCGCTGTAGGAATTTTCGCGTCTGCGCTTACGCAAAACCAAATCGTCTCTTTCATTACGTCGGCCTTTCTTTGTTATGTGCTCTATTCGGGTTTTGACTCGGTAGCAGATCTTGCCCTATGGGGAAATGAATCTTCGACGGTAGAAAGTCTTGGGATGCTTTTTCACTACAACTCGCTGAGTAGGGGAGTGATCGACCTGACAGACATTGCCTACTTTGTGGGGCTGGGGTATTTGCTGCTCTTATTCACGGTGCTAATCATGAAACGGTCATGATGAAGCAATCGCAAAGGAGACGTATTTGGATATGGACGTTCCATGTGGCCAATGAAAAAACAAATTATCACATGAAAAGAAAATGAACAGTCACCGAATTCATACGATCCTGTCTGTGGTGGTGGGTCTGTTGGCCATTTGGCTAGCCAGCCAACTGGCTGATCGCTATCGGTTTCGATTAGATATGACGGAAGAACGGCGATACTCCGTTTCGGATGCGACTAAATCCACGCTTGAATCACTCGATGATGATGTGTTTGTGGAGGTTTTCCTTACGGGGAATCTACCATCCAAATTTCAGCGATTCGAAAAGTCAATTGGTGAGCTGCTAGATGAATTTGCCATTTATGGAAATGTTCAATTCAAATTCACCGACCCGAGCCAGGCAGGGAATGAAGACGCTCGAAATCGGTTTTATCAGTCGCTGGTTCAGCGAGGTATTCAACCGACTAATTTGAATGATCGTCGGGATGGGCAATCGTCTCAGCAGTTGATTTTTCCCGGTGCGATTGTTTCGATTGGTGCTAAAGAAACTGCCGTGAATCTCCTAAGCGGAAATCGACAAGGGTCAAATGATGAAGTGATCAATGAGTCGATTGAGGGGTTGGAGTATGAATTTGTTCAGGCCATTCGATCGCTTACGGAAAACCGAAAAAGAATTGGAATCATCACCGATCATGGTGTGCCGGACTCCACACAGTTGGCCGGGTTGACTGGAAGAATTCTTGAGAAATACAACCTGTTCAATGTTCGACTTTCGCAAAGAAACAGATTGCTCACAGGCTATGATGCCATCGTGCTGCCCAAACCAACAGACGCATTTAATGCGCACGAAAAATACTACCTGGATCAGTATGTGATGCGTGGTGGCAAACTCCTCATTTTCTATGATGCCCTTCGTGTGAACATGGACAGTGCTTCTGGCGAGGGGACAATTGCCGTTCCTTATGAGACCAATCTTGACGACATGTTTTTTAGGTGGGGCGTTCGGATCAACAAGAATTATGTGCTTGATTTGAATAGTGGAACCACCGTGGTGGTCACAGGCAATTTCGGTGAGGAGCCTCAGCTTCAGTTGTTGCCCTGGCCATTTTTTCCGATTGTGTCGAATTACGGAGATCATCCTTCTGTGAAGGGGCTTGATGCTACATTACTTCGATTTGCCTCGTCTATTGATACCGTGAAAGCCGCAGGAATCAAGAAAACGCCATTGCTCAAAACGTCGGAAAGAACGAAAATTATTTGGCCTCCAGTGAAGGTGGCTTACAACGACTTGCAAGGCACATTGCAACCTGAATTTTTCAAAGACGGTACACATACTCTTGGCTATCTGCTGGAAGGAAAATTTCAATCATTCTACAAAAACAGGTTCCCCCCCAAGGGCATTGACAAAACGACATTCAGAGAAGATGGAGACTTTTCCAGAGTCGTGGTGGTGGCAGACGGGGATGTCATCAGAAACGAATTTGATATTGAATCTGGACAACCACTAGATATCGGCGTGGATCCGTATGCTCAACAAAATTATGCCAATGGGGAGCTGGTCACTCGGTTGCTTGATTACCTCACAGACGAGGATGGCTTGGTGATGGTACGAGCAAAAGACATCAAAATCAGGCCGCTGGATCAGGCGAAGGTCAAAGAAGAAAAAGCAAAATGGCAGCTGATCAATGTGGTGCTGCCACTCGTGTTGATTGTTTTGTTGGGAGGATTGAAGTTTTATTTAAGGAAGCGAAAGTTTACGGATTGATGAAAAATAGGAACAAACGTTTACTCTTTCTAATTGCGATCCTTTTGATCGCTAATCTCTTCTTTTTCTTTTCAGGAAAGGATGCGTCGAGTCTATCATTTGAGCCAGATATGTTTGCGATTAAGGATACAACTGCATTGACTTCTATCAAAATAGGAGATATCCTTTTGGAGAAAAATGGAGTTTGGAATGTGGGTCAGTATCCTGCGGATCCGGCTTTTGTAGATCATTTGATCAATGTGCTGATGCGCGTACGGGTGAGCAAACCCGTTGGGGAAATGTCCAGTGACGCAGCGCTTCCAATGGTCATTAATAACGACCACACGTTCCACTTTTCTTCAAATGAAACCAAAACCAAAACGTATTTCATCATGAATGGTGAAGGGTACGAAATGGAAATTCCCGGCTTCTCGGATTATGTCGGTGGAATTTTCGAATTGGAACCTGACCAATGGCGTGATCGGTTGGTCTATGATGGAAGCTGGCGGACGATCCAGAAGTTGACTCTCGATTATGTCGATGGAGATCAAAATGATTTCACGATACAGTTCGATAAGGATTTCTTCAAGATGGAAGGAATTGTAACCATCGACACGGCTGCACTGATGAATTACCTAAATCAATTTCAATATTTCCAAGCGAACGAGCGGATAAGTACAGGGCGTATTCCGGCAATGGACAGCTTGAAAGTGACAATGCCAATTGCCGTTTTGCATTTGGAAGACATCAATATCAAGCAGGAAATCATTTTTACGATTTTCCCGAAAAGGCCCCAGGATCCATTTCATTTACTCCTCGATCCAAATGGAGAAATGATCGCCGTGGATGCGCCTAGAGTTCGGAATATTCTGAGAAAGAAGAGTGATTTCCTAAGGGTTGAGTAGTACGGATTTGCACGTCATTTCGACCAGAGGGAGAAATCTCCTAGTTCCTCCGTACACGGCTGTCTTTTGGCGACTTTTCGTTCTTCCTCTTTCATCAGAATTCGCTCGAAGTGACGCTCGCATTATTTTCCTTTTCCCTTTTACGAATTAATCCCTCGAACCTAATTAAATTTGCGTTCCATTTTAAGGAATCACTAACCACCATACGAATGAAATTCATCGTTTCCTCTTCCTACCTCAAAAAACAACTAGCGGCCATCAACGGTGTAATTACTACAAATCCTGTCGTGCCCATCTTAGAAAACTTCTTGTTTGAAATTCAGGGGGGCACGCTGACTGTGACAGCTTCTGACCTCCAGACGAGCATGATGACGGAGATGGATGTGGAAGCCAAGGAAGATGGGAGCATCGCCATTCCTGCAAAGATTTTGTTGGAGACCTTACAAAATTTGCCAGAGCAGCCGGTGACTTTTTCAATTGATGACAGTACGTACAGCATAGAAATCAACTCGGACAATGGCCGCTACAAGCTGGCAGGTGAGAATGCCACGGACTTCCCTAAGATTCCGACAGTAGCCGATGGGTACTCCGTGAACTTCTCATCAGAGATACTGAGCCGCGCAATCAACAACACACTATTCGCTACGAGTACTGATGAACTTCGCCCCGCAATGACCGGGGTGTATTTGAACCTTACTGACACAAACGCCACCTTCGTAGCAACAGACAGCCACCGATTGATTCGCTACCGTCGAGTGGATGTAGCCGCTGATCAGGGGCACAACATGATCATTCCTAGAAAAGCCCTGACACTATTGAGGTCAACAATTCCGCAGGAAATCACAAACGTGAGTTTGGAATTCAACGCCTCAAACGCTTTCTTCAATTTCAATAATGTGAAGATGATCTGCCGTTTGATTGATGAGCGTTTTCCAGATTATGAAAACGTGATCCCTGTAGACAACAATAACAACATGACCATAGATCGTCAGGAGCTATTGAGTTCGTTGAAGCGTATTTCGATTTATGCCAATAAAACTACACACCAAGTACGTCTGAAGATTACCGGCAGTGAGCTAATGATCTCAGCAGAAGATTTGGACTTCTCCAATGAAGCCAACGAGCGACTGGCTTGCGAGCACAACGGTGTGGACATTGAGATAGGATTCAATGCGAAATTTCTGGTAGAGATGCTTGGCAATTGTGAGAGCAAAGAAATCACGTTACAGCTGAGCGCACCAAACAAAGCTGGAATCGTCATCCCTTCGGATCAGGAGGAGAACGAAGATTTGCTAATGCTGATTATGCCAGTAATGCTGAACAATCAGGTATAAGGTTTTTTATGAAAAAAAATATTGGATAACATTATTTTCTTTGATGTGCTTCGCATCATTTCAACAGCATTGCATGGTCGTAAAATTCCAATTCATATATATGATCAATCATATCATATAAAATGTTTAAATTTTTTTCTCTAAAATTCTTTCCAGAACTCAAGTATGTTCTGACCCCATCGTCGAGTATTTCTTTTTTATGCTTTAATAATTGGAGTTTTTCAATTCTTGAATGTGCAAACTGAGAGTAAATGTCTGTTTGTTTTTCGAAATCCTGCATAATTTGGATTACAAATTCAGAATATTTTTGCTGAGTTTCAAAGTGGTTTTTATAAAGACTTTTTTCTGCATCTGTTCCAATAAAGTTTTGTAATTTTTCGAGCATAATTTGAAGTTTATTGGTTTCAAATTTCCCCATATCTATCACAAAATTCATTCGTTGCTTTACATTGATTAATATGTTTTCCTGCTCATCAGAAATTTCGTGAGCCAAACTATTAATTTCATCTGATAGAGCCTGAACTCTGTTTTCAATTCCACCAATGTGTCGTATTTTCAAAAGTCAAAAATTTTCATTTCAAGTAACATACAAAAAGCTAGTATGTGCAAGCCTATTGGTAGAGGTGAAGTTAGATATTTCAAGTGAAATCAGCTCAGTATTTTATATCAGGTGTGCCTTTGAATAGTTTCGGTGGCTACCCAAACAAATCCGAGTGAGAGCCTATCCGTACTAATTTGATGATGTTGTCATCATCGAATTGAAACCAGATTATGAGTAAGTCAGGTTTTATGTGACATTCCCAACTGTTGTGATAATTACCCTTGAGCCTGTGAGGTAGCATCTGTTTGTTAATCCCTTTGACTCCTGAATCTCTTAATGTTTCCAACGTCTTTTCAATGAGGTTGAAATCAGTTTTGAATCTCTTCAAGTCCTTTTTGAACCGAGAAGTGTATTTCAGGGTGTACACCTAGTCGATTGAATTTAGAAATCCCTTAATGTCAGAAATCGACTTAAGGCTCTTGTCTTCCATGGCTTCTTCTATCGCCATGACAGTTTCGTCGTTGGGTTCTTTCTCTACCATTTTATGAAGAACCAATTCTACATAATTATTCAAGCTCCTCTTGTTTTTCTTGGCTTCAGTTTTAAGTGCATCAACTAATTCCTGTTCAAGCCTAAATGCTGTTTGTACCTTCATGTTTTCTATTTCTTACGTGAAGATAGAAAATAACAAGTTGTTACCTAAGTGTTATACAATCGAGTCTTTTCAGAAGTGCGTAAAGTCAACGCTATTTCTGACTTTCCTCAGACCTTGGTGATACACCAACTGATAGTTTCGTATCAAAAAAACAACGATATGAATTTTGCAGAAGAAACAGTCGCTGCGGCAGTGACGGAGAATATCAGAACAGCGGATGTATTCAAGAAACACGGCATTGATTTTTGCTGTGGAGGCAATGTGTCCTTGAAGTCGGTTTGTGAAAAGAAGAATCTGGATATGGATGTGATTCTGGCTGAGCTTGGTCAGGTAGGCGTGTCGAGGGATAGCAGCGGAGATCAAAGCTGGGATGATGCAGGACTCCTAATTGATCATATTTTAGAGAGACATCACTCGTATGTGGCTGAGGCGATTCCAATCTTGCTACAATATTCCGACAAAGTGGCAAAAGTCCATGGTGAGCATGCCACAGAAGTGGTTGAGATAAATAGACTTTTTCAAGCGGTGGCATCAGAACTCAGCAGTCACATGCAGAAAGAAGAGATGGTACTTTTTCCATTGATCAAAGAACTTCACTCAGCAAAAGAGTCAGGTGAAAATTTTTCTGAACATCATTGTGGGACTGTCGCTAACCCCATACGTATGATGGAGATGGAACACGAAAATGCGGGTGATGTCCTTAAGGAAATTCGAGAACTCAGCAATGATTTCTCGCCTCCGGAATGGGCATGTAATACGTACAGAGCTCTTTATGCCAAGCTGGAGGAATTTGAAACAGACCTGCACATTCACATCCATCTGGAAAACAACATCCTTCATCCATTGGCGCTCAAACTTGAAAATAAATCTTAGTTGTTTTTAGCAGGTGTTGTTAATCAAAAACGTCATTTCGAACCCGAGTTTTCGGGAGAGAAATCTTATTGAACTGTAATCAGTCTGCTACTTTTAGGGGATTTCTCCCTTCGGTCGAAATGACGGCCTTTTAAGACCGTATCTGATATAGTGGCGTGCACAATCAATATCCTCTTATAATCCCGTCGATTCAACCAAACTGTTAAAACTCCTTAATAACTATAATAATAGTTGTATAATTATAATTATAGTTATAGTATTGCTGCATGAAGGAATTGACCAAAGCAGAGGAACATGTGATGCAGTATCTCTGGAGTCTCAAAAAAGCGTACTTAAAGGATATCGTGGAGCAATATCCTGAACCAAAGCCAGCCTATACCACTATTTCTACTGTGGTGAATGTGCTAGTAAGGAAGGAGTTTATTGCATTTGAGACGCATGGAAAGGCGCGTGAATATCGGCCGATGATCAGTAAGGACAAATACACCAAGCAGTCATTCAAGGGGCTGATGAATAGTTTTTTTGACAACTCTACCAAGCAGTTTGCGTCTTTCTTCGCACAGAAAAGCGAATTGTCTATGGACGAGCTAAAAGAAATCAGAGGGTTGATTGATGAACAAATAACTAAACAGAAGCAGGATGGAGCTAAGTGAGGTATTGGTTTATCTGATCAAGGTCCTGGCGATCCAAGGGGTATTTTACGCCTTTTATTGGCTAGTTCTCAGAGATCGAGTCAGCCATTCATTGAATCGCGTGTATTTGCTAAGTACGTTGTTAAGTGCGTTTGGGATTCCGTTTGTGAGCATCCCTGTAGCTGTGGTCGCTCAGCCCATTATTGATAGCCAGATGTTGGTTTGGATTGCCGAACCAATGGGCTCTGCCGAGGTGCAAACTGGTGGTGCGTCACCGGCCTCTTCATTTCCTGTCGGGCCATTCATTAGCTGGATATATTTTGGTTTGGTGGCCTTCCTGATTGGTCGTTCGTCACTTCATTTATTAATTCTTCAAAAACTCAAAAAACAAAGCGAGTGTATCAATAATAGTGAAGAAGGCTCACGAGGTATGGGTTTGGCTAGAGCTGTCTTTTCTAGCGAAAAGTATCTGAATACCTGCCTACCGGACTGGCAGGTAAAACCCACAAGATGGGTGAGAAAATATTGGTTTAAACTTTTTAAAACTACACAGTCACGGCCATTTAGTTTCTTTTCAAATGTATTTATCCCAGACGATATTTTTGGGACAAAATCATTCGATCAGATTGTGGCGCATGAGTGTGTGCATGTCTGGCAGCTGCATTCTGTGGATCGGTTGCTGGTGGATTTTCTTGTTGCGCTGTTTTGGTTCAATCCCTTCATTTATTTGTACCGAAGAGCACTCATCGAAGTTCATGAATTTCAGGCGGATGCGGCGGTTGTAAAACAGTACGATGACCTGATCGGTTATCAGGAGATTTTGTTTTCACAATTGCGCTCAGCTCCGTATTCAGGATTGGTGAGTCATTTCAATTTTTCAACGATTAAAAAACGAATTGTTATGATGAATAAATCAAAATCCAAAGGGCAATCTAAGCTTGCCTATTTTTTTACCGTACCTGTAGTGGTGCTGGTATTGTTTGCATTCACCTCCAATGAAGGTGAAAATTCTGTGAATCAAATCGCAGATAAAATTGGGCAGATTACTGCTCCTTTCGAGTCAGAACCCGCTGTTCCTGTGGTAGATCAAGAGGATCGATACAGACCCTCTATTTTACCGTTGAAGTCCACGGATAAGTTTAAGGTTAGTTCGACCTATGGAAGAAGAATGGATTCTTTGACCAAGGAGGTAAAAATGCACAAAGGGATGGATTTTTCTGCGCCTATTGGCACTTCAGTAGTGGCGACTGGAGATGGTATGATTCATAGTTTGGAGAATGATCCAGATGGCTATGGCAAGGTGATCACTCTGAACCATGGTGGCGTTTACGCAACTATGTACGCACAGCTTTCGGAATTCAAAGTGAAGAAAGGAGACAAGGTGAAGAGGGGACAGTTGATTGGCCTAACGGGAAATTCGGGAAAATCAACCGGCCCACACTTGCACTATGAGGTGCTTGAAAATGGCAAGCGAAAGAACCCGATGGACTTCATTAAGAATTATAAATTCAAACCAGCAGTAAGAGAGATCGTTCCACCTCCACCACCCGCCAAGAATCGTGAAGAGGAAAAAAAGTTGAAGGACGTTAAAGAGGTAGAAAAGAATATGAAGGAGGTTGCAGTTATTGCAGACGAACAGCGAGTAGTTGCTGAAGTAGCCAAAGTGAGAGCGATGGAGGCAAAGGTAATAGCAGAGGAAGCTGCTGTGGTAACGAATGAAGCTCGAGTAGTTGCAGAGCAGAGAAGGGTACTTGCTGAAGCACCAGAAGTGATAGTCCTTCGGGAAGAAATTGTGAGAGCAGAAAAACAAGCGGTCGTACTAAGGGCGCAGGCTGAGAAAATGGAACGTGAAGTTCGGGTAGCTAGAGAAGCGGCCAAGAAGGTGATCGAAGAACTGAAAGCCAAAGAGGAAAAGCTGAAAAAGGAAAAAGAGAAGAGGAAGGAAAAGAAGAAAAGAAAAGATTGAAATCTGCACAAAACGATCCCGTCATTTGGCGGGATTTTTTTTGCGCTATAACCGCTCCCGCATCAGCAGTTTAAAAACACCATCTACTTTCTGATGATAATACAGAATCTGCTTGTCGGTCGTAAGCGTAGGCGCCTCAACGATGCTGGTGATAAGCTTATCCGAAAATAAGACCTTCGGTTCTGAGAAAGCATCCGAAGTAGACACACGAACAGCCACACAGATCTCTGAAATAGAATTGCTATCAATACTGCCTTGTAGGAAACGGGTATAATAAAATTCCAGCCCATCTGCAGTTATAGCAGGTGCGTAGTATTTGTAGGCTTGGTCGTTTATGTTTTTCATGATATCGTCCGAATCAGAAATGGTCATGAACGTAGTGGCGTTTACCTTTTCAGCTAGTCCAATCTTCGTTTCACATGGCCCGGCGCAATTCGTTCCATCGAAACGGGCGTTGTTGAAATACAAAAATTGGCCATCCGGGCTCAAGCCATGATCCATCAAAATCCATCCAGCGGAATAGATGTAAAAGTCTCCTCGCAATCGCCCAATATTGGTGACTTGTCCATTACTGAAATTGCCATAGTGCAGATTGTCAAACTCGGCAGGGTAGTCTCGACCTGATGTCCAGATGAAGTAATTATTGACATCCATATCGGCCACTGCATCCAGACGTGGCGAGGCAGGTGTCTTTGTGCCATTCAGCTCTCCGACATAGTTGAATGTAAAGTCATTGACACGAGTCGAGTAATGCAACCTGGTATCCCCGCCTTCATTGAGATTATTAAAGAAAAGGTACTGCCCATCTGGTGAGATGAAGGGCTCCATGGCATGGTCAGAGTAGCCAGTGATTGTCACATCAATAGGCGACCCAAAATTCACATCAGGGAGCTTTTGTTTTACATTCTCCTTCTTGGAGCAGGAAAGCAGACAGGGGGCTAGGAGGATGGTAAAAAACCATTGATTCATCTTATAAAAGTAGGGCTAAATTTCTGGTTAGTGGTTACATCTTAAAAAACTGATTTTATGAAGAATTAACCAAAATCAATAATTGAACTGATCTAGCGCAGGACTGTCAACAGGTCAAGCAGCTACTTTCGTGTCAAAAAAAGGAACGATATGAATTTTGCAGAAGAAACAGTCGCTGCTGCAGTGACTGACAATATCAGAACGGCGGATGTATTCAAAAAACACGGCATTGATTTTTGCTGCGGAGGTAATGTGTCATTAAAGTCAGTTTGCGAAAAGAAAGGACTCGATATGGACGTGATTCTTGCGGAGCTTGGTCTGGTAGGACAGTCCAGAGATAGTACAAGCGATCAGAGTTGGGACGATGCTGGGCTTCTCATTGATCATATTCTTGACATACATCACACCTATGTGACAGAGTCGATTCCAATCTTACTGCAATACGCTGACAAAGTAGCGAAGGTGCATGGAGAGCACGCCACTGAGGTAGTTGAAATAAACAGGCTTGTTCAGGCCGTGGCAGATGAATTGAGTAGTCACTTGGAGAAAGAAGAGCAAGTTCTTTTTCCCTATATCAAAGAACTACATTCGGCAAATGAATCAGGAGAAAACCTTGCTGAACATCATTGTGAAACGGTAGCAAACCCCATACGGGTGATGGAGATGGAACATGAAAGTGCGGGGGATGCTTTCAAAGAAATCCGTAAGCTGAGCAATGATTTCATACCCCCAGCGTGGGCATGCAATACCTTCAGAGCCCTTTATGCCAAGTTGGAAGAATTCGAAACCGATCTTCATATCCACATTCATTTAGAGAATAATATTCTACACCCGATGGCCTTGAAGCTGGAGGAGGGATGAACATATTTCAGTTGAGTGCATGATTAGCCAGTGTCTGGGTAGGAGTAATAATCCACTGAGTAGAGCCTGTCTATGATGTCCGATGAACAAAAGTCAAATGACAAATAAATCCCAAAAATAGAAACTCAAACCTTGTAAGTATTTGATTTTTAAATGATTGTGTTTTGTGGTTTATTTATATTTTGGAAATTATTATTTGTGATTTCTAAAAACGGGGACTTTAGAGACAGGCTCTAAGTAGAGTCTGCTGAAAACTGCCACCAAGGTATGAAATATCTATTTGCACATTGTCTGATATGATATTTAGGGTCTACTGAAAAACTCAAGTTGATTTGTTTTACTATTCTGTTTTGCCCTAAAGCCGGGCGGGCGCCTACTTTCTGTCTTGATACAGAAAGTAGGCAAACCTGCCTGCGGTAGGCAGGGAAATCAAGGCTGCATGAAAAAGTCTAAAAATCCGTTCCAATGCCTAAAATCCACCAAACTTCCAGCCGCACCAGCCTGCTCGGGCAATGGTGTATTTTTGTCGGCATTGGAACGGATTTTCTTAACGCCATTTTCATGAGGCCGATCCATACCACTAACGTGCACGGGTTTTAGTACAATTGCCATTTTTGTGTGTACCTAAAATTGGCAATACGCTAAAAATCCACCCTTGGTAATATGGAGTTATAGATTTCGCCTTGGTTTTAGTTTCTCAGCAGACCCTATTTAGATGCCTTGGGATTTTAATCAGCCAACCTGAATTTCAGAAATTTATTTACAGCTTTGATTTCCCGGCCATAATCGACCAATTAACCAGCCTACTTCACCCTCCCCGGATTATCAGTCACAAACGCCTTCCAGCTCTTCGCGCTTACGTGTGCTTTTCCGCCTTGGAAGTGATGGCACATCGCTACGGCTAGTCCATCGGTGGCATCCAGGAGCTTGGGTGTTTCTTCGAATTTCAGCAGTGTTTGGAGCATGGCCGCTACTTGCTCTTTGGAGGCGTTTCCGTTTCCTGTCACGGCTTGTTTCACTTTCTTTGGTGCATACTCGGTGATGGGTATTTCCCTGCTCAGTGCTGCTGCCATGGCCACACCTTGTGCACGTCCGAGCTTGAGCATACTCTGTACATTCTTACCAAAGAAGGGAGCTTCCAACGCCACCTCGTCGGGCATGTAGTCGTCGATCAGGCTCAGGACACGATCAAATATTTTCTTCAGCTTTAGTTCGTGTGAGCTGTATTTGCTCAGGTGGATCACCCCAAATTGCAATAGCTCATACTTCGAGCCTGCGATCTTGATCAGCCCGTATCCCATGACCGTTGTGCCAGGATCAATTCCCAATATGACTTTCTCACCTTTTGCAGTTGCCATCGGTGCAAATTAACCATAACCACAAGAAAGTCGTGCTGCTGGAGCGAGGTTAGACGTGTGTGATTAATTTTGACCGCAGAGTCGTGGAAAACAGAGGGAGCTTCTTTCTCTGTTTCTCTGGGGTTTATAAAAACAAGTGAAAATTAACAGCAAGTATAAAAAAGTCGCAGGATGGATACTTCGAGTAATTATTCTCGGCAGTTGCTTCCGGGTGATTTGGCAGGCCGTGTCCGATCGGTGGTCGTTTGATTTGCAGTTTACCAATGAGCAAATCGGTTTAATTCTTCTCGTCATTATTTTGATGCCCATCAATTGGGGATTGGAAGTCTGGCGTTGGAAAAGATCATTGGATTCTATTGAAAAATCTTCATGGAAAGAAGCGGGCCGTCAGGTTTTTTCTGGCCTGACGTTGAACTGGATTCTGCCCTTTACTTCAGGGGATTTGATTGCTCGATTGACGCCAAACTCAGATCGAAAAAAGGTTGGTGTACTGATCCTGTACAATCGTGGTATCATGCTTTTGATTACCGGCCTTTTTGGGGCGTACGGAATTTACGTTTTCTCAGGCTCACTCTTCGATTCTTTCTTTTGGCAAATTGGAATGGTTGTGATCTTTCTGGTCGTGGCGAGTATTGTTCTTTTGCGAATTTTTAGAAAGCAGGAATTCCCCAAATGGGTGGTGTCGATTACTATTATTTCTGGTGTTCGCTATTTGATTTTTACTTTTCAATTTGTCCTGCTGCTGTATGCCTTCATTCCTGAATTGAGCATGCACATTATATTAGCTGGAGTAGGCTGGACGTTCTTTTTTCGCTCTGTGATTCCGTCTTTGTTTGGCAATCTGGGTGTGAGGGAAGTGGGCGCTCTGGTGTTCTTCGAGAGCTACGTAAGCGAGCCGGCCTTGATTCTAATTCCGAGTTTACTGATTTGGCTGATTAATACAGTTGCTCCTTCGGTGTTGGGGTTATATTATATTTTGAGGTTTCAAGGGAAATAATATAGCCCGCAGATCTCGCAGATTTTCGCTGATCTTTCTCTGCGTTCATCATCGAAATCCGCGTGAGGAAAAAATCATTATGATGGTATGCAGTTAAAACCCACAGTAAGTTAAACTTGCCGCATGATCGAGTGGATAGTATTTGGGATGGCTGTAATTCACAGCCTGATTTTTATTTTTCTTTTCCGAGCTTTTCGGAAGGTTGAAGTCAAAATCTATCCTGAGAATTGCCTTACATTCTCTATCCTAATTCCCGTCAGAAACGAGCAAGAAAACATCGGAAACTTGTTGGCGGACATTGAGAAAATTGAATACCCTCGGGACAGGTTGGAGGTGCTTGTGGTGGATGACAGTTCCGAGGATGGGACACCAGAAATTGTCGAGACATTCAAGGCCAATTACGATCTCAAATATATCCAACTTCATGGTGAGAAGAAGGGGAAGAAGTCAGCTTTGGAATTAGGCGTTTCGATAGCTAAGAACGAAATTATTATCACCACAGATGGTGATTGCCGCGTTCAGCCAGCCTGGCTAAAGAGTTTCAATGAAGCATTTAGCGAAAGCACAAAACTGACTGTCGGACCTGTTCGGATGATTCCAACGGACTTTTTTGGTGTCTTACAGGCGGTGGATTTCAGTATTCTTATTGGCTATGCGGCTAGCTTGGTTGGGCTTGGCAAACCGAGCATGAGCAATGGTGCCAATATGGCCTATTGCCGCGAGGTATTTACTGAGGTGAATGGATACGATGGAAATCATGAAGTGCCCACAGGAGACGATGAGTTTTTGCTTTTGAAAATAGCCAAAAAATATCCCAAGGGAATCTCATACGTGAAACGGACGGGCGCTGTTGTAAGCACTTCGCCGAAGGTCTCCTTTAGGGATTTTTTAAACCAAAGGAAACGGTGGCTGAGTAAGTGGACGCTTCATAAAAATGCGAGCATCATTCTATCAGTCTTGTTGATTCTGGTGGACAATCTGGTGATGATCGCTGGATGGGTTGGGCTTGCGAGTGGATTCATCACCGTTTGGTTTCTAGCTTTTTTGTTTGTTAGAATTGTAGCGAAGGTGCTTTTCGGATCGTCCGTTGATCGACTTTTAGGTGCATCCACCAATTTGTTTGCTCACATCATTTATGAGCTTATCTACCCATTTTATGTGCTGCTCTTAAGTTTTGCGTCTATTTTTGGAAATTACACTTGGAAAGGCCGGAAGTACAGATGACCGATACAGAATTTGATATTTTGGATGAACTGTATTTTGTGATTTCATTTGATGACTTGCAAAAACAACTGGACATGGACAAATCAGAATTAGTCAATAATCTTAGCCAGATTTTTAAGAAAGGCTGGCTAAGGATTTTCAATACTCCTGATGGGACGGCCGATATTCCATTTGTGGATCACACTATTTCTTCTGCGTATTTATTGGCCTCCAAGGCAGGACTAAAAGCGCACAATAGCTGATGGCGCTTGACAGAGATCTTCAGTTGAACGCATTGCTTGGGATTACTCAGGCGATCAACAACAACCTTTCGGAGGATGATCTTTTCCGTATTTATAAATTCACTTTGCTCGGCGATTTGAAAATAGCCAAGATGGCTCTTTTCGTACGTTATGAGGGAGAATGGGAATATCGTGTACATCTGGGGACGGAGCATAACTGGGCCGACTTTTCGCTTGATGATCGGTTTGATAATATCAAAGAGGAGTTTTCAGTCGCTTCCGAAGCAGGCCAATTTGGTGAGTTCGAAAAAGTATTCCCAATTCTACACAAGGATAAGGTACTGGCACTCTTATTTATGAGTGAGGTGGAGCAGCTCTTCAAGAGTGGTGTAGAGGATCTCACTTTTGTGAAAGCGCTCACCAATATCATCATTGTGGCGGTGGAAAATAAGCGTATGGCCCGCGAACAACACGCGCAGGAGGCGTACAAGAAAGAGCTCGAGATTGCTAACAAAATTCAGCATTTCCTATTCCCTAAGACGCTTCCACAATCACCGGAAATTAATGTGGAAGCCTTCTATCTACCCCACCACAATGTAGGTGGTGATTACTATGATTATATCAAAATCACAGAGAAAAAATTTCTGATCTGCGTAGCAGACGTGTCGGGCAAGGGGGTGCCTGCTGCTTTGTTAATGTCAAATTTCCAAGCGACATTGAGAGTGCTGATTCGGCGAACAACTGATCTACAAGAAATAGTGAGCGAGCTGAATAGGTCGACCTATCTAAGTGGAAATGGGGAGCATTTCATCACCTTTTTTCTTGGGATATATGATTTTGACCTGAAGACTTTCGAGTACATCAATTGCGGGCATAATCCCCTCTACCTTGTGGTGAATGGTGCATGCGAATCCATGAACAAGGGCACCACGGTTCTTGGCATGTTTGAGCCTTTGCCTTTTTTGGAGTCTGAGACACTTCATCATTTGGAAGAGTTTGTGTTCTTTGGCTTCACCGATGGACTCACCGAAACCTTCAACACCGAGGATGAACAATTTGGAGAAGAACGTCTGGAAAAACTCCTTTGCGAAAATTCGGATGCCACTATTCTACACAACACCATTTTGCAAAAGCTCGATACTTTCAGAGGAAACATCCCGTACAGTGATGACATTACGATGCTTACCTGTCGGGTCGTAAATAAATAGCCGTGTTTCAAAAACACCTTCACAAAACGCCACTTTGGATGCAAAAAGTGTATCCCAACTTTGTGTGGAAAATTGATACGGATAAAAAGGAACTATTCCTCACTTTCGATGATGGGCCTATTCCGGACGTGACAGAGTTTGTACTTGAAGAATTAAAGAAACATCAGGCAAAAGCGACTTTTTTTTGTGTAGGTGAGAATCTGAAAAAGCATCCAGAGATTGGTCGTCAGATTGTTGCTGATGGGCATGTGCTTGGCAATCACACGTTCAATCATTTGAAAGGTTGGCGAACCCCAAACAGAAAATACCTCGAGAACGTCTTGAAGTGTGAAGAGACGCTCAATGAATTTCAGCCATCGTCAGGTTTGTTCCGTCCGCCGTATGGAAGAATCAGGCGAGCTCAAGCAGCACAGTTGACCGACTTCAAAATCATTATGTGGAATAGGCTGTCCTGGGACTTTGGGAAAAACCTAAATACCGAAAAAGCGATTCAACATTTGGCTGATGCACCTCAGGGATCAATCTTCGTTTTTCATGACAATAAGAAATCATTTGAGAATATGTCTGTTCTTTTGCCTGAGGTATTGAAGTTTTATAAAGAGGAGGGCTTTGGGTTTAAATCATTGGCATAAGCTGTCAGTGAAGCTTTTTTTACTCCTCGAAGACCGACATGCCTATATTTGATTTTCTAAAACGAATAGTCTAGTGATCGACTCTCACGCACATATTTATCTAGAAGAATTCAGCGAAGACGCTGATGCCGTAATCCAATCTGCTATGGAGGCAGGAGTGGCCAAAATTCTCTTGCCCAATATTGATAGCACGACCACAGAAGCCATGCTGAAGTTGGTGGAAAAACACCCCGACATTTGCTATCCGATGATGGGGTTGCACCCATGCTCAGTGAAGATCAATTATGAGCGCGAGCTGAGGCATGTGGAAAAGATGCTGGATGCGCATAACTTCATAGCCGTGGGAGAGATGGGGACAGATTTATATTGGGACAAATCCTTTTGGCCAGAACAGCAAGAGGCCTTCAATGCGCAATGCCAAATGGCGCTTGATAGAAACCTCCCAATCGTGATTCATTGCCGTGAAACAATCGACGAGACGATTGAATTGGTGAAGCCATGGGCGAAAAAAGGTTTGTTCGGTGTTTTTCATTGTTTTGGTGGGACGGTAAATCAAGCGGAGCATATAACTAAAATGAATTTTTTTCTTGGATTGGGTGGCGTTAGCACCTTTAAGAACGGAGGTATGGATAAAGTGATCCCGTTTCTTGATAGAAGTAAAGTACTCTTGGAAACTGATAGTCCCTATCTTTCGCCAGTCCCGTATCGTGGCAAACGAAACGAATCTGCTTATCTCAAACTCATCGCGCAGCGAGTAGCTGAGCTTTGGCAGACTAGTTTGGAGGAGGTAGACGCCATCACTACCTTGAACACCGAAAGACTTTTCAACCTGTGAACTACAAAATAGTAAATATCCAATCTTCTAAAAATGTCAAGGCTTCTGTTCTGATCATTTACACCGGGGGTACCTTCGGTATGTCTGCCGATGAAAATGGCGCATTGAAACCATTTAATTTCGGAAAAGTAATCGAAAAATTGCCTGAGCTTAAGTCGTTGGATTTAAGTATTCGCGTCATTTCTTTCCCCGATCCTATTGACTCTTCCAATGTGTCGCCAGAAGACTGGAAGAGTATGGCCTATATTATTGAGGAGAATTACGAACAGTACGACGGGTTCGTGGTGCTTCATGGCACAGATACTATGGCGTACTCTGCTTCGGCTTTAAGTTTCATGCTTCAGGGATTAAATAAACCAGTCATTTTTACTGGTGCACAAATCCCAATTGGTTCAACAAGATCAGATGCCAGAGAAAATTTAATTACTGCATTGGAAATTGCTTCTATCAAATTGGACGGAAAGCCAAGGGTGAGTGAAGTATGTATTTATTTCAACTTTGTTTTACTCCGTGCAAATCGATCCCAGAAAGTAAACAGCAGCACCTTTTCCGCTTTTCATTCTGAGAATTATCCGCCACTTGCAGAATCTGGCATTAGCATTGAATTTAATGAAGCAGCATTGGTCCCATACCAGAAACAGAAACTTACGATTTGGAATCAACTGGATAATAATGTTGCCGTATTGAAGATATTCCCGGGTATTACCAAAGCTACCGTTGAGGCGGTCTTGAGAGCTGAAGGGTTGACGGGTGTCGTCCTCGAAACATTTGGATCTGGAAATACAATGACCGTGTCTTGGTTTGTGAAGGCTCTGCAAGATGCCCTGGATAGGGGGTTGGTAATGGTGAATGTAAGTCAATGCATTGGTGGGAAGGTACAACAAGGTAAGTATGAGACAAGTGTGGCGCTGAGAGAAATAGGCGTGATTTCGGGAAGCGACATGACCACAGAAGCAGCGCTAACCAAGTTGATGATTCTTCTTGGTTCGGACTTGTCCCCGCAGGAACTAAAGACTCAGATGGGGATGTCACTGAATGGTGAAATGGATGGGGATTGACCTTATTTGATTTGAAATTTGCATAAGGCCTTTTTTCTTGATTTATTTGTCGCCCTGATATGCCAGAAAAGACTTGATAGAGGAGAGGTGGCCGAGTGGCTGAAGGCGCACGCTTGGAAAGCGTGTATGCGGGTGACCGTATCGAGGGTTCGAATCCCTCTCTCTCCGCTTACTTTTGATATAGAGGGATAATGGATTTGGATTTGAGAACTGTTGGGATGACAGATTTCTAGAATTGAATATTAAATTAAGAATACACAACTAAGAACGTAAACGAAAGAACAACCTAATGAAAAAGTTACTTACTCTTTTGATGCTCGCAGGCGTTTTCACTTTCACTACTGTGCAAGTTTATGCCCAAGACTCAACTTCTGTAGATTCTACTGCCGTGGCGGATGATACCCTGGCAGACGAATCTTTTTCTGAAGACACAACTGATGATTCCGCAGATGATTCCACTGTAGCAGATGTTACCCCGATGGACGATGCTTCTGACGCTGGTGGCTCTGACGAAGGATTTCACAGTGTAGTGAAAAAGCAATTCCTGGCAGGTGGGCCTGCATTTATGGGTATTGTATTGATTTGTTTGATTTTGGGGCTTGCCATTGCAATCGAAAGAATCATCACGTTGAATCTTTCCACTACTAACACAAAGAAGCTTTTGGAAGATGTGGAGAATGCGCTTTCTTCTGGAGGAGTAGATGCAGCAAAAGAAGTTACTAAAAATACAAGAGGCCCTGTTGCTTCCATATTCACTCAGGGAATGATGAGAATGGACGAAGGAATCGAGATGGTTGAAAAATCAATTATCGCCTATGGTTCTGTAGAAATGGGAAGATTGGAAAAAGGAATGGTTTGGATATCTCTATTCATTTCTCTAGCTCCAATGCTTGGTTTCATGGGAACCGTAATCGGTATGATTGAGGCCTTTGATGCAATTGCAGAAGCAGGTGATGTGAATCCAGCTCTAGTTGCAAACGGTATCAAAGTAGCACTTTTGACGACTGTTGGAGGTTTGATTGTGGCAGTAATACTGCAGTTATTTTACAACTACCTGGTAGCAAAAATTGATTCTATCGTGAATAGCATGGAAGATGCTTCTATTTCACTGGTAGATATCTTGGTAAAAAATAAAGGCTAATCTTTAAACCACTAAAAATATGGTTGACGCAGGATTAATTATTTCATACGTATTGATTGGCCTATGTGCATTGACGGCTATTGTTTTGCCACTAATGCAGGCGGCTGGTAATCCAGGATCCCTAAAGAAGATCGGTATTTCTTTTGGTGGAATGCTCGTGGTTTTTCTAATCTGTTATTTGTTAGCAGGTAGTGATACATTGGATGTGAAAAATATCACTGAAGGTGATTCAAAAATGGTAGGGGCGGGCATTATTATGTTTTATCTACTACTTATTGGAGCAATTGGAAGTATCGTGTACACAGAGGTGACTAAACTTTCTAAATAATGGCTAGAAATTCCAATAGAAAATTACCAGAGGTGAGTTCAGGGTCCATGGCGGACATTGCTTTCCTATTGCTTATTTTCTTTTTGGTTACGACTACTATTGCAAATGACAAGGGTATCTTATTGATGCTGCCTCCTCCTGACGATGAGCAGGAAGAGTTGGATATTGATATTCACCAGAGAAATATTTTTAAAATTCTGGCGAACTCTAAAGACCAATTGCTAGTGGAAGACGAACCATTTAGAGAGAGTCCAAGCAAGCTCAAAGAGGAGGTGAAGAAATTTATTTTGAATTTCGGTAATCCAACTCAGGAGGGAGTAGAAATTTATAACAGCTTTCCTCCAGAATTGAAGCGATATGTAAATGCAAACGGAAGAAGAAGAGTGTCCTCTGACGACCCAACCAATCTGAAAGCGGTTGTTTCGTTTAAGGCCAATAGAGGAACTTCCTATGAATTGTACATAGAAGTGCTTGATGCTGTGAATGCGGCGTATAACGAAGTGTATGGAGCACGTGTCGGCTTAACGGCGGACGAATTCCTAGCACTTGACAAAAGAGATGAATCCCAGAAGGCTGTCTATGACCTTGCCAGAGCGGGGATTCCTCGGGCCATTTCAATAGCTAAACCAGACTGATATGAGCGGACATAAGTTTAAAAAGAAGGCTAAGTCAAATCCAGATATTCCAACGGCTGCATTGCCAGATATTATCTTCATGTTGCTGTTCTTTTTTATGGTGACGACAGTTATGAGAGAGCAAACTATCATGGTGATGCAGAAACTCCCCAAGGCCACTCAGTTGACTAAAATTGAGCGTAAGTCGCTAGTGAGTCATATTTATATGGGCAAGCCAACAGAAGCATTTGTTCCTGTATTTGGAACTGAACCCAGAATTCAGACAAATGACGTGTTTATCAGCAAAGAGGATATTGCAAGATTTGTAAACAACGAGAAGGACAAATTGGATGAGGTGGAAAGGGATCAGATTGTTATGTCTCTCAAGGTAGATATTGACGTGAAGATGGGTATTATCACGGACGTGCAAGAAGAACTTAGAAATGCAAATGCAAGAAAATTATTGTATAGTGCGCCTAAGAATGTAGATACAGAATAAGAGTAAGATAGATTTTAAAATGAAACCGCACGTGTGCGGTTTTTTTTTCTCAAAGCCTCGGCTATTCTCTTCTAAACTGATGAACGAACTCCTTAAGTGCTTCAGTTTTATTTCCATATTTCGTTTTTTCTAAGGAACGCTGAATCTCTGCGTTAAAGCATCTATTTTTGCAGCCTAAATTGATTCAGTTTTGATGATTCGCTTGGGCTATCAATCTACTTATTAACTAATCACTATATCCAATGGGTCTTCAGTGTGGTATCGTCGGGCTTCCGAATGTAGGAAAGTCTACTCTTTTCAATGCCTTGTCAAATGCTAGAGCAGAGGCGGCCAATTTTCCTTTTTGTACGATAGAGCCGAATGTAGGAGTCATCAGTGTACCCGATGAGCGGTTGGCAGTGTTGGAAGACTTGGTAAACCCACAAAAAGTGATCCCGACGGTGATGGAATTTGTGGATATAGCTGGTTTGGTAAAAGGCGCCAGCAAAGGCGAAGGATTGGGAAATCAATTCTTGGCTAACATCCGATCTGTAGATGCGATCGTGCATGTGATCAGATGCTTTGAGGATGACAACATTGTGCATGTAGCAGGCAAAATTGATCCTGTAGAAGACAAAGAAATCATTGATACGGAGCTGCAATTGAGAGATTTGGAATCTGTGGACAAGCGAATTCAGCGTGTTGAAAAAATGGCTAGATCGGGGGATACATTGGCCAAGAAGGAGCATGAAGTGTTGTTGAAATTCAAAACACACTTAGAAGAAGGCAAGAATGCGCGCGCTTTGAAAATGGAAGAGGAGGATAGAGTACTTATAAGTGAACTTCAACTGCTTACAGAAAAACCCATCATCTATGTAGCGAATGTGGAAGAGGAAAAAGCGAACTCAGGAAATGAATTTAGCGCGTTGATTCAAAAAATAGCCGATGAGGAAAACGCCGAAATGATTGTCGTTTCTGCGGCAATAGAGGCGCAGATCGCGGAGTTTGACGATCCAGAAGAAAAGGAAATGTTTTTGGAAGAGTATGGCTTGAAGGAATCTGGGCTTAGTAAATTGATTCGCTCTGCCTACACCTTACTAGATTTAATCACTTATTTCACTGCTGGAGTTCAGGAAGTGCGTGCTTGGACAATCACCAAAGGTTGGAAAGCACCTGCCGCTGCAGGGGTGATTCACACGGATTTTGAAAAAGGATTTATTAAAGCTGAGGTAATCAAACTTGCGAATTACCAAGAATTGAAAACCGAGCAGGCCTGCAAAGAAGCTGGTAAGCTGGCGATCGAAGGCAAGGAGTATGTGGTGGAAGACGGAGATATTATGCACTTCCGGTTCAATGTGTAGTTGAAGTGATTTCGTTAATTAGTACAGATTGAATCAACGCATTTTTCTAATCAGCGAATCAGCACATCAAAAAAAATCCACACTATTCATAGAAAAAAATCCCACCACTTCATCGTTAATTTCCCCAGGCGCTCGATAGTAGACAAGGATATCGTATTCATTTTCGGTTTGAAAGTGTGAACCCTCCAGTGTATAGGCTGATAATTCTGGCGAGTCCACAAAGTACATGTAATCATAATACCCCTGCTTCAATCGGATGGTCGTGTGATAGACTTGATTTGTCTTGTCGTATTGCATGATGTTGTGGTCATCCCTTCTCCAATCATTGAACCGTCCAGTCACATACACACGGCCAGCTAATCGTTCGGATTTCATTGTGAAATGCACATCAGCGTAATCTGCCTCAAGCCACGATTCGCCCGGATCGCTATTGCCGGGGAGGATTCTTCCATTATTATCAATGATAAGTCCACGATAAGATCCACCCCCAGAGCTTTTATCCAGACCCTGATACACCGACCATGGACTAGTTTCTTTATCAATTTTTGCCACGTTGATTCCTCGAAGGTTGAGCGTCCGAAGATCGAGATATCGAAACTGATTCCAGCCAGGGAAAGTATTTTCACCTGTAAAAAGATTCCATTCCATTTTGTTTTGACTGGGCTGAACATTCGTCGGAGTTAAGTTTTTGAGGGCGGCAGTCCAATTTTTGTTTTGCAGGATGAGGATCTTAAAGTCCCGTTGAGGATTTGGTGCTTGAATAGCCCCATAATTCATCTCAAAGTCAATTTGCTGATGCGTTTGCCTATCCTTGACAATGGACGATACCCTGATTCGACTATTTACAGACACCCGTTCTTCATAAAACACCATTCGCCGAGTGAGTAGGATGTCGTCCTTATTATCTCGTCGATGAACGACGATCAGGTAATTACCAGAGAGGAATGGTCGATCTAGTTCAAAAAAGTATTGAACGTAATTTATCTTGGTGTTAGTCGAATATTCAAAACTCGAATAATCAAATTGATTGAATGACCTGAGATATTCTATTTCCTGAATCTTGGATTTTGTCCAGTCGGCATTGCAATGGATGTATCGAACTTGCAAATTTTCTAGTTTGTTTGAAAATATATCAAATTCTAAATTCAGCGATTGAGTGCTTCCTAGCTTCTGAAAGGGATTATTACTGTTTAGGATCACGTTACCGATATACGCCTCGTAATTGCGATCCATGTATTCCAGTGTCTTGCTTACCGTGTGGGTTGGGACAGTTCCAAGTGGGACACACGACGATAGATAAAGGAGGACTACCGTTGGTATAATTCTGAATGTCTTCTGTAAAACTTTTGTAACCATTTTCATTCGATTCGGTAAAACTAGCAAATGCAACCCTAGCACACTAAACGACTCTTTGAGTTAAAACTACTACCGCATGCCTATCAAAAAACTCTTCCTGGCTGGACTTGTTCTTTTTGCTTTTTTTTTGACCTCAGCTCAGGACAGTATAAACACCCAGGCGGACGTGTCCAGTCGATCAATTAACACCACGAAAAACGCCGACGGATTCAAATCCTACACGACTGGTCGTGTGGGTGCTGAGCCAATCATAATTGACGGATTACTAAACGATGCGGCATGGAGTGGCGTTGAATGGGGAGGCGATTTTATTGGCCGAGAGCCCGAATACGAAGTAGCGCCATCTCAGGACACTAAATTCAAAATTTTGTACGACGATAAATTCCTCTATGTAGGCGTGCGTGCGTACGATACTGAACCAGAAAAAATTGTCGAACGATTGTCCAGACGAGATGGGTTTGACGGGGATTTTGTCGAAATCAATATTGACAGTTACAATGATAAGCGAACCGCCTTTTCATTTACTGCTTCCGTATCTGGCGTGAAGGGAGATGAGTACATTTCCAACAATGGAAATAACTGGGACTCCACCTGGGATCCCATTTGGTATCTGAATACGAGCGTGGATGACGAAGGGTGGATAGCGGAATTCAAAATCCCACTATCACAGTTGAGGTTTGCCAATAAGGACAACCACACGTGGGGTATCCAACTAACGAGACGGTTGTTCAGAAAAGAGGAGCGATCTACGTGGCAGCCTATTGACCCGAATGCGCCAGGTTGGGTACACTTGTTTGGGGAGTTGAATGGCATCTCGGGAATCAAATCACAGAAGCAATTGGAAATTCAGCCGTACGTGGTAGGATCGACTTCCAGATTTCCTAAAGAAGAGGGAAACCCCTACCGTGAGACGGGCTCGGATGCTGAGTTGAATTTTGGTCTGGACGCAAAAATTGGAATCACCTCGGACATTACACTTGACCTGACGGTTAACCCTGATTTTGGACAAGTAGATGCGGATCCGTCTCAGGTAAATCTCTCCGCTTTCCAGTTGTTTTTTAGAGAACAACGTCCGTTTTTTTTGGAGGGAGCCAATGTATTGAGTTTCAATACTAGCAATGGGCGAAATAATTTATTTTATTCCCGTCGAATTGGCGCCAGGCCCAATGGAAATGTGGGGGAGGAAGGAGAATATGTAAATTTCCCATCCAATACGCGCATTGTAGGTTCGGCGAAACTCACTGGAAAAAATGCCAAAGGATTTTCGTGGGGGTTTTTGGAGTCAGTCACCAAAAAGCAGTATGCCGATGTGACCGGGACTGACGGAAGGGAGAGAAAAGAAGTTGTGGAGCCTTTGACCAATTTTTCTGTTGCAAGAGTTCAGCAAGATTTGAACGACGGAAAGACAGTCTTTGGGGGCATTTTCACAAATGTCAGTCGTTTCGACAACACCACAAATGGGCTGGAATTTTTACATGACAATGCCCAAAGCGCTGGTGTAGATTTGGCGCACAATTTTAAGGATCGAAAATTCGGATTTAATTTCAAATATGGATTTAGTCGTGTGAATGGTAGTCAGGGGGCAATTTATGAGACCCAAACTGCCTCAGCGCGTTATTTTCAACGCCCCGACAATTCGTATAAATCTGTGGATTCCACACGCACCACCCTGACCGGAACATTTGGTACGTTTTCCTTTGGTAAGCGCAGCGGAAATTTAAATTGGGAGATTGGCTCCAATTACAGGTCACCAGAATTAGACCTTGATGACATTGGCTTCTTGCAACAAACTGATATCTGGAATCATTGGGTGTGGTCACAGTATAGAGTCACCAACGTCACCCGCTTGTTCAGATCCCAACGATACAACATGTACACCGAGCGAAATTTTGATTTTGGTGGGGTTAAGACAAGCGGTGGAACCAATTTCAATCTAAACGTACAACTACTTAATTTTTGGGATATAGGTACAGGTTTTTGGGCCGGTCAGGAAAGAAGATCCAACTCTGCCCTGAGAGGAGGCCCCTCTATGACCCTGCCAGGTAATTTTAATTATTGGTATTTCATTGGTACCAACAGCCAAAAAAAGGTGCGGGTGTCCTGGAATAACTCCTTCAATTGGGGAGATGATGATTCTCGAGAGAGCATCAGTATGTCACTGGGCCTGACCATCAGACCGACAGATGCATTGCGGTTGAGCATCCGACCAAGAATAAATAGAAGCAGGGACGAACTTCAGCATGTGACAAGTCAGGAGATGGGAAATGATCCACGATATATTTTGGCCACAATCAATCAGGAAGTGTTTTCGACCGAATTGCGTGCCAACTACAACATTACTCCGAATCTGACCATTGAGTTTTGGGGACAACCGTTTTTTGTATTTGACGAATATTCGAAATTTAAACGAGCTACCAATGCTACCAGCGATACGTATGATGATCGTTTCTCTGAATTTAGAGATGATCAACTGGCCTTCATCGAGGAGAAGGGCAGCTACGAGGTGGACGAAGACGGGGATGGATCGGTCGATTATTCTTTCGACAATCCTGACGGACAATCCTTCTTCTTTCAATCCAATGCCGTCATGAGATGGGAGTATATTCCAGGTTCTACTTTATTCTTAGTGTGGTCATCCAATGGCTCCACATCGGATGTGTCGAGGTTCAGGGATTCGGATACCGTCTTCTATTCGGCTAAAAATGTGAAATCATCGAACACCTTCCTGATTAAGTACACGTATCGGTTTATTCTTTAAAACGCTGACCTGAATTATATTTGGACAAATCAATTTGAGATGCCCAAAATCATTATCATCGGTGCAGGCGGAGTAGGGAGAGTTACAGCCTATAAATGCGCGGAAAATAAAGAAGTATTTAATGAGATCATCCTGGCGAGCCGTACCGAGTCCAAGTGCGAGGCTATTGCTGCAGATATTCAGTCTGACCTTGGAGTTACACTCCAGACGGATCAGGTGGATGCCGATCATGTCGATCAGGTGGTACAACTTTTCAAGAAGCACGAGCCTGTTATGGTCATCAACGTGGCGCTACCTTATCAGGATTTGACGATTATGGAAGCCTGCCTGGCATGTGGCGTTCATTATTTGGACACGGCTAATTATGAACCACCAGAAGAAGCTAAGTTTCAATATTCGTGGCAATGGGGGTATCAAGAGCGATTTGAAAAAGCTGGCTTGCTAGCAATTTTAGGATGTGGATTTGATCCGGGCGTTACCAGTATTTTCACCGCTTATGCCGCCAAGCATCATTTTGATGAAATGCATTATCTCGATATTGTGGATTGCAATGGAGGCGATCATGGAAAGGCATTTGCCACCAATTTCAATCCTGAGATCAACATCCGTGAGATTACCCAAAAAGGAAAATATTGGAAGGAAGGTGATTGGGTTGAGACTGAGCCTTTCGAATTTAGGAAAGAATTAACCTACCCAAATATCGGTGAACGATCATCGTATTTGCTGTACCACGAGGAGTTGGAATCTCTTGTTAAAAACTTCCCGACCCTGAAACGAGCAAGATTTTGGATGACCTTTGGTGATGAATATTTAACCCACCTTCGAGTGATTCAGAACATAGGTATGGCCGCTATCGAACCAGTGAATTATGAGGGGAAGGAAATCGTGCCGCTTCAATTTTTGAAAGCCGTGCTGCCCAGTCCTGATGAGTTGGGCGAAAATTATCGTGGCGAAACATCCATTGGATGTCGAATCAAAGGAATAAAGGATGGGCAAGAGAGGACGTACTACATTTATAACAATTGCCCACATCAGCAGGCCTACCACGAAACAAGAGCACAGGGTGTGTCTTACACCACGGGTGTTCCAGCCATGACCGGAGCATACCTATTTTTGACAGGAGAGTGGCAGGGCGCTGGGGTGAAAAATGTTGAAGAATTCGATCCTGATCCGTTCTTAAAAAAAGTGACGGACTCTGGATTGCCGTGGAACGAAGAAGTAAATGGAGATTTGGAAATGAATGATTACCTAGACTGACAAAACAGTGGACTATTAAACTTTCGACGAGGACAAGTATGATTGATATAAATGAAATACCCGAATTCTATCAAGGCTATGTGAAAAAGCTAAAAGGTGGAACACTCATGGAGGACCTAGACCGCACCGGCAAAGAGCTTGCTAGCTTGCTGGCGAGTATCCCGGAATCCAAAGGGGAGTTTGCCTATGCAGAAGGCAAGTGGACAATCAAGGAGGTCATCCAACACATCATTGATGCCGAGCGAGTTTTTAGTTACCGAGCCTTGCGGTTTGCTCGAATGGACAAGACAGATTTATCGGGCTTTGAGCAAAACGACTATGTGCCCGTGAGTATGGCAAATGAGCGGACGCTAGATTCTCTCCTTGATGAATTTCTGAGTGTGAGAAGCGCCACGGTTAGCTTGTTCGCTGGTTTCAGCCAGGAAATGATGAAGAGCAGGGGTACAGCAAACGGGTATTCATTTTCTGCAGAAGCCGTTGGTTACATCACCGCCGGTCATTGCCTGCATCACACCGATATTCTCAAAGATCGCTACCTCCATGCCGATTGATTACGCTAAAATACCTTCGCCGTGCTTTGTTTTGGATGAGGAAAAATTAGTTCAAAATCTAGAACTGATTGAGCGAGTGCAGCAAGAGGCGGGGGTCAAAATCATCCTGGCGCTCAAGGGATTTGCTATGTGGAGCGCTTTCCCTTTGATGAGCCACTATATATCCAGTGCTGCTGCTAGTTCGCTCAATGAAGCCAAACTATGCCTTGAGAAAATCAAGGCCAGGGCACACACGTATGCTGTGGCCTATCGTGAGAAGGAATTCGATGAAATCAGCACCTACTCTAATCACCTGACATTTAATTCTATTTCCCAGTTTGAACGCTTCGAGAAAAGGATGGATGAGGGAGTAAGCTGTGGCTTACGGATTAATCCCGAGTACTCTGATGTGACAACTGAGTTGTATAATCCGGCAAGCCCGCAATCCAGACTAGGGGTCACTGCGGGTCAGATGCCAGATCAACTACCCGATAGAATTGACGGGCTGCACTTTCACGTGCTTTGCGAGTCGGATTCGTATGCTTTGGAGAAAGTACTGGAGAATGTTGAGTCCCGATTTGGCAAATATCTGGATCAAATAAAGTGGATCAATATGGGCGGTGGTCATCTGATCACCAGTGAAAATTATGATACGGATCACCTTATTTCTCTTTTGGAGACGTTCAAGAAAAAACATAAAGTCGAAATTATTCTTGAGCCGGGAAGCGCTTTTGTTTGGCACGCAGGTGACTTGGTTTCAACCGTACTGGATGTGGTGGAGAATGGAGGAGTGAAAACGGCCATTCTGGATGTGTCTTTCACCTGCCACATGCCCGACACGCTGGAGATGCCTTATCGACCGGAGATCATACGCGCTAGCGAAACCATGGCGTCAGATGGCTACCCTTTTCGATTGGGAGGAGTGAGTTGCCTGGCTGGGGATTTTATGGAAACGTATTATTTTGAACAACCCCTAAAAGTTGGAGATCTGGTGATATTCAAGGACATGATGCATTACACCATGGTGAAGACGTCAATGTTTAATGGGATGGATCTTCCACGTATTGGAGTTTGGAGAAATGGTGCTTTTGAATTGATTCGAAAATTCGACTATGAGGCCTACTCGTTGAGACTTTCCTGATTGAAATAAATTGATTTTTTTAAACTCTGAGATGGGGGTTTTGTATCTCCAGTTTTACTTTATGCAAACTAAATCTATAATTATGAAGAAAATTTTCTTATCTGTTTTATTCGTTGCGATAGCAACATTTGGATTCACTCAAGCGAAAGTTGAGATAGGCTTGAAAGCCGGACTCAATCTTGCCGAACTATCTGGAAATGATAATGTTGCTGGTGATAATATCACTGCCTTCCATGGTGGAGCTTATGGGTTGATTAAAATCTCAAAGATTGGAATTCAACCAGAAGTATTGTTTTCAAAGAGAGGAAATGACGAAGTTGATTTGGGCTATTTGGATATTCCGGTCATGTTGAAATTTTATGTTGCAGGGGGGCTGAACCTACAAGCAGGTCCACAGTTTGGGGTTTTATTGAATGCTGAAGATAGTGATGGAGCCGATGTGAAGGGGTTATTGAAAAGCTCTGACATGAGTGCGGCAGTGGGTGCTGGAGTAGATTTACCGATGGGATTAAGCGTGACCGGAAGATATATTATTGGTATTTCTGACGTAAATGACAGTGTAGGAGGAGGAGAAATCAAAGGAAATACTTTCCAATTTTCTGTTGGATACAGATTGTTCAAAGTAGGAAACTGACCGAAAAAAAATGATTGAAGAAGCCGAGGATTTATCCTCGGCTTTTTTTGTGTGAATAGATTTGGTCTTTGTTTTAATTGCTAAAGAGTTCGTCATTTTTCATTGATACCAGTGAGTCGCTTATCGTTCGTTCAGCGTCCAATCGTATTTATGGAACTCAATCGTGTAGTTCTTTGGGACTTTATAGAACCTGTGCTTGGCTACATGTAAACATCAAATGCTAAGAACAACCTTATGAAAAATCAGCTGGACTGCTTTTCTGTGAAACAAAAAAAGAGCCCTAAGGCTCTTTCAATAGCTGAATATCAAATGATTTAGCAAAATTCTTTATAGACTTCCTGGAGATGGTCTCCGATCATCTGTGCAGACCGCCCTTCGATATGATGTCTTTCTACCATGTGAGCCAATTCACCATCTTTGAAAAGGGCAATAGCCGGCGAGGAGGGAGGATAAGGTAGCGTGTACTCACGCACTTTGTTCACAGCATCAACATCAAACCCGGCAAATACTGTTTTGAGATTGTCTGGCGCTTTTTCGCCAGCCTGAATCGAGAACAACACACCTGGTCTAGCGGCTCCTGCTGCACATCCGCAAACAGAATTAACTACGATCAATGTGGTTCCTTTGTGATCAGTCAGATGATTTTCAACGTCTTCGGCTGTTGTCAGCTCTTCAAAACCGGCAGTAGTCAGCTCGGCTTTCATTGGTTCTACTAATTGTGGAGGGTACATATTACTTTTCGTTTTCTGGTTTAAAATTTAGTTACATAAAACCAAGCTCCAGCTTGGCTTCTTCTGACATCATTTCCGTAGCATATGGAGGATCAAAGGTTAATTCCACTTGCACATCATTGATGTCTTTTATTGCTTTTATATTTCGTTCTACTTCCGAGGGAATCTCCTCTGCCGCAGGACACGATGGTGAAGTCAAGGTCATCACTACATGTACATTGTTTACAGGAAAGACATTGATTTCATAGATCAGTCCAAGCTCATACACGTCCACCGGAATCTCTGGGTCAAACACCTGTTTGATCGCTCGCACGACCTCCTCTTTCAAGGCCAAAGTATCCGGTTGATATTTTGTTTCCTCAGGCATTTGACTTTTCTGTTGAAAGAGCGAGTGCATAATAATTAATCTGTTTGATCATGGATGCAAAACCACTTGATCTTTGCGTGCCAATGAATCTATTCATGCCAATCTTTTCAGGAAAATGAATGACAGCATTGAGAACATCTTCGGGACGCTGATGGTTCAATACCTTGACGAGCATACTGACCAATCCTTTTGTGATGGCCGTATTGGAGTCTGCCTTGAAGACAATTTTTTCATTTTCGAGGCGGGCCGATAGCCAGACTTTAGATTGGCATCCTTTGACGATGTTTTCTTCCGACCGCTCGTCTTCGGACAGGATTGGTAGCTCCTCACCAAGTTCCATGATGTAGTGCAAGGCCATCTCCATGTCTCCATCCAGCAATTGGAATTGCTCGATCAGCTCGTCTTGTCGTTCGTCAATGGTCATCAGCTAAATACCTTTCGTTCCAATTTTCCTGATCGTTTTTCGTGAGCTACTACGACTTCAATTTTGTCTGCCAAGGTTAGGATGGCTCTTGAATTTTCAGCAATCTGAATGTTGTTTTTGGCCATTTGTTTTTCGAGAGAAGCCAATCGACTGTTCATGGCTTCAACTTTGATGCCTACATTTTTTAATTCCTGATTCGTCACATCTTGCCCCTTCACCATATTCGTCAATCGCTCTACTATTTTGTCTTCACTTTTCATTTTGCAAATTTCTTAATGATTTTACATAATGAATCTACAAAATAGTCTACTTCTTCCAATGTGTTGTAAACCGCAAAGGAAGCTCGAATCGTCCCTTCCAATCCCATTCGATCCATCAAAGGCTGAGTGCAGTGATGTCCTGTTCGTACAGCGATTCCTCTGGCATCTAGCCACATGCCCAGATCGTACGAATGAATCCCTTCAATAGTGAATGAAATAACACTGGCCTTGTTTGAAGCGATTCCAACTGGATTGAATCCTTCAATACGGGACAGCCCTTCCATTGCTCTTTCTAGTAGTTCATTCTCATGTGTTTGGATGGTCTCATGGCCAATCTCTTCGACAAATTTTATGGCTGATCCAAAGGCAACCACGTCGGCGATGTTGGGTGTGCCCGCTTCGAATTTGTAAGGAATGTCGTTGTACGTGGTGCCTGAAAAATGCACGTCTTTGATCATCTCTCCTCCTCCCTGGTATGGATCCATGAATTCCAGCAATTCTCGTTTGCCATACAAAACACCAACCCCTGTCGGGCCGTACATTTTGTGAGAGGAGAGCGCAAGGAAATCCGCATCCAAAGCCTGTACGTCTATTTTCAAATGTGGAGCGGCCTGCGCTGCGTCAATCAAGATTTTGGCGTCCGCCTGATGAGCCATCTCAATAATTTCCCGTACAGGGTTGATCGTACCCAGGCTATTTGAAATGTAATTCAACGCTACGATTTTCGTTTTTTCGCTGAGCAGGGTTTCATATTCCTCAAGGATAAGCTCTCCGGAATCTGAGACCGGAATGACTTTAATGATTACCCCTTTTTCATCTGCCACCATTTGCCATGGAACGATGTTAGAGTGGTGCTCCATTTCTGAAAGGATGATTTCATCGCCTTCTTTCAGGACTTTGCGTCCATAGGCTTGCGCTACCAAATTGATACTCTCGGTCGTTCCGCGAGTAAAAATTATTTCCTCTGGTTCACTGGCATTAATAAATGTCTGTGCTTGTCTTCTTACATTTTCATATCCAGACGTTGCTCGCTCAGCTAGCGTGTGAAGCCCACGATGGATATTGGCATGATCATTTGAATAGTAATCGACTAAAGCCTGAATGACCGCCTTGGGTTTTTGAGAAGACGCGGCATTATCAAAATAGACCAGTGGATGCCCGTTGACTTCCTGATTGAGAATCGGGAAGTCTTTGCGGATGGCCGTCAGGTCTATGGTCGCCACGTGTGTCATACGCCGAGCCGGCTATAAATGTGCTGGCTAATCTCTTCCTTGATAATGTCCATGTTGATGTGATCCAATGATTCCACAGCAAATGCACCGAGCATCATCGCTTTCGCCAGAGCTGGCTTGATCCCACGAGATTGCAAATAGAAAAGGGCCTCATTATCCAATTGTCCGATGGTGCATCCATGCGAACATTTCACATCATCCGCCCAAATTTCCAATTGTGGTTTGGTGTGAATTGTGGCTGTGTCAGATAGGGAAATATTGTTGTTGGCCTGAAATGCATTCGTCTTTTGCGCAGGCTGGCGAACGAATATTTTCCCGTTGAAAACGGCCGTGGAATTTTCATCCACAATGCCTTTGTACATTTCGTTGCTATCGCAATTCGGGAATCGGTGATCCACTACGGTGTGATTATCCACATGTGAATGACCATCCAAAAAATACAAGCCGTACATATTTGCTTCGGAATGCTCCCCGTCCATGGTTATCTCAATATTGTTTCTAATTAAGCCGCCAGAAAGTGAAAATGTGTTGGAGAAAAAATGGCTATTTTCATGTTGCTTCACAAAAAGATTGTCAAGCGTATAATCTCGTTTTTCCAATTCTTGAATTTTGGTGAATTGAACATTCGCATTTCTTTCCACTTCTATACCTGTGAAATGACTGGCAAAGTGAACATGCGACCCAATGGAGAAACTCTTTTCGTACAAACGAATCCGGGCATTCTCCGCCGCATGTACGTGAATGAATGGAAAACTCAATGTGGTTGATTCTGAAGCGTCGCGGAAGTGATAAATAAATACAGGGAGTGACTCTTCTGATTTTCCAACCCTGATGGCAATGCCATTGGATAAAAACGCCCGATTGATGGAAACGGACGCACGATCATCTCCGAATTGATCAACAATTTTCATTAAATCTTCACTATTCAGGTCCTCAAATGAGGAAATGTCCAGGGAGGCGCCACTTATCGAAGACCAGCTTTTATTGAAATTCCCATTTACAAAAACAAGATGATGGCCTTCTACAGGGTAGAACTTGGATTGGATATATTCCTTGCCAATTGAGTAGCCAAATCCGCTTGTTGAGAAATCGATATTTCTTTTGAATATAGCATCCAGAGCGGTGAATTTGTACTCTTCATCTCTGCGCGTTGGCCAGCCAGTTTGCTCAAAATTTGCCCACCCAATAGTTCGAATGCTCTGAAATTTTCCATCCTGAGTTTCAAATAAATGTCGAAGTGCCTCAGCGCTATGATTCAATGTTTCTACCATCAGACGGCCATTTCTTCTTTGATCCAATCATACCCTTCGGCTTCCAATTTCATGGCGAGGGTCTTGTCTCCAGATTTCACAATTCGACCATCGTACAATACGTGTACAAAATCAGGCACAATGTAGTCGAGCAATCGCTGGTAGTGCGTGACCACTAGGGTGGCATTGTCCGCAGATTTTAATTTATTAACTCCATTCGCCACAATCTTCAATGCATCAATATCGAGACCTGAATCTGTCTCATCGAGAATGGCCAACTTTGGCTCCAACATGGCCATCTGGAATATTTCGTTTCGCTTCTTTTCCCCTCCCGAGAAACCTTCATTCAATGATCTACTCAAAAGACTCTGGTCGATTTCCACCCAACTCATTCGCTCTTTCATTCTTTTTAGAAAGTCCACTGCGTTGAGAGGTTGGAGGCCTTTGCTTTCTCTGATCTGATTGAGAGCTGTCTTTAGGAAATTTGTGGTACTGACTCCCGGAATTTCAATGGGGTATTGGAAGGCAAGGAAGATGCCTTTTCTAGCCCGTTCATCTGCAGCCAACTCCAGAAGAGCTTCGCCATCAAATTGCACACTTCCTGCGGTTACTTCATATTCTTCTCTGCCAGCCAATACAGAAGCCAACGTGCTTTTTCCAGAACCATTGGGCCCCATGATCGCATGGACTTCACCGGCATTCACCTCAAGGTTGATACCCCGAAGGATTTCTTTGTCTTCTATTGAGGCGTGTAAGTTTTCTATTTTTATCATTTTAATCTAGTAATCAGTTGTCAGTTGTCAGTTGTCAGTTGTCAGTTGTCAGGTTAGGGATTTGATTAATCCTGTAATTATTTTGGATATTTCTGAGCTCTTGGCTCTTAGGTCGTTCGCGATTTCTTTTGACAAGTAGTTGAGTCTTTCAGCTAAATAAAGCATGGATTTACATTCGCTACAAGAGCCAGAGGAGATGAATAGGAATCTTCTGAATTCAGCGTTGCTACTTCGATCAAATCCTTCAGCGATATTGTTAGAAATTGAAACAGCAGCTCTGCAAATCTGATCGCGAAAACCAAAATCTCTAGACTCTCCAAACTTACCATAAATTTCAATAGCAAAATCTTGCCCTTTCTGCCAAGCTATTATGTCCTCAAATTTCTGAATCTTCATATTTTTTCATTTGATCTACTGCCTACTTTTTACTGACCACTGACCACTGTTTACTGCCAACTAATTATCCAACACTGCCCTCCAACGTCAACGCTAATAACTTCTGCGCCTCCACCGCAAATTCCATAGGTAGCTTGTTCATTACTTCCTTTGCAAATCCATTAACAATCAGCGCCACAGCACTTTCTTCGTCAATCCCTCTTTGTTTACAGTAAAAAATCTGGTCATCACCTATTTTGGAAGTGGTCGCTTCGTGCTCTACGTGAGCAGACTTGTTTTCAACATCAATGTATGGGAAGGTATGCGCCCCACATTGATCACCCATAAGGAGCGAATCACATTGTGAGAAATTTCGTGCATTTTTTGCCCGTTTCATCACGTGGACTTGTCCACGATAGCTGTTTTGAGATTTGCCTGCTGAGATGCCTTTTGAAACAATCCGTGATCGCGTGTTTTTTCCTATGTGGATCATCTTTGTCCCCGTGTCAGCTTGCTGATAATTGTTTGTCACAGCCACAGAATAGAATTCGCCCATCGAGTTATCACCCTTCAAAATGCACGAAGGATACTTCCATGTAATCGCCGATCCGGTCTCAACTTGTGTCCAGGAGATTTTGGAATGGTCGCCGGCACAAATACCTCGCTTCGTCACGAAATTGTAGATGCCACCAATTCCGTCTTGATCACCAGGATACCAATTCTGGACGGTTGAATATTTCACCTCGGCTCCTTTGGCAGCATAGATTTCTACCACTGCGGCGTGCAATTGATTTTCATCTCGCATGGGTGCGGTGCATCCTTCCAGGTAGCTAACATACGACTCATCCTCGGCAACAATAAGCGTGCGTTCAAACTGTCCGGTGTTAGCCGCATTGATTCTGAAATAGGTCGAAAGTTCCATCGGGCATCTCACCCCTTTAGGGATGTAGCAGAACGAGCCATCAGAAAATACAGCCGAGTTCAATGCCGAGAAATAATTGTCTTTGGCTGGTACCACTGAACCTAGATATTTTTTGATCAGCTCCGGATGATTCTCCACAGCCTCACTAAAGGAGCAGAAGATGATCCCCAATTCACCGAGTGTTTCTTTGAAGGTGGTGGCCACAGAAACTGAATCGATCACCGCATCTACTGCTACGGTAGTTACTCCTGTAAGGCGCTCTTGTTCATTGAGGGAAATCCCTAGGCGCTCAAATGTTTTCAATAATTCCGGATCAACTTCGTCCAAGCTTTTGGGCTTGTCACCCTGCTTAGGAGCTGAATAGTATATAATGTCTTGATAATCAATTGGAGGGATGCCAAGGTTAGCCCAATTGGGTGCTTTCATTTCTTGCCAAGCTCGAAAAGCTTTTAATCTCCACTCTAACAACCATTCAGGTTCGTTCTTCTTTGCTGAGATAAACTCTACTGTACCCTCATTTAGCCCTTTTGGTGCTTCGTCAGCCTCAAAATCCACCGACCACCCATGCTCATATTCCTTGGTTGTAAACTCCTCTAATATTTGATCGTCTTCCATTCAATTTTGAATTTGAAGGGCAAAGATACGCCTTATTCATAATAATTCTAAATAAGAAAGTGAGCTATTTACACGAGATCAAAATCGAGGTGTTTGTTCAGACTTCTGTCTAATGAAATGAACGTCTCCGTACTATCGATCCCGTCAATTTGCTGGATTTTATCATGTAAGATATCGCGAAGGTGGCGCGTGTCACGACAATATATTTTGGCGAAAATGTTGTAATTTCCTGTGGTGAATCTGATAGTGACCACTTCACTTACCTTCTTTAATTCTTCCACCACTTCGTCATAAAGCGAACTCTTCTGGAGGTGTATACCAAGGAAGCAGGTGATGTCGTATCCCAGTTTGGTGTAGTCTATGCGAAGTGCGGATCCTGTGACCACACCCATATCTTCCAATTTTTTCATGCGCACATGAACGGTTCCCGGTGACACGAAAACTTGTTTAGCCACCTCTGTGTAGGGTTTTTTAGCATCGTTTTTGAGAATATTTAGAATTTTAATATCCACATTGTCAATTTCATAATTTTTCAACATAATCAGCTATTTAATTATATTATCCCTAACGAATAAGTGGATAGTTTAAAAACTATCTATTTATACCACTAGTGTATTGAATGAAATTCAAATGTATCTACTTTTGAAGTGTATTTATCAATGCGCATTCAATTTGAAGGGTGAGACCTTTCGGATTGCAGAAGATTTTGGGTTAATGTTGTTTATTGGGTTTTAATCTGGGGAGATTAGAACCCTTTTTTATTTCTACGAACTATATTTAACGATTCATTAAAACCTAATCGATGAGCAAACAACCTTGGCTAGCCAATTATCCGGCTGGTGTACCCCACGAAGTAGATGTTGATACGTTCCCTTCTCTTGTTGATATGTTGGAAAGTATATTCTCCGACTATGCTGGCGCTGATGCCTATGAAAACATGGGGACAAAGTTTACGTACGCTGAGATGGATGAAAAGTCTAAGCACTTTGCCGCTTACTTGACAGATGTTTTAGGACTTGAAGCTGGGGATCGAGTGGCAATTATGTTACCCAATGTGGTACAATTTCCTGTTGCATTATTTGGAGCGATTCGAGCGGGCATCACGGTAGTGAATACGAACCCACTCTACACCCCGAGTGAGATGAAACATCAATTCAATGACTCAGGAGCCAAGGCTGTAATTATACTTGAGAATTTTGCTGGCAATCTGGAGGAAATAATTCTTGAAACGGGAATTGAGCATGTGATTGTAACGAAACTCGGTGATATGGTCGCTGGACTAAAGGGCAAGATCGTAAACCTAGTTGTGAAGCATGTCAAGAAAATGGTACCCAAATACACGCTTCCAAAATCGGTAGCCTTCAATCAAGCGATGACCTTAGGATCAAAAGCAACTTACACAAGACCTGCTATTGGATCGGAGAGCAACGCCTTTCTGCAATATACTGGAGGTACAACAGGTGTGTCGAAAGGGGCCATGCTCACGCATCGAAATATGATTGCCAACATCGAGCAGGTGTCCGCTTGGATGATGCCCGCAGGATTGGAGGAAGGAAAAGAAATTTTCATTACAGCCTTGCCCTTGTATCATATTTTTGCCCTTACGGCAAATGCATTCGTCTGCGCAAAAATAGGGGCGAAGAGTGTGCTAATCACCAACCCACGTGATATGCCTGGTTTTGTGAAGGAGCTAGGCAAGCACAAGTATTCCTTGATTACTGGAGTAAATACATTGTTTAATGGATTGCTCAGCACTCCTGGTTTTGATGGGGTGGATCATTCGCATACGAAACTTGCCATGGCCGGGGGGATGGCACTCCAGCGATTTGTTGCTGAGAAATGGCAAGAAAGAACGGGTAATATTATTGCTGAAGGGTATGGTTTGACAGAAACCTCACCCGTCCTTTGTGTCAATCCTTTTGACGGACGAGTGCAAGTGGGGACCATCGGGATGCCCATGCCAAGCACGGACATTGTGATGTTGGACGATGATGGCAAGGAAGTGCCATTTGGCGAGCCAGGCGAATTGTGCGCCAAAGGGCCACAGGTGATGAAGGGCTATTGGCAAAGACCAGAAGCCACCGAAGAGTGCTTTGATGGGGAGTATTTCAAAACGGGGGATATCGCCGTGCAGCAGGAAGATGGTTTCATCAGAATCGTGGATCGGAAGAAAGAAATGATTCTCGTTTCTGGTTTCAACGTTTACCCGAATGAAGTGGAAGATTGCATTGCTTCTATGGATAGAGTGCTGGAAGTGGGAGCGATAGCTGTGCCTGACCCAAAGTCTGGTGAAGCAGTGAAGATCTTTGTGGTTAAGGCTGATGATTCACTTACCAGGGATGAGATATTGGCCCATTGCAAGGAAAACCTTACGGGCTACAAACGGCCGAAGTACATCGACTTCACGGACGAACTCCCTAAGTCGAATGTTGGGAAGATTTTAAGAAGGATTCTGAAGGAGGAGGATTTGAAGGTGAATTCGTATGATTAGACAATTCTGCTAAAGAAAATCCACTCTCCCCGAATCCAGATTATAATAACCAGCCACCACTTTCACCGCACCAGAAGTCACGGCCTTGCCAATTATTGAAGATCGTCCCATGAGTTCTAAGGCAGTCAGTTCCGCATTTTTCTTTACTACAGTGTCGATTTCAGCTCCTTCGTCACACGCACTGATGGCTGGTGCAACATGTGCCAGTAGGTGATTTAGGTTGTGGCCATTGTCACCACCCGCTACCGCAGCAGTTACTGCTCCACAGCTTTGATGTCCAAGAACAACAATCAATTTAGAGCCCAAGTGAGCCACCGCATATTCCATACTTGCTATGGAAGACATGTTCGCTACATTTCCCGCCACCCGCACGACGAACAACTCGCCAAGACCCGAGTCAAAGGCGATCTCAGGCACCACTCGGCTATCTGCACAACTGAGAACGATGGCATGTGGAGACTGTCCACCAACTAGTGCGTCTCGCCGGGAGCTGTCTTGTAATTTTCCATCCAATTTGTCAGCAACGAATCGGCTATTACCTTCCTTCAATCTATCTAAACTTTCTTGAGCAGTCATATTTTAGTAATTACTGAGTTGTGAATATTTTGGATAAAGCTAAATCAAAAAACTTGTTGATGATTTCTTGAATTTAAAAAATGTTTTCTTTGCACTCAAATTCACACATAGATGCGACGTTATTTTTTGCTTCTTGGAAGCGTCCTTTTTTTATCCAATGTTACAATTGCACAAACGACCCCAGCCGATACTTCTTATTGGAAAAGCGGTAGCCAATCCACTATCACCTTTTCTCAAGTGTCCCTGACCAATTGGGCGGCAGGCGGAGAGAACTCTACTGCCGTCAATGGATTTTTTAATGTGTTTGCTGATTACAGGAAAGGTAGGCGCAAATGGCATACGTCACTTGATCTTGGGTATGGATTATTAAAACAAGGAGAAAAGCGCATTCGGAAGTCCGATGACCAGATAAATTTTGTTACCAGATTCGGATATCAGTTGAATCCAACAAACGAAAAGCTCTACCTCAGTACCTTCTTGAATCTGCGTACACAGTTCGCAGAAGGGTATGCAGTGGATGATCCTGATAGCCTTATTTCTAAATTTCTAGCACCAGGCTATTTGACGGTTGGAGTTGGATTGGAATATGCTGCCAATGAGTTTGTTTCCTTTGGCTACAAGCCTCTGGCGGGCAAGTTCACGTTTGTGTCGGCAGATATAGTAGGAGATGCGGGCGCTTACGGTGTGGAGTCAGGCAAGACGTCTAGGGTGGAATTGGGTTCTTACTTTAGATTTTCATACAAGCAGGAGGCCTTCAAAAATGTGAATGTGGACACTCGGTTTGAGCTTTTTACAGGGTATGAAACGGAGGCCTTTGGGAATATTGACGTGAATTGGCAGAACACAATTGTGATGAAAATTAATGAGCATCTTTCTACCAATCTCTTCACGCAACTGCTCTATGATGATGATGTGAAGATTGATGTTGACACAAATAATGATGGGGTGGTGGACCAATCAGGCCCCAGAGTACAGTTCAAGAGCGTATTTGGGATTGGGTTGATTTATCAGTTTGGGGATAAAATCGAGAAATAATCAATCCGAAGTAAAAGCAAACGAAATAATATTAGCACCCATTCGAAGTGCTTGCTGGCGCAGAGCCTCTGGGTCATTGTAGATAATCCGATCTTCCCATCCATTTCCCAAGTCAGCTTCATACGAGTAGAAAGCCACGAGTCTCCCTTCATAGATCAAACCAAATCCTTGAGAGGGTTTGCCTTCATGCTCATGGATTTTCGGGAGACCTTCTTTGAAATCGTATTTCTGATGATAGATCGGATGCTCAAAGGGGAGCTCCACAAATTCCAACTCAGGAAACACTTTCTTCATTTCTACTCGCACAAACGGATCCATGCCGTAATTGTCGTCTATGTGTAAGAAACCGCCAGCCAGAAGATAAGATCGGAGATTTTCTGCTTGTGAATCATCAAAGCGGACATTGCCATGGCCTGTCATATAGACGTATGGATAGGAAAAGATATCCGGGCTTCCTACTTCCACAATATCTTCTTCCTTATGGAGTGAGGTACTTAGATTTTTGTTACAAAATTCGATGAGGTTTGGAAGAGCGGTTTTGTTGGCATACCAATCTCCGCCACCATCATACTTGAGCTTGGCAATGCGGAGGTTCTGGGCAGTACAAATCGAAGCAACACAAACTGCGATTAATATGAGAACTGATTTTATCGATCCTTCCATGAGCTTGGGTTTCTGCTTGAATGTAATACCGCGTGTACGAAAACATGATTGCCAACGATGCTGAAATGAATAAAAAAAGGAAATTTTTTAATCCTGATCCAACGAATGGTTTTATATCTCACTTGATAATGAAGTGGTTGGGATTGAATTTTATTCAAAGCTGAATCCAATTGAGAAAGAAATTCTTGCGCAAGAGTCGAATCAATTTTGAAATACCAGTTAAGCGCATCGGTCATATCATCCTCGGCGAGAGATCGAACGATTAAATTATACTTCATTTAAGAGGTAACCGATTTCTGACTTCCTCCCATGATGAACCAGCGGCTGGATTGTTTTCAAAATCCCTTAAGCGTTCATCAAGAATTTTTTTGTGGTCGTCCGTCAATTCAAATTCACTTTCCTTTTTTATTAAGGATAATTTTCTCACAACATCCTGATCCTCAATGGTTGTTACCCATTTGATCAACGCTATTTTCTCGGCTTCAAGATTCATACTCCAAATTTATGCATAATCTCATGATGATTGAATGTATGAATCTCAAAAGGCTAATTTTGCAGGCATGTCACAGAAGATTCTCATCCTTGATTTTGGTTCTCAGTTTACCCAGCTCATTGCACGACGTGTGCGAGAGTTGAATGTCTATTGTGAAATTCATCCCTTCAATAATCCACCAGCGATTGATGGAGATACCATTGGATTGATTTTGTCGGGAGGGCCAAGTTCTGTTTTAGAGGAGGATGCCCCAGACTATAATTGGAAGGATGTGACTATTCCAATTTTGGGTGTATGTTATGGCGCACAGCTCATGGCAAATTCGAGTGGAGGTGAGGTAGCTCGTTCGCAACACCGAGAATATGGACGCGCCAAACTTGGAGAAGTAAGTGCCAATGAACTGTTCAGCGGAATAGCATCAGGCTCTCAGGTGTGGATGTCGCATGCAGACACCATTCTTTCGCTACCTGATAGTTTTGAAATCATCGCTTCCACAGACCGTATTCCCGTGGCGGGATTTCATATCAAAGGCACCAGTCGGTACGGTATTCAGTTTCATCCTGAGGTCACTCATACGCTAGAAGGAGGCATCCTTTTGGGAAATTTCGTGGTGGGTATCTGCCACGCTGCACAAGATTGGACTCCCGATCAGTTTGTGGAAAGTACGGTGGCCGAATTGAAAGAAAAATTGGGTGACGATAAGGTTGTACTTGGGCTTTCGGGGGGTGTTGATTCCTCGGTGGCCGCAGAGTTGATCCATCTGGCGATTGGCAAAAATTTGTATTGCATTTTCGTCGATAATGGCCTGCTCAGAAAGAATGAGTTTGGAGGTGTGTTGGAATCGTACCAAGCCATGGGCTTAAATGTGAAGGGCGTGGATGCTAAGGATAAATTTTACACGGCTTTGGAAGGTTTGACAGAACCAGAAGCCAAGCGGAAAGCGATCGGCAGAACTTTCATCGACGTGTTCGATGAGGAAGCACACAAGATTGAGCATGTGAAATGGTTGGGCCAAGGCACGATCTACCCGGATATAATTGAGTCTGTTTCTGTGAAAGGCCCGTCAGCGACAATCAAGTCGCATCATAATGTGGGCGGCTTGCCAGACTATATGAAGTTGAAAATTGTAGAGCCACTAAATACGCTCTTCAAAGATGAGGTGAGACGAGTAGGGAAGCGCATGAATGTTCCGGCAAAAATATTGGCGAGACATCCGTTTCCGGGTCCTGGTTTAGGTATCAGAATACTCGGAGACGTTACACCTGAAAAGGTACGCGTGCTTCAAGAAGTGGATGATATTTTCATTTCAGGGCTTCATGAGGAGGGCTTATATGATGACGTATGGCAGGCGGGAGCGATGCTACTTCCTGTGCAATCAGTGGGCGTGATGGGGGATGAACGAACGTATGAAAGTGTGGTGGCACTACGGGCGGTTTCGAGCCTTGACGGTATGACGGCTGATTGGGTGCATTTGCCTTATGAATTTCTTGGACGAGTTTCAAACAAGATTATCAATCAGGTGAGAGGGGTGAATCGGGTGGTGTACGACATTTCGTCTAAACCTCCAGCGACGATTGAGTGGGAGTAGGGTTTTGGTGGCTGGTAGTTGCTAGTTGGTAGTAGGATTTTGTAGTTGGTAGTTGGCTGGGGTCTAATTACCAAAATCTGACTACTTCTTCACTTTTGCGTCCATCCACTTCGCCACGTCATTCCAATAAAATAAGTCGGGGGAAATAGGCAGGAATTTTGATTTACGATTTCCTTAGTTCACAGCAATTTCAATGATTATTGGATGATGATCTGAACCGATGTTTGGCCCCAATCGTCTGTCAATTACTTCGATTCCTTCAGTTACTAAAGCATGGTCGATGGGGACAGCTAGCCAGCTATACAGGGCATTCCAGCTAGGTTGGAGCCCAAACCCAATTCTAGAATCTCGAAGAGTTGTCCCTTCTGTAATTTTTTTGAAGTTGGGAGAATAGCTCGAAGAATTCAGATCTCCAATCACAACGACTTCTGATCCAATGGATTTCACTAGAGAATTTATTTCGTTGAACTGCCCATTTCTCAAATCGAAATATTCAGATCCTACGGGAGGCAATGGGTGAGTGCCAATGATCACCAAATTTTCGTGTCTCATCTTTGCGATTATTGATGGAATTTCTGCCTAGCCAATGTTCATTACCTCAAGAAGGAGAGGGTTGCTTTTAATCAGCATGCCCATTCCAAAGTTGTCCTCTCTTGCCTCGTAAATTTTTGTTGAGAACCCAGAAAGAGTAGAATCCAACTGACGTTCCCAATCAGGAGTTAATTCCTGAAGAAGAAGTACATCGAAATTCTCCTCATGTATGAATTTGGTTACGGCACTAAAATCTGTATTGGAAGATAACAGATTAATGGCTCCAATCTTTAAACCTTCTTTTGCATTTGTTTTGTTCTTGCCAAAGTAGAACGGAGATATTGAGAGCAGAGTAAATAGAAAAAACACTCCAGAAATTATCGTTTCATGTTTTTTCTCTGAGAAGAATGAAAAGCAAAAACAGACTAGAAAGTATCCAACAAAGTAGATTCTGAAGTGAGAAAAAACATCGAAATACCAAGTGTAGTTACCTAGTAAAGAAATAGTAAAAAAAATGATTCCAAAGAAGATGAGGAATCTATTTAGTATTTTCATTAGATCAAGGACTCACATAATACTTTACCGCCGAGCCACCTTCAAATTGGATTTCAAAATCGAAGGGTGCAGTGTCACCATTGTAAATATCTTTGATACTGGCATTTACATACACCCAATTGATTTCTGTCTGTCCAGAAGGGCCAGTCCATGTGTAACTGAATGGATCAGTGGTCACAACTTTATGAAAGGCTTTTCCCTCGCCAGCCATTGCTTCGAATTTTAGAGGCAAATAGTAGGTCGTTGTGTTATTGGTCATCGCAATGACGAATATGTTTGCCATTTCTTGATCCGTGATCGTTACCGAAAATTGGGATTTTTTTAGCCCACTAAAACTGTCAGCCTCTTTAACAGAGACATAGACTGTACTGTATTTTTTTTGTGCTTTAGCACCGTGCACACTTGAAATAGCAACAACGAGAATGGCGAGTGTGCAAATTAATTTGTTCATGATTGGGTTAATTTTCTCCACAATATAAAAAAAGCCACTCAATCTTGAGTGGCTCGCTAAATCTTACCAGTAGAATCGCTAGGCCAAAACCTGCTTCACTTTTTCAGCAGCATCCTTTAGTAGAATCGCAGAAGTCACCTTCAAACCAGATTCTTCAATAATTTTGGCGCCTTCTTCAGCATTAGTTCCTTGCAATCGAACGATGATTGGAACGCTGATATTTCCTATGTTTTTGTAGGCTTCCACCACACCATTCGCTACTCGATCACAACGCACAATTCCTCCGAAGATGTTGATGAGAATGGCTTTTACATTTGGGTCTTTCAGAATGATTCTGAATCCTGCTTCCACCGTTGTGGCATTTGCCCCTCCTCCCACGTCTAGGAAGTTGGCAGGATCACCACCCGATAGTTTTATAATGTCCATGGTTGCCATCGCAAGGCCAGCACCATTTACCATACAACCCACATTTCCGTCGAGTTTTACGTAGCTAAGCCCATGCTCACCTGCTTCCACTTCGGCAGGGTCTTCTTCAGACAGGTCTCTTAGTTCGGCCAAGTCCTTGTGACGATACATGGCATTGTCATCCAAATTCACTTTGGCATCTACGGCTAATATTTTGTCATCGGACGTTTTCAATACCGGATTGATCTCAAACATCGATGCATCAGTACCAAGATATGCGTCGTAAAGAGAATGAATAAATTTCACCATGCCTTTTAGGGCAACTCCTGAGAGCCCTAGGGAAAAAGCCACCTTTCTTGCCTGAAAGCCCTGGAGTCCCACACTCGGATCTATCCATTCTTTGGTGATGAGTTCAGGCGTATTTTCCGCTACTTGCTCAATGTCCATTCCACCTTCAGTGGAGGCCATGATGATATTTTGACCAGTTGCCCGATCCATAAGGATGGACAGGTAATATTCTTTGGGCTCATTTGCTCCAGGGTAGTAAACATCCTGAGCAATAAGTACTTTGTTCACTTTTTTGCCAGCAGGACCGGTTTGATGTGTGACCAATGTGCCCCCAATAATGCCCTTGGCTTTAGGCATGACCTCATCGAGTCCTTTGGCGAGAATCACACCTTTTGAACCGGTTTCGTTCACCGTTCCTTTGCCACGCCCGCCAGCATGGATCTGCGCTTTAATCACATACCACTCTGTGCCAGTCTCACGATTCAGCTCTTTTGCTGCTTCGTGGGCTTTGTCTGGTGTGTCAGCCACTATTCCTTCCTGGATCGTTACACCGTAGGATTTTAATATTTCTTTAGCCTGATATTCGTGGATATTCATAGGATTCGAATTTGATGCGAAGCTACAAGGAAACGTCGTTTAAATCACAAAATCCAAATCCCAAAAAGTAAATTATTTGCAAATAGCATTTTGAAAAGGTCTGTAACAAATCGAGCCGATCTACATTCGAAAGAATCGATCCATTCCTCCATATATTTGCGGCATGCTCAAAGTCAGAAATCTTCACAAGTCTTACGCTTCGCTCGAAGTACTCAGAGGAGTGGATTTGGAAATTGCCAAAGGAGAAATTGTGTCAGTTGTGGGCGCATCGGGTTCTGGGAAAAGTACGCTTTTGCATGTTTTGGGTACGCTGGACAGACCGGACAGTGGTGCGGTGGAGTTGGAAGGAAAATCGTTGTTCGATTATTCTGACAAGGAATTGGCCAAGGTCAGAAACCAATCCATTGGATTCGTTTTTCAATTTCACAACCTGTTGCCAGAATTCACCGCTTTGGAAAATGTATGCATGCCCGGGTTCATCGCTTATCGAAATGAAAAGGAGGTGCGCTCCAGGGCCGCTGAGTTATTGAAAATCTTGGGACTTTCAGAAAGAGTTGATCACAAGCCCTCTGAACTTTCTGGTGGTGAGCAACAGCGAGTATCGGTGGCAAGAGCCTTGATCAATGATCCTGCGATTGTATTTGCTGATGAGCCTAGCGGAAATCTGGACAGTAAGAACGCCGCGGAACTTCACAAACTTTTTTTTAGTTTGAGAGATAGGCTTAATGTGACGTTCGTCCTCGTGACGCACAATGAGGAGCTAGCCGAAATGGCTGATCGGAAGCTGGAGATAGAGGATGGGATAATTTTGGAAGCAGGGAACTAGAAATTTGAAGCTAGAGTTGCGGGTTACTTGCTCAATCTAAACTACCCCACCAATCAATCATTTTGCTAAAATAAACACGTTACTAATGACAAATGGCGTACGATTCATGCTGGCTGCTACGATAGTATTCAGCTTGATGAATGTTTTCGTCAAAGCGATTTCTCATATCCCTGTTGTTGAAATTCTTTTCTTCAGAGCCATAATCTCCCTAATCATCAGTGCAGGCATGCTCAAAGCCCAGGGAGTGAGTGTCTGGGGGAACAACAAACCCATTCTAATTGCACGAGGTGTTGCTGGTTCAATTTCTCTTTTTATCTTCTTCAGTTTGCTGCATCAAATCCCATTAGCCACGGCCCGATCATTGGCCTACCTCGCACCGATTTTCACCACGATCATCGGAATTTTCATCGTGAAGGAGAAGGTAAAACCAGTACAATTCATCTTTTTCACAATTAGCTTTATTGGAGTATTGGTGGTGCAGGGTTTTGATTCTCGTATTGAAGTTGACCATTTGATGATGGGCATATTTGCGGCCATTTTTATGGCATTGGCTTACAATTTTGTAAGAAAGCTCAGCACAAGCGAACACCCATTGGTGATCATTTTCTATTTCCCTTTAGTGATGTTGCCGATTTCTGGTGTTTGGTCTTCATTCGTTTGGGTGATGCCCGTTGGAATTGATTGGTTGTTTTTACTTTTGGTTGGAGTCATCACACAAATCGCTCAGTATTTTATGACCAAATCCTATCAATCAGAGGCACTCAGCAAAGTCAGTATTGTTAGCTATGTCGGCATTATATTTTCCTTAGGTTTTGGTTATTTCATTTTTGATGAAACCTACAATCTCGCTACTTTTATGGGCATGGGACTAGTGATGGCGGGTGTGGTGGCCAATGTTATTTTCAAAAAAAGCCATGGGTGATAAATGCAGATCACGAGTGGGCGATTGTGTACTTCTTTTAGGACTGTGACCATCCCCTTTCGCTTTGCTGGGAATTATAATTGTCTCGTCTGCTCACAAAGAAATTTTCGTTTGTCCGGCATCAAGGATTAATTCCGAATTTAATTGATTTCCGTCCCGGCCATTTGCATTTAGCAATAGCTTACATTTCTTTGTGCAAATCATAAAATATGGGAAGAGCATTTGAATACCGGAAAGCAGCTAAAGAAAAACGTTGGGGCAAAATGTCTAAAATTTTTCCAAAGCTGGGAAAGGCGATAACCGTAGCTGCTAAAGATGGTGGAGGAGATCCCGAAATGAATGCGAAGCTGCGAACGGCGATTCAAAATGCCAAGGCGGAGAATATGCCTAAGGACAATATTGATGCTGCGATCAAGCGGGCAGAAGGAAAGGATGCAGACACCATTATTGAAGTGAATTTTGAAGGGAAGGGGCCGCATGGTGTGCTCATATTTGTGGAGTGTACGACAGACAATAACAATCGAACGGTGGCCAATGTGAAGTCCTATTTTTCAAAAGAAGGAGGTGCGTTTGTGCCATCTGGCTCATTGGAATTTATGTTTGCCCGAAAGGCCATATTTGAGTTCGAAAAAACAGAGGAAATGGACTTGGAAGAACTGGAACTTGAATTGATTGATGCGGGATTGGAAGAGATTGAAGCACAAGAAGGAATTGTTTTCGCCTCAGCGGATTATACCCAATTCGGAGAAATGACCAAAGCACTTGAGACCCTGAAAATCGACGTTCAACGATCAAATCTCCAGCGAATACCGACTACACCAGTGGAATTTTCCGCTGAGCAAATGGAGGAAATAGACAAGCTACTGGAGAAGATCGAGGATGACGAAGATGTGCAGGCAGTATATACCAACATTTCATAGAAAGTAGAAAGTAGAAAGTAGAAAGTGGAAAGTGGAAAGTAGAAAGTAGAAAGTAGAAAGTGGAAAGTGGAAAGTGGAAAGTGGAAAGTGGAAAGTAGAAAGTAGAAAGTAGAAAGTAGAAAGTGGAAAGTGGAAAGTAGAAAGTGGAAAGTAGAAAGTAGAAAGTAGAAAGTGGAAAGTGGAAAGTGGAAAGTAGAAAGTGGAAAGTAGAAAGTGGAAAGTGGAAAGTGGAAAGTGGAAAGTGGAAAGTAGAAAGTAGAAAGTGGAAAGTAGAAAGTAGAAAGTAGAAAGTGGAAAGTGGAAAGTGGAAAGTGGAAAGTAGAAAGTAGAAAGTAGAAAGTAGAAAGTGGAAAGTAGAAAGTGGAAAGTAGAAAGTAGAAAGTAGAAAGTAGAAAGTGGAAAGTAGAAAGTGGAAAGTAGAAAGTAGAAAGTGGAAAGTAGAAAGTGGAAAGTGGAAAGTGGAAAGTGGAAAGTGGAAAGTGGAAAGTAGAAAGTAGAAAGTGGAAAGTAGAAAGAACAGAGTTCAGTTTACAGTCTCCTTTCTACTTTCCACTTTCTACTCTATTTAGCCAATCTAGCTATCAAATCCGCCGATCTAGCAGAGTAGCCAGCTTCGTTATCGTACCATCCAACTACTTTCACAAGTGTACCGCTTGCAGAAGTTAGCTTAGAATCGAAGATAGTAGAATGTGGATTTCCAACAATATCAATTGATACAATAGGGTCTTCCGTATATTCCAGAATGCCTTTCATTGGCCCATCAGCGGCAGTTTTCATTGCTGCGTTGATTTCTTCAGCAGTAGCTTCCTTTTTCAACACACAGGTCAAATCTGTAAGCGAACCTGTTGGTGTAGGTACTCGCATGGCCAGGCCATCCAACTTTCCATTAAGGTGAGGAAGTACCAGTCCAACGGCTTTTGCGGCTCCAGTAGACGTTGGGATGATAGAAACGGCCGCTGCTCTTGATCTTCTCAGATCATTGTGAGGAGCATCAAGGATTCGCTGATCCCCAGTATATGCGTGTATCGTTGTAATGTATCCTTTTTCAATCCCAAAATTATCGTCCAACACTTTGGCCATAGGGGCAAGACAGTTAGTCGTACAACTAGCGTTTGAAATGATCGACTCATTGCCAGTCATAGTTTCGTCATTTACACCCAATACCACAGTTGGAATATTTCCTTTGGCAGGTGCAGAAATCACCACATGTTTTGCGCCAGCAGTCAGGTGTCCACCCGCACCTGCCTCGTCCACAAAGAAACCAGTCGATTCTAATACGATCGCTATTCCAAGGTCTCCCCAAGGTAAGTTCTTTGGCTCTCGTTCTGAGTAAACTCGAATAGCTGATCCATTTACAATTATATGTTGATCATCTGATTCTACAGTACCATTAAATCGGCCCTGACTAGAATCATACTTCAAAAGGTGCGCGAGGGTTTTGGTGTCTGTCAGGTCGTTGATTGCTACAACCTCTACATTGTCTTTTTCTAGGATTGCACGGAAAGAAAGTCTTCCAATTCGTCCAAATCCATTAATTGCTACTTTAGTCTTGCTCATGGTCTTGTGATAAAATTGAGCCGCAAATGTACTGTTTAGATTCTTTCTTTGAAACCAAACTGACGACATTGACATAGGTTATTTAATTACGATTTTTTATTTTCAAGTTTTGGTAGAATGAAAGCAAATTCTATATTTGCACCTCCAAAATTTCTGGTCCGTTCGTCTAGGGGTTAGGACACTGGGTTTTCATCTCAGCAACAGGGGTTCGATTCCCCTACGGACTACTTTTATCAATGACAAACCCCCGATTTCGTCAAAGATCGGGGGTTTTTGTGTTTACGGCTAACCAAGGCAGACGCAACAACCCACTTTTAAAATAGTGGTTTCACAATTGTTGCACAAATGGCATACTCAAGAAAAGTAATTCAGAATGGTTATGAGAAGAAGTTTGGAGCAGCCATCTATCTGAGAATAATTATCAACAGAAATAAAAAACTACTGTCTCTAAAGCTCGACTGGCCAAGTAAGTACTTCGATAAAGAGGCTGGGTTAGTCAAGCCACGGTATAAGGACGATCCGGATGCGCACGATTACAACATGATCATCACGGACTCAATCGCCAAGGCAAATGAAATTTTCAAATATTTCAGGCTAACCAAGACCGAACTCACGATCCAGAAATTTGTACGTGAGTTCAATACGGATTTATCTAAAGATGATTTTTTGAAGTACTATTCAATCAAAGCAAAGGAACGATTGAAGGACCGAGAAATCGTTCAAGCTACTTATAATGATCATGTATCAACCTATAATAAATTGAAGCTGTTTTCTGACACGATTCTATTCGCCGACATGGACGAAGATTGGGCGTGGAGATTTGAAGCATTCCTGAAGAGGAATATTAAATCAAAAGGTGACACGACAAACGATCGATGGAAGCATCATAAAAATGCCAGAACCTATATCAACTTGGCCAGAAAAAAAGACCACATTAAGTTGATCTATCCCTATGACTACTTCAACGCCAAGGAAATACCTGGGGGCTGGGACGCACTTTGTGAGGACGATGTAAGGAAACTTTGGCAATTCTATACAGATAAGACCAACAAAGTCAATCTACGAAGAGCCGTAGAGCGATTCCTCTTCATGTGCTATACGGGCCTCCGGGTATCAGACTTGGACAGAGTCGAAACCAACTGGTTGGATCAGAAAGCAATGCTTAAATTCATACCTCATAAGAACAGGAGATTTGGGAAAAAATTGTCAATCCCGCTAAGCAAGCATGCACTAATACTTTGGAGTAATGCCGCTCAAAATTCAAACAATCAAAAGCAAATATTCAAACATTTTGCAGAACAGACGTCAAACGAATATCTGAAAATTGTAGCCAACCAATTGGAAATCAAAACGAACATCCATCATCATATTGGAAGGCATACGTTCATTACACTCTTCTTGAAAAATGGAGGGCCATTAGATATGGCATCTGAGTATGCTGGACACACGACTATCCAGCAAACGATGACCTACAATCACCCGGACGAAGAACGAAGAAGTGAGGCAATAAATGTGTTGGATGCCATCAATGGAGATCCTTCCGACTGACAGACATATGAGCAGTCCTGACCCTGGCAAGCTCCTGGTATTCAGCAATCGTTTTCTTGTTCTCCTCGTTTTCGTAGATCAGCAGTTCAAGTAGAAACCTAGCCCGGTTTGATACCATTTTCAAGAGAGGACCATCCTTGTCAGTAGCTCTCTTTTTCACCATTCGCCACCAGCTAAATACCAGCAAACCAAACCCTGTAATAGTCAAAATGGAAATAGTCAGAATCCATCGAATGTATTTGTCTCGACTTCTTTTTTCCTCTCGCTTTTCAAATTCCGAATTGATCAACTCTAGCTGATACTTTTTTGACAGACCAGCCGTGATCCTTATTTGTTCATCTTCAGTAATCTTCAACGCATTCAGCGCCTTAGAAAAGTACAACGCAGAATCCCTGTCATGAAGTTCATACCAGGTGACCAATTTCGAATACGCTTTTTCTAAATCCGCTGGATCAGAATAATCACCAATCAATACCGCCCGACGTTGATGAGAGATCGCCGTGGCAGGATCACCAGACAAAAGTGCCAGTTCAGACAATTGGTTCAATGTAGCCGCAAGACGGTCATGGATAGAGAACTCTTTTTTCAACCGTAGCGCCTCCTGTAGATAGGAAGTAGCGCTATCGTACTTCTCAAGTGAGAGATACGATTCACCAATATTATTCGTCACCAAAGCCCGCAATTTGTGATCGGATTCATCGAGGTGATTGAGCGCTTCCCTGAAAAACCTAAGTGCTTCCCTGAAATTTCCCTGATCAAAATGGAGGTTGCCCAATTCGTTCCGCTCTTTGTTCACACCATACCAATCACGCAACTCTTGTCGGAGACCCAAGCTCTTTTCAGAGTAATAAAAGCCACTATCATAAGAAAGAGTAGCTCGATACGCTAAAGACAGATTATGAAAATTGGATGCCAAAACCTTGTCGGTCTGGGATTTTTCAATCGACTGATGGAAATAATGTATGGCCAGCTCGTTGCTGCCTGATCTCAGGAAGATGTGGCCAATGTCTAAATTTATTTTCGAAATCTGGTCGTCCGAATCACCCGCCACACGATACGCCTCCAGTGCATTGAAATTATTGATCAATGAAAGATTGTATGTCTCCAGCCCTTTGTAAATGTAGGCAGTCATCCATTTCGCCTTACCGATATCGGAATAGTCTCCAGCTGACAACTTCTCATATTCAGTCAACAAACGAAAGGCCTTGTCTGGATCTCTCTTGTAGATAGCCTTCGCTTCATTAAACAACTCCTCAGGGATATTAGTTTGAGCTAGGCAATTGCCTGAGTACAGGCAGAAAAGTAACGTGCATTTTGTGAGTAAATCCATCAAAAGTTCTTAATGTTCAAAAGAAACGAGTAGAATCCCATGCGACTCTACCCATTCCTTTAGGTGTTTAACCAGGTCCGCCGCTATCCTCGCCCTCCGAACCTTCTGTAAATCCATCAGAATTTTCAGAAGGAGCGATATCCATTTCAATCTCAGTGTACTCATCAGCACAACTCGATAGAACCAACACGGCCAATAGGCCACAGACATAAATTAACTTTTTCATGTTACTATAGTTTTTGTTAAAAAGAAAACTAAGATAACAAGTCAATTCACCATTTCTGAGGACTAGACCAAACCAGTATTTCAAATAAATCCAAAGCTGGCTGCAATGTAGAGAAAAAAAATTGTTTCTAGCAATACCCCCTTTGGGGTATTTTTCAATCACCCAGCTCCTCTATCTTCGACTCAAGGTGAATTATCACCTGACAAAGCTTATACTGAATCACATCAGTAGAATCTACCAGTATGCCATACCGATCATTGATCAGAGTGATTTCCGCATCAGCCAGCAAGCCTTCTGGTTTTACTTTTTCATTTGCCATGGTCTTTCAATATTTGGTTGAACAAAAATTCCCACTCATCCATGACGTCATAGCTTCCCGCACAATACGTGAAGTTGCCTGAGTGTAGATAGTCGTGCATCCGTCCCTTCACTACCTTGATCTTATTGATCCGATCATTCAGATCATACTTCTGCAGGTACTTATAGAAGGGCGACACATTCAATATCAGATCATCATGCCTTCGAGAGTAGAGCAGCTCACCTTCATCTTGGGTGGCCATGTCTTCAGCCAGTCGCTTCAGATCCTCCATAAAAGCCAGACACTCCAGAAACTCATCAGCATTCAGGCCCTTCACATTTTTGGTGTACTCCGCATGCCCCTCACGGTAGTACCGGATCGCATACGCCATTTTGTCCACTAGGTCATTCTCCAGCTGATCTAGCTCGTATAGCTCACCGATCGCAGCTGGATTAAATAGGTTTAATGTTTTCATGCTGTATTAATTATATTAAGAGATACAAACATACATATATGTATCTAACATATACAAGCAAATTGAAAAAAGATATTAAGTATGTATATTTGTATCAAGCATAAATAACCATGGCCAAAATTCAATTAGACATCCCAACTGATTTACACCTTGCGGTTAAGGAAGTACAATTACAGAGAGAAGTTGAAGGGAATAAAATCAACTTGAAAGATTTGTATTACGAAGTGATCCAAGAAGGTCTTCTTAAAATCAAGGAATAAAAAAAAACCGACTAATTAGTCGGTTCTCCTTCGCTTATCCTTGTTATGTCTTGGACGTTTCCTCCCAGGGATCCGATCATAAAGCCATAATCCCACCGCAAACACAACGATCATTAGCAGAATGTGATACCATTCGGGTTCACCAGTCATCATCACTATCTCCTGGCTTTGATTCCATAGCGGATTTGATTTCCAAAATTAAGCCTTCGACACTTCTAATCATTGCTGATCTGACTGCAGCCGAATAGGGTCTTATTTTACCATTTTTCTTAAAGCGGTTGGTTATAACTAAGTATTCAATTGGATTTTTTTCAGGGGAAGGGGAAGATGTGCTGGGATACTGTTGAATTTGAAGGGAGGTTATACTGTACTTATAACGACCGTCCTTCAAATAGATTGACAAAGTGTAGTGAAGTTTATCAGTTATGGGCGTGAACCCAGCCGGGGTAACGATATCAGAAAACGCCTTACCAATTAGTTTACCACTTTCCTTATCATCCATTTGCAACACAGCCTCTGCGGAATTAAAGGTGGTCACAAACCATTCCCTTGCACGTGAGTACAATTCAAAGGAGGATGCACCATCAACTTTCACCACTTCCGTGAAGTCAATTAATCCAGAATCATTAACAGGGAGTTCCTTTTCGTATGGTTTTTCTTGAGCCGTAATCGAGAGGGAAAACAGCAATATTATGGCGGTAATTATATTCTTCATGCCCCTAAGATAACAAAACGCCGTTAATAATCATACCACGTCGCACCGCAATTGTCACACGAGTACGCATTCACCACATGCGCAACTACGGCCACCACGGCAGGATTATCACAACATTCATCATTCGTTTTCTCTACCATTCCAAATACCCAATACCCAATACCCAATTCCTAATACCCAATACCCAATTCCTAATACCCAATACCTAATACCACCCTGAGCTTGCCGAAGGGTTACCCAACACTCGCATCATCCCTAATCTTCTGCAGCACCTTCAAACCATCCTCCAATTCCGTCAGACTGTTGTACACCTTCAGATTCGCTGGCCAGCTCATAAGTATTTCATTCTGAGCAGCCAACCGAGCATCGATTCTAGCTAGCATCTCCTCCATATCTCCATTTCCTCCCTCGGGGGAACTAAAGGGGGCGGCTTGGGCGGCTGTCGATCCACCGCTTTCAAACGCCTGACCCTGCTGCCGTTTTGCCTCCAGCATCCCGATGATATTAGCAGTCGCAGGATGTTTCAGCATCCAATTAGGCGCCACCCACTCCGCGCCACGCTCACCGATCACACCCACATTGTTCCCAGAGAAATTGCCACCTCCGGCGAAACTCCCAATTTGCTTGGCCGCTTGCCACACCCCACCAATATTCACCATGGGTAGGGTAGACCCACCATCCGCAAATTGCTGGGATTTGATCCGCTGTATCGATACTGCGCCTCGCCCAACAGCAGCCACTTGCTTCAAGCGAGCTATAAATGCGCCCCAGCCGGGGAAAAGTATATTTTTGGGATTAGCTTGATAGTTCGTCCAGATAGATCTAACCTCTCTTTGGGTATCAATCGCTATTTTTCCAATAGCAAAAGCCTTGTATGCTTTCATAGCTACTTTTTGAAGTGCTGTTCCTTTCCTGAACAACATCGCCCCACTTTCAAATATGGAAATGCTATGAGCAAGGCCTTCGTCTAGAATCGCTCGCTTCGCATTCTTCAACGCTTCTGCCTCTGAAATCTGATCTGCACTATGAGACTTCTCCATAGCCAACAATTCATTCTTCGCCCTCAGCGCCTCAACGCTATCCTTGCCATAAGAAGCGATGGCCAGAGCCAGCCGCTTTTTCGCATAATCCAGCTGGATCTGGTACACACCTTCCTGCAATTCTTGCTCAGTGGTCACCGCATTCAGAAAGGCATTCTCCACCTCCAGCAATCGCCGCTCTTCTTCCAGCTCCATTTCCTCCAGCTTCAGTTGAGTATTCTCTTCCTCTCTGGCAGCATCTTCCTCTTCATACTGAATACGCAGATCCTCTAGTGCCTGACGCTTGCCTTCTTCCAATAGAATCACCTCTTGACGGTACGTTTCACTGTCCCTATCCAGATCCTCAATGTCCCGGTTGAATTTAGTGATCGCAGTTTCTCGCTCACGTTCCTGGCTGTCCTCGATTACCGCAATCCGCAAATCCTGAAAACTTCGCTCAGCTTCTAGTTTCTTTTTGGTCAGTTTTTCATCCGAATCCGCCACCGTCTTAGTGGAATCAATGATTTCTTTATTAGTGCTCTTTACTTCCTCAGCAACCTTGTTCAGGTTGACACCCATTTGTTTAGCTATCAAATCCCATTTCTCATCCAGCTCAGATGATTTTACATCCAGATCTGTCAACGCTTCCTCGTTTGCGCCAATCGCATTCTTCAATGTCGCACTATAGGCATCCAAATTGTTTGCCTTCGCTTTATTCCATAACCTACCAAGCATATTGGCATCTTTCTCTCGAGCTTCAGCAGCCAACTCATCATTTTCAGCAATCTCCAAGGTCAACTCAGCAATCTTCTCCTGCTTGTCAATTCGCTCATCCATCAGCTCATTCATTTCCTCTTCCTTCCTCGCCATCAGGATCTTCTTCTCATACTCAGCATTTACTTCTTTCAAACGATCACGCAGCTGCTCATTGGTGGCCGTTTCAGCATCCAAATTGCCAATAAAATCGGGATACTGTTCCTGAAGGCGAATAACCAACCGATTGCGAAGATCAGATCCTTCATTTGCACTGGCTATGGAAGTCACCAGCGCGTTCATAGACGTCTGTTCCTTCTCCAGCTTTTCACTCACTGGAGTCGCTAGCCAGTCAGATACTTTAGAAAGCATCCCCGTCCAGCCCTGCGTAGCGGCACGCTGCGCTGGTAGCATTTTTTCACCAAGGTTCAAAGCCAAAGTCTCCTGCACACTATCCAGAGACTTCAGATCACCAGCCCAGTTGTCATTATTGATTCGCTGCTGCTCATAGGCCACACTCGTTCCAGTCAGTGCTTTCGTGAATTCCTTCACTCGTTCTGAAGACGTGGACAGTATCTGAGCACCGATAAGATTCTGCTTACCAAACATCTGAGCCAATTGTGCGGTGGTCAGATTTTGTTTTCCAAGATTTTCAATGGCCACATCCAACCCAACGATTTCAGGATTGGTTTCATCAGCGCCTTTAGCTAATTCTACCAAGATGTTCCTGAATTGCGTTCCCGCCTTCTCGCTCTCAAGACCCTTCTCAGCGAACGTCTCCATCACAGCGGCACTCTGCTCTATACTCACACCCATAGCATTGGCTGTGGGGCCGAACCTTGTCATCGAGTCACTCAAAAAATCAATGTTCCCCGCACCATATTTAGATCCTGCAGCCAATACATTGATCACTCGGCTGGCGTCACTCGCTGGCGCCTCCCATTGATTCAAGACTTGAGTCATGGCCTCAGCTGCTGGCACCAAGTCTATTCCCGCTGCTTCAGCAAGCGTAATCGTTTCCTTAGTCACTGCCGCGAGAGCTTCTTTGTTCTTCAGCAATTCGGGCTTTTTCGATCCAATCAGCGTGAAGGCATCTGCCACTTGTGAGGCACTAAGGGTAGAATTCTTGCCCATTTGTTTAGCTTCCTCAGAGTAGAAAGCCATGTCTGCGTTTGTCGCACCCGTGATGCTCTGGAGTGTATCCAGTGACTTTTCAAAAGCCTTCGTCTTGCCGGTCACATAATCCCATGCCTGACCCACCTTGGCCAGAACAGCATAGGCACCAAACGCCCCGAACATCTGACCAACTACTCCCGTCAGCATCGTCATGCTCTTACTCACACCTCGCGCAGAAGCAGTCACCCCCTTTATACGCGCACTTACTTTCTGGAATTCCTTCGATTTGGCAATAAATTTTTTGGAAGTAGGCTCAAGCTTGGCCATCTGATTCCAGAGTAGCTTGGCAGAAGACTTCATTTCTTTCAGAGATGCATTGGCCTTCTGGCCATTCATGATGATCTCTATCTTGCGCTGTTCATCTTTGCTCATGAAAAAAGGACTTTCGTTTGATCAAAAGTCCCGCATCCGTTTGGCCTACGAAAGGACAAGTTTCTAATTGTTGCTCGGTTTCTGATCTCCCATGGTCAGCACATTGTTGTCCGCTGACATCAGACTGAACTCCAAATGTATTTGCAGCTTCCCCATAATCCTGAGTAGGCTGTTGATCTCGTAGTTTTCGCCTCGCAGTACCTTGTAAATGATCGTCTTACTCACGCTGGACTCTTTCTCCAAGCGGTTGATAGACATTCCTCGTTCTTTCAGCGCATCGGCTAAAAACTCGCCCATCTTCTGTTTTGCTACGTCTTCGTATTTCATTTTTGGGAGGTTTTAGTGTAAAAAAAAGTGACTTACGGCCACCAATCGCCCGCCTGAACTTTGCGGGAAACAAGCGGGATTATTCTTCGATTGCTTCCTCAAGAACACATCCGTATTTGTCGAAATTATACGCCGTTTTTTCTGACAAGAACGAAACAAGTTCGGGTGATTTGTAGTCATCATTTTCACAAATGATTTCAATTTCCCCTTCATCTAAATCACTAATTCCGCAAGCATAGGTGGTGTCATAAGCATGGTCTATATTAATTGTCCCTATCCCAGAATCTGCCTCTTTTTGAGTTAATCCCACGGGATCACCATTAAAGTCCACATATTCAGGGGTCATAAATCGCCCGTCTTCATCTCTGTTTCGGATGAATAAATCGTCAACGAATGCGTCAATCCTTTTTTCGCCGATAAATGTTTTGTGACCAGAATTGTTAAATCTTCCACCTCTTCCTATGTGAAATGCTACGATTGTGTTTCTTGAATTTTTCATCTTGCAAAGTTTTTAATTGTTGTTAATTGATTACAAAGTAAAGGTAGTGCAAATACTTATGCTGTGCAAGTATTTGCACTATTATTTCCATGAATCTTTTTTTTTACAGCAATCACCAATCTACCCCAAATTCAAACGCCCAGGCAGTGTTGAAATCATAGCAACCCCTTCATCAGCATATTTTTTTGCCATTATTTCAGAAAGCTTAAACGTCTCCTTGCTCAGGATCTCACCAATCCACTTCCTTGGTTGCCTAGCCCTCGAGCCAAGTAGCGCATCACCAGCATCCCCAAACTTCGTTCCCTTGCCTACACCTAAATCCACAAACCAGCCGTAGAAATCATACGCTAGCTCTATCCGCTGCACATCCCCATTGGCAGACGACTCCACTGCCTTCTCAAAGGAATTATATAATGAGCGGCTGTCAACGATATCAAGACGCTCAATCTCCTTTTGCCACCTCTCAATCAGGATCCCCGCCCACGCATCTGCCGTTATTTTCTTATCTACAACCATTATTCCAACTTTAAAACAAATTACCCTCTCCTCAGGAGAGGGCTAGGGTGAGGCTCGCTTCAGCACAAACTTCACCTCAGCAATCTCGATTTTCTTCGCGCTCACCGTCAGCCGAACAGACGTCCACATAAATTTCAAGTAATCAATCAAGATAGGTGTCTCTGGATCCAACTTATCCAGATCGTACAGATTCAAATTAACCTTACGGTTAATCGGCTTCCCTTCCCTCAAGAAATCAAGCCAGGCTTTGTGGCTCTGAAGATATAGCCCATTCGCACCATCCCAGCGCAGATCTATAGTATCACCAACATAGCTCCCTTGAGGATAGCCAGCCACCATGCCCTTGTAGTACATCAGTCGGAGCGGATGATAGTTTGTCCCTAGATCAAATTCAGGAGAACTGCCGGATTGCAGTATCTGTGGAATCGTCCAGGTCCTTGCTGGCTTGATCTCATCCACCGCCGTGGCGATGTGCAGCGAACTAGCACCGACTGAAATTTCTTCATCACCATTAGCCACACGATACTCCAGCCAGTCATTGCCCAGCTGCTCCATATATTTATCCGTGCTGTCCTGAACGCACTTCAGTGTCACACCCTTGTAGTCTACTGGTACGTCCTCATAATGAGACGCTACCTTATCCGTCCAGTCTACATATGAGTCGCTGGCCAGTACATCCCCTAGCCGAACAATCTTCACGGTCTTTGCTTTGCTGTCAAACAACATCCCCAATCCGAAGAACTTTTTAATGGCTACCAAAAACGCATTTACCGTCATATCTGGAACATGATTTTTGAAATCAATGTTGGCCGTGTACGTATTCACCCCACCCACCAATTCATCCACAGCATAGTTACTATGCACCACGAGCTTCTGCACCTCAGCTTCATCTATCCAAGTCCCTATAATTTCATATCCATACAATTCAAAAATTCGCTTCAGTAGAAAGACCAAATAAGGAAAAGGAGTTAGGCAATGTTTGTTGCCGGCTCCCGTATTGGCGATAAACACACCGTCATAATAATTCTGATAATTCAGATAGGCGGTGTTCTTCTTCCCATAAAATTCCGGGTTATAAACAGGAAAAAGAGCATAGTTGTACGTAGGATAGTTGCCGGCAGTCACACCTAAGTTCAGCGCCTCAATGCCAAGAGCCAAGTCGCGCAGCTTCACACCATCAGTCAAATAAGAAAAGTCTCCAGCATCACTCTGAAAATTGTATGAAGACACAAAATTCGATTGTCCTCGATACTTCAGTACGCCTATTTTATACAACCAATTTTCCACGTATAACTGCACATCCGAAAACGATTCCTCTGCATCCGTCACGGCTAGTTTGTCTGGCCAGCCAAGAGCTAGCCGATTCTGTTTGCTTTGCAAATCCAACGAGATCGGATACGTAAGCGGACCGGATATTTGATTGCCAAATAGAGGATTCTTTATTTCAATCCCAATGCGCTGATCATTGCCAAGATCCAGCCACTCATTATTTACCCGGAAGCCAATCATAGCCCGGGAGTATATTTCCTGTCCTCATGGAGATAGATGTTTCCCGTCAGCACATTCAAGGCATCCTGCCGAGTTTCATCATATACAGGTGTAGCATCAGCATCCACACGCACAGGAATCCATCTTGGAGTTGTACCACTCTCATCCAGCAGAAAGTAAACCTCCGATCGGATCAAGTCCTCAAGCCGCTCGAAATAATCCGAATCCGTGATATACCCGCTGCTAAATCGAATCACCGAACGGCCACTGCTATAACTCACCTTCTCGCCAATATCCTCAATCCCGAAATTGTAAGGTAAAAACTGCTCAATCAACTGGTGTTTTACAGTTACCTTCTTCCGAGCCTTACCCGTCAGAGCAATAGTACTCATGCCTCCCAGTGCGCTTTGATACATCAAAAACCGAACATAAGGGTAATAATCCCAATCCACCTCGAAGGATCTCACTTCACTTACTGGCACATCCAACTGATTCACCATCCATACATTATAACGTTCAACCACTTTGGTGGGATCTACGTCCCCCAATCCCAATTGATCATATCCACACGGAAAGCAATAGACTTCAAAAATACTGGCTACTCCATCCTTCGAATATATAGCCACTATCTCACTCGTTCCATCTGTAAAAAACACTTCTGCCATCACCTTGACAAGCGTAATAGTCGTAGCGTTCACGGCATAGTATAGATAATCAGGCTGGGTAGGCAGTACCACCTTCGCTTTTTCCCAATTTAAGAATGGCTTGTTGGTTTCAAAATAGGATTGAAAGTTTGCTGCAGCGAATTCCAAATCACTCAAGCCGCCCAGAAGGACAAAATTTGTATCCATCTGAATATATGCGGCGGCAACCGGGGGCGTGCCAAATTTTTCAGTATGGCGATAATAGAATCGTTTAAACAGTTCCTCAGCCAACTCGATATCACTCAGTGAATACGCCGGAACATGAGGTTTCAAAAAAGCATCAAGGAACGTCTCTCCCCTGAATACCGTCCCCGCTGCATCGTCACTGGGATGCTCCTCAGTAGCTATCTTATCATAATTATCAGACCCATACACCTGCTCTACCCACACCTCGTTGATAAAACTCAAATTAGGCTTGGTCTCTGGAGCATCAGCTATAAGTACCATCGGAATTGCATTGTGACTAAAGAAAAACCGAAGAAGCGAAATCGTAATGTTGATGATTAACGCGCATCCATTCGCGTCAGTCACCGTCACTGTGTAGTCATCGGGAGTCAGATTATTCACATCCTTCGTTGTGGGGCCATGGCTCCACAAGTACGTATAGCCCGGGGTACCACCGCTCACATTCAGCACAATAGAATAGCCATAAGTAATAGCCTCAATCGTCAATACTGGAGGTTGTGTAATCAGCAAATTCGACAGAATCAATTTGCATCCCAAGCCATCAGTTATTGTTACAGAATAATTGCCAGGAGTGAGACCGGTCACGTCCTTGGTTGTAGGCCCATGACTCCATTCATACGTGTAGCCAGGGGTACCACCGCCCACTACTAAGGAAATAGAGCCATTACCAGCACCATTGCAATCAATCATGACCAAAGTAGGAACACCGCTTATACTCGAGGCAGGTTCAGTTATTATCCAATCATCAACGAGCACAGTCGCTGCATTGTCCGTTACTGTAACCTCGTAGTTAGCTGCTATCAAATCAATCAAATCCTCATCATTGGATATGATAGCAGGGTTTCCCAATATCCTCCAGTCAATCTGAAATGGCCACTCCCCACCTGTGATTGTCAAATCAATTGCACCATTAGCCAATCCAAAACACTGATTCTGTGTCACCACAGCAGCAATGCTCATAGCCAAAGTCACATTTGCTACGTTGGAAATCATGGACACATTAAAAAGGGGCCCAAAGCCACCACCTTCAATAAAATGCGCGAAGAAAAAATTTGTAATGTTCCACCGATCACCATAATACTTTGCTTTTATGCTTACCCTAGTTGAGGTGGGTTGACTGACAACATTATCCGTAAGAGCAGAAACGATTGATGCAAATTCATTAGCCGCTCCAGATGCTGTTCCTGAAGTATTAAACTCATACTGAGCCGATGGTGAATCCTTCGCTGTAAATCGAACGGTAGTCCCATCTTGATCCCACTCTAGGTAATCACCATCAACTAGACCGCCACTAAAATCAAGTATTAGTTCTGCAAACTGTGCCATTTCTTAGGGTTTAGGAAGCCAGGTGTCAGGATCATGAACATGCCATTTCCCAGCGGACTGTGAATACTGAAATTCACAACGAGTGCCGTACTTATCACCACTAAATGGACCTATGTGTTCGAGTTGAAAACTACCCTCAATCAGATTGCGCTTTGGCTGATCATCACCATTCAAATGTTCTTCAAATTCCTGAAGCATATAGCTCTCAATATCCGACGCTATCCGATCCGTCTTGTCAAACAGCACTTCCAATTGATCATAATTCTTAGCTTCAGCCAAATGATCCCCTATGAAGAAACTACCCTTAAAAACATGATCTAAATGCTCCGATCCAGCCGCCCGGGTTCGCCGCACCCATGTCTCACATAGCATGAAGGGGAAATTCAACCCACTTTTGTTGAGTGCTAAGAATTCACTCAGTTGTAGTGTAGGAGTTGGCCACTCAGAGTAGATCACACGAGCAAACCGATTCACCGCATCCGTATGAAGCAAATCAGGCTGCCGTGTAGCTATGTCCTTAAAATATGCAACGTATTCACTATGTTTCATGCTTCCAATTTATAGGCAATTGTCTCGTTTTCGAGGGACACATTATTCCCCTCCTTGGAGGGGTTAGGGGTGCGTCAGTCTGAAGCACTCGAAGACCGCTTCTGCTCTTTAGCATCCTGAATGAAAAGATTACAGAAATAGAACACCGTGTGCAGGTTCTTTGGTCCAATTTTTTCCAATGTCCCGAATTTGTCATTTGGTAAATGACCAAGCATCTTTATCCAAGTCTCCTTATCCGCAGATTCCTTACTACCGTCCGATTCACCAAACAGCGCGTCGTTCAGATCAACCATCGCACGCCTACTCCCTTCATAATAGTAAAAAATTGCCTGCCTGATCGCTGGTGAAATCTTTTCCACTTTCTTAGCCCGATTCTTCACGTGGTACGAACTAAACGGAACTCTCCAGTCACCAGTAAAATTGTGTGATCGTGCATCCTTCATTTTATCTTTTTCGCGCCAAAGCGTCGCAATCAGTAAATCTAGCAACGATTCCATTTTTTCTCTGTCAGGATACCGCTCTCGAGCTTCTTCCATATAGTCGAAATAGTAATCTTCCGCCTCTATGAATTCATCCACAATCAGATTTCCAAAAAAATCAGAAGGACCAACAAGCCCTTTCACCTTTGGCCAATGATTCTTTGTCAGATGGGGTTCTCCAAGGAAGACATCAACACAGTCATACAAGCTCAGGATCTGAAACTCATTCAACATAGAAAAAACCCGCATCGGTATATTGCTCAGCTCGGAAAACAAAATAGTCTTCTGAGTTTCCAGCGGTACATCCATGGAAATCACTTTAGCCACCGACTCTACCTGGATCCTGGTCAGCTCATCCCACGTCTCAGGCGATTCAATCCGAAGAGTCTTGTCCACGGGTTTCCGAAACATACGCTGCTCAAGATATTTTACCTCAATCTTGTGCATTGAAATAGATTTGAAGCATTCTTACTACCAAATACATAAAGCCGATTAGTAAAAGTATCCAACCTGTCAGCTTCAGCTTCTCCCAGAAACTTGGCTTCAAATACACCGTATTCGTTTCGGTTATGGTATTGGTGATTACTTCCTGGTCTGGACAATCAACTTCAATAAATACCGAATCGGTTTTTGTGTTCCAGAGATACTTCACGATCACATCCTTGTCACTCTGAGGCTCTCGAATAGTGTACACGATGAGAGTATCACGCACTTGAGCAAACGCCGTATCCACAGCAGCAGTTTCGATGATCACCGTATCCACACTCACCGTCCGGGTCGTGTCAAATAGGGTTGGATCTTTCTGTTGTGCCCGTTTCAAATGCCAGCCAGAACTACACCCGGCAAGCAACATCACCAATATTATGATAAGAAAGAATAGAACGAAAAGCGGTAATCCGCCTTTGGGTCTACCAAAAGGAGAGTACATATTTTCAAGAGTCATCATTTCTCCTTTGGCCAAAATTTATCCCTTACAAAACCCCAGATGTAGTCATAAGCGAGAGTCGTAAGCGCAAACGAATTAATGGCCTTCCAAAAATCAACATCCCCCCAACGAATCAATAAATCAACGGTTATTACAAATAATGCAACCCAAAGGGTTTGCCATTTCGCATGCATACGCAAATTCACATACCGTTTCACTCCTTGAGTGAGTAGAAGAATCGCAATGATTATCTCTGGGTATATAAACGGCTCTAAAAATCCTAATATAGCTTCCATAATTACTCTGGTCTAAAAGTTTTTCGATAATCCTCCAACCTTCTCAGCCACCCCTTAAGATTGTGCTTATTCTTTTCCCAATTCTTGCTGCCCTCGGGCGTGCATATATGTCGAAAAAATGCTTCTCGCCGGGCAAGAAGTTCATCAAACAACTTCCGCTCTTCGATTGAATTCGCAGCATCAAGAGTCCTCGGTCCTATTACACCATCCCGGACCAAGTTGAATCCAAATGAATTAATGGCGGCTTGTAAAATGTTGCCAGCACGCTTAGCCCCAGACCCCCAAGCCATACCTGTCACATATACAGCAACAGCGAATGAATCTAGCTCATCGGCTCTTACTTTATCCCAGTAGAGCCGCTTGAAAATTTGAAACCATTGATCTTCAGTCATGGTGAAGAACTCCGCATCCATTTTGGGGCCATAGAATGATTTCCACACAGGGTATGTAATGCCTATGTTCGTATGCCATCCTGTTTTTTTGTCCCACGTAAGAGGGTTGGGGTGCTTAGATGCCGAATCGCTCGTGTGTCTAGACAATCCCCCCTCCCACTTCTTAGTGAAGGCCATAAATTTTTGAATATCTTTCATATCAATTAGTTAAAAATGTCCATTAATTCTTTCCACATCGTAGCAAGCGCACTCAGAAATGCAATCACACCACCAACCCACACCACCGTTCGTTTCTTGATTCCCTTCAGAGTAGACACAATACTTTTATAAGACTCAGTAAACCGCTCCACCACAACCAATCGAGCTTCGTACTTTCCTTGCAATTCCAAAATAGATTTGTGTTGGACGTGCAGTTTCTTCAGCGAAGCTTTGATACCTTCAAGATCCTTGGTCGCATGCTTTTGGTATTCCTCATTATCATTCTGCCGCTCCACCAACCCTCGCAAACCAAGAGTTTCATTCCCTACCAAGGCCGTGTGAATTTCAGCCAAACGATGCTCCATTTTATCCCAGCGAAATTTTTCTTCCTTAGTCATGCTCGATAGATTCCTTTAGTTGGATCAGTATTCCTGGCCTCCGTCTCTACCGTCCCAAACTGATTGAAATAGGTAGCATACTTTGTTGCTGAAGCATTATCCTTCAGTTCGTTTACCAGATCCGTGAGATACTGTTGAGCCTTGGTATTCGCAGCGTTTATTTTTGGAGATCGTACGGCTTCAGGAGCATTCTTTTCCATCACATCACTAGGAAATGATTGTAGAACTTCCACTACTCGCACACCATTTTCCGAAATCTGTACGGGCAATATGTCCATCGCTTCAGCAATTACCATATGTGCTATAGCTGGACGAATGAATTCATCTAATAGCGTCTGGTTTTCAGGACTTATAGTCCGTAATTCTATCTCAGATTTGATTTCATCATACAAATCAGAGCCAATAACAGGCCGCATGTTCATATAATCCACATGCTTCAGGATAGGATAGAAAGCCCGGAAGGTTATCCTTGAACCACCAATGCCATATTCCTTCTCAAATTCATCAGTCGTGTTGATGAAAAACTTCTTGAACTTCGTGTACGCCACAGCATCAGCCTTCCAAGGCAGATAATCATCCTCGTTCGCTTCCAGAAATTCCAAGAGATCATCTAGTAGATCAAAGCCCTCGAGAATCAATGCCTTCACCAATCCATCTTCTTGATATTTGTAGGCAGTCTTTTGATTAGAGTCTTCGGTTCTTCGGATACCTGTACCGCCAATACTAAGCGATCCACTTCGCGACCACACAGCCACAGACAATCTCGAAAGCGATGGAAAGATTTGATCTAACAAAGCATCCTGCTCCTGAGTGGTGGAAACGGTTTTTATCGCCGTATCCAGAGCCAAATACTGAGCCGTTCCCAGCACCTTCTTAAAGTAGCGTTCGCTGAAATTGATATGCGGTTGTAGAGTGGGTAACGTGAGATCACTATCAATGCTCACATGATCTTTGATTTGTTGGATGTCCGTGATTAGTCCCATTAGGCAGCTTCTTTTTTGAGTCCTTCACCTTCAGACAAAGGCGTAATTCTTGAATTGATAAACTTCACTTTGTACTGTTTATCAGGCCAGTTATAGTCGAATGCAAATTGGATTGGCTCCAGCACAATTTCCCTGTGTGGCTCGATCATGCTCAGGTACATTTCGCCAGCCACCCGTTTATCACTACCAGATCCTGCACCCATTCCATTCCTGCCAGGTATCGGACCAGTCAGAGTCGGATCCCATCCAAGAGCATACAGCAAGTGGGAAGCAGCCTCTTGGCTGTCCTCTATATAAATCCCATCCTTGAGTTTGTCATCGACAACCGTGATTGTCCAGCCATCGTATTTTTTCTGATACATCGGATCAGATTGGTACGTCGTGAAAATCGCCTTGCCAGCATTCTCTTCACCCTTCATAAAAACCTCGAAGCGCTCCAGCTCCTTGTCCATTATTTGCTTCTTTTTCGAAGCATCAAATTGATCGAACCCCGGGTATTGCCAATTCCACCACCACGTACTCACCTCTATCACGTACTTCAGCGTAATCTGATTTTTGAAAAGAGCCTTTTTGAAAGCAGGAACAGAAAGCGAAACATCCAACCAACCCGACTCACGCATACCATTCCATGGCGCTAGCTGGTAGAAGGTCGTGCCAGGCGAAGGATACGAAAGCGGATAGATGTGTTTGAATGAATTACTATGCTGGAGATTATACGCCGCATCAAAATACGGATCTATAGTCGGCACCTTTGTCACATACTTCTTGTCAGAAATTCCCTGCAACATTTCCCAGTTCGCCGAGATAAAGCAATTGTCAACGTACCCTGTCTTCGTATTCTGCTTTTCCCATCGACAATTCTCAGGACGCTGACTCATGATACTCACAATCTGCTTTCGATCCCTGCTAAGAATTAGCTCAGGAAACAGATTATAAAACCAGTGATAACTAAGAGAAGCCTCACGCAAGTATCGCTTGATGTTCGTTCGCTTCAGCCAAGCTTCCACCTCAGGATCATATTCGTATTCCATCACCTCACGGCCGTCCTTATCAAAACCCGTCACCTTGCCATAGATCATTCCAGAACTCTGGAGCATATGCGCTTGCTTCAATAGAGTAGAAGGAATCAGCGTACTCTTTCGCACCTCTTCAATGATGTGCTGCGGAAATAGATTATCACTACCCCATGGCGTAATGTCCCCCTGAGTCATCCCCACTGAAGGCTTCAAAATCGGAGACGTTGGCCGTGGATCACTCACTTTGAATGCCGCCGACATACCATTCATGTAAGCCACCGATCCAGTATCATTCCAAACTACCTTCATTAGTAAAGCACTTCCATAGAGTTGAACATAATCATCAGTCTTGGATGAAATTTTAGAGGTCTGTTTTGCCCAGCCACGACCAAATGTCGAGTGTCGTTTTGTCTGTGCCTTGGCTTTCGAGTATGCAGATTTTTTGCGATCCCATCACTTTTAATCCCAGCAGTAGGATTCATCCCATTGTCCTTGACCTTCACATGATCCATAGGCTTAAGCGTCACTTTGGAATATTCCAGATACTCACCAGCTTTTTTTCTTTTATAATCAGCAGTACAAAACCCAATATTGAAAGGGCTGCCAGATTCAGCTATTCGCATCGCTTCTATAAAAGGAATCACAGACATACGTGCAAGATCAATTGCACAGGCAACACCCGAAAGGACAGCTTTTATCTAGTAACTTTTCACTGCAATGAAATTTCACCTAATTATTTGACCCTCAATCCCTAAAGTCACGGGCGGGGCATGAGTTACTGAAGTAACACATTCCCCGCTCCACCAATTCGACTGACTGCTTTTGGCAATTGCCTAGTGTAAATCATGGATATATGATTTGGTGGTATGAGTTTTGGGGACGATTTAGTAAAGGTTTGGAATTGGATTTGAATTCTGCTCAAGGAGCTCCTTGCCTATGGATAGGATATGGTTGTCTGCTGTATCTGTGAAGTGGGTGGCTTCCTCCTGTGGTGTTACATTAGATCGTTCACTGGACTTGTCCTTTTCCATTCCTTTATTACCCATCTTGATAGGAGTGTTCTGCATTGATCTGATTAGATGTGGGCAGTTGTGTCTGTTGATACGAACATGAAGTATTGATTCTTCATCCTCCTTAAGTATCCTGTACCATAGCAGGTACATGTCCTGATCGTTGATTGGCATTCCAATATTCAATTCATTTACTTTCCATCCGTTTGATCTTAGTCTGGAGATGAACTGTTGATTATAAGTAAGCTTACTGTTAGGTGTTCTACGGTTACCCCACACAATGTCCGGAATGAAGTCTAGCTCCTTTGTAGGATGGAAGAAATAGTAGTTACAAAATAGATTTGCTAATTCATCAATGAGTTGGGGATGTTTGACATACATGTCCTTTAGAAATCTGTATTCCATGCCTAGAAACTGGGCAATTGAAAGGACACTTATTTTTCCACCCCAGTCCACAGCAAGCCTAAGTGGACGGGTACGTATACAGTCCTCATCATACGTTGAATTGGAGGATATTAGAGTGGCTTGATTCACATCGATACCCGCCAATTTATGAGTGTCTGAAATCTCTGAATAAAAATGATGTGGGCCTAGAAGTGGGTAATATCCACCCTCGACAACTCCTGGCCTTTTATTGAGAATTTCCGTGAGGAAAAAGAAATCTGTTAGGATCCTACGCTGTTGTTCGACGTATTTGATGCCAATATTTAGAATATTGTCGAAAATATCCGCTTCGGAATATAGATGGCCCTCCTTGCTCTTGTAGAATTTAAGCTGCTTTTTCAGGTCGTGTATTTTTCTCCATACTTCGATTCGTCTGACAGGATGTTTATCATCGATGAACTGGAGTTCTAGTTTGATAATCTCATTTCTGATTGATGTGAAATCATACCCATCATCTTCGTAATAATTGCCATCTTGAAGAATCCACATTTGTTCCTTCGCATATGGCATGGATGTGAAATGAAAGACGCCATGATGCATGGGCACATTTCCCCAATACCTCAATTTTCCGCGATTCGCTGGTACTACATCGGAATCGAATTTTTCCTTGTTGATATTAAGGGTTTCGTCGGTGATTATACCATCCAAATTCAGTCCTCGACCAGAACTACCGTTACCGTCCAGACTTATAATCGAAAACCCCGCCCCCCTCGGCATTTGAATGAAATTCTCATAATCCAATGGTGGTTCTAGACATGTTGGAATATTGAACTTCGCTGGAGGTCGCCTATTAACGAATAAATTGTAATTTTCCTGATAACCCAGAGCTCTCAAGCCACCCAATGTAGATGGCAGGGTACGGGTTTTTGCTTGCTTATAAGTTTCGCAGGCAATCCCCCACTTGCTGCCAGGCATAGTTTTGTCAATAGTCCGCATGAGCCAAGCAATGAGCCAAGATTTTCCAGTTGCTCTTGATGCAACAAAAGAGGACTCTGAAGGATTGGCAAGAACTATACGCTTTTGCGGCTTATTGAGATTAAGAGGCTGTGGATCCATTGATTCCTTCAGATTCCATTAATAACTCAATCTCTACATCCGTGATCTCCTGATCCTCTACAGCATTCATCAATTCTTCGTATTCTCCGGCTGGAATACTGTTCATGTCATCGAGATTGATCACTTTCGGCTTTTTCGATCCTTGTGTATAGATGGACATGAAATACATGTTACCCCCACCTGATCCAAGAGCCAGCTCAGCGTCTGGCCTGTCAAGAGCGTTGATTTTAATGAGGTTGGCAATTGCTCGGTTCATGCCATCAACATCCTTTTTGTTGGTAGCCATTTGGAATGTCTTCAGCGTATATTCCTCAACCAACAATCGCTTTGCTTTCTTGGGAGTCTCAAGCATATTTCCCCAAAGGAGTGTACATTTTCTATAATCAGACCAGGCCGTCCGAGTAGAAATTGGCGAACCCATTTTTTTCTGATGTAGAACATGAGCTGTTACGGCTTGAGTCGGCGAATGGAAATTCATGAGCCGACCCCATAGTTCATGCCACCTTATCCTGATCTTCTTTTCCGCAGGTGTAAGTGAATCTTCGGAAATCAATTCAAATTCAACAGCTGCTATCTTGTCATCAATTGTATCAAGCTTTGGCAATCGCCCTTTAGTCTTACCAGCAAATATTTCCAGATTCATGTCGGCAATATCCGACAAGGCAATTGCCTAAGAAAGGACGGCTAACCTAACAGACTCAGGAGGAATTGAAACAGGGTAGGGTGAGCTGATCCATAAGTACTCGTTCTTGGCTTCAATACTGACGCTTTCGCTAAAGATTTGTAGCGTTCCTCTCCAGAGACATTTCCCAATTTATCCAACTGGGTTGCCTCTTCGAAAAAGTGTTTCCAGCCAAAGCCCAGCCGCTTACCTTCCTGAGTGTGCTTATCGTAGGCGTAACCAGGAACCGATCTATTGTCATCATCATGCTCCAACCAGTAATGAAGTAGGGCATGATCAATGACACGGCTTTTGGTGCTACGGCAAAGCAAGAAAACCGCATGAGTCAGAAATAATCGCTCAGGACGATTCTTTTCATCCTTGGTCTTTTTCTGTTCCTGATACATCATCCAGAGTGAATAGATCTGCTGACTGACAAATACATTGGCCAGACCAATATCCTCGCTGCTGATGATCCGCAAGCGCTTCCATAAGAAGGCGTCATATTTGGACTCAAACAGTTCTACTGCCCAGTACATTGCTTCGTCTTCGTTTCCTCTACGGATTGACTTCTGGAGAGCGCTGGCCACCTCAAATAGCGAGTGACCTTTGTTGGTGTTCGGTTTATACTTCGACATTCGGTTCAATGATTAATCGTCCACTTTCTACTTTAATGCTCACCATCATGCCCGGTTCAAAACCAGCCACCTGAAACCACTTGCCTTTCAGCAACAATTTCGGAACTGATTCAGTTGGAAAATATCGGCGAGTGATCAACTCAGGTTGCAATTTCATGGATCTGGTTTGGTGACTTTTGGACATTCGATATATCGTTTAATGAGATAGAATTGTATTGTTTTTTTGATACAGTTAAGTTCTTTCACGGAATCGGATTACAGAAACCAACAAGCATATTTCGGCTTAAAAAGGTTGATTTATTTCTGTGGTTCTTGTGGTGAAAAATTCGGAGTGGAATTGATCCGCTAGACGGTCACTTATTCGAATGCCAAGCTGGTCAATTATGGCATCTTTGATTTCTTCTCGCCGAATGGCTAAAGGAGATTTGTAGGAATCTGGACCTTCAGGATTGTCTAAAATAAAGTTGATGATATCATCAATTTCGATACCTACCGGATAGGTCTCATTTAGAATATCAACCTGCACATCTACAGGAATTCCACCCTCATGGATGTAGTGTCGCAGAATGCTCGAGGTGAGGCAATTGCGGTCACCAAATCGTTCAAAACTCTTCAGTGGCATGGAGGTGAGTTCCCTCGAGAGAATGCCAGGAATGGAATAATCATCTTCTTCATTTGGTTGATTCCTGAATTCTAGAATCAAATCTATGACTGTTTCCGATTCACTTATAAGTGAATTCTTCACAGCCTCACCCAAATTGAAAATACTGACCCCAAAATAAGAGGCCAGTACTTTCATCTTTTTATTGAAGTTGATCCTATGACCGACAGAGGTTGCGAATCGCTGATACTGCCGATCGGTAAAACCACGTTTGAGCATTACAGCAGCTCTGCTCATAGAGCCATAAAGAACTCATGCGCTTTTATGTGGTCGTTTACCAAGCGAGTTACTGGCGATTTCTTCAATGATTCGGTTGTGTGGTTGTAGATATCCCACATGGTTTCATCTTTAAAATTTTCCTGAAAGACCAATTCATTTTTGATAATGGACAGCTGAGTAGTGGTGATAATGTCCTCATGCAAGAACATAGTACCAAGTACTTCCGCAATCTTGGATTTATTGACTTTGACAGACTTCAGCTTTTTGGTATCCTTCTGGATTTGTTTAAAATTCACTTCCAAAGAATCCACGGTCAAGGTCACTATTTTTTCGAGCTCATCTTTGATGCCGGCATTGTGCATATGCACAGATTTGAAATCTCCTGAGAACATCATGTTGCTGCAGACGATTACTCTAGATCCTGCCACCATTCCGATTTGCATCGATTTGTCATAGCTGTTCCTGAAACCTATATTCATATCCTGCTCTTTGTTACCACCTGCTATGGTGAAATTTCCGAACATCTGCTGACCGCCACGATTGGCAGAATAGGTCTCAGAAGTAATTTTGAGTTTTCGCTTGTCCAGTTCTTCAGACACGAGATCAATGATCGATCCATGACTAACTGGGACATACGTCTTAGTCTCCTTAGGGACGGTTACTTGTTTCAATTCTTCTCTTGTTACATGCATAATTTTATTGATTTGTTATACAGTAAACTTCTTCATTGACGGCAAGAGACAGAAACCGACAATCGTTTATTTTGGTAAAAATATTATTCGCTTAAAACCCCACTTTCATCGTCTTCTCAAACACATGCTTTCGCTTCCGTTGGCTCGTGTCAGTCTTCAGCCTCACTACATCACCAAACATCTCACGCAAGTAGTTGAAATCATCTTCCTCAGCCTGCATATTCCTGAACTCTGCTAGGCCTCCGGTACTAGTAAACGTCCCAGCCTGTTCAAAGACAAAGCGAGTATCCTTATAGATAATTCGGTGGAAGTAGGCATTGAGGCAACTGATCCAATAGTCTTCATTGCAATTGATCCGTCCATCATAGAATAGTTTGCTACCCTTCAGTAGCCCAGTGGCGCAACCCGTCACATACCCAGTCAATTCAATAGGCCGTGAACTTCTGTAGCTGGCAGGATTAGGATTCTTGCTGAAGCCAAACAAATAAGCACCTGCCTGGCGGGCAACATCTGCCGTGCTTTCTATAATCTCCCTTACCAGCTGCTTATTCTTAATCAGATATTCTGATTCATGATAGACCCGGCGCATGCTCTTGATATCATCATCGAGCATGAATACATCTCCGAAGTGTTCATAGATCCATTGACGCTTCAGAGTCAACCCGATCACACTATCAGGATGCGTGACCACCTCTATTTCTGGATTATTTGCACGATAGTTGTCGCCCTGACTGACTGGCACGCATACAATTGGATCAGCCACCACATGCTTGGTTAGTACCCTCTCAGGGCGCTTGTGTGAAGGGATAACTATTTTGATCTCCATAGCTTCATAAACTCGCTTGCGTTGATCACGTGGCTCTGTCCGGTGCTGGTACTCTTATAGTCTTTGACCTGCCCGAGCTCTAGCACTTCGATGACGAAATTGGTATCAATCTCATTGTCCGAAACGATTATAATCGCATCATACTTTTCGCTGAATTTCTGAACGATTGGATAGGCTGGCTCTGGTTTGTCCAGATCATCCTTCAGCTCATCAGGCAACTCGAACTGGGACGTATCCAATCCGAGCTCGTCCAGGTCCACATCATCAAATACTTCATCCAATATCTGCTTATCCCATTCACCTTCATGCACGTTGGAGTTAATGATCACCTGCTTGCGCTCAGCGTCCGTTAGCGGTCGATTTGGGACGCGTACATCGATCTCCTCATTGCCACGCTCCAGCGATATCAAAATATGATATCGCTTATTGAAAGTGAGCAGTTCGTTGTTCGTATCGATGGTCGGAATTTCAAAGAGGCCAAGGCGTTCGATCTTCTCCTTCAAGCGTTGGCGCTTCACACTATCGATCTTCCCGAATGGATTTTGTTCCAGGGGAATTAGCTGATTAATGACCCGCTTTTCAGTGGACCAGATGGGTGGATTTGTTTCTTCCATTTTCAATTAGTTTTTCAAAATTCTCTCGAGTGTCAGGTTCTCCATTACTCTACGCTCCATCTCCTCGGACTTGTCGGGATCATCACTAAACTTACTGATATACGAGCGGTTATTCAACGCTCGGCGAAACTGAGCAGCAGGGTTCAGCTCCTCTACCTTCAGCACACTTTCCGGCACATGGCCATTAGTTTTGATCTCACGAATAACTAAACCAATTGCCCGAATTTCTTTACCAATGTCCAGAATTTCGAAACATTTCTTCTGGCGATCCTTCAAATCATGGTTCAGTTTCACCATCAGCTTCAGCCCAGAATGTGCAGAACTCTGGCGTTTGTAGAGGAGCTTCAAATCATCGTTCAGACGTTCGGTCGTGGTATCCTTCAGCGTATTGGAAGATGGTTTGATTTGAATGGTTTTTTTTGCATTCTCAATTGCTGCAGCTGTTTCATTCCATTCAGGTTTTTGATAATCTGCTTTAGGCACTTCATCTACCTCAGGCACAGCCAACATTCCTTCTAGCGCTGCAATCAACTTATTCTTATTGAAGATGCTCTCACCCGTTTCTAGCATCATCAGCAGGATCGAGCTCCCACCATTGCTCTTCAATAATTCAACTCCCCTGGAATAGTCTATCGGTTTGGAAAGCCACTTAGCAATTTCGTTCATGTTGCCAAGGTAGATTTAGGCAATTGCCTAAGAAAGGACACAAAAAAGGGCTCCCAAAATGAGAGCCCTTTTCATCTCACTCATACTCGCTCGAAAAAGCCATATAGAGCCTTGAAAAAATATAAACCACCGATAGGAAGATCGGCACTATCTAGCGGTAAGGAAAGGACAAATAAAAAGCCCCAACATTGCTGCTGGGACTTTTTCCAGATGAAAAAAAAGAATCGTTAAACGTCAGGACTTGGCAAGTCGGCAATTCTATCCAATTATGGAAATAATTTGTGCCTGGTTACAAGTTCTGTTCGCTTTTTTCGCCAATTAGTTCTTTGAAAATCATGTAAGAACCGGCTTGGTGGAGATCTACCTACTATATCCTGATCCGTGGCAGTGACCAAACCAACGACAACAAGGATCGGGGACCCTGTGTCAGAATTGCTCAAATACACGCCGATGAAATCGAATGATATAAGATCGATCTTGAATATTTTCATATCCACGAACGTTCCATGATCATCCAAGATCACCAAGACAGAATTAGCAGAAAGATCATCCTTTGCGATGACACTCGCATCCAAAACACGAGCGGTTGCCACTGATCCTACACAGAACAGCAGCAACAGATTGATCAATCTTAACATACTCTTAAATTCCTTTTTCATTTTATGAAATCACAATTTCAATGGACACCTTCACTAGAAATGAACCATTCACTTCAGCCAAGTAGATGCTGTCAAGTCGAGTCACCGATAACACCTGAGCGTTATAATTGATCGTCTTTCCAACTGTATCAACTCCCCAGTCAGTATTGATCAGGTTCTGGATTTGGGCATTCACAGCTGCGATCAACGCATCAAATGCGAGTGCTATATTGGCATTCACATAAGTGCCGGCAGTCATTGAAAAAGTCTCAACCTCTTCGATACTCGCGGCTCCAAGAGCAGCTTTCACCATGTCCACAGTGTGACCTGCAGGAGCACCTGAAAATGAAGGAGATAAATAAATCTTTGTTGTTGCAAAAGCCATGACTATTTACTTTTAGTTTCCTTCTTGGGATCAGACTTCACTTCCTCCAATTTCACTTCCTTCCTAATTGGCTTTTCGGTCGGAAGTGTTGAATCAGTATCCGCTGATGGAGCTTCTTTCCCGCCTTTCAAAATCAAATACGGGAATCCATCTGCCACCAATTTATCCGCCTCTTTCAAGGTCAGATTTGGTAAATTAACTTTCAACCGCTGAGGAGCAGGAGTAATTATAGTAGTGGCCTCAACACCCTTCTTGAGGGTGTATTTATCGGCCACTTCTTTTTTCAGCTCTACCATTCAATTATGGTTTGAGTGTAATCGCACCAGTATAATAAATGGGCGTTCCATTGTAGCTTTCTACAGTGACTGGCCAGCCATTCTTACCACCACTGTTTTGACCAGAATTGTACCCAGCACTTACTTGTGCCCACAGACCATCACGGCCAAGCTGGAGATACTGGTTGTCCGCAAGCGGCACCAATACCACACAATCATCATCCTTAAGATGAGAGAACATCTCAGCAGCAACAATGTCATTGCCAGGATAGAAACCTTCGAACTTGTTCATGAAACCTTTTCCGCCCAAGTCACCAACCAACTCTGCGGCCAACTGGTTATCGAGAGAAGTTTCAATTTCAATGAAGCCCTTTCCTGCTAAGAATGTGTGATCCGTGTCAATCAAGATCGTATCACCAGGAGCGGCTGGTACAGCCTTGAAGGATTGCAACGCATTGAACCAGCTTTTAGGTGCGATGTAAAAGAAAGATTTCAATCCCTTCTCATTAGGAGCATCCTTCTTCTTAGCAATTTTTTTGGAATAATCGAACTCTGCCATGACTACTTATTTTTAGTGTTAAGCTGCTTCACCACATTGGACTTGCCAGCAAGCAATTGCTTGATCAAAACAGGTCCAAGCTTGTGATCTTCCAGATCCTTTAGCGTGTAGGTCACCCACATGCCGGTATCTTCATTAAGGTGCTGGAATTTCTTCACATTCACCCGTACCGTCACCTTCTGCTTATCAATTTTATGGGTCACAGTTGGTTGAGTTTCGTGTTTCACCGCCTCGGCATCTTTGATCTGATTAGCTTGTTCTGCCAGAAGGTCAATCGCTTCCTGCTTTTCTTTCTTCAAATCAATTACAGCTTGATCAGCCGTTCCCTTGTCAGTCTTCAGACCAGCAACGTACTCAACGTATTCTTTAAATTCCTCAGGAGATAGCTCGGCTATCTCCTTCTGATTGAGTTTTGAAAAATCTTTCATTCTATAGTTTAATTAAGCCAGTAGGCCGAAACCTACTGGCTGGTTAATTCTTATGCGCCTACAGTTATTTGAGTACCTGATGTTCCAGTACCAAACTTGTTTATGACATTGATGTCATAATCACCAGCTCCAATTGCTGGAGAAACAAAAGTAATTTCCGTCCAGCCCTTACTGTAAGTTACAACGAAAGACGTCACGTCAGTAGCACCAAGCTTTACGGCACTTACATCATTGAAATGACGACCAGCAATAGTCACAGTCTGACCACCTGCAGCAACAGGAGCTCCTGCAAACGAACTGATTATGGGCTCGCCCAAATCACGATCATTTGTGAAGATGATCTCAGGGATTACAAACCCAACACCTGACCACCAATCGCTATACATCTTCACCAAACGATCCACATTCTCCACCTTCACCGTGTTCATATTGGTCGTTTTCTTACCAAGCTTCAGCACATTGTTTTTCGGAGTGCACCATAGTTTGTCAGACATATTCATTGAAGGCAATCCCTGAATAGTGATGTTGGTAAACTTCACCTTGCTATTTGGGTTCTCCTTATAGTTGGTGTCCAAACCATACTTCTTGTGATAGCCTCGAACAAATCGGCGCTCCAAAGTCTCATTCATGTTCAAATCCATTGCGATTTGCCAGTACTTGGTGTTGATCGCATCAACAAAGGCTTCCACTTGGTCAACAAAAGTGACAGGGTCAGTACTCAAGGCGCCAGTGTTGATCACAACAGTACGCCCTGACAGGATGCCATTGTTAATGCCAAACTTTAGACCGTCTATAGACGTACCAGCTGCTCCGGCTTGACCGGATACAACTGCACGCTGGCGACCTTCAAATACCTCGTTCAATTCATAATCCTCTTTGGCTTGAGGAAGCAAATGAGTCTCAAGAAACCAACGAACGAACGGCCATTCCTTTCGGTCGATACCAGGGCCGGAAAGAAAACCCAACCAAGATCCTTCCAATTCATCAGGGTATTCCTGAGAATCAATTTTTTGCTTGAATTGCTCAATAGCAACTGGAACAAATGAGAGATCTCCAAGCGGTGTATAAACCTTTTGGAACGGCTGAAGAACACGAGTAAATCGAGACTCGGAAGTTCGATAAACGGTATCATCCGTCATAAATGGGGTCAAAACCGCATCAGTTACCGAGGCTTGGTGAAGCTGCTTCACCATCCTTGCTAGGTTTCCTGGCTGCTTAATGTAATAAGAGCCGAATTCCGATAATATATCTTCTATTGCTATAGACATGATTTCTTAGTTGAAAAGTGGATTACCATCCAAAGCGGAGTTGTGAGGTAGCTTGGCTATCTCATCGCTTGGACTGTCTTCATCATCAATGTCATCACCACCTTCTTTCTTAGATTTAGTGTGAGAAGCTCCAGCCTTTCCGCCGAGTTCTACTACCTGCTTCTTAGCTGTAGTTAGTGAATTTTGAAGGCCATCGATCTTTCCGTCTATTGCAGCCTGGGTGACCTCACCAGTATGCTCCGGATCAAGCTTCTTCATCACAGCTTGCAGGGAGGTCGTTAAGGCAGTTGCCTTTTCCGCTTCGTCCTTAGCTTTCTGCGTGAGAGCTTCCTGTACAGCAGCTTCTACCACAATCATCCCCGGGACGCCTTGTGATTTCAGCTCCGCATTCACTGCTTCTATCGCCTCTGCAGTGATGTTCTCACTACCTATTAATGCGACAAGCTTTGGAAACTTTTCTTTGTTGAACATTGAATTATTAAAATTTGAGTTTGTTACTTCTTCAGAAGGTTCGAGGTTAGAAACCTGACCTTCATAGTGTGCAGCCATTTTGGAGAAGTCCGCTGTTGCTTCTCCAGACTTCACTTTGGATCCATACACTTCATCCACTAGGCCTGCTTTACTTGCTTGCTCAGCCGTAAACCAAGAATCCATCCCATCCTTCATCCAGTTTTCCTGAACCCACTCAGCCGTCTCATTTACTTTGTCAGCATAGAGCTCAGCGATTGTCAAATTGAGGCTTTCAAGAAGTTTGGCGTGCTGAAGGATTTGAGAGGCATTACCGTACACTCCTGAACTACCACTATGGATCATCATTCGAGACCCTTTTCCGATGCGTACCGAGTCACAGCCCATGAGTAAAGCACTAGCCATGCTAGCAGCCATCCCCACAACATCACCAACGATCTCCAGATTGTGAGCCTTCAGGATATTGTAGATAGCAAGTCCTTCGAAAATGGAACCACCAGGCGAATTGATCATGAGATTTACCTTCTCATAACCATCTTTCTCAGCCTGCTGTAGCACTTCTTGCATTTTGGTAGCGCTCAACGCAGACCACTGGCTCACTGAACCAAACATGATCACATTCACTTCCTTTTTGCTCTTAGCTACAAGTTCCAAAAACTTCATGGAAACGAATCTAAAGGCAGTAGGGTAGGGTAGAAAGGACAGCTACTTTTTGGGCTGTTTCCACCCACCAAACACCCACCCACCAGCCCTCACGGCCAGATAATACACTCGCCACCACATAAAGCCCGATGATTTCAGCATGTCTCGAAATAGTCGATCAGCTTCCAGCCGAGTGATAGGAACTTCACCCTTATACTGATACAAGCAATCGTGAACCATGCTTGCGTAGTAGGTCATTGGCTTCTTGGTTCGCTGATCCATTCGCCCATCTGGTGTACCAATGATTAGATCGAGGAAATTGACTTTTGGTGAGCATCCATCCCACGCATAGCCGTCTGAGTTGCTACCCTTCACGGTGATGTCTCCAAAGCCATCTATCGACAGCCAGTCGCTATCGAACGCCCTTTGGACGAGCATTGTCGAGAGGGTGAGGTCTTCGGTGTGTATGTATTTGTAGACGGTCATAATTTTTAAGCAGCAATTGCGGTCATATAGTCTTCAATTAATGTGTTTAGAGTGGGTAGTTCATTTTGAATATCCTTGCTCACATACATTAAGCTCATCTTGCCAGGATACCCGTTTCTCATCCACGTTATATTCGTTCCAAGAGGGAGGCCGTTGTTTGATCCGCTTGAAATGCCTCCAAGCGACGAACTTCCTTTATACAGTGTAACATAAAGTGATGATCTTCTTATCAATGAAAACAACCCAGTTCCTGACCGAGCAGTATTACCGTAAACATTAGATGAGGTGTTGACCCTAGTCCATTTTGCGCCAGTGCTATTTAAAATCAGTCTTGTTAGATACGTCCCCAATGCAATGAACAAGTCTTGATTGCTTGTGGACAATTGTGGATTGTCCTTAAGATAAACGCCTACACTTGCTTTGCTTAGCGAATAATTGACAGGGTCAGTTGACAGGCTAATTTCTGAGGATAGGTAGCTGTCGATATTATTCCCAACGAACCCTTCCTTAGTTATGAAAGTAATGTTGTTATAAGCCGTCATGTAATGAGCCGTTGCATCTTTCACATTATAACCAGCGAATGCTGAATCCCCGTTGGTTGCTGGTACATGGAGTAAATCCAATAAATCCCATAAATTATTTACCTTCAAGCCAATCACAAAATTATTCAAAGCGCTTAGTACACTTCCACTTGCAGCCGTATACCCGTCGATAGCTGCCTGAGTTAATAATAACTGGACGTGTGGATCAAGCCCTCCTCCAAAACATTGATTCATCATCCCCTTCATACCTTGCTCGCTTTATAGTCATCTAATGTGGCGAATGGTCGTGGAATCCAGTTTTCCAAATCTGGCTCTTGGCCATTATTCAGGGCGGTTATCCGTGCCTTCAACTCCACGCTTAATTGATCGGTCCATTGTGCAGACAGGAAAATGAACTCATTATAATCCTGATCCATTGGCATCAAGCCATCACGCATCATCATGTAATGCTTGAAGTGCTTATCCTGCTCTTTTCGGTTGTAATTGCCATATAGGTGACCGTCCTTGGCTTCTACGAGTTGCTCTTCGATTTCTTTGATAGGAACGGTCACAATCTCCCACTCCATCACATATTGATTCGCCCAAGCGTAATCAGGATGAGGCTGATCTAGCCATACAGGAGATATCGCTTGCAATCGCTCAAGAATAGAATCCGTGACGGGTTTAATTTCTACCTGACAGAATAGCTCATTGTCACTATCAAACCCCGCAGGTAACCCCTGAGTGAAGTCGTGGCGATTTTGCACGTTCATCGTGATATCACCAGTCACCTTATTCTTTATGTGGAATCTCATGGTTTCACCTGTTTGATTTGAAGAATTAGATTTTTGCCCGGAGTAGTAGCTCCCACCGTCTTAATTATGATTTTGTTCCAATCCGTTTTCAAAATAGTCAGTGGATTTGGATCAGAGGTCAGCACGTAAGGAGCGGCTGCATTTAGTGAGTCCCATTCTCCAGCATCAATTGTTAGTCGGGTCGTAAATATTGATACATCATTGACCAACCAATCTATGTCGATTACCGAACCTACAGGCATAGCATCAGGACGGCAGATCATGCGAATGCCGTCCGCAGAATTGATCTTGACTGTTTCAGCAAAAGCAAACTCGACTACCGGATCAGGATCAGTAGCCGCTAAATCTGTATCCCTATCTGAGGCGTAGATTTGAAACCACTCGTCCACCGAAAAAGATTGGATCATTTTCTTGAAATTGGCGAATGACATTCTGAACATTTTAGCCAGATCATTCGACCAGCCTGTAAGCCATGCCCCTCCGTTTTGAGACACCTCTTGCTCTGTCGTTAGCTCTTGAAATTCTGGAATCTTACTCATAATAGATAGCTTCTCCGTTTTCGTCTGTAATTATTTCGCCTGTTTCGTCTCTCCAGATAGAGAGTGTTATTGTCTCTCCATCAAAAAACACAGGGCCTGAATGCATTTGCCCTGCAAATTTTAATTGATTAGCATTCAGCGATGAAGGACTCGATCCGGTTTTGAACCTCCTATCAGATTTCATGTATTCCTTCGTGTTGCCAACCAAATACTGAAGGCCAGTACTTAGATCAGTGAGAAGAAATATCAGCTTTCGGGATATCAAAAGACTCAACTTATACTTAAGATCAGCCGACTCCTGAGCAATTGAAAATTGGAGGAGCACCTTATTTTTAAAGCCAGGAGTTGAATCGGCCTCCGATTCCTTCAACTTACCAGAATAGGGGATAGTGTCAATAGTTAACCAATCATCAATTAAATATATGTCTCCATTGGCTAAATTCAGTAAATTCGACTGCTCGCAAAATCGGATAGTAGAGCTGAGGCCACCTATATTTAGTCGGGCGGGTTCAGCAACATAGCCAGGATCCAAACTTATAGCTCCTTCATACGTCACCGCTCCGTGTTTAAGCCGGCCTTCCATTCGCACACGTGATCCGTTGAGATTAGAAGGATTGGCGCCACTATCAAATACCTTGGAGTGAGCTAGAAATTCTTTGTTGTTTCCAACAAGTCGAAATTTCCCAGTACTGTTATCAAGAATCAGCACAGCCAACCGCTCTTCTCTCAGCGCTTTCATCTTCGCTCGTTTGGAAGGAGTCTCCTGAGGAACCACAAAACTGACGCTACATTTCGCGCTCGTTCCCTTGTCATCCTCTATTTCTGTTTCAGAATAATCAATTGAATATGGCGCCACATCAAGGGGCGTCCAATATCCAGAAAGCTGAAGATCTGCTGTGATCATCGAGCGGATTACACGAGGATTGTTCAAAATATTCGAATATCGAATGAAGTATATCGACGCATTTCCACCGAGGTTAATTGAAGGCTTATGAACGATCGATTCCATACCTCAATGTTATGCATTTATGCACATTTATGGAGGGACATATATTTAGGCGTTTTATTCAGATTTTGACTCTTTTTTTTTCTTCAAACGTTGCATAGCCTTTTTCCAAGCATCGAAACTTAAATCAGATTCGGAGATTGAATACTCCAACATGAAATCAAGAATCGCCTGCTTTTGCTGCTCATCTCTGCGAACATACTCAGCTATTTTATGATAAAGGATTTCTTTCATCAGACCATCCACATAAGTGTTGAAAGTGAGAATGTTTCTAGACCCTAAATGACAAGCGCCACGATCTATCACATAATGATCCGTGATTTCAATAGACCAGGAAGAAGACATTTGATCCACACTAGCTAGGGACTGAGTAGTCATTTCTGGACGTCTTAGAAACTGGATCAGCATTGGGCCAATTGTGTCAGAATCAGAAACTCGGTAAGGCGATGAAAATTCCTTCGTGAGGTAGCGAAGAACGTGAGGCTTGATGGGAATCTTAAACGGGTAAATCTTCATACTGTCCCCGAAGTTAAATATTTGTGCAGCTATGCACAATCAAAATAGGCAATATTGTTTTAAACATCAAATAATTGCACTATTCCTATAAACAGCAGCTTTGAACGGGAGGGAAGGCAATTGCCTAGTTCATGCAGTTCTACCCGTATTGCACGGGTTTTCAATCAGGCGTTACATTTGTTACATCCGTAACAAAAGGCAGTTAATTAACTGTGAATCAATACTATACAACGCTTTTGGAGGTGTTACAATTGCCATTTCGAGCGTTACATCTGTAACATCCTTCTGGAGCGATTCGAAGATATACCCTGATTTTTGTTACAAATGTAACAGCCGACTCCTGAGCGTTACAATTTTCAAAGACATCAAAATCGAGCTTCTGAGTGTGTTACAGTAGTATTTTTATTAATTGTAACAATTGTAACAAATGTAACACCACTATTCATTTTCAACTGATACCATCAAGCCATAAAAAAAGGAGCATTGCTCCTTAATTGTACTCAGGTAAGATGATCGTTACATTTTAATGTGAATAGGAAGCTACGTGCAATATTCCATCACGACGCAGCTATAAGCTTCAGTTTCCAGTACTTAACCAAATGTCCATTTTTGAGATATTTTGAAGCCACGCACCTTCCGCCATGCCGCTCGTCTCCCGAAAAACATCGGGAGCACTCCGTCACAGGCGTCTAACAGTCGCTCAAAATCCATCTTCGTGCCTCGGACGAGATTTTAGCTTGGTGTTGTGGTGAATTAAATCTTCTACATGGAAAATGTGCATGATTGGATCAACTCTGGTATTTTGGTAATTCTTGGAGTTCTCCTTTATTCCCAACGAACCATCCTTGCACGAACCAACGAGTACGTGAAGATGCTCGACCCGAACAAACTGAAACAAGCCAACGATTTCATTCGGGAGAGTATGGAACACGAGGTGAACTCTAAAGTGAACAAGGAAAAGAAAAAAATTCTTGATCATGTCTCTAAACGGATCGAACAAACAGAAGGTCAGTTTTACCAACAATGGGAGGAACTTCTTCAAATTCCATTCAATGTAATGTCTCCTTTGACTTGGCCCGAAAGGGAAGAGCGGTTAAAATTCTACCCAAAAACTGGCGAAACTTTGAGGGAACTTTTGAAGGCTTATGATACTGGTGAACTTCAGGAGTTCGCAAAGAAGCATAGTAACCCCTCCTGAGATGCCTGTAACTTTCTTCACTAACGAACCCTTTGAGATATAAGTCCCCGAACTCTCTATCGCAGGGATCTTCCGAACTCATCAACAGCATAACTGAACGCAAAAACTCACCACAACATACACTATCAGGCATGGCAGCATGAGCCATTTGCCTATCTTATCCAGGGACGTCCACCGCATTCTTCTTAGCACATTGGGCTGGTTCTTTTGTCTTTCATTTCGCATCTTCATTCTGTTCATTTTATCGCTTCGTTCAGGTGAGCTATCTCACCGCCATTTATTACTTTTATGCCACGCCCGATAGTTGGGCGTTAGCATTCCACCTCAGGCTTAGTGGCCACATATTCCAGCGCATGAATAAAAACCTGTCCAGCTGCAATAGCACCCTTCAGCCACACCCCATCCGTTTGATTACTGATCTGGTAAGGAGCCAAGTAACCCGTTTTGGATTCTTGATCCTCATACCTCAGGTAGAACTGCATCCCTCGCCTACGGACAAGCTGCTTCTCATCCTTATAAGTGAAGTGATCCATAGTCTCCACTTGGATCAGCTCGTTACCAAAAGCCGTCAGCTTAACCATCCGCCTCCAGTTTAGAAATCTTCCGGTACATCTCTCGCCTGTGTACTTCCTGGCCCTCCGTACTGATAGGAGTAGTGAGTACATCGAATTTCCCAGACACAATCACATGACAAGATATATAGCCACCGTATGCTGCCTCCAGCTGATGCCAGTTGAACTCTTGGAGTTGTTCGACCTGTTTCATTTAGCGAGTGGGTCAATAAATGTTTTTATATCCATTTCCGAGAGTTCATTTTCTAGTCGTGTCAATTTGATCTTGGCTCGCTGATAGTTGAAGTCATCTTCAATGGGAAATAGTCTATCCCATAATTCCTCTGCTTTGGCAATTCGGTTCTTCGTTTTTGTGATTGTCGCCTTCTTAGCGACCAAACGGTTATTATATAGACGTTCCAGTCTTTCTGGATTAGTTTCTCTCTGATGGCCAAAATTAATTTTCACTTTCCCTTTTGGGTACTCGACCTGAAGCAGAGCTGCTCTGTATCGGAAATACCAATCGAATTTCATTCTGGTTTCAAACGGTAGGCCACTCCATTCCAATCCAGCGTGTAGGTGTGGTCGATTAGGAAACCGTCCTTCTACACTAATTCTAATCCAATGTGATTGTTCACTGGCTGGTAGCATTATAGCGATGCTAAAATGACAAACCCCACAACAAGCACGATTACAACAAGAAGACACCCTAGGTTATCTCCAATTTCAATTTCAGTCTTTGACATATCTCTAATTTTTAAAATGGTAAATCTTCATCTTTCTTTTCCCCCTCGAGGCTCAGCTGCTCTTCCTTGCGGTCTGGAATCGTCATTCCCTTAAAATCTGTCGGCGAGTCAAACTCCTCTACTTCTCCGGCATTTAACCAGTCCTCATAGCGAAAAACAAAAGGCCTACCAACATCACTATGGTGTTTTACTAGGTTGAGTTCTGGATCATGGCCATGTGGAATTTTGAAACGCTGAACCTTCTCACGTTTCATTTTCTTCCGTTCCTCCATGTAATACACCAAGTCTTTTTCGTCAATCTTATACTTGGCCACCTTCGGGTCATTTAGCTGCGCCAGCAAGTGTTTCAAATCCAATCTCAGTACTGGCCATCGATAGGTCAAAAACATATCCTTTAGGAAATTCTCCACCACTTTATCCAGCCGGCTCTTCGTCACTTCCACAATCCTCCTGAACTGATCCGTAATGATGTACTCAGTCTTAAACCACAAATCATCTTGCTTCGGATGGACAATCTTCCTGTGGAGAATAAAGTGAAGCCAGGCAGGGATCTCTTCTTTTAGAAGGTTCTCGAGAAAGGGATTTTTTCGTTTCAACTTTGGCACCCGGACCACAAACCACCGACGATCCTCCGTGTCCATGGCCATCACCTTGTCAGCATCATTCGAGCACAAAATCAGCTTGCCGTAGTACGGCGTTTTTTTCAGATCGACACCCTTCCGCTCCATGAATATTTCATCTGCAGTAGCCATCTGCTTCAGACGTTCCTTCTCCGCTTTCTTCTCCAAATCCAAGAAACCTTCATCCACACCAATGATGTATTTCGTGATATAGTGCGAATTGAAATTCATCTTGAACTGATCGTTATTCAGAATAGTAGCATTCGAACCATAGATCTCTCTAAGCCACTTCAAAAAAGTAGATTTCCCTGTTCCTTGCTCAGGACTTACCAGGAGCGGAACAGGGAGTTTGTGTTTTGGGCGCTGGAACTGGATCGATAGATAATCCAGCGCGACAGTGAAGGGATCACCATACGCGCAGCTCTCCATCTGGCGATAGACCTTGGCGTCCTGATCATAATATTCCCGAACCCAACCTTCACCACCAAATAGATGCTTCAGGTAACCGATCGTTTGAGTGATACTGCCGGCAGTTGGTATGTGAGTGATGGGATTACAGACATTGAAACACTTCCCGTGCTTTCGTCTATACAGGTCGGACCAGTTGGGGACATTACAGAACGCATCGTATCGAGCCAGCTGATCAATGAAGTCAGGAAACTTTTTGTAATCCCGCTGGATCTCGCCAATCTTGAACGGAATGATTTCTTCCTCCATCTCACCGTCCTTATTCGGGGCTTGGATCTTCTTGTACCAATCCTGCCCCACACGAAAGTATTGATCCGCATCCTCGTGCCGGACGTGCACCACATCCTCACCATCCCATTGATACCGACTCTTCCCCCACCGAAATTCCCTGGTCCCAATGAAGTCCCGAAAAGTGGTGTAGAATATTTCCACACTACCTAGCCCGAAATACTTCAGTAGATCAACCGTGAACCGGTTACTCGTAATATTCTTTCCTGAGAAATAGTCCTTCGCAAAATCGAATTGATGTAAATCGGTAATGATTTTCTTTGTCACGGCCGTGTACTTGCAAAGCAGATCGTCCAGGCCCTTGGCCTCTTCCTTCTTTCCGCCACGGATAAATTGAGTCCGAATATGCATGAAGTACACTAGATCCAGAGAGGTTTCATCGGAATCAATCAGAAGCTGGAGACTATTACGGAAGTTCTTAACAGCCGTATAAAATGAGGTAGGCCGATTCCGTAGATTTTTCCCTTCTGCCCAGGTCACCGTCAGCGTGTCAGCATCCGTCAAATACACCACCTTTTTCACCTTACAAGAAATCAATAATTCCTGAATGTCCTCATGTAGTTTTCCTGAAACATCACTGGAATAAAAACCATGGATTGAGGGAAGCCCGATGATATCGATTTCCATCATGTCACCCTTAAATGCCTTGAACTCACCTTCCGTAATGAACAGCGTTTCAATCTCCTCCTTGGCCAAATACTTCTTGATTATACCAGGCGTGAAAAACGGACAATGACCAGACCCCTTGGCCTGAGCATATTTCATGGTGGTCTTCACACCCTCATCATTCGTGAACTCGGTGGGTGTTTTTAGCCGAGTTCTGAAGAGCTTCCTACTAGTCGTAGAATCATCTGGACGGTAGGTATAGTGTTGGCCGGATAAGGTGAAATAGTTTATCCGGATATTGTCATTACTATCCGTTTCAAAAACCGTCCGAATGTGTTTATTCTCGAAGGTTTTAGCCTTCTTTTTTTCATCATACCCACCGACGATTTCGGTTACTTCAAACGTGTTTATTTCAGAAGTAATGCCAAGATCATGCAGGCGCTGAAGGAAATAAGAATTCGGTTTCTTCTCAGGCATGAACGGTCGGGAGAATGGATGGATGATTGAAATCGAAAGTACTTTCAGCCTGCAGCATTTCTAAGGACAGAGGCTGGTACTCAAATTGTGGATAGCCATTCATAAGCAATCCAGAGTTATCATGTGATAAAAATGGACGGCCAGGGCCCCGATTCCCACGGCCGCCATTAATAGGATAGCGAGACCAATCCATCTAGGATCTAGCCGAGTATCCTTGTCATCATTACCTCTATAAGGGTTGCGATTGTTGTTGAATCTTCTTGTCATCGGGGGAAATTGGATTAAAAATTCTCTTTAAGTGTGAATTCGTTTTCTGGACCTTCTGGCCTCATCCTGTTTCGGAATCGAACACTATTCAGCAATAGATCTACCTCCTGCAGTTCCAGAGGATCGCATGCCTCCAAGAACTGCTCTGGAGTGATCGTAAGCGAGTAGGTTTTGTTAAGCGTCGGCATCTTCCACCTCCTTTCTACTGCACTCGATCATGTATTCCTGAAGCTTGGTGAAATAAATAGCGGTTTCCTGCGGAAACAGATACACGCCCTCCGTTTTGAATCCAGCAATTAAGGCCAGCTTGTAGCATTTTGAAAATCCTTTATAGAAACATCTTTTCTGTTCCTGAGTCATCTCATTAGTGTAGGGATCCAGATTGAAGTCCTCAATTATCCATGGTAAAATTTCTTGTTCGGCCATTTAGTTTGGTGTTAAGTCAAAATAGGAGACCGTGCCTTTCACGGCCTCCCTCGCTTATCTATGCGGTCTGTACCGCTCGTTATTAAAGTTTGCACCAGGCAGGGATTCGAACCCCGAAAACCCGAAAGCATGATCATTGGACATTACCCAAAACCCTTCACATACTTTCTTGCTGACCTGGCTACCCAAGGGTGGGTGGTAACCTAAGCCACCGCTTCCTTGGATTTCTTTGCTTTTTCGACCTTCTTTTTAGGCGGCTTTTTCTCAGCTGCAGCTTTTGCCACATCAGCCTCGATCTTCTCAATCCGCTTCGCCACCCGTTCTTCTCGTTTACCTCTAATCTCACGCTGAGCGAAATCAATCTTTGCCACCTCAGTGGGCATTTGATCTTGGGCCATCTCGAAAATGGCTTTTCCGTAGGGGCTCTGTTCGTGACTCTGACCCTTGTAATGGTCAAGTATCCCTATGGTGAATATTCTCAACAGTTGATTCAGCTTGCCTTTATCGAGATTCTGAAACAGCTGATCATAGCATTCAAGGGAATAATCGAAATAGCTCGCTTCGTAGAGTTCACTGAATAATGCATGACGAGAATGATGCGGAAGTCCTCTCACCAAAGCAGTAGCCAAAGCCACACACTCGTACTTATTCAAATCACTGCGGTTATTCTGGAAGTTCTTCGGCTCTTCAGTAGATGTGAAGTGCTGAAATACCGCCAAATACACCTTCTCAGCATCTAGCTCCTTTGCTCGTTTCTCTCGGGCTTTGATATTAGCTATCTGTACCTGTGGATCATCACCGTCCGTGGCGCTCTTTGCGTTTCTCGATTCTGTGAGAATTATTTTCACTTCCTTCCCACAGTCTCTGGAATTTATGTACAAGCCTGTTTTGGAACCTTTCTTAATTTCGGTTTCACGGAAGTCATTATACTCCATCAGCAACTTGTATCCCCGAGCTTTGTATTTTTCAGGAAGAGTTGAGTCACTATAGTCATTATATAGTAGATAAAAGTCCACACCAGCAGCTTCCATGTTTTCAATGGTATTTGCTAGATGCTTCTCAGACTTTAAATCAAAACAGGATCGATCAGTACACTTGGCTTCTTCCTGATTATTAGGAAATAAGTTGACACTACAAGCCGTGTTCTTCACACAGCTGATGCAAGGCCCGGCACTCTTCACCAATTCTTTACTAGATAAATCAAAAGCGGCCGACTTAAGACCTAGCATGGATCGGCTGATATAATGATCGATGTTGCCTATATAGAAATTGTCTTTTTTCCAGCCCTTAAGACTATCAGTATACAATGCCGACTGATCTTTCTCAGTCATTCGAGCAATCTTAAACGCCTGTGTCAGATTGATTTTGTTCGCATAAAAGGGCTGCTGAATATCATCGATCAGATCATTCAACTTCAAGCGCTGAACCACAAACCTTTCAGATTTACCAACGCGTCCAGCCACTTCCTCAATAGAGAACTTCCGTTCTTCCTGCAGTCGCTTAAAGGCAATTGCCTCATCCAGCGGATGCACATCCTTCCGCTGCAAGTTCTCAATAATCTGGAGTTCCAAAGATTGCTCCGGTGTTAGATCCTCCCGAAGCACCGCAGGAACAGATTCGAGTTTGGCCAACTTGGCCGCTCGATATCGCCTGTGACCACATACAATTTCATAGCCCTTCCCATTTGGCATGATCACCAAAGGCTGGAGAATACCTACCTCCTTTATACTCGTTGAGAGTTCTTGCATATCCACGTCATCAAATGACTTTCTTGGGTTAGAAGGGCTCTCCTTGAGGTCCTTCAGGTTCACATCAATGAGCTTACTCATTGGCGCACCTCCATTCTTTTTTCTTCATCATATCTGTTTTTATTTAATCTGGATTTATTTGCTTGGACTATTAGCGTATTCCTTGGCTTGGATGCCAGAGAAATACTTTTGGTGATCAACGCCTCTATCCGCTCCCTTATCGCCGCATGCTTCCCATCTGGTGACGGTAGTAATTTTTGAATTTGATCCCGCTGATTGTAAATTTCACGGAGATGTCTCCACTCTCCAGTCTCTCGTATTTTGTCAAAAGCCATCAGTAGGTTCTCCGATCTTCTTTTCACATAAAAGGAATCAACTACAACACCACGTGTTGCGGCTGAACGCCGTTGTTTTAGAAATGCCAGTATTTCAGATCGGACACTCATCTGCTCTTGGTTATAATAAGATCATCCAATGAGCGACCCAGTACATCAGCTATAACCACCAGTTCCTCGATCGATGGAGGATGAGTGTTATTCCGAATCGCTCCGAATCGTTTTGATATATTCAGAATCCATTTAATGCGATCAGCAATCTCCTTTTCAGGAACACCGTCTTTGATTGCTTTTTCCTTCAGGAACTCTTGGATTTTATTCCCCGCATACCACTTTACATCTTGATCAATTCCCACAATAATTGTTTAAAACTCGGTTACTTAGCATGCAAACTTGCATAGTTATTGTGTAAACTTAGACAGTTTTAACAAATAATAGGCTTTATTGCATAATTAATTATGCACAGTATTGGGCAATTTTACACACTATATGGAGATTGATATTCATGAAGGTAAAATCCTAAAGGAATTGGTCCAGTCAATTACTACGGTGCAGAAATTGGCGATTAAGATCGGTAAGCATAGGAATACAGTCGGTAACTGGTTTGACCTTGTTAAGGTAGATACTGAAAACCTGATACTAGTTGGTAAGGGGCTTAGGTATGACATGACCGATAAGTTTCCACGCCTCAAAAAGTACGATCTAGCAACCGAACTACACTATTTTAATGAAGATCCAGCTAAGTACTTGAAAGATGTCAAAAGTGTGGAAAGCCTAATTAAGAATAAGGACCAGACATTGGCTGATGCTGAATTGGAAATCAAAATGCTCCATGATAAAATTGGTGACCTCCAGGTAATCATCTCAGACAAAAACGATTTGTTGAAGTCGAAAGATGAAATTATTGAAATGCTAAGGTTGGAAACCAAGACAAAATCGGAAGTTAAAACAGCCTAATGTTGCACAATTGTTGCACAATCAAGCCGTAAACCATTGGTAATCAAGACATACTTGAGGTTCCCTACGGACTACTTTTAAAAATAGCCTCCCTATATCAGGGAGGCTGTTTTTTTATAATTTGGGGATGAATAATTGTTAACACTTGAATTATGATACGAATAGTGCTACTGACCATCAGCCTCGTTATGGCTCTGGCGGTTCAGGCTCAATATGAGGAGGAATCGAAAAAATATAAGAAGTATAAGACGAAATCGAAATATAATAGTGGAACAGTTATTCTAAAGGATTCGACTAGGTTGGAAGGGATGATTAAAAGATACAAATCTTATAGAGGAATTGAATTGATTACAAAAAGCGGCAAAAAGAAAATTTTATACGCGAAAAATTTTATAGAATATCAAACCAAGTCTAGGTATGTAGTACTTACCAATGAATTCTACAAGGTGGAGATTGATAATCCAAATCTTTCACTTTATTCTCAGATAGAGTCTAACGGTAGTTATGGTGGGGTTGATCCTATTAGTGGGGGGACAATATCGTATGGCAACCCGTATGCAAGAGCTTATTATGTAAAAAAATCGAGGCAAGATTCACCAAAATATGTTCCTGGTGGAGATGGATTTAAAAGAATGGCCGATTATTTTTCAGACTGTGAATTGGTAATGAAAGGAATTTTATCTGGCGAACTCAAAGAAAAATCCATGCGTCATGTCGTTGGTTTGTACAACAAGTGTGAGTAAGCGATCAACTCAGAGGCCGTAGCAATTCAATAGATTTTGCAATTGAATTCACGTTCTTTTGAATCATATTATGAACGCTCTGTGCTTCTACTAAATAGGGTCTGCTGAAAAACTCAAGTTGATTTGTTTTACTATTCTGTTTTGCTCTAAAGCCGGGCAGGCTCCTACTTTCTGTATCAAGACAGAAAGTATGAGCCCGCCTGGCTCGAAGGCAAAACGAACCAATAAAATGTGTAATCAGCGTTTTTCAGCAGACCCTAGATAGGCAAGGGTATATAGCGACAGAGATAGTCACTAAGTCAAAAAAATCCCTCTCTTTATTCAAGATAGGGATTTTTATTATAGAGTGAGTACCATACACCCCTGTACCGACTACAGCAAGAGGTTTTTTGTTTCCGCCGTGAAATCTACACCGCCCTCCACAACCATTTATATAAATCCTTCATGTGATAACGAAGAAATTCACCTATTTTACTTCACGATTGATCTTAAGATCAGTGAATACTTTATACCTATAAAAACAAAATCATGAAAAACATCACACTGTTGCTGGCGCTACTGGTAAGCTCAGTCGCTATGGCTCAAACCAAATTGATTGAGAAGGTCACCAAAAAAGGTGACGAAATTGTTATTCCGTACGAGAAGTACGAATTGTCTAATGGATTGACTCTTGTTGTCCATCAGGATAATTCTGATCCATTGGTACACGTAGATGTGACCTACCATGTAGGCTCTGCACGAGAAGAAATTAACAAATCCGGATTTGCCCATTTCTTTGAACACATGATGTTCCAGGGCTCAGAAAATATTGGCGATGATCAGCATTTCAAGATCATCACTGAAGCTGGTGGTACCATGAACGGCTCAACTAACCGAGATCGAACGAACTATTATGAAACAGCTCCGAGTAATCAGCTGGAGACCATGCTGTGGTTGGAAGCGGATCGAATGGGATTTTTTCTGGATGCGGTCACTCAGGAGAAATTTGAAATTCAGCGCTCAACGGTGAAGAATGAGAAGGGACAGAATTATGACAATAGCCCCTATGGTCGATGGAGAGAAGTGAATGCAGGAGCCATGTACCCTTATGGCCATCCTTATTCCTGGTTGACCATTGGGAGGTTAGAAGATCTCGATCGGGTAGATGTGAATGACTTGAAGAGTTTTTTCCTCAGATGGTATGGGCCAAACAATGCGACGCTTACCGTTGGTGGAGATGTGGACGTCAAGGATGTAATTGCGAAAGTTGAGAAATATTTTGGGGTCATTCCAAGAGGCCCTGAGGTCACACCAATGAAACTGGATTTGCCAACAGTAGATGGCGATCGGTATGTTTCCTATGTTGATAGCAATATTCGTTTCCCTGCTCTTCTATTTACCTTCCCAACCGTTCCACAGTACCATGAGGACGAGGCAGCTTTGGATTGTCTTTCTGAAATATTAGGAACGGGCAGAAGTTCCTATTTCTATAAGAAATTTGTTTTGACTCAAAAAGCTCTTCAGGCATCATCGTTTCATCCAACAAGTGAACTTTCTGGTGAAATGACCATGTTTGTGCTTCCATATCCTGGTGGAACCCTCTCAGATTTTGAGGTAGAGATGCGAACCATTTTGGAGGAGTTTGAAAAAAGTGGGGTGTCTGACAATGATCTTACAAAATTCAAGGCCAATCGGGAATCCAACATGATCAACGGACTGGCAAGCGTGAGTGGTAAAGTAGGGCAATTGGCTTTGTATGAAACGTATCGAGGCGATCCAAATGGAATCAAGTATGATTTAGATAGATATCTGAATATTACAAAAGAAGATGTGATGCGCGTATTCAATAAGTACATCAAAGGGAAGCCTGGCGTGATCCAGAGTGTGATTCCCAACGAAGAAACGACTCCTGCCAAACCAGATAATTTTGAGATTCCAATGGACGGCAAGAGCAATTTTCCCAAGACAAATTATGCGGGTCTCACCTTCAATCGGCCGTCTGGAGACAATTTCGATAGAAGTAAGCGTCCTCCACTCGGAGCTAATCCGGTGATCAAAGTGCCTGACTTCTGGAAGAAAAAATATGCCAATGGCATTAAAGTGATTGGCACACCAACAGACGAAATCCCTGTGGTTGCACTACAATTAACCATTAATGGTGGGCACAAAATGGACGCGTATGCACCCACAAAATCAGGTCTTGCTTCTTTGACAGCCAGCTTGATGAATGAATCAACGGAGAACTATACGTCTGAGGAAATTCAGGAGGAGTTGAGGAAATTAGGTAGCTCAATCAATGTGTTTGGGAGCAACTCGTCCACAACGATGACAATAAGCTCGCTAAAAAAGAATCTGGGAAAAACCCTTGAAATTGCAGAAGAAATTCTGAATCGACCTGCGTTCAAGCAAGAGGATTTTGATCGACTGAAAAATCAGCAGCTAGAGGGAATTAAAGCCACACTGAAAAGCCCTGCCGGTATTGCCAATTTGGTTTTCAATCGCTTGATGTACGGAGATGAACACATCTATTCTGTGCCAAGTGCTGGAATTGAAGAGACGGTTGATAATATCAATTTGGAGGACGTGAAAAATTTCTACGACCAATACTATTCACCCTCTATTTCAGAATTAGTAGTGGTCGGAGATGTTTCTCAAAAAGATATTGAAGCACAATTGGACTTTTTGAAGTCCTGGAAAGGTGCTGATGTGAAGATTCCAGAATTGCCGAAAGCAAAACAATCTGCCGAAACTACCGTGTATTTGGTGGACAAGGTAGACGCACCTCAGTCACAGATCCGAATCGGATATGTGACAGACATGGCATACGATGCAACAGGCGATTACTACAAATCCTTTCTTATGAATTTTCCTCTTGGCGGAGCATTCAACAGCCGAATCAACATGAATTTGAGAGAAGACAAAGGCTGGACGTACGGCGCTCGGTCATTCTTCAATAGCAACGATGATCCTGGACCATACATGGCGTCTGCTGGTGTAAAAGCCGCAGCTACGGACAGTTCTGTGGTAGAATTTATGAAGGAGATTGGGAATTACAGAGAAAGGGGAATTACGGATGAAGAAATCGCATTTATGAGAAGCGCCATTGGTCAACGGGATGCTCGTAGTTATGAAACTCCAAGGCAGAAGGCGAGTTTCTTAAGAAGAATCAATCACTACAACCTGGATAAGTCATTCGTTGATGAGCAGAACAAGATCATCTCAAACATTTCCAAAAAGGAGTTGAATGGCCTAGCGAAGAAATACCTTCAAGATGAAAATCTGTATATCCTGGTTGTTGGCGATGGAGCAACGAATCGTCAGAAGCTGGAGAAACTGGGGTATGGGATCGTAGACCTCAATGAAAAAGGAGAGGTGATCAACGACAAGAAAATTGATACCAAGAAATAGGAAGTATAGTTCTTGCAAAAAAGGCCGAGCATTGCTCGGCCTTTTTTGTTTCGTTTCAGGGGGTGTGAGCTGGCTACTTTTTTGCCTTGAGCCAAGCCCTTCGGATTTTTATTTGCTCAGTTGTGGTTTCCTCGCTATATGAAAGACTATGACGTTGGTGCATTTCTTTTAATTGCGCTGGGGCTGATAACGTAAGCTCTTTAGCCTCACCGGTTATTTTTCTACTTACCACTACCTCTACTTTGTCGCCTGCTGTGAAATTTTGAAGGTAATCGTCAAAAATCTCTTGCGCACTGAGAAGCGTAATTTCCTGACCATTTAAGGCCACTAAAATGTCTCCTAATTCAAAGCCCATCTCATAGCCAAAGTCATCCATATAGTAGTCATCCGAAACATAGATTTGCTGAGCGTCATTCAAATCAAGGAGTATTCCTCCGAGCGTTACCGTCTCTACGAGCGTGGAAGTTTCGTAGGTGACACCCGCCCAGTCCAGTGTCTTTTGGAGTGGGAGCGGGGTACTACCCTCGACATGATTTTTCAAAAATTCCCCAATCTCGGGGTAGGTCAGACGTTCAATTTTGGCGAAGAGTTCGTCATCCTTAAAGGGCTTGTCTTTGCCATATTCTTTAGAAAGCTCACCTATCAACCAAGGCAAATCCTTTTCTCCATCAGAGTAATACAACAAGTGCAAATCCAGGCACATGGCGATCAGGGCACCCTTATAATAGACGTTTTCATACATGGGTTCAAACGCCTCTTCAAGGATTCGCTTGCTCATTTCTGTAAAGGAGATACCTGTAGGGAATTGATCTGCGATGAGCAATTTTTCCTTAATTTCCGAAAGAAAAATTTCTTCTGAATACAAATCATATCTCACCTGAACATGCATGGAACTATATTCCGTAACGCCCTCATATAGCCACAGGTGTTGTGACATCTCAGGATCAATGTAATTGAAGTCATGAATTTCCTCGGAGTGAATGTTGAGTGGTGTGACTACATGAAAAAATTCATGTGCAGCAATGTCACGAACCATTTGTGCCAGTTCTTCAGCATCTTCCTCGGGGAGTGCATACATCGAAGAATACGAATGCTCCAACGCTCCCCAAGATTCAGATAGCGAGTTGAAATCCATCAAATAAATCAGGTAGGCATAGCGATCTACAGGCAGCTCTCCACCAAGGTATTTGCTCTGCGCCACCATCAGGTCGTAGATATTGTCCATCACCTCTGCGGCACTCATCATCTTATTTGGTGAAAAGACCGAGACGATAATTTTCGCTCCAGCGATTTCACGCATGACCGTGTCTGGGGCACAATACATGATGGGGGCATCCGCCAAAAAATTGAAATTATCAGCGGAAAATACGTCTGTATCTGGCGAGGCACTTTTCCGATTCAGCGAAGTAGCGCCGTAGATATTTTCTGGATGTTTGATGGTGACTTCATAGGGACTGAACTTCAATCCATCGATGTAGCCAATCATGGCGAAAGTATTGATCAGGAACACATCTCGATCGGCCTCAAAGCTGGTGCCTTCTGGTTCAAAGATGAAATGATCGTCGTATCCACTAAATTCATCAAAGGTGTCTTGTACCCAGTAGCTGATTTTTGAAATATTTTTGGCTTCTGAAATACCATAGATATTGTGACCAACGCCCATTGCATCTGCTTCTAGCCTTTTCCCTGTATCATCAAATGCCTGAAAATCAACAACGAATCGGCCAAAGTCAGAAATTTCGTACGTGCCTGGCACGGATCGAGCCATGTGGTATTCCACATAATCTTCAGAAATGGGCGGTAGGTCAATGACCACTTGCACCATGTCCTTCTTCACCTGATTCAGATCAATCGTGACCTTGTAAGGCACTTGAGCCATGGCTAGCACAGCTACAAATATCCCTAAAACGAGCCCAACTGCTTTCTTCATATTAATCAATTCAATTGTCAGTAGAATTTAAACCAGGAGCTTTGCACTCGAAACTCATCAATCAACTGACTTCTTCCTTGTTGCCGAATCTCTTTCGCTCGTTTTCGTCTAAGTAGATTTTTCTCATCCGATAATTGAGGGGCGTCACTTCAAGATATTCATCTTTCTGGATGTATTCAAGAGCTTCTTCAAGCGAAAATTTTCTTTTGGGAGCTATTTTAACAGCCGCGTCTGTGCCCGACTTTCGCATATTTGTTAGCTGTTTTCCCTTTTGGATATTGATCACCAAATCGCTATCACGAGAATTTTCTCCAATCACCTGCCCTGCGTATAACTCTTCTCCCGGATCAACGAAAAAACGTCCTCGGTCTTGCAATTTATCAATGGAATAGGTGGTTGACGCACCATCTACCATGGATATCAGCGAACCATTTAATCGTCCGGGGATATTGCCTTTGTGCGCTTGATAATCTTTGAATCGGTGGGTCATGATCGCTTCACCAGATGTGGCCGTGAGCATGTTGTTTCTAAGTCCAATAAGCCCCCGAGCTGGCACGTCAAACTCCAAATGCTGTAAATCTCCTTTTGGTTCCATGATGGTGAGGTCGCCTTTTCGCTGGGTTACCATTTCAATGACCTTGCCAGAAAATGCTTCAGGCACATCCACTACCATGTGCTCGATTGGCTCCATTTTTTGTCCGTTTTCTTCCCTGAGAAGTACTTGTGGTTGACCCACTTGCAATTCATACCCCTCTCTTCGCATGGTTTCTATCAGAACTGATAAATGCAACACACCTCGACCAAATACCATGAATTTGTCCTCCGTATCCGTTTCTTCTACGCGAAGCGCCAGGTTTTTCTCCGTCTCCTTCATCAGGCGATCACGCAAGTGGCGTGAAGTCACAAATTTTCCTTCCTTGCCAAAGAAAGGTGAGTTGTTGATTGTGAAAAGCATGCTCATCGTAGGCTCGTCAATGGCAATACGAGGCATTGGTTCAGGGTTTTCGATATCGGTCAGTGTATCCCCAATATCGAATCCTTCGATACCCGTAACGGCACAAATGTCACCAGATTTTACTTCAGGTACTTGTCGCTTGCCAAGTCCTTCGAAAAGGTGAAGCTCCTTGATTTTGACTTTTTGCAATGATCCATCTCTCTTACTCAGTCCCAATCGGGCACCTTCTTTCAATGTCCCCTGAGACACTCTTCCGATGGCAATACGACCAACGAAAGACGAAAAATCCAACGAAGTAATTTGCATTCTTGGCACACCCTCTTTCATTGGAGCTGGCGGAATCACCTCGATGATGGCATCTAATAGTGGGGTGATACTGTCTGTCTGGTTTTTCCAATCGGTACTCATCCAACCATGCTTCGAGGAGCCATACAATGTCGTAAAGTCCAATTGATCTTCTGTTGCATCAAGCGCAAACATTAAATCAAACACCTGCTCATGTACTTCATCTGGTCGACAGTTTTCTTTGTCCACTTTGTTGACAACTACGATCGGCTTCAATCCAAGCCCAAGCGCCTTGCCGAGTACAAATCTGGTCTGTGGCATGGGGCCTTCAAAAGCATCCACAAGTAGAATCACGCCATCAGCCATTTTGAGAACCCGCTCCACTTCGCCTCCAAAATCGGCGTGACCAGGTGTGTCGATGATATTGATTTTAATATCGCGGTATGTAACACTCACGTTCTTGGAAAGAATGGTGATTCCACGCTCTCGTTCCAAATCATTGCTGTCTAGAATGAGTTCGCCTTTTTCTTCATTCTCTCGGAAGAGTTTTGACTCATAGATGATTTTGTCGACTAGGGTGGTCTTGCCATGATCTACGTGAGCGATGATGGCGATATTTCGGATATTCTGCATGTGAAAATTTTGAAGGCGCAAAAGTACTGGATTATGTTGTCATAATGTTAGATTTAGATAGCATTAGTTTCGGCTAAAAAAACCAGAGTCTTAACTGAGATTTTTCAAACCCAAAAAGAATCCCTAATTTGCTTCTTCCATCTAACACAAGGAAATCATGAAAAAATTCTTAGGCCTAATTCTTATTACTCTTGTTCTGCAATCTACTGCTCAGGTTAAAATCACAAGTATTCCGTTTGAGCTGTACGGCGATCATATGTTTATCAAGGTAAGCATTGATGATTCTGAGCCATTGGATTTCATTTTCGATACAGGTTCTGGTCTGACGGTTATTGATAAGAATGTCGCCAATGATCTCAAATTGGTGAAAAAGGAAGTGAAAATGAACACAACCCAGTCGAAGTTTCAGCTGATTAAGCACAATACCATTAAAATAAATCACTTCTTGATGGAGGGGAATATCAGCGTGTATGCCACCGACCTTCGACATTTGGAAATGAGCCTTGGTCGTGATTTCGATGGAATATTTGGGTATGATTTATTGCATCATCATACGGTACACATTGATTATGACAAGCTTACAATGGATATTTATGATCACGGGAATGGCCCGAAGGGGGGACACGCTATTCCGTTCAAACTGAATACATCCATTCCGATAATTGCCGGTAAGGTGGTCTTAAATAACGGAGAAGCTCATGAAGGACAATTTTTCATTATGACTGGAGCGGGTGCCACGTTGGATTTCAATTCTCCTTACGCAAAGGAGTGGGATGTGATCCACAAAACAGGCAAGCATTATTCGTACATGGTTAAAGGATTGGGTGATGCGGAAACCCCCCACTTTGAAGGACATGTGATTTCTTTTGAGTTTGGTGATCAAGTGGTGGAAGATTTGCCCATTGGAATTTCTACTGCTACCAAGGGCATTCAGGCGAGCAACAAAGTAGCGGGAATTATTGGAAACAGAATACTTCGTGAATTCAATATCACCATAGACGTACCCGACAAGCTGATCTGGATTGAAAAAAATAGTCACTACGGAGAGAAATTGAATATTAATAGTGCCGGAATTGATGTTCAATTATCTAAAGACATGAGCAAATTTCTGATTCATCAAGTGATAAACGACAGCCCAGCATCGGAGGCAGGAATCAAGTTGAATTCAGAATTGGTGAAGGTAAATGGTAAGCCAATGAGTGAATACGCTCTTCCCGATGTGAAGAAAATATTCAGAAGAAGCGGTGAGTCTGTTGATCTGGTGATAGTGGAAAACGGTACAGAACGATCTGTTACTTTACAAATGAAATCGCTGATTGAGGAGTAAGATCGGTAAAGCTGGCAGCCGGTTGGAAACCAATAGACTAACCGCCCACCTTAAAAATTTGTCCTTCAATCGCTAACTGGGTATCTTCAAACACCTCACATGCCTCGGTTAAAAAACCTTCGAGCGTTTTGTATCTGCTAGAGAAGTGACCGAGCAATAATCCACTGGCATTTGCGTCTTTGGCTACTTGGGCAGCTTGCTTGGCGGTGGAGTGAAAGGTCTTTTCAGCACGCTCAGCCATTTCTTCTGTGAAAGATGATTCGTGGTAGATTAGGCTTACTTCCTTTAGCTTCTCGGCTAGTTTAGGCATGTATTTCGTGTCCGAACAAAAAGCGTAGCTGTGTGAGGGGAGAGGTGGAAGCGTCACCTCTTCGTTCTTGTATTTTATACCCCCGTCGAGGTTGAGAACGTCCGCACCCTTTATTAGTTGAATCGCCTCAGCTGCGGAAAGCTGCTCCGGAATGGCCTCTCGGTTAATTCGAGTTGGCTTTTGTTTTTCTTTAAAAAAATAACCGCTACAAGCAATCCGATGATCGAGAGGAATGGTGGTGATGGTTATTTTGGGGTCCTCATACACGAGTTGCTCTACTTCAGGCATCCATTCGGTGAACTTGATCGGGTAGCTGAGGGAGGTCTGAGACATACTGAGCTGCAAACTCACAACATCCTTCAAGCCGGGAGGTCCAATGAGTTTTAGCTCAGCTTTTCGCCCAAAAAGGTGCATTGTATTCAGCAAACCTGTCAGCCCGAAATAATGATCGCCATGAAGATGAGAAATGAAAATGGCCTGAATTCGTGAGAGTTTGACTCTATAGCGACGGATCTGTATCTGGGTGCCTTCCCCACAATCAATTAGAAAAAAATGGTTGTCGTTCTTTAGAAGCTGTGCCGTGTGATGTCGCCCGTAGGCAAATGCTGCTGAGTTAGATCCAAGAATCTGGACTTCCACAATAGTTAGTGATTAGTTAATTAGTGTACTAGCGGTTCAGTGCTGACGATGTACCATCAACTGCCACAAACATAATTTATTCCTTTGGTACGACTCGCGCTACTTCGGGAAGATTATGAGTTGTTGTCATCCTCGTCTCCCATTTCGCTCTCAAGCGAACTCATGAAAACGAAATCTACGGCTTCTTCTTTGGAAGGAAGAATGTTCAGCACTTTGTCCAGCATGCTTATACTAATCAATTTTGCCACGTGCTCTTGGACTCCATGGATTACAAAGCATCCTGATTCACTAAAAGATCTATTTCCAACCAACAGCGCACTCAACCCTGAGGAGTCGGCGTACTTCACATCCGATAGGTCGATGATCAGATTTTTTGCCCCTTTTGCTTGCGACTCAATGAAGATCGCTTTCACCTCAGGTGCGATTGTCGTGTCGAGTTTAGCCTCGCTTACCTTGAAATAAGAATATTGTTCGTGATGATCAATTGTGTGGTTCATACCTGTAATGCGTTTTCTATACTCGTTTTTATATTGGCTAATTTATCGTGGTAATTGTCTTTGACAAATTTTTGGCCGGTAATGTTTTCAAAGAGTTCGATATATCGTTCGGAAATGGCTGTCACTCGCTCTCTGGACATGTTAGGAATTTGTTGTCCAGATTTCCCTTGAAATCCTTCGCTAATGAGCCATTCCCTGACAAATTCCTTTGAAAGCTGTTTTTGGGGTACTCCCTTAGTTTGCAAATCAGCATAGGTCGCTCCATAGAAATATCTGGAAGAGTCAGGTGTGTGTACTTCATCGATAAGGTAAATTTCATCTTCGTACAAACCAAATTCGTATTTTGTGTCCACTAAAATCAATCCTCGTTCTGCCGCCATTTCTGTTCCTCTTGCGAATAGGGCAAACGTATATTTTTCTAGTTGGTTCAGATGATTTTCTGAGAGTAGCTCTTGGGCCAGTATTTCCTTACGGGAAATATCTTCGTCGTGTCCCTCATGCGCTTTTGTGGTTGGGGTGATTAGTGGAGTTGGAAATTTGTCATGCTCTTTCATGGCATCAGGCATGGGGCATCCGCAAATCATCCGTTTTCCATCACTGTACTCTCGCCAGGCATGTCCTGTCAGATAGCCTCGGATCACCATCTCGATAGGGAAGGGGGCGCACTTTTTGCCAATGCTCACGTTTGGGTGTGGGCTGCTGTCAAACCAATTGGGAACAATGTCACTGGTGGCATTGAGGAAGATTTCGGCAATCTGATTCAGCACCTGCCCCTTATGGGGAATGGCCTCAGGCAGCACCACATCGAAGGCCGAGATTCGGTCGGTGGCGATCATGGCCAACTGATCACCAAAGTCATAGACTTCTCGTACTTTGCCCGTGTATTTGTTGAGTTGATTGGGGAAATGAAAGTTGGTGGAGGTGAGGCCTTCAGGCATGCCGCAAAAGTAGTGTTGTTAATTATTTTTTTGGTCAAAAGACAGGACGTCATTTCGACCATTGGCAGAAATCTCCTTTCACAAACATGCTTCTTAATTGGGGGACTTATCACTTCGCTACGTTTTGTACCTAAGTGACGTGAAGATGAATCACTCTTGCTCGACCCCCAAATGATACTCGACAGTCTCCACCACCTTACCTTTCTTATCATAGAATGTCCATTCCTGATGGCGTCTGTTTCGGTTGTAATTTCCGATGTACTCAATCTGGCCATTTTTATAAAACCTCGTGAAAAGCCCCGAGAGTAAATCCAATTTGTAGTTGGATTTGATCATGACCTTCTCTTTGCTGTAATACTCCAGCCATTCCCCTGTTTTTTTGCCAAATTGATAGTTTTCTTCTTTTATCAAATCTCCCGACGTGTAGAAATATCTCTCACCATGGAGTTTGTCATTTTGATAGTTCTCTTTTAATATGACTCTCCCGTTCTCATCAAAGGTTTTCCATTCTCCATGCGCAAGGTCGTTTATCAGTATTTTGACAGATTGCAGCTTGGATTCCTCGCCGTACTCTTTGGTTTCCACTCGTTTACCTGCGTGACTATGTAAGGAAACTATTTTCTCAGCACCCGATTCGTAATATTCCACGTTTTTACCAATTTTATATCCCTGTATGTACTGGTAATCTGCCTGAAGTTTGCCGTTTGCAAAAAAGACTTTCAAGTCTCCTGATAACAGGCCACTAACATATTTTCCTTCAGATTTCAATTGACCATTTTTATGGTAATGTCGAATAAACCCTGTTCGCTCACCGCGCTGATTCATTACTTCCATTTCTAGCTTTCCAGAAGGATAGAAGGTTTTGTAGGTACCGTCTAACAACCCAGCGGAATAATTCGCTTCGAGTTTAAGATTCGAATTCTCATAAAACTGCTGCATCCGCCCGTTGGGTTTTCCAGCTTTGTACACGGTCACTTCCTTTTCGTTTCCATTGAGGTAATACTCCACTACCCGTCCTTCTGGTTTTCCTTTTTGGAATTCAGTTTCGCCAATGAGATCGCCTTGGGGATTATAGAGTTTGAGGTTTCCTGAAAGGGTGTCATTTAGAAATATAGCCTCCTGTATCAATGATCCATCTTGGTCGAATACTTTGGTTGCACCTTGCCTCAAGCCATCTATATAGGTAGTTTCTCGCTGAATTTTTCCAGATGCATAATAATTGGAGAAGAGCCCGGTTCGTTTTCCATTAGCATAGTGTCCCTGGATGACCACTTTGCCTGAAGGATCAAACATTTTGTATTCGCCATCCACGAGCGAGCTATCGTAGTTTAGGATTTGATATTTTTCTTTGACTATTGAATTGTTTGCATCGTAATAGGTCGTGATGGGGGTCTGTGCTTCGGACGAAAACCATCCTCCAAGGAATGCCAGTACCAGCACTTTATTGGGCATGGCGAGCAGAATGAATAGACGGTCGGTTTTGGATTGCATAACAAAAAAAGTACAAAGGGCTAGTTTTGGATATTGAAATAGCTTCGAATCATAAGCAATAAATGTTCGTCAAATTCATTTTCATCAATGATCTGGATTGCCCTTTGTTTGTGACTATTCTCTCCAGTTATTAGGTAAGCCCTTCTCAGATAATCCATGGATAGAAGTGGTTTGGCAATTAAGTTATCAGCAAGAATTCTATAATATTCGGCTTGATCCAAAACTTGATCAAGAAAATTCGTGAATTTATTTTCAAAGTTATCGTCGTACTCAATATACTCTGTACGAATAAAATCCGAGGGAATTAGAAAATCTTGTGTTTTAATAACCATTGTTTCTTTCCCTAAAGCATTCATCAATCCCAACTCATAGAAAATATTTGCTATTGTGGATTGTGGCATTGTTTCCGAAACAACTGCTATACCAATTGGCACTGACAAGGCAAGTTTCCATATTTTGGATTGAAAATCTCTACCTGTTACAAGCGAATTAGCATCAAGTTGCTGGATATTTCTATTTGTCAATTGGGTTGAAAGCTGATCCATTATGGCGACAACATCAATTGACTTAATACCCCCTAATTGGGTCATTATGAATGTGCTTTTGGGATTGTATCTAATCCAAGAAGTGAGGACATCATTCTCAGTAGGGTTGTAAAAAATCATGCACTCCTCTTGCGCGCAACAGCCACATTTTTATAAGGACCTACAGATTTTTTATGAGCAACTATTCGTCCTTTCTCACGATCAATTTTGACGTATTTTCCTGTTTTTGGATTTTTGACCTGAACGACTCGTTTTTTAACACTCATTTTCGGTAATATTTATTCACTTCTAATTTAAACAAAAATACTGAGCAATTCGTGCGTTGATTCCTAAACTTTCTCAATCACAATCGCACTTGCACCGCCACCGCCGTTGCAGATGCCAGCTACACCGATAGTCCCGTTTTTCTGACCAAGAACGGAAGTCAATGTTGTGATGATTCGTGCCCCGGATGCACCAAGTGGGTGACCCAGCGCAACAGCGCCTCCATTGACGTTTACAGTTTCTGGATTGAGATCAAGTTCTCGGTTGTTGGCAATCGCCACCGCTGCAAAGGCTTCATTTATTTCGTAATAATCCACATCTGATTTCTCAATTCCTGCATTGGCCATGGCCTTTGGGATGGCCAGGGATGGAGCGGTTGTGAACCAAAGTGGATCCTGCGCTGCATCGGCGAATCCTCTGATCTTTGCGATTGGGGTAAGTCCCAATTCTTCCATTTTTTCTTTGCTCACCAGGACAAGTGCAGATGCTCCGTCATTTATGGTGGAAGCGTTGGCAGCCGTCACAGTCCCCTCTTTATTAAACACGGGTCGTAGAGAAGGAATTTTTTCAAACTTTACATTCTTGTATTCTTCATCCTGACTCATGACAAGGGCATCACCTCTTCTTTGCGGAATTTCCACAGGGATGATTTCATCTGTGAAGAGACCAGCTTCTGTAGATGCAGCGGAAAGTTCATAACTACGAATAGCGTAGGCATCTTGATCTTCACGGGAGATGTTCATCTCCTTGGCTGTGTTATCAGCACAGTTGCCCATCGCAAACTGATTGTACACTTCCCAAAGCCCGTCTTTCGACAGTCCGTCAATCAATTCTCCATTGCCAAATTTGTAGCCGTATCGAGCTTTTGGGATGTAGTAGGGGATGTTGCTCATACTTTCCATTCCACCGGTCACCACGACATCATTTTGCCCAAGCATGATTGACTGAGCACCCAACATCGTGGACTTCATTCCCGAAGCGCAGACCTTATTAACTGTTGTGCAGGGTACATTAAAACCGATCCCAGCTCCAATCGCTGCTTGCCGAGCAGGCGCCTGACCAAGGTTGGCTGACACAACATTTCCTATCAAAACCTCATCTACAGCAGAGGCCTCAACCCCGGCCTTCTCCAATGCGCCTTTGATGGCTTTTGAGCCAAGTTCCACAGCCGTGAATCCTGCGAGACTTCCTCCAAAACTTCCAATAGGTGTGCGAACAGCACTGACGATAAATACTTCTTTCATGGGGTAGGTTTTGAATGTGTTAACGTGTTGATGTTTTTAAGTTTACCAATCTGGTTTCCCAGATTTTGGTCGCTCAGTGGCCTTACGTTTTTGTTGCTGCAAGTACTGCACTTCATTATTTCGCATGGCCTCCAAAATCATTTTTGCCTTCTCTGGGCTGATGTCCATCTCTTCTAGCTTCTGCTCCATCATTTCTTCTTGTGTAGGCTCTTCTTCTGCTTCTTGTTCTTCACCTTCTTCATTTTCGCCCTCCTCTTTTTCCCCTTCCTGTTCTTCTTCAGATTCTTCTTTTTCGCCTTCTTGCTCTTCTTGGTTTTCGTCTTTCTCTCCTTCTTCTTTTTCGCTATCCTGATCTTGCTGATCCTGATTTTCCTGGTCTTCCTTCTCCTGATCGTCTTTTTCTTGATCGTCTTGTTCCTGCTCTTGTTTTTCCTGCTCCTCCAAAAGCTTCTTCACCAGTTCGTAATCATATCGTGCACCTTCATTGGTCGGGTCAGCCTTGATGCTGTACTTTAATGTTTGCAAAGCTTCCTTCAATTTGTTGACGTCCTTCTGCATCACACCAAGCTGCTGATAGGCAATGGATTTCAGTTTTTTGTTAGAAGAAGTAAGAAGCGATTGATAGGTGGATTTTGCAGAAGCCGTATCAGCAAGTCGGTACTGTGCGTGGGCAAGATTCAATTGAATGGCGTCATTGTCCACACCCATCGAATCGAGCAATTGATAGTTGGTGATGGCCAATTCAAAATCTGAATTCAAGAAGGCCTTTTCCGCTTTTTTCTTGATGGAATTCACCTTGGCGATTTCCCGAGGATCGGTTGAGATCATCAAAAGAAGGGAAAGAATCAATAGCTTCATACGCTCAAACTTGGTTTCATACCTTAAATATTTTCACATTGATAAGGAGATCCAAAATTAGCAAACCCAATGCAGCCATCAGAAAATAATAGTACTTATTTGACTTGGCATCCACTTCCTTGGCATCCTTCAGTTCTCCCTCAATATGGTTGATGGCATTTATCAAACGTTCCACGTCGTTTTTCTGTTCGTTGATTTCAAAATATTCTCCATCCGTGCGATCTGCTAAATCTCGAAGTGAAGTGGAATTTAGTTTTGACACGACTTCATTGCCGTCATTGTCGCGCTTGAATCCACGGTTCGTTTGAATTTTGGAACCCTTCTCCGTACCCACGCCCAGTGTAAAAAGTTTTACGCCCGCACCTTCAATTTTCTCGGCCATTTCGTCCGTGTCATCTCCAAAATCTTCACCGTCACTTATCAGTATTATGATTTGAGACTTCTGGCGACTTTCGGCTGATTCCTCCTGACTCAGTTTATCGAAAGCCATTTTCAACGGCGGACTGAAATCAGTGCCTGAATTTGGCACCAGCCCGGTATGGAGCGTTTGAATAAATAGATTCAGCGCATTATTGTCATAGGTGAGCGGACATTGCATGAAGGCTTCATTGGAAAACATGATCAAACCAATTCGGTCAGAATTGAATGCTTCCACAATGTTTTTTAGTTCGAATTTGACCTTTTCCAAGCGAGTGGGCTGCACATCGAAAGCATTCATGGAATTGGAAAGGTCCACACAAATGAACAAATCCTTCCCAACTGTTTTGATTTCCTTAGTGGTCTCACCGAATGAGGGGCCGAGCAGGGAAACGATAATGAGTCCAAAAGCTAAGGTTCTGATAATAAGTTTGAAAAGTAGGCGAGCTATGGGGTTGCCTAATTTCCGTCCAATTCGTAATGTTTTGATTATGTACAGCAGGTAGAATGCCGCAAATGTGGCTATGAAGATAAACTCCAGCGTACTTAAAGAAGAAGCCCATTTCATAGTAGACAGATCATTTTTATTTCCAAATTTGTCAGACCGCTAAATTATGTCGGAGCAGATGAATATCCATGAAAGGGTTTAGGGAATTAGCATTATTTGGGATGAGTGGTTTTTAGCTCATTCAAATAAAAACATCCCAACACGAGATAGGATGGTGATTCACTCAGGACTCGAACCTGAGACCCCTCCCGAGCATTCGGGGCGCTCGCCCGTTTGAACGATCCATGTTTATCAATAAAAAAACCTACTCGTTAAAGCAGGCTTAAGTGATCCACTCAGGACTCGAACCTGAAACCCCCTGCTTAGAAGGCAGGCGCTCTATCCAGTTGAGCTAGTGGACCTGGCGGAGAGAGGGGGATTCGAACCCCCGGTACGATTTCTCGTACGCATGTTTAGCAAACATGTGGTTTCAGCCACTCACCCACCTCTCCGTGGATTCTGAAAAATGCCTTTAGCAGTACAAAAACAAACTTTAGGCTGTTGCTCTGAAAAAGGAACGCAAATATAGGATTTCGATTTTCTAAATCAAGGCTTAAGCTCTAAAATCATATCTAATTGAATCGTGGCACCAAAGGGCAGCTGATGAACACCCGTTGCTGTTCGAGCATGACGCCCATTTTCGCCAAACAATTCAACTAACAATTCCGTGGCTCCATCAAGCACTTGAGGTTGTCGAGTGAAATTTTTTGATGAACGTATGAAACCCTGCATCTTCACTACACCCTTTAATTGGTCTAAATCCTTGATGTCATTTTTGATAATAGACAATATCAGGAGGACAGTATCTCTTGCGGCTTCTTTTGCCTGTTCTTCTGTGACATCAGAATTCACAACACCAGATAATTCACTCTTTCTACCAGACACATAAAGCAGATTACATGCTTGTTTTGATCCGAGATAATTGGCCACATGAGCTTTCGGTGGAGCGAGCTGATAACCAAGTTCATGTAGTTTGATTTCTATTGAACTCATAAAAATAGTGTTCGATATGTTCGCTAAACTACGCTATTTGGGGTCTGCTGAAAAACTCAAGTTGATTTGTTTTACTATTCTGTTTTGCCCTAAAGCCAGGCAGGCGCCTACTTTCTGTCTTGATACAGAAAGTAGGCAAACCTGCCTGCGGTAGGCAGGGAGATCAAGGCTGTGAATAAATTTCTAAAATTCAGGCTGTTAGCTATATGTAATCCAAACTCGCTGCGCTCAAACAGTGGATTCCAAGAACGATTCTCATGACCTGAATTTCTGATCGAAATTTATTCAAGGCCACCTCCACACTTCACGTGCACGTTATTGAACACATGTGTCATTTAACCGTGCACTTAAATCACAAGCCTTTGCTTGGAAAGCCTTTCTGGCATTGTTCAAGCTTAATTTCCAGAGAAATATAGTTTTTCAGCAGACCTATTTATCAAAAAACAAATTTTGTTACCAAAGCTCACTCTTTATGCCTTCGGTCGTACGCACTATTCCTCGTGTCCAAGCTTTTAAAGTCTCACCTTCCGTCTCCGAATGACAAATTCGGAGACGCTATAAATGGATCAAAAGCTTTTCCAATAGTTGAATTCTGGAGCAGAGGTCACACCTGCTTCCTTCATCATATCTTTCAGACTTGGGTCATTGAATATGGCCTTTGCCCGATCTATGTCATTCGTGGCGAATACGATGAAAACTTCGGACGGATTGTCTTCTGAAGTCCCCAATCCTGAGACCTTAAGATCCGCTGATTGCCTGCGTCCTTCATCCGCATCAAAAAGCAATTTCCATTTGTCAAAATCAGCAACTTCATGACTTACTGATACCCTGAATTTGTCATTTACGCCAGGTGCGTTGAATTCAGTCAAATTCAAAAATCTAATCTCCGGTTTGGAGACGACACCACCTTCTTTCATGGCCGCTTGCAAATCTTCAGAGGCAAAGAAGGCTTTAGCGGCTTCATGGCTATCTGTTCGTTCGCCAACGAACACTATGTTTGGATTATCCATATTCCGGAGTACTCCGATTCGTGAATTAGGGTTTGAATTCTCCAGATAGATGGTATGCCATTTCTCAAAATCTGCTACTTCGTGGATTACGCTGATCGTGGTTTGAATTATTTGAGTTTTCATAATTTGTGGGTTAGATAAGTGTGAATCATGAAAGCAAAGCTGTAGAGGTAGTATCAGAATCTGATTGACCTACGATAAGAAGTAATGTCAAAAACTTGATCTATGGTAAGAAAAACTAGTTCTGGTAAAGATTCTTTCGAATTCTACTCAGAGATTCTGGTGTAATCCCCAGATATGAGGCCATATGATAGAGGGGTACTCGTTGCGAAATTTTGGGGTATCGCTGAAGTAATTTTTCGTAGCGAGTCTCAGCCGACTCGTTTACATCTACTGAATGTTCTAATACCGCATCATACGCTTTGAGTCTTTTGATACGTGTGAACTCAGAAAACCCCGGACACGTTTTTATTAGGGATTGAAAGTCTCTGGAATTGATTGCCATAATAGTAGAATCTTCCAAGGCTTGGACGTTCATTTTGGCAGGTTCCCTGTTCATTAGACTGTTCATGTCCCCAACCCAATAATCCTCAAAAGCAAAAAGGGTTACGTACTCTACACCGTTTTTATTGGTTTTAAAAAATCTGAAACATCCTTTAGAAACGTATGCTGCGTATTTACAGAGATGCCCGGCTTTGGTGATTATTTCTTTTTTTGCGATCTCTTTTATCTGAATCACCTTCATTAAATTATTGAAGTGATCCTCAGTATAAGATGGATAGGCATCCTGAATATGACTAAAGAGCGTTTTGTACATAGCCGGGAACAGTACTCTAGTGGAGTAATTTAGGCAGAAATGGTATAAGATGTAGTAATCACGCCGAGACGAAAATGAATTCTTCTAGAATAGGACAGATCAATAAATATTTCGGTTGGCTCTCGACACTAACTTTGCGCATCTCAATGCTACTTTTACAGAAAGCAGAAAACAGATAACTGGTATTACAAGACAAAGATGCCTGATAGAACCAAACCCGAATTTGTGACCAATCCAGAACCAATAGACCTTGTATATACTTGGGTGGATGGAGCGGATTCGGTACATCGGGAGATGGTCGCCAACTATGGAATCACAAAAAAACAAAGAAACCCAGAAAGGTTCAGAGACTTCTTCGATTTGCTCAAATATAGCTTGAGATCACTGGAGCTTTATGCTCCATGGATCAATCATGTGCATTTAGTGACAGCTCGACCCCAAGTTCCGATGTGGCTAAATCTTGATTCTGATCGGGTGAGTATCCACTTCCATGACGAAATTATCCCAGCTGATTATTTGCCAACATTCAGCTCCAGAACAATCGAAAGTTACCTCCATATGATTCCGCATTTGAGCGAAAAATTCATTTATATGAATGACGATTTTCTTTTTGGGTCACCAATCCAGAGGTCTGATTTTTTTACGAAAAACGGTCAAATGAAAATCTATGGAACCCTGATGGGAGAAACATTGAAGATGGTGAAGGATGATATTTTTTATGACTTGACAAGCAAACTTCAGCACCTACCTCGATTGATTAACAAAAAGATTTATTGCCAGATGGAAAAAGATTGGGAGAGGAAATTGTCAGTCACTCGATCACACAAATTTCGGAGTAGGGGAGATGTAATTCCTCATACGCTTTATCGATATTTTGCCTTATCTCAATTTGGAGATGAATGTTATGCTCCGTCTCTGAGCCACTATCGGAAGCTGTACTCTTTTCATAAAATCATGAATGATCTGAATGAAGAGCAAAAAAAATTGTGGGAATTAACAAAACGAAAGCCAAAATTCATTTGCTTCAATGATGACCAGAAGGAAAATCCGAACCAACAAGTTGTAGGCTTGATCCAAGAGTTTCTTGAGTCCAATTACTCGGATAAATCTTCTTTTGAAAATTAATGCCCGTGGTGCGATTTGTATTCCTGGTAATCGAAACCCAAAAGCGCATAGAACATGCCCACGCCGTGGGTGATCTTCTCTATTCCACGGATGAGGTGATGCCCCTGCCAGAAGAGAAAAAGTGTTTCTGCGAGTCCAATTAAGACTATCCCAAGGGCCACAAAAAATTGTTGCGATATGACCAGAATCTTCGGTTTCAGCAATCGTTCACGATGAATACGCCCGCCACCCAAACGTAGATTTCGTTTGAGCACCCATTTCAAGTTAGCGCGGCTTTTCGGGATTTGTTCGGAGACCAGCATGCGATTATCCCAATACGTGCGATACCCCAAGGCTCTGGCCTGAATAAAGAAGAAGGTATCCGAGCCACCTAACCAATTGAGCTTTTCTTCGAAACGGAGGGTATGTTTTTTGACAATCTTCATATCAAAAAAAACGTTTCGTGTTGAGGAGGTGCCTGCATATTCGGCAGTGTCGTGGTTTTTTGGAGAAAAAATCCGACTGTGAGGTAGCCAATTTGTCGGCTGGTCAAATTGAAACTCACAAGGCCCTGTAACGATGGAAATATGCCCCGACAGTGATTGCACAGCCTGAGTCAGCCAATTCTCTTCCGCCATTTCATCGTCATCTAAAAAGCCCAGGTAATCGGCATTCAAGGAAAGGGATTCCAGGAGGATTCGGTTTCGAGCATGGACAATGCCCCGATTTTTTTCGTGAAAATAGTGAGCCTGAATTGAAAATTGAATGGAATTCAGAGTCGACTCTGCCTGTGGTTTTGGGTTGTTGTCAACAAGCATTAACTCCACTGAGCGACTGTCCGGAAGAGCCAGATTAGCGAGCGAATTGAGACAGTCTTTCAGGTAGTCGGATCGACCGTACGTCGCGACCCCAATGATGATTTTTTCAGTTGTCATTTGAGGTGAACAAAGCGAATCATGTTTTAAGCAACGGCCATTTCTTTGTCCTCTCGAAACTCAGCGAAAACGAAATAGGCAACAATTAAAATCGAAACAACAAAATATCCACCGACCAGGTAGCTCCCGAAAGGAACGAGTATATCAACCCCGAACCAATCTCCGGTGGAGTAGATAATGTACAGGCCGCCAAGGCTTTTTATGGATTCCAGCCAGAACGCATGTGGGCGTCTGTCCATCAAGGTGGTGTAGCTATAAATGGTCACGAATAAAAAAGTTCCCAGAAGCATGATGTTCCCCATTCCAAGGCTGGCAAAATTGATGAGCATGATGAGCATGAAAATGGTGGATACGCCATACTGCGTCCACGACCAAGCATGCAGAGCGGGAGAAGCCTTGGTGTCAAATTTTTTCATCGAATAGGGATCTTCGATAATTTCTATTGGGTGTTTTTTTGCTACGTCCGCAGGTCTCCAGCCAGTCGGCATAAACCAAACCCTCAGCTTGTCCAGCCAGCTTTGTGCTCGCCAGGCATCTAGAATGATTCGCCACACATGCTGATAATTGATGAGGATTGGATTCCACGTCTCGGCAGGCTTTTTCACGCCATATACCGGGGGCACTTCATCCAGCTCCTCTTGATAGGTGCCAAAAATCTTGTCCCAGATAATGAAAATCTGTCCCAGATTTTTATCCAAATATTCTGGATTGATGGCGTGATGGACTCGGTGAATGGAGGGGGTCACGATTATTTTTTCCAAAAAACCCAATTTGGGGATATGGCGTGTGTGATACCAGAATTGCATAAAAAGGTGAATTGGAGAGATCACGGCTATCACCTGTGGAGGCACACCGAGTAGAGCCGCTGGAATTAGGAAAACTGCATAAAAACCGAAAATATTGGAGACAGATTGGCGTAAAGCGCAGGGTAGATTATACTCCTCACTGCTGTGGTGTACTACGTGTTCATTCCAGAAATAATTCACCTTGTGATTCAGCAAATGCCCACAATACCCACGAAAATCAATCGCAATAAAAGCAATCACATAGACGGGCCAAGTGGCCTCCAGTTGCATAAGTCCGATATGGCCTTCGAGCCACTCGTAGCTGATGATGATCACAGTCAGACTCATAATGTTCTTGAGCGTATTGGTAGATCCAGAACTGAGGCTGGAAATAGTGTCCATGCTCCGGAGTGTTTGATGGCCTTTAGCCCAGCCGTACAATGCTTCGATCAGTACGAGTATCAGAAAAAAGGGAATTGCATAAAGCAGGACATTGGCGTAGGCTTCCATGGGGAGTTTTTAGTCAAGTAAATTTATGAAGAAAGTTTTTTATGCAAGAATGGAATCAGCGAAATTGCTCGGATGCGCATTGCTTCCTGTGTTTTTGCCAATGATGCGGTCAGCAATAATTGTGAAAATTTTGACCTGGTGGGCATGTGGTAGCAACCGTGCCTCCAGGAACGGGGATAATGATGATGGCTACACGTAACATCGAAGTGTTCAATAATCGGATAATGAGAGTTAGCAGATTCTCCTAGCTCCCAGCTCCCAACTCCTAACTTCCTATTTCTAAATCCTCCAAGACCTTCCTATATTGTTCAGAATTCACTGCCTCCAGAAAAGCCGTATTCTCCCTTTCGAATGTGCCAGCCCCTTCATTTCCGATCCATAGATATCCGTTCTCCAACTTGAAATCCAATCCAGCGGCCGTCACCTCCTTTTCCACATCCTGAAGTAGTTGATCGTATCGCTGTATCACAAGGTCAAATGCCCGATCAATAGCCCAAAAAGCTTTTTTGAATTCTTTATTCGCGATGATTTCGTCGTATATTTTGGTTTCCTTTCGGCTCGCATATTCTAAATAGTGAAGAATATAGTACTTGAATTCTGGATAAGAAATTTTGATACTCCCCGCATCTTGAAGAAAGAGTTTATAAGCGCCTGGATTGCCTTTTGCCAATTTTTGATATTCAGGGAATCCACCTACGATAACTTTCATGCCGTTGTAATAAGCCGTCCATTCGTTCATTAGGCCATAAATTCCAGATTGCTGGGTTGATAATAATTTTTCATTCGTTTGAATATAGGTTTTCCATCTAAACGATCGGAGGTCTCCTCGAATCTCAGCCGCCATCTTCTTTGAGGGAAATGTGGGCGTATGCTTCACCACATATTCTTCTTTCTTATCAATAAAATAGACCGTATATCGGTCGTCAAAATCAATCGACAGGTTCTTTTCAATGAGCGCAGAATACACGCGTTTGCTTGCGTACATATGGTAGCTTTCATGCACCACAGTGGAAATATCGGTGAGTACGCCGGCTCTGCTGTTTCTGGAAACGTACACCATGAAATCAGCTGCTTTTGAGGTCGTCATTGTCATGCTGCCTACTTTATATTTTAGCGGCATCTTGTATAGGTTCGTTATGAAATAGTGCGCATCAGGATGGTAGGTTTTCAGCATTTCCCAAACCACTTTTCGGCCAGCTTCCTTTGATTGGGCGTGCGCCAATGAAAACGCAAACAGAAGCGATATGAATAGAAATTTTCTCATCGAATGATTTTATTGGTAAGATACCAACGATCTATTTGGATAAAAAATACCCCGAATAGGGTATTGTTTTTGGGAGTAGGTTGAGAGACTTTTGGAGGAGTAAATACTTCTTCAAGTAGTTAATCATCTGGTTTCACTCAGAAGCTCTCCCAAAATTGGGAGGGCTTTCTTACTTTCGCTCCATGCGAATATTTATTACCGGACTATCCCTGATTGTCACCCATTTTCTTTTTTCTCAAGATCCACCGAAAAGTATCCATGAAGATCTCCAACATGACACACTTTCGCTGCTATTTATTGGCGATGTGATGCAGCATGGGCCACAGATCAGAAGTGCACTTAATCCCAAGACTAAAAAATATGAATATGATAGTTGCTTCAAATACGTGAAGGAAGAAATGTCTGCTGCCGATATCACGATTGCCAATCTGGAATTCACCTTGGGAGGCGAACCCTATAGTGGATACCCGATGTTTAGTGCACCAGATGAGGCGGCACTGGCATTGAAAAACAATGGGGTAGATATTCTGGTGACGGCCAATAATCACACCTGTGATCGAAGAAAAAAAGGGACGATCCGAACGCTCGACATGCTGGATAGTTTGAAAATTGAACATACGGGATCATTTCGAAATCAAGCTGAGAAAGAGCTGCTCTACCCCATGCTCATTGAGAAGAATGGAATCAAACTGGCATTGCTGAACTACACCTATGGCACCAATGGAATGCCTGTTGACCCACCCACAGTTGTGAATCTGCTGAAGAAAGCAGAGATACTTGCTGATTTGCAAAAAGCGAAGGCCTTGAAGGTGGACAAAATCATCGCTTTTGTGCATTGGGGATCGGAATACAAGCATGTGCCAAACGACTATCAGAAATTCTATGAAAAACTGTTTTTCGAGAATGGTGTGGATATCGTCATAGGTTCTCACCCGCATGTTTTGCAGCCAATGCGCCTTGAGAAAGCAGATTCGACTCAACGATTTATTGCTTATTCTTTAGGAAATTTCGTTAGCAATCAGCGGACAGCTCCAAGGGACGGTGGAGCCATGTTGAAACTGAATTTGGTCAAAGAAAATGGGAAAGTCCGAATAGCCAATGCCGGCTATCAACTCACTTGGGTGTGGTTACCGACGCAAGAAAATCGACGAAGATATTACGTGCTTCCCGCTTCCAAATACGAAGTGAACAAGCAAATGATGGACACTTGGTCTCAGACCAAGATGAAGGCATTTATTAGGAATTCGAGGACACTGTTTAATTCTAAAAACAAGGGAGTTGGGGAGTATACCTTTGAAGATGCGGATGGTTGGATATTGAATTAAACTGGATCAAATTCAGAATGCGTCATCGGGAGGAACGAAGCGATCTCTTGCACAAATGAAGCAGAATTGGATGATTCGAGATGGCTTCATTTCATTCGCAATGACGTTAGAATTTTTCGGAGTGAAATAATTCTTTAGGTTTGAGATCAAATCAGTTACCATGAACTACACAGAAGGTATGCTCCGGGAAGGAGCTCTGAAAGGAAAAACAATTTTGATCACGGGTGGAGGAACTGGTTTGGGCCGTTCTATGGGAGAATATTTTTCTAAGCTCGGCGCGAACCTTGTCATTACGAGCAGAAGACTTGAAGTACTGGAGAAAACGGCTAAGGAGATGTCAGATGCTTCCGGTAATCCTGTTCTTCCTCTAGCGTGCGATGTACGCGAATACGATCAGGTGGAGCGTACGATTGCTGCGGCTAAGAAAAAATTTGGCCAAGTGGATGTTTTGCTCAATAATGCTGCTGGCAATTTTGTCAGTCCCACAGAGCGACTTTCACACCGCGCCTTTGATACCGTGGTGGACATTGTCCTGAAAGGCTCGTACAATTTCACCCTTGCCATGGGAAAAGATTGGATCGAGAGCAAGCAACCCGGCGTGGTGATGAATATCGTGACCACTTACGCATGGACAGGTTCTGGCTATGTAGTACCGAGTGCTTGTGCCAAATCCGGTGTACTTGCCATGACCCGTTCGTTGGCAGTGGAATGGGCGAAGTATGGTATTCGACTAAATGCCATTGCCCCGGGTCCATTTCCTACAGAGGGCGCATGGAGTCGTCTGATGCCGGGCAATCTCAAAAAGAAATATGATCCGGCAAAGAAAGTACCCGTAGGCAGAGTAGGAGAGCATCAAGAATTGGCCAACCTGGCCGCTTATCTGGTTTCAGATTTCTCAGCGTATGTGAATGGGGAGGTGATTACTATAGATGGTGGTGAATGGTTGAAAGGAGCTGGAGAGTTCAATATGCTGGAAGCCATCCCAGAGGAATTATGGGACGCCATGGAAATGGCCAGAAAGAAAGACAGCTCCAAGCTCAAGATGATGTGGGCGTATTTTAAGGGGATGAGGAAGTTGAAAATTTAGGTACTTGGTACTTGGTAAATCTGCTTTAGGGTCGGCTTCAGCTCAATTTTTGTTTTCGCAAAGGGCTAAAGCCCTGACGCACCAAGAATTCATAATCCCCCGCCCTAAAGGTGGTGTGATTTAGGATTGGGCTGAATCCAGTGAGGTTTCCATTCGCTTGGTCATGGAGAAAAAAAAACCGCCCTCAAAACGAGAGGGGTTTTTGATGCTCAGCGTCTCTGCCTACGGCCGGCAGGCCTTGCAGGGGACTTTGAGTGAGAGTTAAGAAAAGGATTTGAGGGCGCCTTACAACGAGTCGATCTTACTCAGTCTACTTTGCATAATCTATGATCTGTAAGACACAGACCATGGAATAGATGTTGTCGGACTGAGATTTTCGTTTTTGCCAGTCTGAGGCAGTCCAAAGACC
>Ga0316209_1000105_pt1 | contig 172720 bp, 140 predicted proteins | sample 6monopyrite_MG_FD_204945 | JGI IMG/M metagenome (GOLD analysis project Ga0316209, IMG submission 204945) | Microbial mat bacterial communities from mineral coupon in-situ incubated in ocean water Damariscotta River, Maine, United States -... | ecosystem: Environmental > Aquatic > Marine >... | reverse complement strand
ACCTGGATAACATTTTTTGCTAAATCAATACCAAGTACGTTACACTTTTTCATTGTATGGGCTCCTTTTGTTGTTGTAGACGCCAACCTACTTCAAGTGGGTTGGTGGAGTCCATACATCGCAAAAACTTAATATGAATAGCTGGTTTTCCCACGCAGGAGCATGGGAACCAGTCAAACTCGAGAATTGGTTAATGGCGTGTTATAGCTCAGAATTTTCGACAATGCATAGATATATGGTCGTGAAAACTTAATAAGAAAATGCGAACAACGAAAATGTATGTAATTAGAACATTATTTTATAAGCATTTGCGTTCATTCGCGTTTATTTGCGTTTTCCTTTGCTTTTAAAAAGCTTCGGTAAATTTCTGCAGAAAGCGATCATAGTCACTGACCGGTAAACGGTTAATCCCTGCCGCTGCCTTGCGTCCACCGCCGGTGTCAAACTGGCGGCACAACTCATCAGCACCGGTTTTATTGTTCAGCGGCGCACGCACACTCACCAGAAAACTGTCATCACCCTGATGCGTCAACATGGCATGGGCACGGTTCGGGTTGGCGCTGGCCAGGGCATTGGCATACACGCCGCTGACCCGGCGCGCCCATTTTTCATCGGGCAACACGGTCAGGCTGTGGCTGTCACTTTGATAATCCGCCTGACAGGCTTCGGCTCGGGCCAGGTCCTGCTGATAACCATTAACCAGGGTCTGGTAGTTTTCATCCGCGGCAATAAAATCAAACGGGTCAGCATAAGGTCTGATTTTGTTATACAGCGCTTCAGGGGTGAAAATCAGATCATCCAGCGTGGCACCATAGCCGTTGTAGTTGATACAGGTGCCGAGCAGTTCCAGTGCATCCAGCTGCTCCTGACTAAGCTTTAACGGTTGTGCCGCGGTGCGTGCCGAGGCATGCAGGTTATCACCAAAGGCCGCGGTGACGGCCCAGGCCAGATACTGTGAATCGAGATGCTGGTTTACCAGCAGGCTGGTGCAGGTGTTGGGGTCGGTGTCGATGTGGGCAGTGAGATCAGGGCTTTGTGGTATGTCGCCGGCGAAATGGTGGTCGAAGTATTCAACCTTTACCTGTTGATCAAGCAGTGACAGCAATTCGTCACGGTTCTTGTCCAGTGAAATATCCAGTACCAGCAGCTGGTCACCGGCACCGGCGTTTACTTTTTTTAACAGACTGATATCCCGTTTGACCCCGGTGATCAGCTGGCTGTCCACGGGTCTGGCCAGTCGCATCTGGTGAAGTGCACAAATGCCGTCGGCATCCCCGTTAAATACATCAATAGTCTGCATACATTTTTATCCATTTGACGCTGAAATTATTATTTTCACTAACTTTAGCAGAAAATCGCCACAGGTTTTACGCCAGGTTGCCGATAACGGGTGCCGGGCACAGGCTTGCAAATCAGGCCTGAACACGCAAGAATCATTAACATCATAAAGTTTGTAGTGGGTGTTCCGGTGCAGAATACATTAAGGACATACCGACAATTATGAATAAAACCTATCTAACCCCCGGTCAAGTTGCTGAGTTATTGATGGTATCGACCGCTGTGGTGCGACAATGGGCAGAGAAAGGGGAACTGCTGGCCTGCACCACACCCGGCGGGCAGCGTCGTTTCAGGCCAGATGATGTGGAACATTTTGCCAGCTCACGGGGGCTGCCGCTGAACACGCAGGAGAGAAACGCCCAGCGCCTGCTGATTGTGGATGACGATACACAGCTGACCAGCTATTTGAGTGAACTGTTGCAAACAGTCGACACCCCACTGGTCACCGATATGGCCAGAGACGGATTCTCCGCCGGGCTTAAAGTGCGTAAGTTCAAACCACAGACCATATTGCTGGATCTGAAAATGTCCGGCCTTGATGGCCTGCAGGTGTGCCGTTTACTCAAGGCCGACCCTGTGACCCGGTCGATTAAAGTCATTGTCATGTCAGGCTATCTGACCCCGCAAGCAAAAGAAAATGCACTGCTGGCGGGTGCAGAAGCCTGTCTGAGTAAACCGATCAATGTGGCCGAACTGATGCAGGCACTGGGGCTGGCACATAAGCCATAAAACCTCTGTCAGCTGCAGCCTGGCACTACTGTTGCCCATTCTTATTCAAATACATAGCCCTGCGGCACCACGACAATACCGTTGTCTGAAACTGTAAAACGTGCACGATCCTGTTTATCGTCATAGCCAATGCGCTCGCCATCGGGGATGCTGACATGTTTGTCGATAATGCAGCGCTCAAGTTTTACATTGCGACCGACTTTGACATTATCGAACAGCACAGAGTTTTCAACTATCGACCCGTCGCCAATAAATACATTCTGGAATAACACCGAATGGGATACATTGCTGCCACTAATAATGCTGCCACCAGCCAGTATTGAGTTGATAAATACCCCCTGATTACCCGAGTCACCGGGTACCGCGCGGGCCGGTGGTGTCTGTGCCTGATAGGAGCGAATCGGCCAGTCGTTCTGGTATAGATCCAGCGGCGGAACTGCTTCGAGCAAATCCATATTGGCCTGATAATAGGCATCGATGGTGCCCACATCGCGCCAGTATTTATCCGGTGATACGCGACCTTCCTCGGCACCGAAAAGGTGTGCTCCCACTTTATGGCTACGGATCAGTGCGGGCAGCATGTCCTTGCCAAAGTCGTGACTGGAGTTTTCATTCAGGCTGTCTTTTTGCAGTGCTTCAATCAGCAGCCGGGTGGAAAAAATATAAATGCCCATTGACGCCAGTGCATGCTGTGGGTCATCAAGACAGGCCTGTGGATTTTCGGGCTTTTCCTCAAACTGTTGAATCTGCTGGTGTTCATCGGTGCGCACAATACCGAATTGCGAGGCCTGCGCCAGCGGTACTTTCATACAGGCTAGCGTGATGTCTGCCTGCATGTCGATATGGCTTTGCAGCATACTGGCGTAGTCCATACGGTAAATATGATCGCCGGAGAGAATCAGTGTGTACTCAGCGTCACTGCGTTGCAGTAAATAGGTATTCTGGAAAATCGCATCGGCGGTGCCCTGATACCATTTAGCGCCCTGACGCATCTGCGCCGGAACCGGCGTGATATATTCCCCCAGCTCCGGGTTGAAGATCGACCAGCCATCGCGTAAATGTTTTTGTAATGAATGAGACTTATACTGAGTTAATACCAGAATCCGTCGCAGGCCGGAATGCAGACAGTTGGTGAGGGCAAAGTCGATAATACGGTACTTGCCGCCAAAGGGAACCGAGGGCTTGGCACGACCCAGGGTCAGTGGTTGCAGGCGTGAACCTTCGCCGCCTGCAAGAATAATGGTAAGTGTATTGTTGATCATGGTCGTATGTCCTGTAAATAATTCGCAATGACGGTCTATGTTCGCATCCTCATGTATTCTGTATACACTGTGGTTCTGCGCATGGTAGTTTGCTGCGCTTACGAAAAAATGACTATTTTTTGAGGCGCCCTTAAACTGCCGGTTCGTTAGCTTGCCCTGAAACGGGGCAGTCTGTTGGATCAGGTGCAATTAATGCACCGTCACTGACGCATTCTGCGGTTGCCGGTGTACTGCTTTGGACAGCCCGGCGCTGTTTTGATGCATCAGCGCCTATACCCGCTTGCGAATGCATAAGTTATACCATCAGTACGTGTAGTGATGGCGCTCGGGGCTCGTTATTGCCTGAGGGTGGCGTGATTGAGCTGTCTGCCTGATTTGTCTGATCTGTTTATATCGCAGAGAAAACGTGGATGATTTTAATGTGACTTTGTTTTTTATTGAATCACATCTGATAATGCTCCGCAGAATTTACAAACAGGTTATGCTGGTACAAAGCTTGCTGCTGGTTGTAAACAGGCGCGGGGACAATTAATGTAGGAAGCGGCCATAAATAAAAAAATTCAGGAGTGCTGCAAATGAAACTGGCAATGATCGGTTTGGGAAAAATGGGTGCCAATATGGTGCGCAGACTGGTGGCCGATGGGCATCAACTGGTGGTCTATGATGCGGAGCAGAGCAGTGCCCAGGCACTGGCTGAGCAGCATCAGGCGATTCAGTCGGTGAGCAGTCTGACACAACTGGTGTCGGCACTGGATGCCCCGCGGGTTATCTGGTTGATGGTGCCACACCAGTGTGTCGACCAGAGTATCGATGAATTGCTACAGGCGGGTGCAGGCAAGGCTGATCTGCTGGTGGATGGCGGTAACTCCAATTTCAAACTCAGTATGCAGCGAGCTGAACGACTCGCGGAGCAGGGCATACACTTCGTTGACTGCGGCACCTCCGGTGGTGTGTGGGGGCTGGACAACGGTTACAGTATTATGGCCGGTGGCAGCGAGCAGGCGATTGAGTTGTTGCGCCCGGCCTTGCAATCACTGGCACCGGCAAACGACAAAGGCTGGGGTCATGTTGGCCCGGCTGGTGCCGGGCATTATGTGAAAATGGTGCATAACGGTATCGAGTACGGAATGATGCAGGCGTTTGCCGAAGGTTTTGAAATGCTGCAGGCAAAGGATGAGATGCAGCTGGATCTGCAGCAGATATCCGCCATCTGGCAACACGGCAGTGTGGTGCGTTCCTGGTTGCTGGACTTAATCGCCGATGCCTTTGCCGATGATCCGCAACTGTCTACACTGAGCGATTATGTGGATGATTCCGGTGAAGGTCGCTGGACCGTGCAGGATTCAATAGATCTGGCGGTGCCCACACCGGTGCTCACCCTGGCGTTGCAAATGCGTTTTCGCAGCCGACAGGATAATGTCTTTGCAGGCAAGGTACTGAATGCCATGCGCGCCGGTTTTGGCGGGCACAGTATTCGTTCTCATAAATAGATCGATAATATTCGAGGTTAATGTGGAAACAGCAGACAAGGTGTGTATCGTTGAAGCCACCGAGCCGGCGAACATTGTTATTCTCGGTGCCGGCGGTGATTTAACCAAGCGCAAACTGATTCCCGCGCTGATCAAGATGTTGCGCTGTGGTCTATTGCACCCCGACAGCAAAATCATCGGCGTATTCAAGGATCGCAGTCACCAGCAATGGGTCGACTCACTGCGCGAAGGTTTAAATCAATACTGCACCGATATTCATCTGAATGAAACGCAGTGGCAAGCATTCAGCGGTATGCTCAAATCGGTGGCCGGTGATCTGCAGGAGGAGAACACCTATCAGACACTGGCGGCTACGCTGGAAAACCTGCACGGCAAACTGAATGCTCTGTTTTACTGCGCCGTGCCACCTCGCTGGTACACCACCATTGCCGCCGGTTTATACAATCAGGGGCTGGCCGATGAAACCCATGGCTACAGGCGCGTGGTCATCGAAAAACCCTTTGGCATGGATCTGCCCAGTGCGCAGGCATTGAACCATGAATTACAGAAGCTGCTGGATGAATCACAGATATATCGTATTGATCACTACCTGGGTAAGGAAAGTGTACAGAACCTGCTGGTGTACCGCTTTGCCAACAGTATTCTGGAGCCTCTGTGGAACAGAAACTTTATCGATCATATTCAGATCTCTGCCGCAGAGTCGATCGGTATCGAATACCGCGCCAATTATTATGAAAAAGCCGGTGCGTTGCGCGACATGATCCAGAGTCACCTGATGCAGGTGATGACTCTGGTGGCGATGGAGCCGCCGGTTGAATTTACTGCTGATGCGGTGCGCGATGAAAAAATAAAAGTGTTGCGCGCGGTGCGCAGTTTTGCCGAGGCCGAGATTAGCGAGCAGGCGGTGGCGGCACAATACGGTGCGGGCACGGTGCAGGGTGAGGCGGTAAAAGCCTATGTCGCTGAAGATGAAGTGTCGCCGGATTCTGTTACCGAAACCTTCGCCGCGGTGCGTTTTCATATCGATAACTGGCGCTGGCAGAGTGTACCGTTTATTTTATGGACCGGTAAACGTCTGCCAGAACGGGTATCGGAAATCGTTATCCGTTTTCGCAAGCCACCGTTTAATCTGTTTGATACGCATGCCACGCCGCCTCGGGCCAACTCACTGATTTTTCGCGTGCACCCCGATGAAGGCATTACCCTGCATATGAATGCAAAAAAGCCGGGCCTCACCACGGATAGCCAGCGCATGGTCATGCGTGCACCCTATTCGGAAAATGGCGATGATGTGTCAGACGCCTACGAGGTGTTATTGCACGATGTGCTGATCGGTGATGCTACGCTGTTTTCCCGTGCCGACGAGGTTGAGGAAAGCTGGTCGATTATCGAACCGCTGATGGAGGTATGGAAAGACCGCATTTCGGTTGAGCGTTATCGTTCCGGTAGCTGGGATGTGCCGGGTATGGAGCGACTGTTTACCGATTGCGTCGGTGGCTGGCACAAACCGGACTGATTGCGCATAATTTCAGTTCATAACAGCACCATCAGAAGGGCAGGGCGTGTTAGCATTGCCACTGTTAATGGAACGCTTAAGGCACAGAGACTCATCATGCATCAATGGCATGTTTACCAGCATTTAAATGATGCATCAGCCGCCGCCGCGGCCTTTATCGCAGACAAAATCGAGCAGAGTCTGCGACATAAAAGCCAGTGCCATATTATTTTGCCCGGTGGCCGCACGCCGCAACTGTGCCTGGATTTATTGCGCGAGTACACGCTGCCCTGGGAGAAAATACACTGGTACCCGGGGGACGAGCGTTGTTATCCACTGGGACATGACGGGCGCAATGACGTCATGCTGGAACAGCAGCTCTGGTCTAAATTACCACAGGCCAACTGTCATCCTATTCCTGCCGAACTTGGGCCGGATGTGGCGGCACGTCTGTATCGCAAGACCATCGGTGAAGTGCCGGCGTTTGATATTGCCTTTCTCGGCATGGGTGAGGATGGCCATACCGCCAGCCTGTTCCCGGGTAATCAGGCGCTGCATGACGCGCATTCAGTGGTGGCGGTTAAGGGCTCACCCAAGCCGCCCGATGAACGGGTATCTATGGGTATTAGCACATTGAAAAAAGCGCACTGCCGCATGATTCTGGCCAGTGGCCAGGACAAGCAGTCGGTGATTGCCCAGGTCAGGGACGGTGCTGAGCTGCCGGTAAACCTGATCGGTGATATCGAGTGGTTTATTGATAAGGATGCGGCGGGACCATAGTGCCGAACAGGCTATTCCTGAATGTTCTATCCGGCACAAAACGGATGCTGCTGTTCCGAGTCTGCACCTTATTCGTGCGGTTTCGGTACTCCACTGATTACTCAAACACGACTCAAAGCGCGCACAGCTAAGCCCTGTGTACTGTGCGGCCGTGCATAAGTTATATGGCCTGTATTTTGCTTTTAGTTGTTAAAGTAATGCATTGCACAAACGGTCTGTTGTGTTTGTCGCGTTAGTGTAATATCTGTTTGTTATAAGTTTAAGTCGGCTCGTACTGTGTCGTGGGCAACAGGCAATGCCTGTTGATTACCCAAGCACACCGATTGAACTTCAATGCGTATAATCTGGAGGATTCAGTATGAATATGCAGGAGATAAAAACCATCGCCAAAGATCATGGCATTAAACCATCACGCATGAACAAAGTGGAACTGGTTAAAAGCATACAGCTCAGCGAGGGAAATTTTAGCTGTTTCGCCTCGGCGCGGGACGGGGTGTGTGATCAGTACAGCTGTTTATGGCGTGATGACTGTTTCAGTTCGGCGAAAAAACTGAAAAGCTGATTGCGGTCTGTCAGGCGTTTTTTTCGTGGAGCAGACTGTCGTACAGTGTAATGTAATGTTGTGCACGATTATCCCAGGAGTGATCGCACTTCATCGCATTGATCTGTAATTGTTGCCACAGCTTTTTTCGTGGAAACAGCGCACAGGCCTGCTCAATCGCATCCAGCAGCGCGGCGGATGAGTAGTTTTCCAGCACAAAGCCATTGGCGGTTTTACGCTGGCGGTTTTGCTCGCTGGCATGTACCACTGTATCCGCCAGTCCACCCACCGGATTAACAATCGGCAATGTGCCATAACGCAGGCTGTACAGCTGGTTCAGACCACAGGGCTCAAAACTTGAGGGCATCAGGTAAAGATCGCTGGCGGCTTCTATCTGATGCGCCAGGGCTTCATTGTAACCAATGGTAACTGACACCCTGTGCGGGTGCTGTTGTGCAAACTCGGATAACTGAATTTCATAATGCAGCTCACCGGTACCCAGTATAACCAGTTGCAATGGCTGGTGTTGTAGTACCGGCAGGCATTGCAGAATAATTTCCAGACCTTTCTGTTCCACCAGTCGGCTCACCATGCCCAGCATGGGAATCTCTGCATTTTCATCCAGCCCCAGTTTCTTCTGTAGTGCCAGTTTGTTCAGGGTCTTGTTGTCCAGGCTCTGGCTGCTGTAATGGTGGGGCAGGTGGTGATCGGTTTGCGGATCCCAGTATCGGTGGTCTATGCCGTTTAATATGCCCAGCAAATCCGCTTCACGGTGATGCAGTAAACCATCGAGACCATAACCAAACTCCGGCAGGCAGATTTCCCGTGCATAGCTGGGGCTGACGGTGGTGAGTTTGTCGGCAAATATAAGCCCACCCTTGATAAAGGATAGCTGCCCGTAAAACTCCAGTGCATTGAAGTGCCATAGATCGGGCGGCAGGTTCAGGTCATCAAACGTTTGTTGATCAAACAGTCCCTGATAAGCCAGGTTGTGGATGGTAAACACGCTGGCGGGACGGTCTGTATATTGCTTTAGCAGCGCCGGCACCAGGCCGCTTTGCCAGTCGTTGCAGTGCACAATGTCCGCTGCCCAGTCGAGTTGTAACTGATCTCGTGCAATGTCGGTTGCTGCCTGGCAGAACAGTGCAAATCGCAGTGCATTGTCGTGCCAACCATGGCCGTGCGCATCGGTATAAGGGCCGCCGGGGCGCATAAACAGACTGGGACAATCCACCAGCCACAGGCTGACATCGCTGCCGGGCAAGGAGCTTTTTAAAATGCGCACCGACTGATTGTAATAGCGGGTTTCTGCGCACACATCGTAGCGCTTGAGCTTGCTGACCACTTCCGGGTAGGCGGGCAGGCACAGGCGAATGTCCTGTGCATGCTGTTTGAGTGCTGCAGGCAGGCTGCCGGCGACGTCTGCCAGTCCACCGGTTTTGATCAGGGGAAAAGCTTCACTGCTGATATACAGAATTTTATTCATGTTTTATTAAGCGCCAGAGCAATATTAGGGACGCTCTGAATAATTCATCCATGAATTATCAGAGCAAAAACAAATCAAAATGCGATTTTGATTTGTTTTTCATTTTCAATAACTTAGCAGTTATTGGAAATGGCGACACATCCTTGTGCCGCGGAACCTCTGAGTTTTTCAGAGGTTCCTTAGATTTTTTTTAGCATCAGGGCACCCAGTGGTGGCAGGGTCAGTTCGATGGATGCAGGGCGGTTCATCCATGTCTGGTTTTCTGAGTGAATTATATCAGCGTCACCTGCGTCACTGCCGGCATAAAAGCGTGAGTCGGAGTTAAAGATAATTTCATACTCACCCGCTTGCGGTACACCAATGCGATAGGCATGGCGTACCACCGGGGTGAAATTGAGTATCACCACTATCTGTTGCTGATCGCTGTTGCGTAAATAGGAGAGGACCGACTGATCGGTATCATGACAGTCAATCCATTCAAAACCCATGTGATCAAAGTCATACTGATGCAGTGCCGGCTGTTGTCTGTAAAGTTTATTTAAATCCGTCACCAGTTGTTTGATGCCGCTGTGGTTGTCGTATTGCAATAATGGCCAGTCGAGGGAGCTGTCGTGATTCCATTCATGGCCCTGGGCGAATTCGCAGCCCATAAACAGCAGTTTCTTGCCGGGGTAGCTGAACATATAACTGTAGAGCAGACGCAGGTTGGCAAAGCGTTGCCATTCATCGCCGGGCATTTTATTAATCATCGAGCCCTTGCCGTGTACCACTTCGTCGTGTGAAAACGGCAGTACAAAATTCTCACTGAACAGGTAGAGCAGGCCAAAGGTCAGTTTGTCGTGATGGTAGTGACGATAAACCGGATCATGGCACAGGTAATCAAGGGTGTCATGCATCCAGCCCATATTCCATTTCACACTAAAGCCGAGACCGCCCAGTGTTACCGGACGAGTCACCTGCGGCCAGGCGGTGGACTCTTCCGCCATAATCAGTGTGCCGGGGAAATGTGCATGGGTGGCACTGTTCAGCTCGCGTAAAAAATTAATCGCTTCGATGTTTTCATTGCCACCGTGCTGGTTGGGAATCCAGTCATCGGCATTGCGCGAATAATCGAGGTACAGCATCGAGGCAACCGCATCCACGCGCAGGCCATCCAGATGGAATTCTTCCAGCCAGAAGACGGCACTGGAGAGTAGAAAGTTTTTTACTTCATTGCGCCCATAGTTGTAAATCAGCGTGCCCCAGTCACGGTGTTCACCGCGGCGCGGGTCTTCATGTTCGTACAAAGGGCTGCCATCGTAGCGAGCGAGGCCATGTTCGTCTTTGGGGAAATGTGCCGGCACCCAGTCGAGAATTACGCCGATTTCATGCTGGTGGCAGTAATCCACAAAATAGCGGAAGTCACTGGCTTCACCGAAGCGTCGGGTGGGGGCAAAGTAGCCGGTGGTCTGGTAACCCCAGGAGGCATCCAGTGGGTGTTCAGTAATGGGTAACAGTTCGATATGGGTGAAGCCGAGGGGTTTGATGTAATCCACCAGTCGGTGTGCCAGTTCGCGGTAATTGAGAAAATCACCCTGTTCATCCCGTTGCCAGGAACCCAGGTGACATTCATAAATTGAGATCGGCTGATGCAGCCAGTCGAATCCTTCACGCTGTTGCAGCCAGCGTTGATCCTGCCATGGATAGTCCATATTATCCCGCACCACCGACGCTGTCTGCGGACGTATCTCCAGTTGCTGGGCATAGGGATCGGACTTGAAAAAGCTGTGTCCGCTGTGACGATTCCGAATGGCAAATTTATACAGTGTGCCTGCCGGTAATTCGGGAATAAATAATTCCCATATACCGCTGCTGCCCAGACAGCGCATTGGGTGGCGACGGTTGTCCCAGTGGTTAAAGTCACCGATCACACTCACCGCCGAGGCATTAGGTGCCCAGGTGGCGAAACGGATGCCATCGATACCATCAATCTGTACAGGGTGTGCCCCCAGCTGGCGATAAATATGCAGGTGCTTGCCTTCGCCGAACAGGTGCCGGTCAAGCTCGCCGATCTGTGGCGCAAAACTGTAGGGGTCGTAATACTGGTTGAGTTGATCGTGGTTATCGCAACGATTGAAACGGTAATGGCGAGGCAGTGTATGCTGCTCTAGATCAAACAGAAAAAAGTCGCTCAACTCAAGGCGTTGGCCGGTTTGCTGCGTCTCGATGATTTCCAGCTGCTTGGTGTCCGGCGCATACGCCAGCAGAAAATCATCGGCGAGGGCGGTCTGGTTGCCGAGCAGACTGAACGGGTCATGATGACGCGCTTCGGCAATTTGCTGCAGAGCAGCCGGGTCTATGGCATTGATGATCTGTTGGATACGGCTGGACATCATATTGGCTACTGTGTAATGGCCTGCTGTGTTTGCAGGTCGGGGTTTAAAATCAATATTAATACAGGCTGCTCATAGTAGCAGAGATTCAGGTTTTCTTCGCCAGCCCGCATTTGTCGATAGGCACTATCAAAGATGACAGCAAGTTTTGTGCACAATCGGCCTGCGTGCCTTAAACAGAGCAGGTCTGAGCAGACTTGCGCCACTGGCCTGATGGTGGGGCTGCTTGATGGCCTCGAATAGTCAATTATATAGCATTACAACGCTGGCTTCCTGCGGGTTTAGGCGTAGACTATTTGCTATAAAAACCGTGCCGTGCACCCAAATAAGGCAATTCTGCTGCCTTTGAATACGGCTTGCACAGGATAGGCGCAGCTGACACAGCGTAACAGCAGGATGCCTCTGCGCTCGCCCGGCTGTTTTGCCGCTTGAGCCACCTGTTTGCGATGGCCTGTATGTTGCATTCATAATCTGGTAACAGTGTGTGTCTGTCAAATCAGTTAGCATAAAGTTTGCCGGTATCGGGCGTTTATTCAGGATTGAAACGAGAGCAAATGCATATGAAGCCAAAAAAGTCACCACGTTATATCAGTAATCTTACACGCAACACTCTGGCCCTGATTATGGCCGGCGGGCGAGGTGAGCGCCTTAAACACCTGACCATGTGGCGCGCCAAGCCGGCGGTACCCTTTGGGGGCAAGTTCCGCATTATCGATTTCCCTCTGTCCAATTGCATTAACTCCGGCATTCGTCGCATCGGTGTGTTAACCCAGTACAAGGCGCATTCACTGATTCGTCATATTCAGAAAGGCTGGGGTCATCTGCGCGGTGAGTTCGGTGAGTTTGTTGAGTTGCTGCCAGCACAGCAGCGCATAGAGGCCTCCTGGTATGCGGGGACAGCCGATTCAATTTATCAGAACCTGGATATTATTCGCAGTCATACGCCGGACCATGTGCTGATTCTGGCGGGCGACCATATCTATAAAATGGACTATGGCGACATGCTTGCCAAACACGTTGAAAGCAAGGCGGATGTCACCGTGGGTTGTATCGGCGTGGAACTAGACAAGGCATCGGCCTTCGGTGTGATGTCGGTGAACAAGGATTTACGCATTAAAGAGTTTGCGGAAAAACCGAAAAAGCCCAAACCTATGCCGGGGCGACCGAATGAAGCACTGTGCTCGATGGGTATTTATATCTTCAATACCGACCTGTTATTCGAGCTGCTGATTCGCGATGCCGATACCAGTGATTCCAGCCACGATTTTGGTAAAAATATTCTGCCTTATGCGATTGAGAAATATCGGGTGTTTGCCTATCCGTTTAAAGATGCCGACAGCGGCATTCAGTCTTACTGGCGTGATGTGGGCACTATCGATTCATTCTGGGAAGCCAATCTTGAGTTGATTGGCGTCACCCCGGAACTGAATCTGTATGATGAAAACTGGCCGATCTGGACCAGCCAGGAACAGTTACCGCCGGCAAAATTTATTTTCGACGATGATGATCGCCGTGGTATGGCGGTGGACTCAATGGTATCCGGTGGCTGTATTATTTCCGGCGCCCATGTGTGCCACTCCTTGCTGTTTTCCAATGTCACTGTGGCGGAGCAAAGTGTGATCGATTCGTCCGTGGTATTGCCGAACGTGCGCATCGGCAGAAACTGCGTGATAAAGCACGCGGTGATTGACAAGGGCTGCGATATAAAAGACGGCACGGTAATTGGCGAAAATGTCGAAGAGGACGCAGAGCGCTATTATGTTTCACCCAACGGCGTGGTACTGGTTACGCCGGATATGTTAGGACAGACACTGCATTATGTCAGATAAACCCCTGCAAAAACTCAACGTGGTGCTCTACTGGCACATGCACCAGCCCGAATACCGCGACCTGCGAAACGGCGAATACCATTTGCCCTGGACCTATCTGCACACCATAAAGGATTATGTGGATATGGTGAGCCATCTGGAAAACTGTCCGCAGGCAAAAGCGGTGGTGAATTTCGCGCCGGTGTTGCTGGAACAGATAGATGACTATGCACATCAGTTAAATGGATATTTGAATCACGGCAAGGCATTGCGCGATCCATTACTGGCCGCATTGGCCGATCCGGTGATGAAACTGGGCGAAGAACGCCGTGCGCTGATTGTAAAGTCCTGTCTGCGTGCCAATGAACAGCGATTAATCAAACGCTATAGAGTGTTTAAAATTCTTGCAGCAATGGGTAAAAAAGCCCTGGGCAACAAGGCGGTGCTGAATTATTACTCAGAGCAATATTTTTCCGATTTGCTGGTCTGGTATCATCTGGCCTGGACTGCGGAAACCGTGATTGAAAATGATTCACGCATTCAGGCGCTGATAAAAAAAGCACAGCATTTCACCATGCGTGATCGTCACACGCTGATCGAGGTGTACAGCGAAATGATCAGCAGTGTTATTGACCGTTATAAAAGGCTCGCCGAGCAGGGCCGCATTGAGCTGTCGATGACGCCCTATGCTCATCCGATTGTGCCCCTGTTAATTGATATTGAATCGGCGCAGCAGGCCATGCCGGACGCGGCTTTGCCCCAGGTGCGTCATTACCCCGGTGGTCTGGAACGCAGCCGCTGGCATTTGCAGAAGGGAATCCAGACATTCAGGCATTATTTCGGTTTTGATCCCGCTGGTTGCTGGCCATCTGAGGGCAGTATCAGTCAGGAAACCGTTGAGCTTTGTGGCGAACTGAATATCAAATGGATGGCCAGTGGTGAAACCGTATTACGGCATTCATTACAACGTTCCGCGATTGAAGCAGGTGATTGCATTCATACCGCGTATCAGCTTCAAGGCGCAACTCCCTGGTGTTTTTTCCGCGATGATGGGTTATCGGATTTAATCGGCTTTAAATACTCCGACTGGCATGCGGATGATGCAGTGGCCAATCTGATTGGGCATCTGGAAAGCATCGCGGAAAAATGTGCGGCCCAGGACAATGCCATTGTGTCAATTATCCTCGACGGTGAAAATGCCTGGGAATACTATCCGCAAAACGGCTATCATTTTTTAACGGCCCTCTATGAAAATCTGAGCCAGCATCCCAGCTTAAATCTCACCACCTACAGCGATTATCTGCAACAGCCTGCCGAGCCGACAGTTCTAAGTGACATCGTTGCCGGCAGCTGGGTGTATGGCACCTTCTCAACCTGGATCGGTGAGGAAGATAAAAACCGTGCCTGGGATATGTTAATCGAAGCCAAGCAGGCTTATGATCGTGTCATGGCCAGTTCGACCCTGACAGATGATGAGTGCAAGGCGGCGGAAATGCAGCTCGCCACCTGTGAAAGTTCCGACTGGTTCTGGTGGTTCGGTGAATACAATTCGGCAGAATCCGTGGAAGCGTTTGATGAACAATACCGCTTGCATCTAAGTAATCTGTACCAGATTTTAAAAATCGAACCGCCGGAATACCTGGCCCATGCATTTTCATTTGGCAGCAGTGATGCGCAACTGTCGGGTACCATGCTGCCGGGACAGCATCAGCCGTGAAATTATCAAGCGCACGCAAGGGAGTGAATAGATCACGGCGCGCCGGTGTGCTACTGCACCCGACCTCACTTCCGGGGCGTGGCGATAACGGTGATATGGGTCACGATGCCTATCGCTTTATCGAGTTTTTACAGCAGCAGGGGTATCGGGTGTGGCAGATGTTACCGCTGGGGCCCACCCATGAAGATAAATCGCCTTATCAGTGTCTGTCATCCCATGCAGGTAACCCCTTGTTGATCAGTCTCGACTGGCTGGCAGATAAAGGCTGGCTGGATCTGCCAAAAATGGAACTGGAACAAAGCGCAGAGGGGTATCGGCTGGCGTGTTTACAACAGGCGGGGCAACAGTTTTATAAGACAGCCAGTGAGTCCTGGCTTCAGCGATTCGACGAATTCAAGCTAAAGCACTGGCACTGGCTGGATGACTACAGCCTGTTTATTGCATTAAAAGCGCGTAATCAGGGTCATGCCTGGACAAGCTGGCCGCTAGAGGAGCGACACCGTGATCCGCATGTGCTGAAAACAGTGCGAGAGGAGCTTGCAGCAGTGATTGCACAAACACTGTTTGAACAGTTTGTGTTTTTTACCCAGTGGCATGAAATTCGTGAGTATGCAAAACAGCATAATGTGGAGCTGTTTGGTGATATGCCTATTTTTGTCGCCGCCGACAGCGCCGATGTGTGGGCAAAAAAAGAAAATTTTTTAATGGATGAAAATGGCGAGGTCGAGTATGTGGCCGGTGTACCACCTGATGCCTTTTCTGATACCGGGCAGCGCTGGGGCAACCCACTGTATGACTGGGACTATATGCAGTCGAGCAATTTTAAATGGTGGAAACAGCGTTTTAATACCCAGTTAGAATTATTCGATATGATTCGCATCGATCATTTTCGTGGACTTCAGGCCTGCTGGTATATACCCGCTGATGATGAAACCGCAATTAACGGTGAATGGATTGAAGTGCCGGGGCAACAGATGATAGCGGAGCTGTTTACCGCCTTCAGTGATATGCCTCTGGTGGCAGAAGATCTCGGCGTGATTACCGATGAGGTGATCGCGCTTAAAAACCGCTTCGACTTGCCCGGTATGAAGGTGTTGCAGTTTGCTTTTGATGGCAATAGTCATAATCCACATCTTCCCCACGCGCATTTACCCAATGATGTGATTTACACCGGAACGCATGACAATGACACGACGCTCGGCTGGTTGCAGAATGCCGACAACTACAATGCAGCGTTTTTCAGTGATTACACCGCAACGCGAAACCTTAATGATAACGAAATGTTACTATGCATGATACGCCTGGCGATGGCCTCAGTGTCTTTTCTGTGTGTCGTTCCGCTGCAGGATATTCTTAAACTCGACAGCCAGGCACGCATGAATATGCCCGGCACCCTGGGTGGTAACTGGCACTGGCGCTTCGAGTGGTCACAGTTTGATGTAGATTTTAACCAACAGATTCAGCAATTAATGACGATTTACCAGAGGTTGTAAGATGAGTAGAAATAAAACCCTGTGTGGTTCTGAAATATCGGAACTCAAGCCCTTACCCACCGATAGTGCATCGCTGGCTGAAGATTTCGAGCGCTACCTGACACGTCATCTGGGGCGCTATGTCGGTTGCGATAAAAATTATCTGTATGAGGCGCTGTCACTGACCATTCGTGATCATATCATGACCGACTGGCGTAATACCTGGCAGACCTATGAGCAGAAGGGCGTGCGTAAAGCCTATTATATGTCGCTGGAGTTTTTAATCGGTCGTTCGTTGGGGAACCACCTGCTTAATATGGATATCAAGCATGAATCCCGAGAGGCAATGAATAGCTACGCGCTGGAACTGGAAGAAATAATCAGCGAAGAGCACGATGCCGGGCTGGGCAATGGCGGGCTGGGTCGACTTGCTGCCTGTTTTATGGACAGTTGTGCAACCCTGAGGTTGCCCGTGATTGGCTACGGCATTCGTTATGAATATGGCATGTTTCGACAGGATATTCATAATGGCCATCAGATAGAAGAACCGGATCACTGGTTAAGAGATGGTAATCCATGGGAGATCGAACGACCTGAGTACACCCAGCTAATCAAGTTCGGTGGCCATGTGGAACGTCACCGTGATGCTGATGGAGTTTTACGTCACCACTGGATCAGCAGTACGGATGTGCTGGCGATACCCTATGATGTGCCGATCTCTGGCTATAAAAATAACACGGTCAATACGCTGCGTCTGTGGAGTGCAGATGCAACCAATGTATTCGACCTGAATGATTTTAATCAGGGAAGTTATTCTGAAGCGGTGAGCAGTAAGAACGATGCTGAACATATATCAATGGTGCTTTATCCTAACGATGCCAGCGAAAGCGGCAAGGAGCTACGTCTTAAACAGCAGTACTTTCTTGCCTCGGCCAGCCTGCAGGATGTGATGCGCATATGGGAGCAGAACGAAGGTAATAACTATGAAGCGTTTGCAGCTCACAATGTATTCCAGATGAATGACACCCACCCCACCATTGCAGTCGCAGAGCTAATGCGCTTGTTAATGGATGAGAAAGCTCTGGGCTGGGATCAGGCCTGGGAGATCACCACGCAAACCATGGCCTACACCAATCATACATTGTTACCGGAAGCGCTGGAAAAATGGTCAGTGCCTCTGTTTGAAAAATTACTGCCAAGATTATTGCAGATCATCTATGAAATCAATGCGCGCTTTCTGCGTGAAGTGTCACGCAAGTGGCCCGGCGACATCAGCAAGCAGATTCGCATGTCGATTATTGAAGAAGGTGCAGTCAAGAATATACGCATGGCCTATCTTGCGATTGTTGCCAGTTTTTCAGTCAACGGCGTGGCCGCACTGCATTCGAAATTGCTCGCCGAAGGACTGTTTCGGGATTTTTATGAGCTCTGGCCTGAGAAGTTCAACAATAAAACCAATGGTGTGACACCGCGGCGCTGGGTGGCTCATGCCAATCCTTTAATGAGCCAGTTAATCAGTGACAAAATCGGAGAGGGCTGGATTAATGATTTGCAACAGCTGGCGCGACTCAAGCCGTTGATTGATGATGCCGAATTCTGTAAACAATGGCGTGCCATTAAACAGAGCAATAAACAACGACTGGCGGATCTGGTTCAGCAAAAATGCCAGGTGGTATTCAATACAGATGCACTGTTCGATGTACAGGTTAAACGTATACACGAATACAAACGCCAGCTATTGAACGTATTGCATGTGATTCATCTTTACAACCGCATCAAGCGCGATGATACGGAGCACTGGACAAACCGTTGTGTACTGATCGGCGGTAAGGCGGCTCCCGGTTACGTGCTCGCCAAGTCGATAATTAAACTGATTAATAATGTGGCTGATGTGGTGAATAATGATCCGCAGGTAGGGGACAGGCTAAAGGTCGCTTTTATCCCCAATTACGGCGTGTCAAAAATGGAAGTGATCTGTCCCGGTACCGATTTGTCCGAACAGGTCTCCACCGCAGGTAAGGAAGCCTCTGGCACCGGTAATATGAAATTCATGATGAATGGTGCAATAACCATCGGTACCTACGATGGTGCCAATATCGAGATTCTTGACGCGGTGGGCGAGGACAATTTCTTTCTGTTTGGGCTCAAGGCTGATGAGGTGGCAAAGGTGCGCCAGGAATATGATCCACAGGCCATCGTCAATAATGATGAGGACCTGAAACAGGTGATGCATCTGTTAACCTGTGGCCACTTCAATTCGTTTGAACCGGGTATTTTCGATAACGTGATTGCATCTTTTATGAGCCCCCGTGATCCGTGGTTAACCCTGGCAGATTTCAGGCGTTATATAGACGTGCAGAATCAGGTCGCCCATGCTTATCTGAACCAGCCAGAATGGACGCGCATGAGTATTATGAATACCGCCTGCAGTGGCTTTTTCTCTACCGATCGCACCATGCAGGAATACAATCGTGATATCTGGAAATTACCATTAGTCGAATAGTTGTCGATTAACGGACTTGTGTGAAACTAAAAAGCCAGGGCTTGCGTCGGTAGCCCTGGCTTCAATGCGTAACCGTTTGATAATCGGACGGTTGCCATTGAATAGATCAGGTAATCACATCGGCCTTGTCACGCCCCAGACGTTGTTTTATCTGCGCAAGCTTGTCGGCAATGACGATTAGTTCTGCCAGGGCGTCCTGGGTGGGCAGATCATGTTGTGTCGTGTCGGTTACATAACGTTCGATATAAACGCGCAAGGTAGCACCCTGTGTGCCAGTGCCTGACAGCCGAAACACAATGCGCGACTCGTCGCTGAACAGAATACGTATGCCCTGATGTTCGGTAATGCTTTTATCCACCGGATCGCTATAACTGAAATCATCACACAAATCGATGCTGTAATTGCCGTATTGTTGTCCAGCAAGTGCTGCGACCTGATCACGCAGATTATCAATCAGCTGGTTGGCCGGTTCCGTGTCAAGGCCTTCGTAATCGTGGCGAGTGTAGTAGTGGCGACCGTATTGCTGCCAGTGAGCGCGGGTGATCCGTTCTACCGACTGCTGTTTAACCGCAATCAGGTTTAGCCAGAAAAGCACCGCCCACAGACCGTCTTTTTCACGGATATGATCGGAGCCGGAACCAAAGCTTTCTTCGCCGCACAGCGTAATGCGTTTGTCATCCAGCAGATTACCGAAATACTTCCAGCCAGTGGGCGTTTCATAACAGTCGATGCCCAGTGCTTCGGCCACCTTGTCCACCGCGCGGCTGGTGGGCAGTGAACGCGCTACACCACACACACCCTGCTGGTAACCGGGTAGCAGATGGGCGTTGGCGGTCATGATCGCCAGACTGTCACTCGGGTTTACAAAAAAGTTTTTGCCGATAATCATATTGCGATCGCCATCGCCATCGGAGGCAGCGCCAAAACTTGCCATGCCGCCAGGCTGGTTCAATGCCGCCAATAGCTCCTGCGTATGTGCCAGGTTGGGATCGGGGTGTCCGCCACCAAAGTCTTCCAGTGGTGTGCCATTCATCACGGCATCTTCATTAGCCGCCAGGCGATTATTGAGTATCTCGGTGGCATAGGGGCCGGTAATGGCGTGCATGGCATCGAATCGTATATTTAACAGTCCGCCATCAAACAGTGATTTTATCTTGTCAAAATTAAATAGTGACTCCATCAGTTGCGCATAATCTGCTACCGGGTCAATCACATCGATTTTCATCTCGCCCATGCGCAAACTTTGTTGCTGGCCAAGATCAATGTCATCGGCTTCGGCTATCGCGTATTGCTGGATGCCTTTACTGGCTTCATAGACCGCATCGGTAAACGAGGTGGGTGCGGGGCCGCCGTTATCGATATTGAATTTAATGCCGAAGTCGCCCTGCGGACCACCGGGATTATGGCTGGCGGACAAAATAATGCCACCCGTTGCCCTGTATTTTCGAATCAGGCAGGAAACCGCCGGGGTGGAAAGCAGGCCATTCTGACCCACCATCACCCGATCAACACCATGGGCGGCCGCCATTTTAAGAATTACCTGTATCGCCTGTCGGTTGTAGTAACGGCCATCACCACCAACAATCAGTAAACCGCCCTTGAGGCCTGTGGCAATATTGAAAATGGATTGCACGAAATTCTGCAGATAATTATCCTGACGGAACACATCCACCTTTTTGCGCAGCCCGGAAGTGCCAGGCAGTTGATCAGGGTAGGGTGTAGTGGTTAGCGTGTTAATCTGCAGCATAATGACTCTCGATCAATTTCTGTTTTTAGCTTTATTGTTCAGATGCCACCTAGTTTAAAGGAAGCAGCGGACTTTGTCATAGCCATCTGCAGCTGGCCAGTTACAGAATTTATGATTGCGGTACAGATTGCCATACTGATGACTATCTAATGACTCATCTAATGACTTGAGTCGATTGTGGATAGTGGTTAATCTGCGCATACTAAATTCAGAAAAAAATACAGACGCCTTGTGTACACAGAGGAAACCTATGTCATTACTGGCCGCAGATGTTGGAGGCACCAATACACGGTTCTGCCTGGCCCGGTCGGACGGTGGCAGCTTGCATATTCTGCAACAGCAGACATATGCCAGTGCTGACTATGCACGTTTTGATCTGGCGCTGGCGGCTTTTCTGGCACAATGCGACTGTGCCGATTCGCTGCATGCAGCCTGCATTGCCGTTGCTGGCCCGGTGCTGCAGCAGGCGGGTGAGTATCAGGCCTCGATAACGAATTTACCCTGGCAGATTTCGAGCGCTGCACTGCAACAGCAGTTGCAGTTAAGCGAGGTTAAACTGATCAATGACTTCACCGCGGTCTGTTATGGCATTGATCAACTAAACCCACAGCAGATAGACATACTGCAGCCGGGTATACCAACAGACCGACCCGCGCACCCATCTGCACTGGTGATAGGTGCAGGAACCGGGCTGGGGGTTGCCCACAGGCTATGGATTGACGGCGCCTGGCATGTGCTCCCCACAGAAACCGGTCATGCAGGTTTTGCGCCTGAATCTGCCCTGCAAACTGCGCTGCTGACTTATCTACAGGCTGACACGGCCCATGTCAGCCTGGAAAGCATTCTTTCCGGTCGGGGTTTTTATATTATCTACCGGTTTTTGCAAAAACACCTGGGTTTGCAACCAACGGCAGATATAGAGGCGCGTTTGCAATATGAGAACAGCGCGAAGGTAATCTGTGAGGCTGCACTGGCCAGTCATGATGCATTAAGCCAGCAAACCCTTGAGCTGTTTATTGAAATATATGGGGCTGCTGCAGGTAACTGTGCACTTAATCACTATCCATTGCACGAGGTCTATATTGCCGGGGGCATTGCAGCGAAAATAAGCACGGCATTACACAGTGAGGCCTTTATCAATGCGTTTACGCAAAAAGGCCTGATGAGCGACAATCTGCGTACCCTGTCGGTGAAGCTGATTACCGAGGAAAGCGTTGGTCTGCTGGGGGCACTGGCATTTGCCGCCCAAGCTCAGGCCTGAACAGTCAGCAGATAACACCAGATAACTGATGGATCCACAAAGCTAATCTGTTTAATTCAAAGCACCTCGCAGATATCAGGCTGCATCCTGGCCTGTGTGGAGCCGGTGCCAGCCGGATGGTATTATCTCCTTGATGTGATCGTTGGCGTGCTGCTGCGCAGTGCTAGCGGCCTGTGGGATGTGCTGTATGCCACATGATGGAAGTATAGCCGTGACACGCTGCGGCAATAAGCAGGGCACAGGAATAATTATCTAAAATTGGCCATTTTAAAGTGAAATTTTAAAAATCAGTCAATTATTAATGGTTTTCATCTGATAATGACTGGAAATTTGTGGCTAAACTCGCTATAAAATCCTTATTCACTGCAGTGTGGACGTATTTTCACCCATTTGGGTAATGGTATAACGGCCTGCTTTTAAGTGATAATAAAACATAAAGCCATTGCTATTATTCAGCCGTTTTTAATCTCAGGCACGAATAAATACGGGGTTTACACGGTCACTGGCCTGTGCTGTTCTCAATACCCAGTAGTTATTGAAAATAAAAGCAGCAAATGAATAACCATTAAAATTATAAATATAAAGAGTCACGGGTTAAAGCATGAACGATTACAACCAGCGCGAGTATTTTCGTCTCGCCTATCCGCAAGCATATCGGCCCTCGCTGGTGGTGGATATCGACCAGTATGAAATCGAAGATGTATCTGAGTTCGGCATGAAAGTTAAGATTGATGCAGACCCTGCATTTATGGTTAAGGACAGTATTCGTGCGGTAATTGCCTTCCCCGATGGCAAGGAGTTTGACCTCAGTGGCCAGGTGGTACGTATTGATGAAGGCTATGCCGGGCTGCAGCTGGAAACTCCGTTACCACTGAGCCTGATTCGTGCAGAAACCCTGTATATAATGAACAATTTCTCCAGCAACCATTAGTTGCCCATTCACTTACCGGTTGTGAACGTCAGAGATTAATATCTGGTCAATAGCAACGTCATCAAATTACCTGCACCTTTCCACACTAGACCCATTCCTTTTAGCACAACAGCGACTGTTGCGTGATACACCGCATATTCAGCTGGCTTTCGATTTGTTGCTCAGGCGATTACTGGTATCATTAAATCCAGAGTGAAGCTGTATTGATGTGTTGAAGGAACCCTATGACTGATAGTCTTAAAACCGCCATCCGAGCACAGCGTGAGGCTTTAACCGCCATGCTGGGTGAGCAGATGTTTAATCTTGCGGGCCGATGTGCACCGTTACTTGAGGACAAACAGGGACTGCAAGCTCTGTTATCCGAGGCGCTGCCACAATTTTCCTACTGTAAACACCTTTATGTGCTGGACGCCAATGGTGTGCAGATTACCGATAATATCATTGCGGGTGGTGAGGATGCCGAGCATTTTGGTCGTGATCGTATGGATCGACCGTATATGGAAGGCATTATCGGCAGTACAGATTTTAAATTATCCGACGCCTATATCAGCCGAAATAAAAAGCGACCATCGCTGACCGCGATTCAGGTCATTCGAAACGAGCACGGCAAACGGTCAGGCTTTCTCGGTGCCGATTTCGACCTGCGGGAACTGCCGGGGATCAAGGAGCGATACCGCGAGCCGGATAACTGGCGTCAGGTCAAAGGGGACCCGGCGATTCGCAGTGTGGTTTTCAACCAGCAACGATCAGAAAGCCAGATGGACAAACACCTTGATGAAGTGTTGCCGATTATGTCTGAGCTGATCACAGAGCATGGCGTATTTCATGGCAAACTGCATTTTTCCAGCAGTCGCGCCACCATCTGGATGGTGGATGATCCGTTCAGTTACCGTATTCTGAGTATCGATGAGATCATGGATCCGGATATCTGTCTGGCCTATCCACGCCATCCTTATCATCAACGGGCGATAGTGCCGGAAGATAAAGTAATGTCAGTGTATGAAATATTTAGAGAACTCCGCTTTGCCGATGAGAATATCTACTTGCGTGCCGGTTCATTGAACGTGATTAACGGTATGGTGGGTCTGAATTTTTCCTGTGACGGCTCGCACTATATGCGTTTTGATGAGTTTCTTAACAAGAGTATCGACTTCTGGTTTGGTAGTTTTTCCAGGTGAGCTGCGTTTCTGTAGGTATCAGTCACAACACGTATTCTATAGTTTGTCTTCATGGTATTCTGAGCTGTGCTGTTTCGCCAGAAAGGCGAAATAGTAAGGCTCAGAATATAGTGGAGATAAATGATAGATAGAGTTTTAAGGTTAATTGACACAGAATACTTTTAAAATACACTATGCCACGGCACGATAATCATGCTTCATCAGGCTCACGGTAACGTTGACAAATCGCCTGTATCTCCGGCAGCTTCTGCAAAAATATCTCAACCAGCTGCGGGTCAAAATGTTTACCGCTGTTGTCTTTAATTAACTGCACTGCATCTTCCACGGGCCAGGCTTTTTTATAGGGGCGCTGTGAGGTGAGGGCGTCGAACACATCGGCCAGTGCAGCAATGCGGCCGCTCATGGGGATATCTTCACCGGCCAGGCCATTGGGGTAGCCGTTGCCGTCCCACTTTTCGTGGTGGCTGAGGGCAATTTCCCGTGCCATATGCATCAGGCTGGAGTCATCACCGTCCAGCAGTTCGCCGCCGATAGTGGCGTGGGTTTTCATGATTTCCCATTCATCGGCTTCGAATTTTCCGGGTTTTAATAGAATATGATCTGGGATACCGATTTTACCGATGTCGTGCATTGGGCTGGCCATTAACATGAGTTCACAGTCGCTGTCATTCCAGCCGATTGTGCGTGCCAGCAGCTCGGAAATATGACTCATGCGCAGAATGTGGTTGCCGGTTTCCTCGTCACGAAATTCTGCTGCCATGCCCAGACGTTGTACCACCTGCATCCGAGTTTGTTGTAATTCATCGGTGCGCTTGCGTACCATGTCTTCCAGGGTGGCTTTCTGGTCATACACCATGCAATGTGCGAGGTGGGCGTCCAGCAGGTTGCGTACCCGCATAATCAGTTCGTTGCGATCAAAAGGCTTGGAGATAAAGTCGCGGGCACCGGCATTTAATGAGCGCAGTAAGTATTCCTTGCCATGTTGTGCGGTGAGCACAATCACCGGTGGCATTAACGGGTCTTCAAGTGCCTTCAGTGCCTGTATTACTTCATAACCGTCCAGGTGTGGCATATTAATGTCCAGCAGAATCAGGTCGGGGCGCTGGCTTTTGTATTCATCAACCACCGTACGTGGGTCATTGATTAACACCAGCTTTTTATAGCCTTCATTTTCCAGCATGATATTCAGCAGTTTCAGGTTGGCTTCTTCATCATCGATAATAAAGATGCGCGCATTGTCGTGTGAATAGTTGTTCATCTCTTTTCGGCCCTGTTACTGCTGAGATATTTGTCGATCAGGTTTAGAAAGTTATTGACCTGCAATGGCTTGGTCACATAGTCACTGAAACCCGCTGCCTTGCCGTGTTCGATGTCCCTGGGCATGGCATTGGCTGTGACCGCAATCACTGGTGTATTTTCAAGTGCGTCTGTGTTTTTGAGTATTTCCAGTACCTGGTAACCATCCATACCCGGCATATTAATATCCAGTAAAATCAGGTCTGGCTGATGTACCTCTGCGAGGTCGATTCCCAGTCTTGGGCTGTGTGCGGTGTACAGCTCGATATCGTTTCTGATACCGATTAACTGTTCAACCAGTCGCATATTAGACGGGTTATCTTCAATATAAAGTATTTTATAGTGATCCATTGCTGTTGCAGATGAGGTTCTGGTCTGCGATGTGCTCCGTGTCTGTTGTGGGCGTTTGTCTGTCGTTTGTTCTGCGACTGATTCTAATGGTAGCTCAATCCAGAAACAGCTGCCATCACCCAGGGTGCTTTCAGCGCCGATGTGGCCATGCATCATTTCCACAATAGAACGTGTGATGGTCAGGCCAATGCCAGTGCCTTCGACCGTGCTGTGTTTGATGTTAAAGCGGGTGAAGGGGGTAAACAGCTGTTGCATGTCTTCATCGCTGATGCCGATGCCGGTGTCGATTACACTCAATCTCAGTGTGTCGCGGCTGGGGCGAGTGATTTCAATTTCCACATGGCCATTGTCTTTATTGTATTTGATTGCGTTGGATAGCAGGTTCATTAACATCTGTTTCAGGCGGGTGCGATCTGCCATCACAAAACTGTGTTGCAGCCCGCTGTGGTCAATGCTGATATTACGTCTGGCGGCGAGTGGTGCCATCAGGGTGGTGCATTCATCAATAATGCTGCATACGTCGACGGTGCTGATATTGAGTTCAATCTTGCCAGCTTCGATTTTGGCCAGATCAAGAATGTCGTTAATCAGATCCAGCAGGTGATGCCCTGCCTTGAGAATTTCGCTAATATTGTCCTGGTGATGAGCCGACAGTGTTGTGTCATATTCCAGCAGTTGACCGAAACCCAGAATGGCATTCATCGGTGTGCGTAGTTCATGGCTCATGCTGGAGAGAAAGTCGGACTTTGCCTGGCTGGCACGTTCTGCGATTTCCTTGGCCTCAATCAGGTCGTCACGGTTGCGTAATTCTGCCTCCGTTATGCGCCTTGAATGAATCATTACGCTATAGGTTGTGTCAAAGGGCAATAAAAAGTTGCGCAAGTCGAGATCATAGCCCTGCTGGCGGTTGGCAATGCAGTAGATGCCGACCAGTTCACCTGCATAAAATATAGGAACACCGAGGAAAGCATGTAATGGAGGGTGTCCATTGGGGAGACCTTTTGATCGGGGGTCTGTGGCGGGGCTATTACTGATGACAACGGATTTACTGGTGACCACCTGGCCGAACAGGTTGTCGAGGTGTCTAAACTCGAAGCCATTTTCTTCAAGCGACTCATAGAGCTTTTGGCTTTCATTGTCCCAGGCTATATTGGTAATGGCATGGGTTCTAATATAGGGTTGCTGATTTTCATCATACAGCACTTCACCGATAAAACCGTAGTCACTTCCTGTGAGGCGCAATAAGGTATCGAGCATTCTGGATATGGTTGCATTGAAGTTAGCCTTTTCCACAAAGTCGGTGGTGGCGTGGTGCAGCATATCCAGCAGCCTGCGCTGTTGTTCGGCACGCTCCTGAATCAGACTGAGTTCAGTAATGTCCTGCACCGTGCCGGTAAGCTTAACCAGCTCACCATTATCATCCAGCGTGGCTTCCGCCAGTTCGTGTACATAACGGATGCTGCCATCGGGCAGCACAATGCGGTGAACCACATCATGGATGCCGGTTTGCTGTGCGACGATTATGTCATCTTCGATGAGGTGCAGGTCATCGGGGTGTACTGCCTGTTTAAACAGATCGACACTGGGCTCAAAGTCCCCCGGCTGGTGACCGAAAATGCGATAGATTTCATCGGACCAGTAGAGCGCACCGGTAACCAGGTCGGCTTGCCAGTTGCCGATATGGGACAGGGTCTGTGCTTCACGCAGGCACTGCTCACTGTCCGCCAGCGCCTGTTCGGTGCGCTTGCGCTCGTCGATGTCCTGCACCACACCGAGCATCTGCAATGCCTCACCCTGTTCATCGCGTAGCACAGCACCCCGTTCCTGTAGCCAGCGCACGGTGCCATCGGGCCAGACCACGCGGTGTTCGATATCGTAGGGGGTATCATTCACCAGGCAGTCATTAACCGCAGCGACAACCAGCGCCTGATCATCCGGATGAACTGCATTGAGAAAGTTGTCGTAGGAGGTTTCCAGTTCACCATCAGCATAGCCGAATAGCGGTGCAATGCGTTCCGACCACACCAGATCGCCCGTTTTTATATTCCAGTCCCAGGTGCCGATATTGGCAAATATCTGCCCACGGCGCAGGCGTTCACGGCTCAGCTTGAGTTCTTTCTCTACCTGTTTGGTGGCGGTGATGTCGGTACGAATCGACACATACTGGTAGGGTTTGCCATTGGCATCCATAAACGGGGTGATGGTAGAGGCAACCCAGTAATAGCTACCATCGCGGCGGCGATTGCAGAGGTTGCCCTGCCAGAGCTGGCCACGGGAAATGGTGTCCCAGAGGTTCTGGTAAAACTCTGGTGGGTGTTCTCCCGATTTTACAATGCGATGGTTGGCACCCAGCAGCTCATCACGGCTATAGCCACTGATTTCACAGAACTTGTCATTAACGTAGGTGATTCGGCCCGCTGCATCGGCAATACTGACAATGGCGTGCTGGTCGAGTGCCTGATGTTCTCTCTCTCGGTTATACAGCAAGGATTGCAGATGTTGACGCGTATTGTTGATATTTCTTGCCTGGCGGGCGCGGCTGGTAATTTTGCTGATGAGGAAACTGCATTCCAGCGGGTGTTGCAGTAAATCGATGCTGTCGAGATTGAGGCTTTTCAGTTGGCTGCCGATATCCTGCTGGTCTGTGACCAGCACCACCGGAAGCTGTGGCTGGCTCTGGTGAAGAATCGCCGCCAGTTCCGCTCCACTGACCTCGGTGCCGTTAACGTCCAGCATCACCACATCGGGATTAAAGGCTTTGATCGATTGCAGCGTTTGCAGTGGCTGATCCAGCAGTTTCACCGCAAAACAGGATTCATGTAGCAGTCTGGCACAGGGTGGCACGGGGGTTGATGCATCATGTACCACCATCACCCGATAGGGGTTGGCGGGTTGATGGTGTGTGAGCTCGTCCAGTAGCTGCACCAGTTGCTCATCATTGACCGGCTTTAGCAGATAACGGCTGGCACCGGCGCGAAATGCGGAAATTCTGGCCTGTAAGCTGTCGTGATTGCAAACCACCACCACCGGTATGCCATTGTCCTTGCACAGCATTAGGTCTCCCAGTACCGGCAGCTCGGGGCTGTTTTCCTCGGCCAGTAGCGCATCAATCACCACCGCTGCGGGGCGTTGCGCATCGTCATTATTATGGTTGCAGACGTGTGCCAGCTCATCGGTGCTGCTGAACAGGCTGACATTGTAGCCATTGTCCTTAAGTGTGCTGCTGAGACGGAGGTTCTGTTCGCTGTCGTCACCCACCAGATGAATCAGGGGCTTTGCGGAGCATGTTTGGCTTATTGGCATAAATTACAGCTGGGTAAAGCGAATCTTGTTAGTGTTGTCAGTATGGCTTGATAGTGGGCCATCTATGATCATTTTGTGGACCTGAAGAATAATTATAGATGAAAAGTGTGGGAATAGGTAAATGGCTGAAAAACTTAAGCTTGTGCGGGGCTTAAAGGCATCAGTTATGAACAAAGTGCTTCAGGCGGCGAAATTCAAAATCTGCCGACAGGCAGGCATGGTAGGTGGGGTAGGCTGCGGGCAGCGGGATATCCTGCATCTGGTAATGCCCAGCATGTTGCCCGGCAAATTTCCCCCGCGCCTGCTGCTGCAGGCCGATAAAGGCGGCTGGTTGGGGCGGCACACTGACCTCGAACTGGGTCGGCGGCAGCGCCAGTCCCAGTCCGGTGACTTTCATATGGGCTTCCTTGCGCGTCCAGATCTGGTAAAAGGCGTCTTTCTGCTGTGCCTCCGGCAGAGCGAATAATGCCTGTTGTTCATTCGGGGTGAAAAAACGCCGGGCAATGCCCGACCAGTCACTGTTGCGCTGGCTGCATTCGATATCAATGCCCACAGACTGTTTCCGGCACACCGCCAGTATGGCCAGATTCTGGCTGTGACTGAGATTGAACTGAATCTGCTGCGGATTCTGTTCAGCTGTAATAAACGGTTTGCCTTTCTCTCCCTGGCTGAATTCAATCTCCGCCGCGGGGCGCTGCAGATAGAAAGCGAGTACGCTGTGCAGAAAACCGTGGGAGGCAATGTAGTTTTTGCGTGTACGGAAATGGCTGAATTCTTCGCTGCGTGCTTTTTCTGCCGGTGATAACAGCGGATAAAGGTGTTTGAGTTTAGCCTGGTGCAGGTTGAGAAAATTCAGCCAGATATGAATTTCACCCGGGGCCAGCTGTTTGTCCGCATCCTGATTATGCCATTGCATGGGCGGGTGTCTCCCGGCGATGAATCAGTAGATAGAAAATCGGAATGATCAGCAATGACACCAGCAGCGAAAACGACAGGCCGAAGACGATTACCGTGGCCAGTGGCTGCAGCATTTCCGAGCCTTCATTCAAGCCGGCGGCCAGAGGCAGCATGCCGAACACACTGGTCAGGGTGGTCATCAGAATCGGTCGCAGGCGCAGACTGGCGGCTTCCATGACCGCGTCGATCAGTTGCAGACCCTGCTGGCGACAGATTTCGATCTGTTCCACCAGTACAATCGCGTTATTTACCACAATGCCGGCAAGCATAATAATGCCCAGTCGCGCCGGCATGCTCAGCTGGTTATCCAGCGCGAACGCCAGCGCCAGGTACACGCCAATCAGCGCGAAGGGTATACCGAGAATAATCACCAGCGGATTGCTGAGTGATTCGTACTGCACCGCCATCACCACAAACACCAGGAATACCGCCAGTGCCAGCAGGATTCGCCCCATGGAAGCGCTGTCGCGTAAAATTTCCAGTGCGCCGCCATCGTATACGGTGTAACCATCGGGCAGGTTCATCTGCTCGACGCGCTCCATCACCGCTTCGGAGACCCGTTCATAATCGCTGCCAGGCGTTAACGAGGCAGAGATTTCATTAATGCGTAACTGGTTATCCCGCTTGATCATATTGGGTTCGGGTTGCAGGCGGATCTCGGCCACATCACGCAGCCGGATACTTTGCTTGTCGTTGATTGCGATAATGATATTTTCAATATCACTGATCTGGCGAAACGCCTGTCGCGCCAGCTGTATGCGCACATCGTATTCGCGGTCGCCATCAAGAAACTCGGTGGCAACCTGTCCATTCAGCGCCAGCTGAACCGAGCGGCCAATTTCATCGGCGCTCACGCCGAGGTCGGCGGCGCGTTCACGATCCACATGAATAATCAGTTCACTGCTCTGTTCTTCGTAACTGTGGGTCAGGTTTTTTAATTCGGGAATATCACTGATGCGTTTGATAATCTGCTCGGCGGTTTCACTGAGCACATCAATATCCGGCCCCTGAATGCGCAGGCTGAAATCATCATCACCATGACCGATGCGAATGCCGCGTACCCCATTAACGTACATATATACTTTGTAACCCACCAGTTGCAGCTGATCGATTTGTGGCTTGATCTTGCTGATCCACTGGCTGCTGCTGATGCTGCCGCGTTCACGCATGGGTTTGAGTTGCACGGTGATGGTGCCGCGGTGGCTGCTCTGCACCTGGGTGCGGCCAAATACAAAACCGCCGGAGGTGACAAAGGCGGTCTGCACATCCGGCTGTTGTAAAATCAGCTCTTCCACCTGCTCCAGTGTGTGGTCGAATTGTTCCAGTCGGGTACCGGGTTCGGTGCTCAGGCGGACTGTGACCTTGCCTTCATCCATGGCAGGGAAGAACAGGTTTTTTGCACTGCTGATCTGGTAGAGGCTGAATCCAAGTGCTGCGATAAACGCCGCGCTTACCAGCATGCGATGATCCAGAACGCTTTTTAATAGCGTACGATAGTGACGCTTTATCGCAGCAAATATTCGTCCATCAGCCTTTTGATGCGATGATTTAATGCGCGCACCCAACGCCGGCACCAGGGTCACCGCCACAATCAATGAAGCGATAATCGCCGCACTCAGGGTGATAATCAGCTCGCTGAACAGCAGGCCGACCAGACCGCCAATAAACAGAAACGGTAATACCGCCACCAGATTAGTAGAGGTGGAGGCGGTGATGGCACCGGTGACTTCGCTGGCCGCATTCTGTGCCGCGACATCCGCGGCTTCACCCTGCGATTGGTGGCGTGAAATGTTTTCCAGCATAACGATGGTGTTATCCACCAGCAGGCCGATACCCAGTGCCAGCCCGCCCAGTGACATAATGTTCAGGCTGATGCCGCCCAGGCTCATAATAAAAAAGGTAATAAAAATAGCCAGTGGAATTGCGGTGGAAATAATCAGGGTGCGGCGAATATCACGCAGAAACAGATACACCACACACATCGCCAGCAACGCACCGCTGATCGCCGCCAGGCTGGCATTGTTCAGCGCTTGTGAGACATACACCGACTGGTCATCCACGGTGGCCACACTGATGTCTTCGGGTAGCAGTTGCTGTGATTTGAAGAACTCAATCTGCCGGTGCACGCGTCGTGCGACATCTACCGTGTTAGCTTCCGGTTGTTTCTGGATGGTGAGCTTAATGCCGGGTTTTTTATTCAGGCGAATGCGCAGGTCTTCATCCTGATGGGTGTCCAGCACTGTCGCTACATCTTTCAGCTTCAGGCTTTTATCCGGGTTTTGTGGGTTGAGACTGCGTAACGGTAATTCGGCAATGCTCTGCACACTGTCAAAGCGGCCTTCGGTGCGCGCACTGAGTTTGCGCGTATCCATATATAAAATACCGCTGGAAGTGTCACGGTTTTCAGTTTGCAGAATATCCCGGATGTCGCTGGTTTTTAATCCCGCGGCAGCGAGTTTTTCCTGATCGACAATTATATGAATTTCACGGATCAACCCGCCGCCCACTTCAGTGGAGGCAACGCCTTCAATATTCAGAAACCATCTGGAAAATTCGTAATCCACCCAGCTGCGTAGATCAATCGGGTCTCTTGTGGAGGAACTGACCACCAGTTCCATCACCGGAATCTGTGACGGGTCCCGTTTATAAATAATCGGCGGTTCATCGGTCTCGGGTAAAAAGCGTTTTGCCCGATCCAGTCGGGTGCTGGCATCCTGCAATGCGCGATCAATGTCGGTGCCGTAAGGGAAGCTGAGGTTAACTGCGCTGCGTCCCTGGGATGTATCCGACTGCACACGGGTTGCCCCTTCGGTGATCGCCAGTTGTTCTTCCAGCTGGCGGGTGAATTTATCTTCCATGATCTGTGTCGGCGTGCCCGTTTCCAGAATACGCACCCGCACATCGGGATAAATAATATCCGGCAGTAAATTGATATTCAGCCGATCAAAGGAAAACAGCCCCACCACCAGCACGGTGAGGGAAAGCATGATGACCGCAATCGGGCGTTTAATCGACCAGCTGGCAAGTCCGCCTGTGCGTGTCAGATGAGCCATGGCTTTAGCGCTTGTCTCCGCTGTCAGTGCGGCTGGTTGAGCTGGCTTCGCGGATGCTCATGCCGTCTTTTAAGCCAAAGAATCCCTTGCTGACTATGCGTTGTTGCGGCGCCAGCCCATCAAGAATTTCAATTTGCTGACCCAGCTGGATGCCGGTGGTGACTTCGCGCTGCTTTACCTGGTTATTATCGATGACATAGACAAAACTGCCCTGTTTGTCGAAACGCACTGCATCATAGGGAATCATCAGGCGTTCACGGCTGCGGGTTTTGATGGTAACGCGGCACAGTTGTCCGGCGCGTGCGCCCTCGGGTGCAGGGTCGAGATTAATTTCAATGGTACCGCGGCGGGTGTTTTTATCGATGGCGGGAAAAATTCTGCTGATCTTGCCGTTGAAGCTCCGTTCACCCAGGGCATCAATTTTTATCTCGACTTCATTGCCTTCATCAATCAGCGGCAGTAGCAATTCGCTGAGATTGATCTCAGCCTTGAGACGCGAGGTATCGAGTAAACTCAGGATATGGGTATGCATCGGCAGCACATCACCGGGTTCTGCCAGTCGTTGTGATACCACGCCACTAAACGGGGCGGTGATATGGGTGTAGTCCAGCTGTGTCTGTTTGAGCCTGAGTTCGGACTCAGCGATGTTTTTTGCAGTTTGCGCCTGGGCGATATCACTTTCCGAGGCCAGCTTGCGCGGGGCCAGATCCTGCAGGCGACGTAAATCGACACGGGCCTGTTTCAGGGTCGCGACGGCTTTGTCCACTTCGGCTTTGAGCAGGCGGTCATCCAGTCGTGCCAGGGTTTGCTGTGCTTCAACCCGGTCGCCAGGGTACACCGGCAGCTCGGTTAACAGCCCGGCCACCTGATTACTGATATTAACTTCGCGAATTGCCTGCAGGGTGCCGGTGAGAGTGCGGGTGGCAGAAAGATCCTGCAGGCGGACTTCACTGGCTTCGACCAGATACGCACTGCTGGCGCGTTGCGGTTTGCTGGCGCCATCATCGCCACAACCTGTGAGCAGCAGGCTCAACAGTAACTGTGTGATCAATAAGCGGCCTGCTAAAGCCCTGCTCCAGAACGTTAGCGAATATCTGGACAAAAATCTGGCTAAACACGTGCAAATTAAATACATATTAATAGTATGGCTATGGCCCGACGATTCATTATCTGGATTGTACCCAAGATTGTCGTTAGTATGTTGGGTTTTTATGCCGAAGATAAGTTCAGATAGATGATGATTCATACCAGTCGACCCACCGAAGCGCCCCACGGTGAACGTAAAGACCTGATCAACCTGAAACGCATGATGCCGTTTTTGTGGAGCTATAAAGGCCGCGTACTGTTCGCGCTGGCGTCGCTGATGCTCGCCAAGGTTGCCACGGTAAGTATCCCGCTGGTGCTCAAGGAAATCGTCGATAAACTCGATGTCACTGTTGACACTGCCAGACAGGGTGCGGCGGAAATGGTGCAGGCTATTCCGCTGGAATTGCCGTTAATGTTATTGCTGGGCTATGGCGCGCTGCGCCTGATGAATGTGCTGTTCAATGAACTGCGCGATGCGATTTTCTGCCGGGTACGTTTTCGTGCGATGCGTGAGATTTCGCTCAAGGTGGTTAAGCACCTGTATGACCTGTCGCTGAGTTTTCATCTGGATCGTAAAACCGGTGGCATCTCGCGGGATCTGGAACGGGGTGCGCGCAGTCTGTCTTCCATTCTTAATTACCTGACCTTTAATATCATTCCCACCCTCACTGAATTTGTGCTGGTGGCGTTTATTTTATTCGGCCGATATGACGCGCACTTTGCCCTGATCACTTTCGGTACGGTGGTGGTATACCTGATTTACACCATGTTGCTGACTGAATGGCGTATGCACTATCGTCATGAAATGAATGCCTATGACTCTGAAGCCAATTCCCGTGCAATGGACGGCTTGATCAACTATGAAACCGTAAAATATTTCAATAATGAACAATATGAGCTAACCCGTTACAACAACACGCTGCAAAAGTGGGAAGACACCGCGGTGAAAAGTACCAGCTCGATGGCGTTGCTGAATTTTGGTCAGGGCGCGATTATAGCGGTGGGGGTTAGCCTGATTATGATTTTCGCCGCACAGGGCGTGGTGGATGGCAGCATGAGTCTGGGTGATCTGGTGCTGGTAAACACCATGATGCTGCAATTATTTATTCCACTGGGGTTTCTCGGCATTATCTATCGTTCAATGAAGCATGCACTGGCAGACATGGACTTAATGTTCAGGCTGCTGGATAGAGAGCCGCAGATTCAGGACAGTGAGGATGTTAAAACCCTGCATGTGACCCAGGCACACGTACAGTTTAAAAACGTCGAGTTTTCTTATAATCCTGAGCGTAAAATTCTGCACGGCATCAGCTTTGATATTCCCAGCGGGCACAAGGTGGCCGTGGTTGGTCCTTCCGGTGCGGGCAAGTCCACCCTGGCGCGGCTGCTGTTTCGTTTTTACGATGCCGATGCCGGTGAGATTTTAATCGACGGGCAGAACATTCAGTCGGTTTCGCAGCGCAGTTTGCGCACCCATATCGGCATAGTGCCCCAGGACACGGTGCTGTTTAACGACAGCATTCTGCATAATATTCAATACGCGCGCCCCGATGCCACCGAAGGTGAAGTGCGCTATGCGGCCAAGCAGGCCAATATCGATGATTTCATCCAGAGCCTGCCCGATGGTTACAACACCCTTGTTGGCGAGCGTGGCTTAAAACTCTCCGGTGGTGAAAAACAGCGGGTTGCGATTGCGCGGGTGATTCTGAAAAATCCACGTATTGTGATTTTCGATGAAGCGACCTCGTCACTGGATTCACATTCCGAACAGGTAATTCTCAAATCACTCAGAGACGTGGCCGCTGAACACACCACGCTGGTGATTGCCCATCGGCTGTCGACCATTGTCGATGCCAACACCATTATCGTGATGGATCAGGGGCGTATAGCCGAACAGGGTACTCACGCGGAGTTGTTGGTAAAAGGTGGACTCTATGCGCGGTTATGGCAGGTGCAGCAGGATGAGGATTCGTCGCTGGATTGATAGATGGTTATATGAAAAAACACAGCTCAGAACATCATGGAGGTAAGTTTAGACAAGAAATTGAAGTTGATTGACAAAGAATGCTTTCTAATCCCCATCAAACTGAATTAATGATCATTCGTCATAATTAATTACTCATACAAACCATCCCATTTGCCATACCAAATAAGCTGGCGTAGAGTTGGCAAATCAACCAGCCGAGGACGGTGTTATGCGTCGATTATTTAAACCTGTTGTACGCGTGTTTTTTATACTCTGGCTGTGCATTTTCAGTACGCTGCTGTATGCGAGCACAGAAACCGAATTCGAGCTTGAACAGGTGGCCGATGGTCTGGGTATCCCCTGGGGGCTGGCATTTCTGTCTGAAGATCGTCTGTTGATCACCGAACGCAAGGGCGGTGTGAAGTTGCTTGATCTGGCAAGTAATAAAATTACCCCGCTTAAAAATGTACCGTCGGTGATCGCCAATGGTCAGGGTGGTATGCTGGATGTGGCCGTGTCACGCGAAGACCCTGCGTGGATTTATTTTACCTATGTCGGTGGTACTTCGGCCAGGCATTCAACCATTCTGGCGCGGGCACAGCTCGAGGGTGATGCATTAATGCGCTGGCAGGATTTGCTGGTGACCACCGGCAGTGACAGTGGCCAGCATTTCGGCAGTCGCATTGCATTCGACGGGGCAGGTTATGTGTACTTCGGTGTCGGTGATCGCGGCCAGCGTGACAGTGCACAAGATTTGTCACTACATCAGGGTTCGGTGATGCGCCTGCATCTGGATGGATCGATCCCGAAGGATAACCCATTTGTAAGAAGCGAAGACGCGCAGTTTGCCATCTGGACTTATGGCCACCGTAATCCACAGGGCATGGCCTATGATGCCAGCAATAAACGGCTGTGGTTAATTGAGCATGGGCCGCGGGGTGGTGATGAGATTAACCTGCTGGAAAAAGGAAAAAATTACGGCTGGCCGGTGATCTCCCATGGCAGGGAATACGTCTCCGGTCTGCCGGTTGGTGAGGACACTCATAAAGCTGGCATGGAGCAGCCGGTAAAGGTTTATATTCCTTCTATCGCACCGGGCAGCTTGTTGTATTACAGCGGAGATGCCTTTCCCCAGTGGCGTGGTAATCTGTTTGCCGGCGCATTGAAACTACGGCATCTAAACCGCGTGCAGCTAAATGACAGGGCACAGGCGATTGATGAGCAACGCCTGTTGCAGGATCTGGATCAGCGTATTCGTGCGCTGGCGCAAAGCCCGCGGGGCTGGATTTATTTTTCTACCGACAGTGGCAATCTGTATCGCCTCAAACCCCGTTAAAGCACAGTGCAGTCAGGCCGACGGTGTTAAATACTGCGCCCACTGATCAATCAGGTTTTGTTGATACCAGGCAGATACATCCGGTGCTGCAGGTGCATGTTGCAACATCTGTAACAGTTTACTGGCCAGTGCCTGAGTGTCCTGCGCTGGATAGCGAAACATCGGCGGATACTGTTCCCGGTAACACAGATCATCCGGCACCAGTGGCACCGCGCCAGCACTCACCGCTTCTAATACCGCCAGCCCCTGGAACTCATGAATCGCCGTGCTCACCACAATTGCGGCCTGTTGTAGATAGTGTTGGTACGCTTGCTGATTCGCTTTGCCGTTAAACACAATGTGCGATGCCAGTTGTTGTTCAATCTGCAACAGTGCGGCGTGTTTTTTACCGGGTCGCTCACCCAGTAGTGCCAGTTGAAACGGCTGCTTTGTCTGTTTTAACTGCAACAGCGCATCGGCAAACCGCTGCGGGTTTTTGTCATATTCCCAGCGGTGGTTCCATAAAATCAGTTGCGGATTTCGGTGTACGTTTGAGTTGGAAAAATTTCGAATCGGCACTGGCAGTATGGCGCTTTTGTCCTGCAGTCGCGGCAGCAGATTGTGCGGTATCTGGTCGGGAAGTTTTTGCAGCAGTTTGCTAATGCCGTTAAAAAATGATTCACGGTTAAATGCTGAATTAAACAGCAGTTGGTCGGCGGCCAGTGCGCCATACAACTGTACCATTTGTGGATCCACCGAGTCATGCTGCTGCTCGCCCAGCGGATAGGCAAACTGGTTTTCATGAAAATAATATATCGCTGGTATATGTGCCAGTTGCGGGTGCAGGCCTTTGAGCGTGGCCAGATCCACCATTGAGGTGGCAAGGATCAGTCTCGGGGTTTCCTTGGACAGTTGATCCAGCCATGACAACGGGTTACCGCGAATGCGCCAGCGAAAATGACGCCCCGGCAGTTCCAGCCGTTGCCAGCGGATGTGTTTGAAACTATCCACCAGCCAGTCGGCCCATGCGCCATGACTGGTGGAACGGTAGGCGGAGAGCAGCCAGATGCCGGGTGAGCTGGCTCTGCCCAGCGGAGTCTCCGTGTCAGGCAAAGTGCTTGCAGGCATGCGCCTGGCTATTTTCCTGCAGGATCATTTTTTGCTGTCTTGCTGTGCTAGCAGTGTTTTTCCGATCTCGGTGCAGTCATCGCTCATCAGGTACAGGTAGGACGCCATCACATCATCCGGCAGGGGCAGGGTGTTGGGGTCTTCACCGGGAAACGCGCGTACCCGCATCTGGGTACGCACTGCACCCGGGTTAATCGCATTCACCCGCACCGCATTGTTTTCGGTGTCCAGCTCGTCTGCAAGAATTTTCATAAAGCTGGTCAATGCATCCTTGGAGATGCCATAGGCGCCCCAGTAGGCACGGGATTTGTCATCGGTGGTAAACACAATACTGGAACCGGCGGTGTTGCGCATCAGCGGCAGCAGGGCGCGGGTCATTACAAACGGCGCATTTAAATTCACCTGCATCACCTTGTACCAGGTGTCGATATCGTGTTGCTGAATCGGGCTGGTGGTGCCCAGAATTGCCGCGCTGTGCAGCAGACCGTGCAGGCCGCCAAACTGTTCATTCAGGGTTTCTGCCAGCTGTTCGTAATCTTTCGGCGTAGCGCCCTCCAGATTCAGTGGGTACAGCGCCGGTTCCGGGCCACCCGCGGCCACAATGGCATCATAGGTCTTTTCCAGTTTGGGAATGGTTCGCCCGAGCAGTACCACAGTGGCGCCGTGGGCGGCATAGGCTATGGCGGCCGCCTGGCCGAGGCCATCGCCGGCGCCGGTAACCAGTATTACCTTGTCTTTCAGAAAGTCCTGTGGTGCCTGATATTGCATAAACGTCTCAATGGTTGGATTGCTGGATAATATGTTGCGCGCATTTTACACCAGAGCGCAGTGCGCCTTCGAGTGTTGATGGCAATGCGGGCTGATTATTTTCTTCGATATACACATAATCGCCACACAGCTGCAGGTTATTTACGCCGCTCTGAGTCGATGGGCGTAACGCGTCGACCCCGGGATGACACTGCACTGTGGCGCGTTTTTCCACAATCAGCTGGCTGTCGATGCAGACGGGTAATGGCCCCAGCACGCGTTGCAGCTCTGTCAGTACCTGATCCCGTAAAGCCTCTGCACTCATCTGCAAATGCGGGCCCTGAGCGCTGATTACCACCGCCAGCAGGTGGCTCTGGCCACTGCTGGCGCGTTCAAACACCCATTCGGCGATGCCATTCACCAGCCCCAGCATCGGGCAGGGCAGGTGAACCGCTCTGGCAAACTGTAAATACAGATTGGCCACTGGTTCGTATTGCAATTGCTCAATCAAGGCGGCCAGTGGCGCGGTTTGCGGGTGATCCGCCAGTAGTCGCGCGCTCACCGTCGGTGGCGTGGCGAGAATAAGCTGATCGAAAAATTCACTGCGGTCGTTCAGCTGCACACCGAGATGCCCATTATCGTCCTTTTGCAGCAGCAGGCCCTGCACCTTGCTGCGGCTATGGATCTTGCCGCCGTGCTGTTGAATAAACGCGGCCGCCTGTACCGGGAATACCTGTCCCAGATCCTTGCGTGCAATTAACAGGTCGGTGTGATCTGCCGGGGCATTAAACGTCTGCAGCAATACCGCCTGGAAGGCACGGGCCGAGGCCTGTGCGGGATGGGTGGTGAGCGCCGCCAGACACAGTGGCTCCAGCAGGTAGTGGCGATAGACATCGGGCAGTTGTGCTCGATCCAGCCAGTCGCTGACGCTGAGATCCTCGACAAGGGGGGTATTGAGCAGGCGGTTAAACCGCCAGAGTAATTTGAGCTTGTTGCCGAACGACAGTTGGCGGATGCCCATTACACCAAACAGCAGATGCAGCGGTGCGGGGTAAGTGGGCAGCTTGAGTTCAAAGGCGGTGTCGCCGCTTTGCGCATCCAGCATTAACAGGTGATGGGGCAGGCGATCAAACAGCGTGCTTTCATCCGCCTGCAGGGTTTTCAGCAATGAGAGCATCTGCTGGTAGGCACCAATCATCAGGTGCTGGCCGTTGTCCAGCGCCATGCCTTTCCATTCAATACTGCGCGCACGGCCACCGAGCTGTGGTGCTGACTCGAACAGCGTGACCTTATATGATTGCGGGGCTGGCTGCTGACACAGTTCAACTGCGGCCGCCAGCCCGGCCCAGCCACCACCGATAATGGCGACTGTGAGTGGCCGTGTATTTGATTGAGGTGAGTTCATCGGTGATTACCGACTACGTTGCTGCGTGGATTGTTGCTGTTTTAAATACGTGCGCTGGCGCTTTTTCTCGCGTCGCGCAGCACGCCAGGCCAGCCAGATCTTGCGCAGCGGGGTGAGCTTGATGCGGTGTTCCAGTATGCGGAACTGGTCGGCTTCAATTTCATTCAGCAGCGACTGATAAATCTCTGCCATAATCAGTCCCACGCGCTGACTGTAACGGTCTTCATCGGGTAGTTGGCTAAGTGCCCTGCGGTAAAAGTCCCGTGCCCGCTCTGCCTGAAAGGCAAACAGTTGTTGCAGTGCATCGGAGGTGACCGGCTGGCTCAGATCCTGCGGGCTGATTTCGAATTTCTGCAGTTCATCCTGTGGAATATAACAGCGGCCGCGTTCGGCATCTTCGCGCACATCGCGCAGAATGTTGGTGAGCTGAAATGCCATGCCCAGATCATGGGCGTATTTCAGGGTGGTGCGATTGCGGTAACCGAAAATTTCCGCCGACAGCAGGCCCACCACACTGGCCACCCGGTAACAGTAGAGCGAGAGTGCGGTGAAATCGGCATAGCTGTGCTGATGCAGATCCATTTCCATGCCATCGATGATTTCCAGCAGGTATTCTTCTGCCAGATTGAAATCATCGAGTAGCGCCTGCAATGCCTGGGTCACCGGGTGTGTGGCTTTACCCTGATACAGGCTGGCCACCTCGCCACGCCACCAGTTGAGAGTCTGCAGCGCCAGCTGGGGCTCGCTGCATTCATCCACCACATCATCCACCTCGCGGCAAAATGCATAGAGTGCGGTAATTGCACGGCGTTGCAGCTCCGGCAGAAAGCGGAAGCTGGCGTAAAAACTGGAGCCGCTGGAAACGGCTTTTTGCTGGCAGTATTGATCGGGCGTCATGGCAATGTCTGATTAGTAGCGCTGAATTTTGACGTAAAGCTCGGCGGAAGGCAAAACTGATTTGCGGCCTGCTCAGTGGCCTGCTTAGAAGAATGTCAAAATCTGGTCTAGACCGGAAGTGTTTAGCTGGCCTTGCCGGCTGCCTGTTGCAGCTCAAAGAGCTGAACCGTTCAGACGGGATGTAAATGAATCAAACAATCAAGCAGTTCGTCGCAGAGGAGCTGGAGCACACACTGCAGGTGCTGAACCAGGCGATCCATAATCACCGGCAATGGTTGATAAGCTGCACACCTCGATTCTGTGTAAACAGCCGTTTACGGCAGATATTCTGCATCAGGCAAAAGATGCCGGGCGTAAGCGTATTGTAAAATCTGAGTGATGAAAGGGGATATTTAAAAGTTAAAAGCACAAGAAAACGCACTAAAGTGCAGGAGCACTTTGAACGTGCGAATGCACGGCCCGAAGGGTGGAGCACAGGATGTGCGGATAAATGAACGCGAATAAACGCAAATTATGGATTCTATTGCGACCTAAGCTGGGACTCTACTGCAAACAATCAAAGAGGCCTTGCGTAGGGTGGCATCAAGCGAAGCGGATCCACCTGATTCCCGTGCAAACCCGCCAATGCATGGGAATAAATGCGACATAAATAACTCTCGTTACTTTGCGCGCAGCGCTTTCCAGAAAATCCACAACCAGTCATGAAAGTCCAGCCGTGGTCGTGCAAACACATCGTCGGTCTGTTTATCCAGCTTGAGCAGAATGCGCGAACCACCGGCAATGATCAGTCGAATCTCAAAACCAAAACGTCCCTTTAATGACTTACCCAGTGGCGCACCGCCCTGTAATAATTTATGAGCCCGCTCGTACTGCTTGCGCATCAGTAGAATCATCGGCCCATCGGTGCGGCGATTCTTAAAATAGGACTCATTCACAAACGAGGCGCGTATTTCATCCTGCGGAATATAAATGCGATCCAGTTCATGATAGTCCTGCGCCATGTCCTGATAGAAATTAATTAACTGCAATGCGGAACAGATGGCATCGGATTGTCCCAGGCTTTTACGATCAGTCTGCCCGTATAGATGCAACATCAGGCGCCCCACCGGATTGGCTGAACGGCGGCAATATTGCATCAGTTCGCTGAACTCGGCATAGCGTTTCTGCGTGATGTCCTGTTCAAATGCCGCCAGTAAATCAGTAAAGCATTCCTTTGGCAGAGCAAAACGCTGAATACTGTCTGCCAGTGCAATAAACACCGGATCATCCACGGCCTCGCCGTTGTAGATGGCTTCAACCTGCTGCGCCATCTGCTGCAGTGCTGCCAGACGCTGGTCATCGCTGCGCTCCCCTTCATCGGCCAGATCATCGGCACGGCGTGCAAAGGCATAGATCGCTGCAGTGGGCAGTCGCATGCGGCGCGGCAATATCCATGAGGCCACGGGAAAATTCTCATAATGCGCGCGCGCAATCTGTAAACAATGCTGGTAGGCCTGTCGTGTTTTCATATACTCGCCACATGCTAAGGATAGGGGTAGTATAATTCAGCGATGAAGTATGCAAAACCCGAATGGCGAAATGGCCAGCCCTATAACCCGGATTTCGCCGATGTTTATTTTTCCGCAGATAATGGCCTGGTGGAAAGTGAGCATGTGTTTATTCAGCATAATCAGTTGCCTGCGCGTTTTAAACGCGTGGCTGAGCAGGCGATTGACAACAATGCCAGTCAGTTTGTTATCGGCGAAACCGGTTTCGGTTCGGGTCTGAATTTCCTGCTCACCGTAAAGCACTGGCTGCAACACAGCCATGTCTCACAAACCCTGTGTTTTTATTCACTGGAGCATGCACCTTTCTGTTTGGAAGACCTGCAACGTGCACATCAGGCCTGGCCTGAACTGACGGAGTACGCACAGGCGTTGCAGCAGGCCTACCAGATTGCCAGCGATGGTTTTCATCTGCTGGAGCTGTTTACCGGTCGGGTGCGCCTGATACTGATGATCGGCGAGGCGGAACAGATGCTGAGCCAGTGTCAGGCCAGTGTGGATGCCTGGTTTCTGGATGGTTTCGCGCCTGCGCTCAATCAGCAGATGTGGAGCCGTGGTCTGTTCCAGCAGGTTAAACGACTGAGCCGTGCTGGCACCACCTTCAGCACCTATACCGCGGTGGGGGATGTGCGACGCGGCCTGATAGAGGCGGGTTTTGTGGTGCAGAAAGTAGCGGGCTGCGGCAACAAGCGCCATATGCTGAAGGGCGAGTTTATGCCACAGGCTACCCACGCCAGTACCGCACCCGGTTATCAGCCGTGGTTTGAAGGGAGTGACTCGAAGCTTAACCGCGGTAGTCATATTGCTATTATCGGTGCCGGCATTGCCGGGCTGAGCACCGCCTGGTCGCTGGTGAAACGCGGGTTTCGTGTAAGCGTGCTGGAGCAGGGGCCGAGCTATGGCGCACAGGCTTCCGGCAATCCCCATGCGATGCTGATGCCGCGCCTCAGTCTGCAGGATGCCGCTGATGCGGAGTTTTATAACGCCGCCTATTTCCATGCATTGCGCTGTTTGCAGCAGCTGGATCCGCAGCAACAGGGCTGGCAGCAAAGCGGAGGCTTGCAGCTGCCATCCAGTGAACGGATTAGAAAACAGATCGCAGCCTACCCACAAAGCGCGCAACTGGTGCAGGTGCTGGACTCACAGCGAGCCAGCGAAGTGTCGGGGTTGCCAATTGGCGAGTCGGTACAGTATTTTCCGCTGGCGGCCAGCCTGCAGCCACGAAAAATTCTGGCGCGGTTGATTGAAGCGATGGGCGATGCCTTGACGATTCATTATGCAACGTCGCTGGCATCCTTTGCCCGCGTCGGTGAGCAATGGCAGTTATGCCAGCCTGATGGTGAAACCATTGGTTTGGTGGAGGGTCTTATTTTCTGCAATGCCTGGCAGATAAAACAGTTGCCGTCATTCAGGCACCTTTATATCCAGCCTGCCCGTGGTCAGCTCAGTGTGTTACAGGCCAATGCGCACAGTCGCAGACTGAAACTGCCGGTGTCGAGCGAAGGCTATCTGCTACCGGCCATTCAACAGCAGCACATTGCCGGTGCCAGCTTCGAGCTGGATGATTGTTACGAGCAGCTGCGTGACACAGAACATCAGCAGAATTTGCAAACAATACACAGCTGGCAGCCGGATTTATTCAGTGCTGCAGATATTATCGGCGGTCGCGCCTCGGTGCGTGCAGTAACCCCCGACAGAATGCCGGTACTGGGCGCTGCGCCGGATATGCATGGCTATCTGCAGGATTATGCCGATCTATACAAAGGCAAAGCCGCACACAGTTATAATAACGGGCGTTATTTGCCCCATCTATATATCAATAGCGGACACGGTGCACGAGGCTTTAGCAGTGCATTTTTGTGTGCGGAATTGCTCGCGGCAAGTATTTGTAATGAGTCCTTGCCTGTATCAAATCGGGTGCGCTATGCTTTACATCCAGCCAGATTCTTAATACGCAGATTAAAAAAAGCGCAAATCAGCAAACAAAATCAAAAGATTGTTTAATAATGAGTAATAAAAGACCCTGCACGACAGAAAAATCAACTGGAAAAAATTTAGTCAGTGTACTGTTGCTACTGACTGGCGTATTTGCTGTGCAGAGTTATGCTCAGGCGGCATGTGAAGATCCTGCGGGCCCCGGCGTCAACTGGACTGGCTGCGACAAAAGCGGGCTCAACCTGTCCGGTGCGGATCTGCAATCGGCGGTGCTAAGACGAGTGAATTTCAGCAACACCGACCTCTCCGGTGCGCGCATGCAAACAGCTGACTTAAGTTTTTCAAAATTGATTAACACCAGCTTCGAAGATGCGCGTCTTGAACAGGCCCGAATCAATAATACCGATATCAGAGAATGCAGTTTCAAAGCTGCAATACTGGATGAAGCGCGTCTGAGTCGTGCAACTATCAGTAATACCGATTTCACTGATGCACGTGCCAGCAAGGTTAATTTTTATCAGGTCAGAGTTGAGGGTAGTGCATTCAACCATGCGCAGCTCAATAACTCGGACTTTACTGGTGCAACAATCAGCCAGGGGCAGTTTGAAAATATTATCGCACGGGAAGTGTTATTTACTCGAGCCAATCTGGAGTCGGCTAATTTCACAAATGCCATGCTCAAGGGTGCGAATTTTATTGGCGCAAATCTGATAGAGGCAAAATTTGATCAGGCGGACATGAGTGAAGCGAGTATACGTGACGCGATAATTGATCGCGCCAGTTTCAAACAAACTAAACTGAGTAATGCGACCTGGGTAAAATACGAGCGATGTCGGTTGGGGTCGGTTGGGGAGTGTGAATAAAAAGCATTCTGTGTCAATCAGCTTCAATTGTTTATAAACGTTTACCTTCACGGGGCTCTGATTTGTACTATTTCGCCTTTCTGGCGACTCACTTCTTTAGCAACAGCGCCAAAGAAGTAAGCAAGAAAGCGCCGCCCCGGCACACAAGCTTTTATTTTTAACAGCAAAATAAAAGTCCCTTCTTCACTCCCGATTTTTGTGGCTGCTGCGGAACTCACGAATCATAAACAACATGATTCGCTCAGACATCCTCGCAGAAAGCTTCCACAAAAATCACTCGCTCATCAGCTTGTGCGAAGGGGAAACAGCTCCATACCGAACGGTCAAATTGCTTCTCAAATGATGGGCTTGCGACAACCTTCCCTGTCACTTGCCGAAAATGCTTACGACACAGGGGCAAAATCACAGGGATGTGATTTTGAGTGCTGATGTGCCTGGACGGCACTCCAGCACGACCCGGAAACGAAGATAAAGCCATCAATAGACTTATCTAAGAAAAACACTTTCTCATAGCATTTTCGGGAACCCGCTGCTGTTTGCGGGCAAGTGACCGGGAACGGCACTCTTTTGCTTACTTTTCTGTTGCTGAAGACAGAAAAGTGAGTCGCCAGAAAGGCGAGACAGCACAGTTCAAAGTGTCATATAGGTGAATTTTGAATAAACCATTAAAGTTGGCTGTCACAGAACGCTTTTAAAGCAGGTGATGCTACATGGCAGTCAGTGGGTCTGCTTCGCCTGATGCAATCCTGCGTAACAGCTTTTTATTATTGGTAACTAAAACAGCATAGTCAGGCTCAGTGCACCGAACTGATGGCTTTCAGCGCCGCCTTCGAACTCTTTTGAACGACTCACATGGGTGTAACTTAGGCGGAAGGTTTCGAATGTCAGTACCGCACCCCATTGAAAATCACCCACCCATGGTTCTCTGTCAACACTGCGGCTGTCACGAAAAGTATTGCCATCAAGGAAAATATTCCTGCCCACGGCGCGAACTTCGATGCCGGCAAACAGATACCAGTTGAAAGGCTGTTTGGCGGCAAAAAAACCCGAGCCCTGTATACTGGGCTGGATGCGTGGTGGGCCATAGTCCAGTGGCAGGTGTTCGCCGTAACGCAGGGTGAGGCCCGTGTTCAGATAGGTATAAATATTGCCCAGTGCACCACCGAAGTGCGGGGTAATTTCAACTTCATTACCGATAAAGTTGCTGGTTTTCAGTGCCCGCCAGCTGCGCTGGTAGGTGAGTATTGCTCCGGCTTCGTTGTGTATTTGTGTGCCCCAGCCCATCGGTTCTTCCGAGCCAACAATCTGGTGAATGATTTTCTGGCTGTGTTCGGCGCCTGACATGGGGCCAACCACGCCGAGAGTGAGGGACAGCTGATCCAGTTGCTGGCCGGTGCTGATGGCCATGCCGATTGAAGCATAGAGGAAACCGGCATAAGGACGGTCATCCAGTGGTGGGTTTTCCAGTGTAATATCTTTTGCGGTGTACATGGTCTGGCCGAAGGCATAACCGTGACGTATTTCACCTGTCGTATCAAACCACGGTACCCGGTCAGCAATGGTCTGTGCCCAGCCAGGTACGCCGTTTTCGGTGGGTACCCAGATAACCGAAAGGCCGCTGCTGTAGTTGCTGTCCGACTGATAGAACATGTCGTTTTCCAGCACCATTGACAGCATGCCGGTGTGATGCTCGGTATCTTCTGCTGCAAGTGCACTGGTCGACCACAGTATGCTGAAGATTAAACAGATTTTTATAAGCTGCCGGGGGCGAGTTTGCATGAGCATGGTGTGCCTAATTCAGGGTGGACAGTGCATTCATAGTTAAGGTGATGCCAGTTAATTTGAGTGCCAGTATTTGTAGATTCACACCGTTGATACCGACACTGTAGCTATAAAATAGATTTGATTCACCAGGGCAGGTAAGCTTAATAGAAGATGAGTTTCTGTTTGTTCATTTAAGCATCTATTGCTGCGTGATTTCTCAATACGCATATTCGGTGTAATTAACCGATTATATTTGAAATCAGTTTTTTTGCAATGGCTGTCGTATGTCCAGGCCGCATTGCTGTTGATCTATCCAGAATTGCGCATGGGCCTGTTCGATATTGCGCTCGCGCAGTAACATATCGGCCTCACGTAACACGCTTTGCAAACAGAGTCCAATCTGACTGCGCTGGCTGTAATCTAGTCCATGTTTTTCAAAGGTCTGTTGTGCGCTTTGTTGTGCACTGTGTCCGATGTCGACAAACTGTTGCAGCAGACGCTGTCGCAGTTTGTCTTCACCCAGTTTGTCACAGAGCACTGCGATGGCCTGTTTATCGTCTTCAATGTCGTCTGTCAGCAGTTGCTTTAAATCGTCCGGTATAAAGGAACGCAGGTTTTCACCATTGACCCGCCCGTGCATCAGGTCTTCATTGATAATCTGGGTAAAGTCTGGCAAGGGGTCAGAGCCGGTGCGTTTTTGTAGCTGTATCAGTGCAATGGCCTCATTGCGGTGGCCGCCAATATCAACACCGCATAGATGATGGTCGAGTATGTCGTGTACCAGTACCGAGGTGGGAATACGTTGCCCGGCTTCGGCGGTTGCGGCGATCACGGAAGGTTCACCGATAGAACAGTCCAGCTTCCAGCCGCGGGCAGCAAAGCCATCGTTCCAGCTTGACATGTAGGTGACGGGAATCTGTACCTTTTGCTGTTGCATAACGGAGCTCCAGATTGCGGATAGATGTCCTTAGAGTAGCATATTTCCGCATTCAGCTGCTGCAAGCATTGCGCAGGTGTCTGCCTGGGTGTAAGTCCCTGTGATAATAAGCTAGTGATAATAAACTACGCTGCGTGTTGATGCTTTTAGTATACAGGCACCAGATGATAACCCTGTGCCTGGTAACCGATCAGTGAAATAAAACCATCGCCTACCAGATTCAGATCGGGCAGCAGGGTTTTGTTATCAATACCGAACACCTCGGTTGCCACCGCACAGATCTCCTGCTTAATACCCAGTGCCGCCAGCTTTTCTACATTGCTTTCAATTTTCATCAGCAGGGCACTGTGCGTGGTTTCAATTGCTGCACTCGGTGAGGTGCTGAGATATTGAACACTGGGGCCAATATACACCATCACAAAATCAGGCGTGACACCCTGGGCTTGCATGCCCTTGAAAGTGCCCTGAATGACTTCCAGATATAAATTCATTTTTTTTGCATCGGCAATATCAATCAGAAATACCGCCTGGCCGACTTTTAAATCCGCCAGTGCGGCACGGTCGTTTATCGGGGTGCTGGCATGGCTATGACTGGTTGCCAGAGCCAGTGTCAGAATCAGTAAGGTGTATTGAATCAATTTATTCATGGCTTACTCCGTAAAGTGTGCTGGTTTTGCATATTTTGCAGATCAACAATCGAGCAACTGGTTTTGCGCGTTAGCTGACAGTTCTGGTCGCCCGGCTGATAATCGTAGGAGCAGCTTTTCTGCTGCAGTTCCTGATAGTCAGCTTCGCTATAGGCTGTTGCGGGCAGGTTGGGAGGGTAATACACACAGCCGAGACAGTGTTCTTCAATCTCATTAAAGCATGGTTTCATTTGTGCACCTTGATATAGAAATACATTCAGTGTTGAGTCGGGCTAAATTAATCGGTTAAGTCTGTGTAGCTACCGCTCGCCAGGAACAGCCCCAGACTTCTTCCAGATAGTGGCTGCGCGGCTTTTGCAGCAGGCCGTCCAGCGCAGAGCTAATCATGCGTATGCTGCCGCCAAACAGACAGCTGGATGCAACCATGACATCACCCTGACGAATTTCACCTCGTTGCATACCACGCATGACCATTTCGCGCATTTGTTCAAAGGGAGCAGATGAACAGATCGGTCGTTCACTGGGCAGAAACTCACGGTGCTTTGTGTACAGCATAAAAGCCATTACCTGTGGCTCTGAATCAGCGATATCGAATAGCAGGCTGATGACGGCGCGGCATTGTGCCTCGGCACTGTCATGCTGCTGGCTAATCTGTTGCAGTTCGCTCTGCATACGCTCCAGCAAATTCTGATAGAGTGCGGCCGCGACACCTTCCTTGTCTTTGAAATAATGATAGATGGAGCCGGTACTGACGCAGGATTCACGGGTGATATCACGCATCGAGGTGTTGAAATAGCCGTTGTGGGTAAACAGTTCGAGTGCGTTGCGCAGTACGGTGTCGCGTGGAGGCATAGTGAATCAGACCCAGTGATCATGTGAACCATAGTAGATTAAAACGAACGTTCGTTCTGGTCAATGGTTTGTAGGGTTAAATCTATTTAAATAGCGTCAGGGCCGCGCTGTGGCCTGATTTAGGGAGTAATAATCTGAGATGTTATTGTTAAGACTGCATCTTCATAATTCGGCCACGACCGTTTTGTTTGGCCTGGAAAAGCAAATCGTCAGCCTGATTGATGCAGCGTCTGAAGTCATTTCGGTAGTGCAGTTGTGCGAGTTCGGCGCTGAAGGTGAGCTGGAAATGATTTTTGCGGTGGCTGATAGTGGCTGAGCGAACAAGCTGGCCGAGTTGCGTCAGTACACTCTGGCATTTTTAATCGAGGTGTGACTGAATAGCATAATAAATTCTTCATCACCCCGGCGGCAGACCAGATCCCTGCCTTTGCTATTGTGTTAAATGCTCAGCGATTTGCTGCAGTGCAATATCACCGGCATCATGGCCGTACTCATCGTTAATTTTTTTGAAGTGGTCTATATTGATGACAGCCAGTGCAGCGGGAAAATCCGTGCCACCCATACGGTCAATTTCAATTTCAAAGCCGCGGCGGTTGAGCAGCCTGGTCAGCGGATCATGATTGGCATTGACACTCAATTGTAGATTTGCCTGGCTGATCGCTGCATAGGATTGAATGCGCATCCACTCTGCAATCAATGCCATAATCAAAATACATGACAGGCCGATAATAATCCGGCTTTTATGCATTTCGCTGTACGGGTAGACATCGAATTGCTCCGTGTCGAGGCCGGTTACCAATGCCGCTAAAAAAATAAAGCTGATGATAAAACCGGAGCGCATGCTGGTAATACCCAGCATGATCATTATCAGTGCCAGTGCCAGTGCCAGTGCCGGGGTATAATAGACGCCGGTGCCTTCAATGCCACCATGTACTACCAGAAACAGCCCGAGAATGCCGCCCTGTGCAGCGAACAGATAACTGACCAGGCGCACCCGTTGACTGATACGACTGTAGACCATTAGCCCCAGACTGAATACTGAGTTGGCAATCAGTATGTCGCCGAGCATGCTGTAACCATTGATGATAGAGAGTGTCACCAGCGATGACATGATCAGTACACCCACAATGGCATACACGGCAATCAGAAAATCCTTGCGGTTATGCTCGATTTCCTGAGGGGACTTACCGAATTTCATTGAAAGCCTGTATGAATTGACTGATCGATACTGGCTTAAAGAAAGCATAGTCGCTGCTGCACATTTATACAGCTACAAGATCACAGCTTCTGGAACGGGCTGAACCGTGTAAACAGTTGATGGATACAGTATCGCTCGAATAATTACCCTTGTTTTCTCACGGGTTTATTGTCCTGCAGCTGAAGGTTCGGCAGATAACGGGCGATGGCGGTATTGTCGAGACGGGCAAATAACAGGCGACGTGTTTTATACCAGTAGGTACCGAAGAAAATAACAAACAGACCCAGTAATATCAGCATGTAGATTATAAGGTTTTCACTGCGGCTGAGGTTATTCTGCAGTAACTGGGTGAGGGCGTAAATGACATACAGCTGGGTGGATACCAGCATCGCGCGACGGTCCAGCAGCAGTGCCAGCAGAAAGAAACCGATAAAGAAAATCACCATCAGCAGTTCCTTATTGAGCCAGTGAGTCCAGCTGTGTTCGCTGAGCAGGATCGACACCATAACGCTGTGTACAATTAAAGGTGAGGCCACCAGGTGTAACCAGAAGGCGCTGTCACTCAGATGCGTCTGACGTCGGCTATCCCGGGTGTCAAAAGCGACCGCAATCGCGAACACAATCAGTCCCGGCACTAACAGAATCAGTGGCTGCTGGAGTATATCCAGTCCCAGTTGCAACACAAAAATGGCTACTGCGCTTAGTGCCAGCGGCAACAGGCTGAACGGCATGCGATAGCGCAGATAGAATAAAAGACTGCTCACCCCAAGCACGGCAAGCGTAATGACGCTGGCCTGTGGATGTTCAATGCTGAGAGCCCTGTTAATAAAAAACAGTATGGCGATCAGTATGGCGATACCGGGCAACGACAGACGGCGGCGTTTAACCAGCCATTCAGCCAGCAGTACAAATGCGGCGGCGGGAAGCAGATAATAATAACCGGAGATAGCCAGTTTATTGCTGGCCACCAGTAGCAGAATAATACCCAGGGTAATAAACACATCGCCGAAACTGCGAACAAACTTCAATGGCTCGTCGTTGCTTTCCGTTGAAACAGTATCTGTGTTTTGCTGTTGTAAAAAGGCATACAGATCATTCACCTGATGTGGCTCAATGATCTGTTTATCCGCCGCTTTCTCTAGCAAGGCTCTTGAAATCATATTATTTGAGCTGTTGATTGATAGCTGGATGATCATCACCGCGTTGGGCACTGAGCTGTGCGAACAGCTGCTTAATCTTCTGCGCACGTTTGCGGTTGGCGCCCAGGTCACTGTGTCCCTGACGGGATGCGGAGCGTAGATGAATCAGTTGCTGTTGCGGTTCAATGCGAAATTCCACATCATCGACAAAACCAAACAGACGAGAGCGGTAGGTTGCTGCGATGTAATATTCTTTATGCTCGCTTATGCGACCGCCACTGACGGCAATGGTCTGTTGCAACAGCTGGATAATATCGTCCATGCTTGTATTCTGATAGCTAATGGCTGCAATGTAATGCTCGCTGTCTTGTGCGTATTCGGAATTGACACAGTTAGGGCTGGCCGGGCAGGGGCTGAGTTGATTATTCTGCAGTCCTGCAGGAAACTCGCCGGGAGATGGATGCTGCGATTTGTACGCCAGCCATGCAAAGTAACAGATTCCCGGCAGTAACAGTGCTGCGATAATCAGTAGTGCTGTTTTCACTATTTCCCCCGGGATATTTGTTAGCATTGCACCGAATTATTCAGTGTTCAGTTTAATCTGCCTAACTCTGTTTTTTTACATACTGGGTTAGAATCACAATGCGCTGACCTTCAATCCGTCCTTCGATGTGTTCCGGGTTGTCTGCCACCAGTGAGATATTGCGTACCGCAGTGCCCTGTTTGGCGGTGAAGTTGGCGCCTTTAACCTTGAGATCCTTGATCAGGGTGACGGTGTCACCTGCTTCCAGCACAGCGCCATTACTGTCTTTGTGTTGCACTGTGTTTTCATCGCTGGCACTGCGTAGTCCGGCTTCTGCCCAGGCCAGTTGTTCGTCGTCGAAGTACAGCATATCCAGCAATTCCTGTGGCCAGCCTTCGGCACTGAGACGTTTGAGCATGCGCCAGGCGATGACCTGTACCGCAGGTACCGCGCTCCACATACTGTCATTCAGGCAGCGCCAGTGGTTTACATTAACCCTGTCCGGATCTTCGATCTGTTCACGGCAGGCGGCACAGATGTAAATGCTTTGCTCCGCAGTGTCGGCGGGGCTATCGGGCACGGCATATACTGCCAGTTGTTCAGTCGCACCACACAGCTCGCATTTGTCACCACTGCGTTCACGTAAAATCTGTTCTGTTGTCATTCGGTTTTATACCTGTATGCGTGCTCAAATCGGCATGTGCCCGGTGAGCATAAAAATTACAGCGACTCTGTATTAAGCAGAGTTTTCTGAGCGATTGTTTTTATTATGCGCGGCATTTTAACCCATTTGAGCATAGCCTGCGTGCGGTTTGGCGGAGATCAGAAAAACAGTTGTTCAGTGTTTCTGTTGCAGATACTGGGTCAGCAGTTTATCCAGTTGATTGGCAAAGGCCTGGCGATCACGCTGACTGAGCGCGGCCTGTCCGCCGGTGTCGATGCCGCTGGCACGCAGGGTGTCCATAAAATCGCGCATATTCAGCCGTGCTCGGATATTGGCGGTGGTGTAGAGCTCGCCGCGGGGATTCAGTGCATGGGCGTTTTTTTCGATGACCTCGGCTGCCAGTGGAATATCGCCGGTAATCACCAGATCCCCTGCCTCAATGCGTTGTACGATTTCATTATCGGCCACATCAAAGCCCTGGGAAACCTGCATAAAGCGGATCTGGCTGGAAGAGGGGATATGCATTGGGTGGTTGGCCACCAGCGTCATCATGACCCCGGTGCGCTCCGCTGCCTTGAACAGAATATCCTTGATTACCGTGGGACAGGCATCTGCATCAACCCATATTTTCATCTGAATGTCTTATGCCCTGTGGCTGGTTGTACTTAAAAGTCCAGCAGTTTAGTCTAAACTCGGGTAGTCGGCCAGCCATATAAAGCATGCAATAGTCTGCATAAGCCTGTATAATGCGCGCTCTTCGAGTTATGGCCCCACCTTCTTGTACTGCACCTATCGGATTTTGCGGGCGAGACCCTTAAGCCGACTTCCGGACACCAAGCCAGTTGCGCCTCATTTCATTGCAGGCCGGACTGGCGCTATGACCCTTCTACTGCAGGATACACAAGATGACCTCCACGGTAACCGCCTTTAATCAACTGGCACTAACTGACCCTATTCTTAAAGCACTGAATGACGTGGGCTATGAAACCCCCTCGGCGATTCAGGCGCAAACCATTCCCCTGTTACTGGCCGGCCGCGATGTGCTGGGCCAGGCGCAGACCGGCACCGGTAAAACTGCGGCCTTCGCCCTGCCCATTCTGTCGAATATCGACCTGAAACAGAAAGACCCGCAGGTGCTGGTGCTGGCCCCCACCCGCGAGCTGGCGATCCAGGTGGCTGAAGCCTTCCAGAAATACGCCAGGCATTTGCCCGGGTTTCATGTGCTGCCGGTGTATGGCGGGCAGGACTACCGCGGCCAGATACAGGCACTGAAACGCGGCGTACACGTCGTGGTGGGCACACCGGGCCGGGTGATGGATCATATGCGTAAAGGTACGCTCAAACTGGACAAGCTGACCTCACTGGTGCTGGATGAAGCGGATGAAATGCTGCGCATGGGCTTTATTGACGATGTCGAATGGGTGCTTGAACAGACCCCGCCGACACGTCAGATCGCGCTGTTTTCCGCTACCATGCCGAGCCAGATTCGTCGCATAGCCACCACCTATCTGAACGATCCACAGCAGGTCACCATTGAACTTAAAACCACCACCGCGGAAAGCATTCGTCAGCGCTACTGGCTGGTGAGTGGTACCCACAAGCTGGATGCACTGACACGGATTCTGGAAGCGGAGACCTTTGATGGCATGATTATTTTTGTGCGCACCAAAATCTCCACTGTGGATCTGGCAGATAAGTTGCTGGCTCGAGGGTATACTGCTGCGGCGATCAACGGTGATATCCAGCAGAGTCAGCGTGAAAAAACCGTGGATCAGCTGAAAAAGGGTAAGCTGGATATACTGATTGCTACTGACGTTGCGGCGCGTGGACTGGATGTGCCCAGAATCAGCCATGTGGTGAATTATGATATTCCCCATGACACCGAAGCCTATGTGCACCGTATTGGCCGTACCGGTCGTGCCGGACGTCAGGGGGACGCCATTCTGTTTGTGGCGCCCCGTGAAAAGCGTCTGCTGAATGCGATTGAAAAAGCCACCCGGCAGAAAATAGAGTTGATGGAATTACCGTCCACCGAGCTGATCAATGATCAGCGTATTGCCCGATTCAAACAGCGCATCAGTGATACCCTGGCCACCGAAGAACTGGGCTTTTATTACCAGATGATCGAGCAGTTCCAGCTGGAGCATAATGTACCGGCACTGGAAATCGCGGCGGCACTGTCTTATTTGCTGCAGGGTGAAGAGCCTTTCCTGTTACAGCACAAACCACAGCGTAAGGAATCCTTTGCGCAGGATAACTCACCCCGTGCAGAGCGTGCGCCACGTCGCAAAAAAGATGCCTCGCAGGAACGTGAACGCGCGCCACGTCGTGAACATAAGTCGGCTGATAGAAAGCCATCTGCGGGCATGGCGAGTTACCGCATCGACGTAGGTTACAAACACGACGTAAAGCCGGGCAATATTGTCGGTGCCATTGCCAACGAGGCAGGCATGGACAGTGCGCATATCGGCCGTATTCAGATTCATGATGACTACAGCGTAGTGGATCTGCCGGATGATTTGCCCAGGGATGTGATCGCCCATTTGAAAAAGACCTGGGTGTCCGGTCAGCAGCTGAATATGACCGCAGTGGCTGGCGAAAGCCGTAGCCCCAGAGGCTCACGCAGGGATGCTGCGGGTGGACGCAAGCCAGCAGGCAAAGCGATCACTGAAAAAGCAGCTGCCGGCAAAAAGAAGAAGAAAAAAGATAAGCGTAACAAGGACAAGGGTAAGCCAAAACCAAAACCCAGGCTAAAACCGAATGGAAACGTGACGGATGCCTGATAATTCAAGCTTTAATCTGGCTGAGTTTCTGTTTAATCAGCTTTGATTTAACCCTGTAAGTTTATGATCTAATTGTTAAAAAATAATGAAAAATGCGCCATTTTGGGGCGCATTTTTTTTGTGTTTTTTGCGCTTAAATATTCTTTACTTTGGCAAAAGATAGGATAGACTCTGAATAGCTGGTAAAGATTACAGCGGCTATTTATGTCTAAATTTGATGAAACGCCTTTGCACACATCTAGTTCACTCGTAAGTAAATCCTGCATCTTTCAGCACCTAATTGTATGGCTATTTATGCCATCGTTTATTAATTGTCTTTAGGAGATTACTCATGGCAACAACAACTGGCCGTGTAAAATGGTTTGATGAGAAGAAGGGCTTTGGCTTTATTGAGCGTGAAAATGGTGATGATGTGTTTGTACACTTCCGCGCAATTCAGGCACCGGGTTATAAAACCCTGGCTGAAGGTCAGCAGGTTGAATTTGAAGTAGAGCAGGGCCAGAAAGGCCCACAGGCGGTTAATGTGACAATCGCCTGATCGGCTGATATAACATAATCGAAAAAAGCCCGTAGCTGGAAACAGCTACGGGCTTTTTTTATGCACAGGATGTGCGGTATTTTGCGTGAGTCAGGGATGCCGGTAGCAAAGATGCACAGGATTTTAAAGTCCCTGGTCGTTAGTCGGACGTCGTTAGTCAAACAAAGAAACATTTCAAGTCCGCAAATGAACGCTAATAAACGCAAATATTATTAAGGGGATTATAATATTAGAAACATTTGCGTTTATTAGCGTGCATTAGCGGACATATACAGCTTTTAAAGCGCTTCGCGTATCAGCCGTTCATCATAACCGTGAATAATCTGTTTATTAACAATCAGTAAGGGCGTGCCGCGGCCGCCGAGTATGGCAAAGGTGTTGCGGTTTTCCAGCGAGTTATCAATGTCGTATTCGGTATAGGGCAGATTATGTCTGGCGAAAAACTGTTTGGCAATCTGGCAATACATACAGCTTGGTGAGCTATACATAATAATCGATGGTGGATCAGCCCGTGTCAGTACCACGGGTTCGTCGGACAATGGTTGCTCAACGTATTGTTGAATAAAAAAATAGCCGGCAATAAACAGACTGACAATAATAAAAACCGGGTGTTTAAACAGGCGTTTGTTCATGTTGCATTAACCAGATAGTGAGAAGTGAAGCCACCACTGAATAAGCATTATTCAGTGGTGGCTTAAGTGTACTGCGGGACAGGTAGCACTTGCAATTTACCAGGTTCTGCTTCAGTAATATGCACATATTATTTATGCCAGCAGCGCAAAGCTGCACAGCCGCCAGGACGGCTGATTAGCCGGGGTTGCCATCAATGCGTTTGCGCAGGTACATGGGGGCGTAGCGGGCAAACCAGATCGACACACAGACCAGCCAGAGCGCGACTGCCAGCAGATTAAACAGGCCGTTGAGATTGGCCTGCTGGAACTGTACGTCAGCCAGCAGGCGCGATACTGCCGCCAGCTGCAGACCCAGGAACAGTAGCCAGCTTAATCTGTCCAGTATCAGCGCTCGGCCCGAATGACCCAGCGTGACCCGTGACGCCATGGCGATCAGCATCGAACTGATAAAGCCGATGGTGATGGCGTGAAGCGGCGCGCGATTAAGAATATAGTCGCCGCTAATAAACAGCACCAGGCTTTGTGCGCTGTACAGACTAAAGCCGATAAACAGCCAGAAAAACGCCATATGCAGTACCGCCAGCAGGCGATTGACAAAGCTGCGCTGAATTTGCCAACGCACCGTGTGCAATAAAGCCAGCGCTGCCAGTGGAATATCGATTAAAAACAGCCATTGGGTCAGGTGTTTCTGTTCCAGTAGAAAGTGCAGTGAACAGCCGCTGATAAAAATCCACAGACTGGCGCGGGGCTGGAACAGGTGGTAATTGTCCAGCACATTGGTGGTAAAAAACGGCAGCATGCGGTGGCTAACGGTGAATAGTATGGGCAACAGGAACAGCCAGATGCCGATATTGAAGGCGAGACTGATAAACTGCCAGTTGTCGCTGTAAATAAACCAGCTGAAGCAGGAAACGCCCACCGCACCCAGGCTCAGCGCGCTGAGCAGAATGCGTTCATAATATTTATCACCCGGCGGGCTCTGTTTTAATGAACGGTACAGAATATAGATACCATGCAGCCAGCCCAGCAGAAAAATTAACAGGCCGGTGAGGGCGGAAGTGCGACTGAAAAACAGGCTTATTTCAAAAATCAGCAACCCGGTATTGAGCCAGACAAAACTGGGCACATAATGTTCTCTGCTAATCGCCGTAGAGCGCATCCAGCGTGGGAATACGGTCATCAGAAAACCGTAGATAAAGAAAATAAAAATTCCGTAGAGCATGACAAAGCCGTGGGCCCAGGTAGCGGGAATAACGGTGTCCAGGGGGGTGCCCAATATGCCGTAGCGTGCGCTTAATTCGCTGGCCCAGAACAGCATGGGCAGCAGTAGCTGCACCGCACCACTAAAGAAAAACAGTCGATGAGGTACTGCGCTAAAGGTGTTCCAGAAGGTGTTAAAGAGTGGTTTGTTCACAGGCCCTGTTTGTACTCCATCATTGTGTCGCTATGCGTTTTCTGCTTAATTCTGTAGTTCCACGAGTGCGTCCTCGGCGGTTTCCCGTACCTCGGCATTGTCATCCTGCAGCAGTGGTTCAATGTATCTTCTGGCGGAGTTGTGATGACTCAGCCCCAGATAATAGCAGGCATCATTACGTACCCGTGGGTTTTTATCCTTGCAGTAGTTGCCCAGTGTGTCGACCTGCTGGATCAGCAGATGACTGCCCGCCAGTGACTCGATCACCGCGGCTACGCCGAGTCGTGCAGATAAACTGGACTGATCATTCTGCATAATATCGAACAGGCCCTGCATGGTTTGTGGTTTGCTTTCTACCAGCTGCTGTACCTTGTCGAGTTCACCGTTGCTGAGCAGTTCCTCGAAGTAGTCCACCATGTCGAGGGCTTTATCGTCGCTGGCAGCATTCGCCGACTGGGTGCTTTTGTCGATCCATTGCTGCAACTCGGATTTACTTTTCATGCCCACCAGCTCGAATTCGCCGATTTTAACCCAGGGCACGGAGCGCACATTCAGTGCCTGTGCTCGCGCTGGCGCTGCAACAATGTTCACCACTTCCAGGCTGGCCAGTTTGCCTTCCTTAATCAGCTCCGACAGGCTCTGCAATACACTGGGGCAGTGCTGGCAGCCGGTGGCAATCAGTAACAGGGCGGATGGCGGGGTGCTGTCGGCTTGAGTCATGGCATGTCCTGAGCGTTTTTGTGGTTTTCTATCAGTCGTGTAATACGCATTACAAAAATCTATGATGAAGCTTATCACGCCTTATAGGCGACTAAAAATATGATAATATACGGGAGTTATTGAATCATCTGGATTAAGCATTATGAGTCTACTGGTCGCTGTGGTAAACGGTGAGGCCGTCATTGAATATGACCGTGACAGGCCACTGCCCGAACATCAACAAGAATACCTGAATAAAATGGATGCAAAAATGCAGGAGGGTATTCCCAGTGGTCAGGGCAATATCTTTGCGCCGGATCTGGAGCAGAAGGCCCAGTTTGTCGCCAATCAGCTGATGATGGCGATTAAAGACGATAATGAGCAGCTGATTGCCGCGAGTATGGCGTATCTGGCCACCCGCCTGCCGGATCTGAAACAGGTGAGTGGCAAGGAACAGGATGGCGAAGTGCAGATCAGCCTGATTTACGATCGTGAATACACACCGCCGCAGGCGATTAGTTTTGTTAAACCCGAGCACCTGAATAGCTAGGTACCCTGGTAATGCAAAATCCACAGGTCGTCGTTCTCGGTGCCAGCAACAAGCCACATCGCTATGCCTATAAAGCGATCAAGCTGTTACAGGAATATGGCTACCATGTGATTCCTGTGCACCCCAATCTTGTGTCAATTGACGGTCTGGTGGTTAAACACTATCTGGGGCAGGTTGATGTCGAGGTGGACACCCTCACGCTGTATATCGGCCCGCAGCGTATTGGCCCGTTGATTGAAGACATCATAAAGCTCAATCCGGAGCGGGTGATTTTCAATCCCGGCACTGAAAGCGATGAACTGGAGCTGGCGCTACTGCACAATGATATTTCCTTTGTAAAAGACTGCACACTGCTGATGCTGGAGCACGGTCGCTTCTGAATGCGAGTGCAGCCTGCACAGCGGCATAAAATTCAGAGGTACCCTAATATTTATTTTACCTTCATCTTGCGTATACTCAGAAACAGGTCAGCAAATCTCATTGCAGATAAATTACAAGGGAAACCGCTATGCGCTTTGTACGTTTTTTTTCTGAAATCGGTATCGATGATATTCCACAGGTAGGTGGCAAAAACGCTTCGCTGGGTGAGATGTACCAGCACCTGTCTTCCGCAGGCATTACGGTTCCCAATGGCTTTGCCACCACCTCCGAAGCCTATCACCATTATCTGCAGCATAATCAGCTTGAAGAAAAAATTGCTAAAGCACTGGATGAGCTCGACAGCGCTGATGTAAAACAGCTGGCGCTGGTGGGGCGACAAATTCGCAGCTGGGTATTGCATGCGGATATGCCGGATGAGCTGGCGGATGAAATTGTACAGGCCTATGAAAAGCTGGGTGAGGAATCACACGGCTATGTCGGCGTGGCGGTGCGCAGTTCCGCCACCGCAGAAGATCTGCCCGGTGCTTCTTTTGCCGGACAGCAGGAAACCTATCTGAATATCTCCGGGCGCCGCAATTTATTACTCACCTGCAAGCGGGTGTACGCATCGCTGTTTACCAATCGTGCGATTTCCTATCGTGTGCATAAGGGCTTTAAACATATGGACGTGGCACTGTCGATAGGTGTACAGAAAATGGTGCGCGCCGACACCGGCTCCTCCGGGGTGATGTTTACCATTGATACCGAATCCGGCTTTGACAATGTGGTGCTGATCAATGGCGCCTGGGGGCTGGGGGAAAATGTTGTGCAGGGCGCGGTTAACCCCGATGAGTTTTATGTGTTCAAGCCTACGCTGAAAGATGGCAAGGCACCGATTATTCGGCGTCAGTTAGGCAGCAAGGCCTTGCGTATGGTGTACAGTCAGGACTCAACCGCAGGCCTGTCGACACGCAATGTGCCGGTGTCGGTGGAGGAGCAGCAACGTTTCTGTATTAATGATGACGATGTGCTGCAACTGGCGCGTTATGCAGTATCGATAGAACAGCACTATGGCCGCCCCATGGATATAGAGTGGGCAAAAGACGGCGAAAGCGGTGACCTGTATATTCTGCAGGCACGCCCTGAAACTGTAACATCGCAGGAAAACAAGCAGTATCAGTTGCAATATAAACTGGATGCCACAGACAGGCCCACACCGCTGGTAACGGGAAAAAGTGTGGGTAAGCGTATTGCTTCAGGTAAGTCCTGTGTTATCGCCGATGCCACGGAAATGCACCGCCTTAAACCCGGCGAGATACTGATTACCGATATCACCGACCCCGACTGGGAACCGGTGATGAAAGTCGCCGCGGGGATTGTTACCAATCGCGGTGGGCGCACCTGTCACGCGGCGATTATTGCCCGTGAGCTGGGCATACCTGCGATTGTCGGTTGCGGTGATGCCACCGACAGGGTGAAAAACAATGTGCCAGTCACTGTCTCCTGCGCCGAAGGTGATGCGGGTTTTGTCTATCCCGGGGAGCTGGCCTTCAGTGAAAATAAAATCGATATCAGTCAGCTGGCAAAACCGAAAACCCGCATTATGCTGAATCTGGCGAACCCGGAAATCGCCTTTGAGTCGTCTACTCTGCCGGTGGATGGTGTTGGGCTGGCGCGACTGGAATTCATTATCAATAACAGTATCGGTGTGCATCCACGGGCCCTGCTGGAATATGACACCCTGCCGGCGGATTTAAAAGCCGAGCTAGCAGAGCTGATTTGCGGTTATCAAAGTCCCACCGAGTACTATGTGCAGAAACTGGCGGAAGGTGTGGGTATGATTGCGGCGGCTTTTTATCCGCGGCAGGTGATTGTGCGCATGTCGGATTTCAAGTCCAATGAATATGCCTCGCTTAAGGGCGGCCAGCTGTATGAACCGGAAGAAGAAAACCCGATGATCGGATTCCGTGGTGCTTATCGTTATTACTCAGGCGACTTCAAGGACTGTTTTGAGCTGGAATGCCGTGCCATTAAACGGGTGCGGGAAACCATGGGTCTGAGTAATGTCGATATTATGCTGCCTTTTGTGCGCAGCGTACAGGAAGGACGCACGGTACTGGATACGCTGGCTGAATTCGGCTTGCGCCGTGCAGAGCATGATCTGAAAATATTTTTAATGTGTGAAATTCCGGTGAATGCTCTGTTAGCAGAAGAGTTTCTTCAGGATTTCGACGGCTTTTCCATTGGCTCCAATGATTTAACCCAGCTCACCCTGGGTGTGGATCGTGATTCCGGTTTAATCAGTGGTTTTGATGAGCGTAATGAGGCCGTTAAAGTGCTGATGAAGATGGCAATTGATGCCTGTAATCAGGCGGGTAAATATGTCGGTATCTGTGGTCAGGCACCATCGGATTTTCCTGAAATAACACGCTGGCTGGTAGAACAGAACATTCACTCGATTTCACTCAATCCGGACAGTGTGATTGATATGACCCGTGAGGTTCTGAAAATCGAAGGCAGGTGAATTTAATACCACGGGCTATCAAAGAATCTACCAGGAATAAAAAGAAAACGCGAACAACGCAAATAAACGCAAATAAACGCAATATTTCTTCAAGCTGATGCGTAGGCCGGATAAACGTCAGGGCATCCGGCATGTCTCAATAGAAATTGCGTTTATTCGCATTTTCTCTTTAGACGATAGGGGTTTCTCCTGTCAGCCAGAACTCACGGTGTTAATGTGCGCGTGGTCACAATAAAAAAGGGCGTCACTTATTGTGACGCCCTTTTTAAATCAAGCTAAGCATCAGTTAGTTGATATTGTGCTCGGTATCTACACCTGCAACGACACTGATATTACTAGCTGGATAAAACTTCACATCATCATCCGTTTCGCTGCTATCGATATCTGCATTGCAGCTCAGAGCCAGGGTGTAATCGTCGGCTAATAAAAAGCCGACTTCATAACTATAGACGCCGCTTTCATTGTTGTAATTAATGAAAGCGGTGGTGACCGGTTCTGGTTCGTTGCCATCAATGTCATCCGGGGTGATATTTTCGCCGGCAAACACATACACCGCATTGCCAGTAAGTGGATCCTGGTCAGAGCAGTTGGCGCCGACTAACAGGCTATCGCTTACATTGCCGCTGATGGTGCCGCTATTGATATTCTGCACCAGGCGCAATACCGGTTTGAGGAAATAGCGAGACTGGCCAACCGGGTTAACAATTGATTTGCGTAAATCAAAATCAATGGTGTAGACCGAGTTTTCATCCGCCACCGTCATACCCACGGTGCCTTCGGCAATAGTGAATGGGGTATTGAGCTTAAGACCACTCTGACTGCCACTGGGCACTTCCAGTTCGTGCTCTGTTCCACTGATGGTGATATACGAATTTCTAACGCCTTCAACAGCATTGACCGCCAGTCGAATCTGGTTGTAGTTGCCGGCGGGAATCTCGACGTTTTCCAGTAAGGCCTGGCTTTCGCTGCCCTGTAGCGCCAGCAGGTTGATGCGTTGTGCAGGGTCAAGGTTAAAGCTGAAATCCTCATCATCTACCGATTTAAAAGTTACAGAAGAAAATTCTACCCAGACCTCATCTGCGTCATCCACCGGAGCATCGGTGATTTTCAGGGTCACAAGGTTAGTGTCTGTGCCGGCGGAGTCACCATTGCCACAGGCGACGATTAACAGGCTGGTGCTTAACAGTAAAAAAACCTGGCTGATTTTTCGGGTGAGGGTGTTTATCATTTTTACCTCCAGTGTGAATACTTAACGGAGCACTATTTCATAAGCGATGTTACGACTTTTAGTTGCTAAAAAGATAGATGTTACTTTCAAAGAGTGTGATGAATTTGGCGAATCAGAGAAGTGCAGAATCAGGTGCGCTGGAGACAGTTGACCTGTACGTTGGCTACTTGTGCATGCCTAACTGCCGTATTGCCTTGCGAATAAAGCCCAGATGCTTATTGTAGTTATTGCAACCTTTACAGATGAACAGATGCAGCTTCAGTGCCAGACGTTCGCGCCGATTCAGGGAGCGATCCTGAGCCTGTGACATAAGTTGTGTGGCCTGTTTGCAGTTCATCATCTTAGTTGCCCTGTTGCATAAAGTTGATTTCCAGACATTTACGTAAGCGCATGCGTGCGCGGTGCATTAATACCCAGCAATTGCTCTCGCTGATCGTCAGTTCACGACATATCTCCTTTACTTCCAGACCCAGATGTTCACGCATCATAAACACCCGTGCCGGGTTTTCCGGCAGCTGGTCCAGGCAGGTTTCAAATATCAACCAGAATTGACGGTTGCTGAAACTGTCTTCAGGGTTGTGCCAGTCTGCAGGACGGTGATCTCTGTGCCAGTGGCCATTTTCCTTGAACTGTCGCTCCAGTTGCTCGTCATGTTCAATCTGCGTGGTCGGGTGACGGCTGCGTTCCCGTATGCAGTCAATAATCTTGTGTCGCAGAATGGCAAATATCCAGCTGCGTAATTCGCCATCGGCTCGGTAGTTGTTTCTTTCCAGTGCCGCTGTGATTGCTTCCTGTGTCACGTCTTCCGACAGACTCCGGTCGCGTAGCTGTAAATAGGCAAAGCGTAACATTTCCTGATGAAATGACGCGATCTGTGCCGAGTGTTCAGGATTGTTATTGTTATTCACAGTTGAATCAGTTTTGTCTGTGCACTCGTATGTTGTGGGCGCTATTTTTTGTTAATCAGCTGATATCCGATCCAGTGATCAATAGACAGATAACGTCCGGCGCCATAAAAAAACAGCACCAGTAACATGATGAAGTAGGTGGCCGCAAATTCGATACCGTTATTGAGTATCACCAGGTTACCGTGTTCTGTGAGCCAGTCATAGTTAGCGTGTGTTTGTAATATTTCTTTTGCCCTGTCCAGCCGTTCAACTGCGGCGGTGGTGCGCTCAGTAGAAAACAGGCTTTGCGCACCTTCGGCAATCGCCAGCCATCCATTTTGCCAGTGAACGGTTATGGCGGCCACCAGCATGGTGACCATTAATGGTATAGAGATCCAGCGAACTGCCAGCCCCAGCAACAGTAATATCGCGCCGCCTGCCTCGGTGAGTGCCGCCAGCCACGCCAGCAGAGTGGGGAAGGGCAGTCCCAGCCCCCAGTCGGGATTGGCAAACCATTGAATGGTCGAGTCCATATTGCTCAGTTTGCTGGTGCCTGCCATCCAGAATATCGGTGCCAGATACAGGCGCAATGCCAGTGGTGCAAGAAAGTCCACACTGCGGGTTGTATTGAGTAATGCGTACAGCTTTGTCAGTAGATCTTTCATTGTTGTCTCTCCTGATCGGCTGTTGGCTGGCTGCCGATAATAATATGGTTTTTATAAAAGTGGCCCAGGCAGTCACGGCCACCCTGAATAATGCTGAGCTCTGAGTGCTGGTTCTGTTGTCGGGCAATTTGCTGTAATAGCTGATAACCAGTGTAGCTGGTTTTCTGTTGCTGATTAAGTTGCATCATCTCGAGTATCAGCGCTGTCAGTTGTGTGAGCTGCATAAAACCGATGCTGTGATCAGGTTTGCGCCATGCCAGTAGATACCAGAGCTGTTCTGAGGGTGCATCCGGTATGAATTGTGTGCCGATCCGGTGTACCGGGTAACGGCACTGGTGCAATCTGAGCAGTGGCGAAACAACTGGAATGCCCTGTAGCGGGTTATTGCCCATGGGCCCTGATGTGTCTATGTCCTGCGCCAGAAACAGTTCCAGTTCGCTCCACTCCCATTCGGCCAGTTCAATAAGCCAGTCCGGCTGTGTGATATGTGTCTGCTGTTTCAGAAAAGTAATAAATTCTGCCGGCAGGTGACTCAGGTGGGGTGTGTGACACTGATGCACGGCAAAAAAATCTTCGCACAGTGTTTGCCAGTCTGTTGCTGGCAGCAGCTGATGCAAAACTGGAAACGCATTACTTAGGGTATTTTCAATATTATTAAAAAACAGCTCACGGTAAATCTGCATGCGCTGGATAGAAACATCGGCTAGTGCCGGGTTTTTTTGCGGGTCGCGTAGCCAGGCAGTCAAGGCCAGTTGTTGCGTGTGTAATAACATGGCTCAGGCGATCCGTCTGTGCTGGCCGTGTTGATAGCGTGCCTGGTATTGTTTAATTATCGCCACTTCGTTGCGCAATTCAGTCAGTGGTGGCAGATTAAAATCACGCTCCAGCAACGTCGGGTATGCGCCTTTGCTTTGATAGGTGTAATCCAGTAGCTGCCATACTTCATCAATCACTTCTGCACCGTGGGTATCAATAATGATGTCCTCACTTTGCTGGTAATGGCCGGCAATATGTAGATAGGCAATGCGCGCTGCAGGTAGTGCGGATATAAAGTCCTCGGCATTGTATCGGTGATTAACACTGTTGACATATACATTATTTACATCCAGCAGCAGGTCGCAATCGGCTTCCTGTAAAACTGCATTAATAAAATCAATCTCGCTGAGCTGTTGTCCGGGTGCTGCATAGTAGGACACATTTTCAATTGCGATGCGTTGCTCCAGTATGTCCTGTGTCTGGCGAATGCGTTGTGCTACATAGCAAACCGCTTCATCGGTGAAGGGAATGGGTAATAAATCATACAAATGCCCCTGGTCACTGCAATAACTCAGGTGTTCACTATAATACTGTATCTGATGTTGTTGCAGGAAGTGTTTGATCTGTCTGATAAATGCGACATCCAGTGGTGCGGGGCCGCCCAGTGAAAGTGACAGACCATGGGCGCAGAGTGGGTAAGATTCGGTGGCTACACATAGCTGCCGCGCAAACTGGCCGCCGATATGCATCCAGTTCTCCGGGGTGATTTCCAGAAAATCCGCCACAGCAGAGTCCTGTGTCTGCATCTCCTGCAGCATGTCACGGCGTAAACCGAGACCGCTGCCTTTGAGTGTGTTGTGTATTGTCTGTTTATTCATAGTTAAACTCGCTATCACATCTGTGTGGCTGATTGTACCGTCCATGGTGGAGTCGCAGTGTTTCCATACGCTTTCATCAATCAGATCAGGCATGGCTGGTGGTTAATTATTGCCACCACATTTGCTTTCAGCAGCTTTAGCTTTCTTGCTGTCGCCACACTTGCCTTCTCCGCATTTGCCTTCGGCGGCTTTATTGCTTTTACTGTCACCGCATTTGCCCTCGCCGCATTTACTTTCGCTGCTTTTGCTTTTACTGCTGCCACATTTGCTTTCACCGCATTTACCCTCGGCTGCAGCCAGGTTATAGCCCTGTGAAAGCTCGGTCATGCCAAATGGATTAGGGGTGCTGTCTGCATTAGCGAACGGTGCGGCACTCATTGTCAGTGCAGCGGCGGTTAATATGGACAGTTGTTTAAAGTGATTATCTATTTTCATGGGTGTCTCCTGGTGTTTTCTGGGTTTGTAAATAACGTGTTAAATTATGGACCACTTAAATGGCCTGTTAGCCATAGTCTGGGGTCTTACTCAGGTAGTCGCAGTCACGGTGGATTCCTTACACATTTTTTAAAATTATTTTTCTGGCTGCCAGCTGAATTGCTCAAAGGCTTTATCCAACGGTGTATCTGCAATGTGATTGGTAAAATTACTCAGGGTTTTCTGTGCCACCCCCACCAGAATGTCCATCAACTGTGCTGGCTTATAGCCTGCATCGACAAAGTTCTGTACTGCCATCTCGTCGGGAAAGCCCCGGTTATCCACCATGGAATGCACCAGCACGCGTAATGCCTGCAGTTTGCTGTCGGCAATGGGCTGATTAGTGCGGATGGCTTCGACCACGTCCGTCGGCACCTCCTGCATGGCTGAAATCGCGGTGTGGGCAGCCATGCAGTAATGGCAGGCATGGTAGTGGCTGACAGTGAGCAGCACGATCTGCTTCTCTGTTGTAGTTAGGTCGGTTTTTTCAAACAGGCCGGCGAGACTCGTATAGGCCTCAGCCAGTGCCGGTGAGCTGGCCATAATGCCGATTAAATTCGGGATAAAACCAAAGGCTTGCCGGGTTGCATTAAGGGTGGGCGCGGCTGCTTCAGGAGCGGAATCCAGGGTGTGTACGGGGAATTTAGTCATGTTCCTTCTCCATTATTGAATGATTGCTCAATAATTATAATCATTCTTGAATGATCGTTCAAGTACGATTAAAATTAAAACTGGCGCACTTGTGAATGAAGAGCCCTGTGTGTATTTTTTCGCTGTATTGTTGTTCTGACAGCGTATTGAAAATACTGTTTTTTAAAGAACGGTGATCTGGTGTTGTGCCGGGATATACTGTGCAGGGTTATTCGGTTGTGTAGACAGTTTCAGCTTAATTGGAGTATCTATGGCCAGACCACAGGCATTTGATCAACAACAGGTATTACAGAATGCCATGCAGGTATTCTGGCGACAGGGTTATGCGAATACTTCGGTTCGGGATTTAACCGAAGCGACGAAGTTGCAGCCAGGTAGTCTGTATGCGGCCTTTAAAAGCAAGCGACAGTTGTTTTTACATTCACTGGACCTGTATTTCAGTGGTCTGCTCGCTGCGGTGAGCGAGATGCGACAGGGCCAGCAACCACCGCTGGAACGCATTGCGCAGTTTTTTCAGGCACTGATGCGACAGACACAGCAGGATGCAGATCATAAGGGCTGCCTGCTGGTTAATACCCTGCTGGAAATACCCACCGACGATGCTGAAATTAACCAGCGGGTCAGCCAGATGCTGCAGCAGGTTGAACTGGTTTTCTATGAGGTCTTGCAGGAGGCGCAGGATCGTGGCGAGCTGGCCCAGCATAAGGACCCGGAGCGGTTGGCGCGCTTGCTGATCAACGGTATTTTCGGCCTACGGGTGTATAACCGCATGCAGCCATCAGCTGAAACCCTGCAAACCACGGTGGATGATTTGCTATCAATCTTACACTGATCAGCCGTTGAACAGATAACCTTCCGCGTGTTCCAGTGCTTCCGGGGTGCCAAACAACACCAGCACATTGCCCGCCTTCAGGGGTTTGCTGGCATTTGGCGGAATCACGTTGATGTCATCGCGGCGATTTTTGTGCAGGCTCACACCGAATTCAGCCAGTTTGAGCTCATCGAGTTTTTTACCCACCGCAAACGCCCCCTCGGGCAGGGTGATGCTTACCAGACGTTTGCGCACATCATCCGGTAATTCCAGGTCATTGGCTTCTGCACCATGAAAGAACTCGCGCATGGTGGCGTACTTATTATTGCGCATTTCCTGCACCCGACGCACAATTTTTGCCATCGGCATGCCGAGGATCGATAGCACGTGGGAAGCCATCATCAGGCTGGATTCCAGGGTTTCCGGGATGACTTCAGTGGCACCGGCTTTGGTTAGTCTACTGTAATAGGTATCGTCCTGGGTTCGCACCAGCACCGGGATATCGGGGCGTATGGATTTTGCCTGGCGCAGGGTCTTTTCTGCAGAACCCACACTGTCATGGCAGATCACCAGTACCGCCGCCCGTTCCAGTCCGGTGGCAAGCAGTATGTCGCGATGGGTGGAGTCACCAAAAGCGACCTTGTAACCGGCCTTGGCGGCATTGGTAATCAGGTTGACATTGTAGTCGAGGGCGAAATAGGTGTGTTTTTCCGCATCCAGAATCTTGGCGATGTTCTGGCCGATGCGACCAAAACCGCAAATCACCACGTGATCGTGCATTTTTCCGGCACTGGAAGCCACGCTGTCCACCACCTGCTCACGGTTCTGCAGGTAGCTTCCGGTCAGCTTTTTCGCCAGCAGGCCATTGTATTTAACCAGAAACGGGGTGGCGATCATGGTGAGAATTACGGTGGCCAGCAGCAGCTGGGATTCAGCTTCCGGCAACAGGTTGTAGCTGGCCGCCAGTGCCATGATGGCAAAGCCGAACTCACCACACTGTGCCAGCACCAGTCCGGTGCGCATTGACACGCCACTGTCAGCGCGGGTCACCAGTCGACTCAGCAGCATGATAATAAAGGCCTTGCCAATGATCACTGCAATCGCCAGCAGAATCGCCCAGTGCAGAATCGGTAACAGGCTGTCGAAATTCACCATCATGCCCACGGTAATAAAGAACAGCCCCAGCAATACATCGCGGAAAGGGCGGATGTCATTTTCGATCTGGTGTTTGAATTCGGTTTCACTCAGCATCATGCCCGCCAGAAAAGCCCCCAGTGCCATTGACAGCCCGGCGGATTCGGTGGCCCAGGCGGAGAGCAGTGCAACCAGTAATACCGCCAGGGTAAACAGTTCGGCGGAGTGGGCAGAGGCAATTTCATGGAAGATCGGACGCAGCAGCCAGCGGCCGATTGCCAGCATCACCACGGTCACCACCACACCCATGGCAAAGCTGTAGCCCAGATCAAGCATAAAGGTGGTGTCACTGTCGCTGGCCAGTGCCGGAATAATCACCAGTATGGGCACCACCGCCACATCCTGAAACAGCAGAATGGCGATAGAGGCATTGCCATGGCGCGAGTCGGTTTCCAGCTGTTCCCCCAGCTGTTTGATCACAATGGCGGTGGATGACAGCGCAATCACACTGCCGATAATAAATGCGGTTTCTTCACTGGTGCCCAGCAACCAGGCGGTGAGACTGACAACCACCAGCGTAATCAGCACCTGTGCGCTGCCCAGACCCACCACCGCACGGCGATTGGAAATCAGTTTATTAAGCGAGAACTCAAGTCCCAGGCTGAACAGCAGAAAGGCAATGCCCACTTCGGCAAGAAAATGCAGGGTATCGGAATGCTGCACCAGATTGGTGGCATGCGGCCCCAGCAACGCACCCACGGCCAGATAAGCGAGGATGGGCGGCAGTTTGATGCGGCGGAAAAAGGCAACCGCAATCACCGAAATCGCCAGCAGAATGATCGTGTCACTCAGTGCAGTGTGCATAAAATAGCTTCAAAATTAGGCAGTTAACTGAATCAGGGTTTTAGTGTAGCAGCAAACTTATTTGAAGTGTCTAACTTCATCCGCTGTGCTTGCCAGAGGGTGCCGTTTTACCGCAGCGCAATCCGCGCAGCAGACCTAATTGAGGTTTTCAGCTGCATCCAGGGTGTTGAGCAGCAGCACGGCGACGGTCATTGGCCCCACACCACCGGGTACCGGGGTAATCCAGGCGGCGTGTTTTGAGGCTTCTGTGAAGTCCACATCGCCACACAGGGTGCCATCGGCCTGGCGATTAATGCCCACATCAATCACCGTGGCACCGTCTTTTATCCATTCGCCCTTTACCAGCCCCGGCTTGCCCACGGCAACCACCACAATGTCGGCGCGGCGCACATGGTCTTCCAGATCACTGGTGAAACGATGGGTACTGGTTACCGTTGCGCCGGCAAGCAGCAGTTCCAGTGCGGCGGGGCGGCCCACATGATTAGAGGCGCCGACAATCACCGCGTTGCGGCCCTTGTAGACCTCGCCGGTGGAATCAAGCAGCAGTTTGACGCCATAGGGGGTGCAGGGGCGCAGTGCCGGTTTACGTTGCGCCAGACGTCCCAGGTTGTAGGGATGAAAGCCATCCACGTCCTTGTCGGAGGAGATACGCTCGATGACCGCTGATTCATTCAGGCCTTCAGGCAGTGGGAACTGCACCAGAATGCCGTGGATGTTCTCATCGGCATTGAGCTTGTCGATCAACTCATCCAGTTCCTGCTGGCTGGTGCTGGCTGGCAGGTCATAGGCGGTGGAGATAATGCCGGCTTTCTCGCAGGCCAGTCGTTTGTTGCGCACATACACCTGCGATGCCGGATCTTCACCTATCAGTACTACCGCCAGCCCCGGGGCTTTCTTGCCCGCGGCAAGGAGGGCTTCTACGCGCTGTTTTATGGTGTTATGTAGGTTATTGGCGATCTGTTTACCGTCGATAATTTTTGCAGGCATGGGTTTTGAAGAGTCCGGATAAAATGTGCGGCGAATTTTCTCATGCCAGGCCCCGCGTGTACAAGTGGCGGCCCGTAATAAAAATGCCAGGTAAATGTTTGCGGAAGAATTTGTTGACCTTAAACGCGGATATGCGTAATATCCGCATCCTCATTTAGTGATGCGATAGCGGCTATTTGTGTGATCGGCCAGCAGTCATTTGCAGGGCATTTGAGTTGGTTGAAGCTGGAGAAAAATGTAACAGGGAACAAGTTGTTATACGGGGTATAGCGCAGTCAAGCGGAGCCTGCTCTTTAGTGCAGGCGCTTAATTGCTAATATCTCCCTATACCGTAGACGTATAAAAGATTTCGGGGTATAGCGCAGTCTGGTAGCGCGCCTGCTTTGGGAGCAGGATGTCGGGAGTTCGAATCTCTCTACCCCGACCAGATTTGAATTAGCTGGCTAGAGTGTACTAAATGCACTGGCTCAGTTAATTAGCAGGATAGAGAGAGGTTCGAACGGGAGAGTTCGAGCAAATTGCCGGGAGCAATTTGCAGGATGCGAAGCATCACCCGCAGGGCAAAATACAGGGATGTTTTTTGTAATCTCTCTACCCCGACCAGATTTGAATTAGCTGGCTAGAGTGTACTAAATGCACTGGCTCAGTTAATTAGCAGGATAGAGAGAGATGAGAACGGGAGAGTTCGAGCAAATTGCCGGGAGCAATTTGCAGGATGCGAAGCATCACCCGCAGGGCAAAATACAGGGATGTTTTTTGTAATCTCTCTATCCCGGCCTGCTTGCCAGGCCAGATTTGAATAGTCGATCATAAGTCGTAAAGCGCACAGATCAGCTGTTTCACGTTCAGTTGCTACAGGCACTGATCAGTTTTGAATTAACTGACTTTTGTATCAGCAATAACCAGTTAAACACTGCGCCTGTAGCTCATCTGGATAGAGCATCGGCCTTCTAAGCCGAGGGTAGCAGGTTCGATAAAATTGTCTGGAACAATTTTAAACATGGTGATGTTTTTTATCACCATGGCCCGAAGGGCGGAGGGCAGGAAGCCCGGAGTAATCCTGCCACTGGCAGGACGGACAGGTTTTTAATCTGCGCCTGTAGCTCATCTGGATAGAGCATCGGCCTTCTAAGCCGAGGGTAGCAGGTTCGAGTCCTGCCAGGCGCACCATATTCCATGTTTTGATTCTTGCGTTTCAGGACAACAGCACCGAATTATGGTGGGTGTAGCTCAGTTGGTAGAGCCCCGGATTGTGATTCCGGTCGTCGAGGGTTCAAGTCCCTTCATCCACCCCATTTTCATATTTGCGTTTCATCTCTGTAGTTTAAAGCCGGCTCACCAGCCGGCTTTTTTTATGCCCATTTAAAAGTCATTAGTCGGTGGTCCTGTGTCTTTAGCCGAGCGTAAGGCTTTCAGCGAACGACTAATGACAAACGACTTCAAGGGTGGTACCAAATGCAGCGGATCCGTCTGATTCCTGTACAAACCCGCCAGGCTGTACGACGCTTCATTTTCAAAAGAAAACGCACTAAAGTGCAGGAGTACTTTGAACGTGCGGACGCACGGCCCGAAGGGTGGAGCACAGGATGTGCGGAATAAATGACAGCTCCTGCGCATCCATGCGCTCGCTGAATTAGTGCATCCATGTACGTCAACGCTAACAACACGAATAGACGCAAATTTTTTGATACATAGCGGATGCACTTAGTTTATCCAGCCCACACAAAGGTTGACCTCTGGATGGGTCTTCAACCACAGGTCTTTGACTTCTATTGGGACAGTCCTTGAGCAGTTTCCCGCACCACCCGGGTCGTTGCGCGCGACTACTAGCAGCCTGCCCCTCCCAGACAGGAAGTAGCCGACCAAGGCCTCATATGCCTGAGCTATATGCAGCTGCTGCCTGAGCTTATTGTGGGCTAGGACGTGGTTGAATTGTATAGTATATATTTTTGTGGGATATCCCACTTGCCCATTTTGAGAATATGGGCTAATATTAGCGAGCAGGGATTATAAAAATTAGATAATGGAGGTGGCCATCTAAAAAACGGGGGATGGTTAGAGTCAACCGCACACAGGAGTAACGAAATGACACCTACTAAAACGGTACGGCCGGATGCAAAGGGCCGTATAACCCTTGGTGCATTAGCTAAAGATGTTTCTGGATATCAAGTTAATGTTGAAGAAAATGGTCGAGTAATACTCGAACCTTTGGTTGAAATACCTGCTCAAGAAAAGTGGGTCTTTGGTAACCCAGCAGTTAAAAATGCTTTACTAAACGGGTTAAAAGATTCTGCAGAGGGGCGTGTTCAAGAAAGGGGAGGGTTTGCTCAATATGCAGAGGAGTAATTCTCAATGGGCTTCAGGTTGCTATTTACTAGACAGGCAGGTCAAGACATGGACGAATTGGAAGATGATAAAAGCAAGGCAAAACGGTTAAAAGCAGTTAGAAAAGCACTGGGGTATCTAGAATTAAACCCTAGACATCAAAGCTTAAACACACATGAATATAAGTCATTTCGTGGTTCAAATGGTGAAAAGGTTTTTGAGGCTTATGCTGAAAATAATACGCCAGCTACGTACAGAATATTTTGGCATTATGGGCCAAGCAAAACTGACATAACAATCCTAGCCATTACACCGCATCCTTAAAATTAGTAATTTAGAAATAAAGAAGTTTTGGTATAAAAATAGGTTTGTATGGCCATGCAACCTTTTGATTTATAGGTAGAAAAGTCTACTATAAATAATATGGCTTGTTTATAGATAAGATTATTATCGAAGATGCGGTGGTAGACATCGTCTACCACCTGCAGGATATGATGGTCGGTGCAGATACACCGGCCATTAGGGCTTGTCTGGCTCCCCGACCTGGACTCGAACCAGGGACAAACGGATTAACAGTCCGTTGCTCTACCAACTGAGCTATCAGGGAATAATGTCGAAAACTCTGTGTTTCGAGGGCCGCTATCTTACTGATTCGCCTTCCCTCGGTCAACACAAAATTGTTAGTTTAGCCCACAAAATTCTTAATTCTTTCAAGGGCTTTCTGCAGGCTTTCCATATCGGTGGCGAAAGAGATACGCATATGCCCCGGGCTGCCAAAGGCCGAGCCGGGCACCAGTGCGACTTCGGCTTCTTCGAGAATTTTTGATGCCAGTGTGACATCGTCAGCAATGTTCATTTTTTTCATTACCTGGCTGAAGTCGGGGAAGATATAGAAGGTGCCGTCACTGGCAATGCAGTCAACACCGTCGATTTTATTCAGCTCCGCGAGTACAAAATCATGGCGTTGTTTAAACGCGGTGTTCATTTCCGCGAGGCGTGACTGATCACCTTCAAGCGCCGCCTGTGCAGCGACCTGTGAAATCGAGGTTGGATTGGAGGTGCTTTGTGACTGGATTTTTTTCATGCCCTTGATCAGGTCAGCCGGACCACCAGCATAGCCGATGCGCCAGCCAGTCATCGCATAGGCTTTGGAAACGCCATTTAATACCACGCTGCGCTCATACAGCTCGGGGCAGGCGTTGACGATATTGCAGAAGGGCTCGTCGGTCCACAGAATTTTTTCATACATGTCATCGGTGGCGACCACCACATCAGGGTAGTCCAGTAGCACTTCGCCCAGTGCGCGTAGCTCCGCCATGCTGTATGACTTGCCCGATGGATTGGACGGGCTGTTAATCACAAACAGACGGGTTTTATCAGTCAGGGCATCTTTCAGCTGCTGCGGGGTAATTTTAAAGCCCTGGGACTGGTGACCCTGTACAATGACTGGTTCTGCATCGGCCAGCAGCACCATATCCGGGTAGGATACCCAGTAGGGGGCAGGAATAATCACCTCGTCGCCGGGGTTTAATAGCGCCTGGGCCATATTGAAGAAGCTCTGTTTGCCGCCGCAGGACACCAGAATCTGTTCGGCGTCGTAGCTCAGGCCATTATCCTTGTTAAACTTGTTTATAATGGCCTGCTTGAGACTGGGCATGCCGTCAACCGCGGTGTATTTGGTCTGGTTGTTATTAATCGCATCAATCGCCGCCTGTTTGACAAAGTCGGGGGTGGGGAAGTCGGGCTCACCCGCAGCCAGACCAATCACATCGCGTCCAGCGGCTCTGAGTTGCTGGGCCAGTGCAGTCACGGCGAGTGTTGGTGAGGGTTTAACTTTTTGTATACGGTTGGATGCTTGAGTGCCCAAAGCGGTTGTCCTATCAGGTTATTCTGTAAATTCTCTTAATATATAGAGATGCCAGCGTGAGTATAATCAATCAGTGCAGGGCTTGTCCTCTACAAAGCGGAAGAAATTGAAACAAATTTTATTTTAAAGTATGTCGAAACAATTTGAAATTAATACAGATAAGCATCCGGCGGGTGATCAACCCGGCGCGATAACAACCCTGGTGGGCGGTTTGAAGGATGGTCTGTTGAACCAGACCCTGCTGGGTGTGACCGGTTCTGGCAAAACCTTCACCATCGCCAATGTGATTCAGCAGACACAGCGTCCGGCGATGATCCTCGCGCCGAATAAGACCCTGGCCGCACAGCTGTATGGCGAAATGAAAGAACTGTTTCCCAATAATTCGGTGGAATATTTTGTCTCCTACTACGATTATTACCAGCCGGAAGCCTATGTGGTGGCCAGTGACACCTTTATTGACAAGGACGCCTCGGTCAACGAACACATCGAACAGATGCGCCTGTCGGCGACCAAGGCGATGCTGGAGCGGGAAGACACCATAATCGTCGCCACCGTGTCCTCGATTTATGGCCTGGGTGATCCCGAGTCTTATCTGAAAATGATGTTGCACCTGGTGAAAGGCGATATGATTAACCAGCGGGATATTCTGCGTCGCCTGGCGGAAATGCAGTACACCCGCAATGACATCGAACTGGCCCGTGGCTGTTACCGGGTACGCGGTGAGGTGATTGATATTCATCCGGCAGAATCCGACCACGAAGCAGTACGGGTGGAACTGTTCGACGACGAAGTTGAGCAATTAAGCTACTTCGACCCGTTAACTGGCGAAGTGCTGCGCAAGGTGTCACGGCTGACCATCTACCCGAAAACCCATTATGTGACGCCGCGGCATGTGATTGAAGAGGCGGTCGAGCAGATTAAGGTGGAGCTGAAAGAGCGGCTTGCCGAGTTGCGTGATAACAGTCGCCTGGTGGAAGCACAGCGTCTGGAAGAACGCACCATGTATGACCTTGAAATGATGCGTGAACTGGGTTATTGCAATGGCATTGAAAATTATTCGCGTTATCTGTCCGGGCGTAAACCCGGCGAGCCGCCGCCCTGTCTGTATGATTACCTGCGGGACAATGCCTTGCTGATTATTGATGAAAGCCATGTCACCGTGCCGCAACTCGGCGGCATGTATAAAGGCGATCGTTCACGCAAGGAAAACCTGGTGAACTATGGCTTTCGACTGCCTTCGGCGCTGGATAACCGTCCTCTGCGTTTCGATGAATTCGAAGCGATGCGGCCACAGACCATTTATGTCTCGGCCACACCCGGCCCCTATGAACTGGAGCATTCCGATCAGGTTGCCGAACAGGTGGTGCGGCCCACCGGCCTGGTGGATCCTGAAGTGGAAATTCGTCCGGTGGCCAGCCAGGTGGATGATGTATTGTCAGAAATTAATCTGCGTGCAGCGAAAAATGAGCGGGTGTTAATTACCACGCTTACCAAGCGCATGTCGGAAGACCTCACCGATTACCTCACCGAACACGGCGTGAAAGTACGCTACCTGCATTCCGATATCGATACCGTGGAGCGTATGGAAATTATCCGCGACCTGCGCCTGGGTGAATTCGATGTGCTGGTGGGTATTAACCTGTTGCGCGAAGGTCTGGATATGCCGGAGGTTTCGCTGGTGGCGATACTCGATGCCGACAAGGAAGGCTTCCTGCGCTCCGATCGTTCACTGATTCAGACCATCGGCCGTGCTGCACGTAATCTGAATGGGCATGCCATTCTGTACGCCGATAAAATCACCGGCTCCATGCAACGTGCACTGGATGAAACCCGTCGACGACGCGAAAAGCAACTGCAACACAATGTCGAACACAATATTACGCCCATCGGCATTAAAAAGGCGATTCACGATATTATGGGCGTGGGCTACGAACAGAAGCATCAGCAGGAAGCCTTGCGTGTGGCCGAGGCGCAGGCGGAATACGCGCATATGTCGGTCAAACAGATCAGCCAGCAAATGGATAAGCTGGAAAAACAGATGTTCAAACATGCGCAGGAACTTGAATTTGAGGAGGCCGCTGCCATCCGCGATAAAATTGATCAACTGAAGAAACTGTCGCTGGAAACATGATCCGTCTGATTGCGCAAAGTATTATCGAGCTGTTTCTAAAACTGTTTGATTTTTTATCGAATAAACGCATTAACAGGCTGGGCGAAAAAAGTGTTACACATGCCCTTGATACGGCGCAGCTTGCGGATCAGGATAACGCACTCAGTCGCCTGACCCGGCAGCATCCGGGAAAGTCGGGCCTCTATCTTCTGGGTAATAATATCGATGCCTTTCTGGCGCGCTGTCATTTAATTGAACAGGCGCATCATACACTGGATTTGCAATATTATTATTTTCACGGTGATACCAGTGGTCAGCTAATTGCGCAGGCGCTGGTGAAGGCTGCGGACCGCGGCGTGAGGGTTCGATTACTGCTGGATGATATTGATACCCTGGGTGTGGATGAAGGCATCAGTTTACTGAATGCTCATCCGGATATTGAAATTCGCATATTCAACCCCTTTGTGTTTCGAGGGCTGTTGCGTTATTTCGAATTCATTGTAGACCTGGCGCGAGTCGGCCGGCGCATGCATAACAAGGCGATGATTGCTGATAATGCACAGGCTATTGTCGGTGGTCGTAATATCAGTGATATCTATTTTTCGGCCGATCCGGAGTTGCTGTTTCTGGATGTAGACCTGCTCACCATCGGTGACATTGTTAGCAATGTTTCGAAAAGTTTTGATGAATACTGGAACAGTGACTGGGCAGTGCCGGTTGATGACCTGTATGCGCGACCCAATCGGGCGTATGCGCTTAAGCGCATCAAACTGATGCTGAAAAAGTTCGAACAACAAATCGGTCAGCTTGATTATCTGAGCACATTGCAGTTATCGCAGTTTAAATACGATGAATTACAGCCGGAAAACCTGAACTTTGTCTGGGCGGATGCCGAGCTGGTGTATGACCTGCCGGATAAAATTACCCGCCTGCATGCGCAGAAATCCGTGGACAGCACAGATAAATATGCGTCGCTGCACGAACTGCTTGCACTGGCAGAAAATCATCTGACGATTATTTCACCGTATTTTGTGCCCGGTGATCAAGGCATGCGCTGGATTAAATCGTTGATTGATAAAGGCGTTAAAATTCATGTCTACACTAATTCGCTGGCAGCCACCGATGTGGTTGCGGTGCATGCAGGTTATCGTCAGTACCGTATGGCATTGCTCCAGTTGGGCGTCAGGTTGTATGAATTAAAACCTTCGGCCTATGTGCGCGAACGGCAGCATTTTAAAATTCTCAAGCCTGGCAGTCGCACCAGTCTGCACGCCAAAACTTATGTGCTGGATCACAGCAAGGTGTTTATTGGTTCCGCCAATCTTGACCCACGCTCGGCGGATCTGAATACCGAGATGGGACTGCTGATTGAAAACGAACAGATAGCTGATCAGTTTATGCATATGTTTTCCGGCATATCTTCAGGCGAAAACAGCTATCAGCTGCTGCTGGATGATGCGCCGGCCCCGCATACTGGAATTGTCTGGCGCTGTCAGCAGGATGGGGTGGCCTATCATTATACCGAAGAACCTGAGGCCGGTTTGTGGCGACGTTCCAAGGCATTCTTTTATGGACTGTTACCGATTGAAAGCTTGCTCTAGGGTACCTCTGAACAATGCTGATATGTCTCTGCGAGCCCTGAAGCGTGCAGCTACAAGGCGTGCTTCGCAGTGAATGGCTCGGTCCTTTACAAGAAGCACAAAGCTTCCGCTCCTGCTCACGCCCCTGACCTGCATCCATGTAGGCCACACCGTAGATGTGTGCTTCAGGGCTCGCCCTACGGGGCTTACAGGTGTGCCCGCACTCTGCGTTAGCGTTTTTTACCAGGCTTCAGCATGCTTTCAAAACACTACCTTGATTGCGAACACAGCTGTAAGCCAGAGATATGTCATCATTATTCAGAGGTACCCTAGTATGCGACTGCATTTTTTATTGACAATGTATTTCAAGTACACATGCATATTTTCAAGTCATGCGTCAGCTTTGATTATTTGCATAGGCATAATCCCAGACAACACCGGTTTGCTGCTGCAGCCTCTCCAGTAACTGATCCGTGGGTAGCGCTTCGTGTGGATAAATATTAGCAATACTAAACCCGCCGCGTGCAAAGCAACATTCATGTTTCCAGTTGAGATGGGCATAAGCGGTTTCGCTGCCGCATTTGTCACATTGGCATAAAGCGTCTGGCTGCTGCCAGTTACTGCTTTGCCAGTCAGCAATGCGTTTTCGGCAATGCGGGCACTTGGGATGGCACTGGCGGGTGTAGCCCAGACATTTTATCTGCTGCGTTGTGCTTACAATGGATATAAAACAGTGATTGTCGTCCGCGTCGGAATCATCCGGCTGCAGGCTGATATTGGGCGAGCAGCCGAGAAAGGTGATCAGTGATGTGAAGCCATCGCCCGGCAGGTAATGGTTTTCACGGTAGCTCGGTTGTGTGATGAGCTCAAGCTGAGTCAGGAGTTGCAGCAGCTGGCTTGCATCAACAGCTTGTGTGGAATCCTGCGGGGTAAATATAAGTCTGGAAGTCGCCATAATCTCTGCGCTGAATCAAAGCGCCAATTATAGTATGCTGACGCACTCTTAATAAACAGGCCTTAATCAGATCTTAGCGGTTTTTAAAATCGCAACCACCTGTTTATGGTTACCTGATTAATCAGCAGACAGCCAGATAGAACGTGATGAATTTATTTGATTTCAGTATTGCCCACTTACCACGCATTATTTTCGCCAGACAGTCGATTCAGCAGCTGCCCGCACTCTGCGCAAGCTATGGCTCGCGTGTGCTGCTGGTGACCGGCGCCCGTTCGTTTGTCGAGAGTGCAGCCTGTACCGAGCTGATGGCAAGTGCGCAACAACAGGGACTTTTCATTGAAACCTGCCATATTCCCGGCGAACCATCCCCCCAGCTGGTTGATCAGCTGGTACGTGATTACCGTGACTTTAATACGGATGTGGTGCTGGGCATAGGTGGTGGCAGTGCGCTGGATGCCGCCAAAGCGATTGCCGGCCTGTTGCGCCTGCAGCAGTCGGTGATGGATTATCTTGAAGGCGTTGGGCCGGAGCTAACCTATAAAGGACCTGCAGTACCATTTATTGCGGTACCTACCACCGCAGGTACCGGCTCAGAAGCCACCAAAAACGCGGTGCTCAGTGTGCAGGGTAAGGATGGATTTAAAAAATCATTTCGCGATGATCGACTGGTTGCAGAATATGCGGTGATCGATCCCGAGTTGCTGGCAACATGCCCAGCCGCAGTGATAGCGGCGAATGGTATGGATGCACTGACCCAGTTGATTGAAGCCTATGTCTCGACACGTGCCGGTGAAATGACCGATGCGCTGGCACTGAGTGGCATCCGTGCGCTGCGTGACAGCCTGCCTGCGCTGTATGCCGATGCCAGCGACACCGATGCGCAACAGAAAATGGCCTATGCTTCGCTGATGTCGGGCATCTGCCTGGCGCAGACCGGTCTGGGTTCGGTGCATGGTCTGGCCTCACCGCTGGGGGCTTTCTTCCCGATTCCCCATGGTGTGGTCTGCGGCACATTGCTGGCAGAGGCGACGCAGATGAATATTGAATTGATGCTGGCACGTGAGCCACTCAATCCGGCACTGGATAAATACGCTACGTTGGGTGATGTGTTACTGGACAGTCAGTACGCCAATAAGCATGAAGCCCGTGAGCAGCTGTATCAGCAATTGAATGAGTGGACACAGCAGTTACAGTTGCCACGACTGGCTAGTTTCGGCGTGGGCGAAAAAGACCTTTCTCATATTGTGGCCAATAGCCGTGGCAGCAGTATGAAAACCAATCCAATTGTGATGAGTGATGATGAAATCAGTCAATTGCTAAGCCGACGGTTGTAAGTTGACGCACAACACCGCATGATTCAGTGTTTACTGGGCAGGCGTTGTCGTCACAAAATGCTTCGCCATTGTCGCTAATTATTCGTCGTCAGTGGCCGATATAGTGGTCACAAGCTGTGCTATAACAAACAGCAGTTATCTGTTTTAATCAATCATCCGCCCCCAACAGTAACAGGGCAGAAAAGGGTAACCAGGCTAAAGCATCCTGGTTGTCGGAAAATGGAGTCCACTATGCTTAAAAATTTCAATATACGAACCATTCTGATACTGGGGTTCACCCTGGTATTACTGCTGGTTACCCTGATTAATATTCCGTTGGCTATTAATACGGTGACTTCGGTGGTTGAGCAGGCAGAAGAGCGCGAGCTTAAAAAGCTGTTTGAAAGCGCCACGGTTGAACTGGAGTCGGAAGGTCGACTGGCAAATGCGCTGTCGTCCATTGTCGCGAATATGGATCATTTCAGCGAACTGTTTGCCAAAGGTGAACGGGAGCAGCTGGCGAACGAGCTGGTGCCCACGTTCAATGTCATCAAAGAACAGTTCCATGCGCGTCAGTTTCAGTATCATACACCACCGGCCACCTCTTTTTTGCGCTTGCATAAACCGGAAAAATTCGGTGATGACCTGTCTTCGTTTCGCCAGACAGTGGTCGAGACCAATCGGTTAAAGAAAAACATTATGGGCCTGGAGCGCGGTGTCGCTGGTCTGGGTGTGCGTGGTATCTCGCCAGTATTTTCCAATGGTCAGCATATTGGCTCGGTTGAATTCGGTATGTCGTTTGGTCAGCCGTTTTTTGAAGACTTCAAACAGAAATACGATGTTGATATTTCGCTGTATATAAAAGGTGATGATGGCTTCAAGAAATTTGCATCCACATTGAGCGGTGAGTCACTGCTCAGTACGACAGAGTTAAACACGGCATTAAGCACACCGGTGATTTCACAGTATGACAGAAATGATCAGCAGCTGGCGGTGTATGCCTACCGGGTCGATGACTTCAATGGCAATGCAGTGGGTGTAATGGAAATCGGCATGGATCGCAGCCATTATGTGGTTGCTATTAACAGTGCACGCAATACAGCTGTTCTGGTCGGTATTGCGACGTTGATTCTGGGTGCGTTGATTGCTGCCTTTATCGCACGTCTGATTGTGGTTCCGCTGAACCGGGCGGTGGGTGCAATGAATGAAATAGCCGAAGGGGATGGCGACTTAACCCAGCGTCTGGATGAGTCCGGCAATAATGAAATCAGCCGGTTGGCACATGCCTTTAACAGCTTTGCAGAGAAGGTGCGGGGTATGGTGAGTCAGGTTTATGGTTCAACCACGCAACTGGCTTCTGCCGCGGAAGAAATGTCGCTGGTGATGGAAGAAACCAAGCGGGATACGCTGCAGCAACAGTCCGAAACCAGCCAGGTGGTAACGGCGATGAATGAAATGACCGCCACCGTGCAGGAAGTTGCGCGGCATGCAACTGAAGCCGCTTCGGCTGCAAATAAAGCTGATCATGCATCGGTGGATGGCAAGAAGGTTGTGCTCAGCACCATGAATGCAATTGAGGCGCTGTCATCGGAAGTGCACTCTGCTGCCAATGTAATCAGTCAGCTGGAAAAAGACAGCGAAAATATCGGCACCGTGCTGGATGTCATCAAGGGTATTGCCGAGCAGACCAATTTACTGGCATTGAATGCGGCGATTGAAGCAGCGCGCGCCGGTGAGCAGGGACGTGGTTTTGCCGTGGTCGCGGATGAAGTACGCACCCTGGCCAGTCGTACTCAGCAGTCGACCCAGGAAATTCAGACGATGATTGAAAATCTGCAGGTGGGTGCACAGACCGCAGTTAAGGTGATGGATGAAAGTCGCGCCAAAGCCGAAGACAGTGTGACCCAGGCGGCGAAAGCCGGTGGTTCACTGGAAGACATTACCCATTCGGTTTCATTGATTAATGATATGAACACACAGATTGCAACTGCCGCGGAAGAACAGAGTGCGGTGGCAGAAGAAATCAACCGTAATATTGTCAATATCAGCGAAATTGTTGATCGTACCGCGGATGGCGCAAACCAGACTTCGGTTGCCAGTGAAGAACTTGCCAGCCTGGCGGCGCAACTGCAACAGCTGGTTAATCAGTTCAAGGTCTAGTCATGGCTGAATAGTGCGCTATAAACATAACGCTGCAAAAAACAGCAGGGCATGTAAGTGCATTCTTTCTATGGCTCAAACTGGTTAAAAACGTCCTCTGCCTGAACAGACAAAGGACGTTTTTTATGTGCTAGCTAATGTGCTGGTGCAACGGTGGTTATAAAACCGGTGGCAATATCTGAAAGGCATCGTGTACCTGCTGATCTTCCCTGATTTCGTTCAGGGTCAGCTGGTAGTCGAGTAAATCATAATAGCGACGAATATTGGTCACATACTTGACCGGTTCCCAGCCCCGCGCATACCCGCTGCTGGTATTTTTGTACCATTTTTTACGCGCCAGTAAGGGCAGTACGTCCTGCAGATCCGACCACTTGTGCGGATCTTTTCCCAGTTCAATGGCGATTTTCTGTGCATCCAGCACATGATAGTAACCCACATTATACGACGCCATGGCCAGCCAGGTTCGATCCGGTTCCGCGATCTCATCCGGGAAGCGGCGGCGTATCTGATCCAGGTACCTGGCACCGCCAAAAATGCTGCTTTTCGGGTCGAGGCGGTTTTTAATGCCAAGCTGGCCAGCTGTTTGCAGGGTCAGCATCATAATGCCGCGCACGCCGGTGGGTGATACCGCCCGTGGGTTCCAGTGTGATTCCTGGTAGCCCATGGCGGCGAGCAGTTTCCAGTCGAGATCGTATTTTTTTGCCGCTTGCTTGTACCAGTCGATGTACTTGTTGAGCCGTGTGCCGATATGTCGAATGTACAGCCGGTTGCCCACATAGTCGAACTTGCTGACATGCCCATAGTGACGTTCAACCAGGTGAGTGATTTCGCCGTTGTTCAAGTTTCGCCAGAAAAAACTCATCGCCTTGTCATACAGGCTTCGGTCTTTGGTTTTGGGAAACGCCCAGGCAAGTTCTTTCGGTTCGGAAATATCAAATGCAACCCGCAGGCTGAGCAGAAATCGCTGATTGAGTTGCAGTTCATTTGAGTCGGCAATGGTGTAATCAATTAACTGGTTTTCCACCAGCTGCAGCAGTTGTTCGCTTTCCATGGAGCTTTGCGTAGTCCAGCTCAGCTCGGGGTTTTCTTTCTGTAATGCCTTCAGGCTTTCCACATGGCTGGAGCCTTCAATTACTTCGAGTATGCCGTCATCAAGGTCGGATATTTCTCTGGGGCGATAGGAGCGGTAGTTGTAGATGAGCTGTTCTGTTATATCCATATAACTGGCGGTAAAGCGTACATCCTGTTTGCGCGTCTCGGTAATGGTTAAGCCGGCGGCGGCAAAGTGGGCTTCGCCGGACTTTAACAATCTGAAAATATCACTGATTTTATCCGCAGTGATCACGCGTAACTTCACCCCGAGTGAATCGGCAAACAGCCGCGCCAGGTCGTACTCGAAGCCGGTATAGCCGTTGGGGCCTTCATAATAGGTGGTGGAGCTGTTGCGAGTCACCATCACCAGTTCGTTATTGTTAATCACCTGGTTTAACAGGTTGGGAGTGAACAGCAACGGAACCACTTTAAACAGCATCAGTAACAGGCTGATGAGTATGATCAGTGCCACCGCCATCAGGCGGCATCGCGGGCTGTGCAGGGGATTATCCATCTAAAGACGCACGCTTTGTAGCTGCACGCTTCTGGTCTCGCAGTGACATATCAGCATTGTTCAGAGGTACCCTTGTAACATCTCAGCATGGGCGTTAAGGCCGTTATGACTGGCATCACCACAGTTAGTGCCCGGTAGCTTTAGTTATAGCTCAAAACTGGCCCAGATGGGACAGTGATCCGACGGCTTCTGCATGGCGCGGATGTCATAATCTATGCCGCTGTCGCTACAGCGCTCGATCAGGTTTTTGCTGGCCAGAATCAGGTCGATGCGCAGGCCACGTCTGGGTTCACGTTCAAAGCCCTTGCTGCGGTAATCAAACCAGCTGAAACGGTCATCGGTGTCCGGGTTGAGGTGGCGGTAGGTGTCGTACAGGCCCCAGTCGTACAGCTTCTGAAGCCATTCCCGCTCTTCCGGCAGGAAACTGCATTTGCCGCTTCGCAGCCAGCGCTTTTTATTGCCCTCGCCAATGCCGATATCCAGATCCAGCGGCGCGATATTCATATCGCCCATCAAAATCAGCGGGTCATTCTGGCTGTACTGGCTGCTGATAAACTGGGTGACATCCTGATAAAATCTGCGTTTTGCCGGGAACTTGACCGGGTGAGTGTTGCTCTCACCCTGTGGAAAGTATCCGTTCATAATGGTGATATTTTCGCCACTGAATTCAAAGGTGGCGGAGATAAAACGACGCTGCGCTTCTGCCTCATCACCGGCAAAACCTTTGTGTATGCTAAGCGGGGCTTTTTTATAGAGCAGGGCCACGCCGTAGTGGGTTTTCTGCCCGTAGAACGCCGCCTCATAGCCGAGCGCGCGCATCGCCTCAAGCGGAAAATCATCATCCTGTACCTTGGTTTCCTGAATGCCAATCACATCGGGGTTATGGCGTTGAATCACCGCCTCAAGCTGGTGCTGACGCATGCGGATACTGTTGGTGTTAAAGGAGATAACGTTCATAGGAATGATCTGACGGGTGGGTGGTTTGTGTAAAAATTAACAAGCTAAAACAGGCCGCATACCCTATCATTGTTTTAAATTTTTGTCTTGTCGGGAAAGGCTATGTTACATATCACCCCTGTTCCAGCGCTTTCTGATAATTATGTGTGGATTTTACAGCGGGATTCACTGCCCCAGGTGGTGATTGTGGACCCCACCGTCGCCGCGCCGGTGCTGGACTATATTCAGGCGCAACAGCTCGAACCTGTGGCGATTCTGATTACCCACCAACATTATGATCACACCGGCGGTGTGGCGGATATCCTTGAACTGTATCCCTATCTGTCGGTAATAGGCCCGGCCATTGCACCATCGAAGCAGGCCCTGCCGATAGACCGGCCGATTCCGCGTCTGATCACCTTTACCGTAGGTGAAGGGGACGTGGTGTATATACCCGGTACCGATTTCAAATTCGAAGTGATCGCGATTCCCGGTCACACGCTGGATCATCTGGCCTATTTAATTGAGGATGCCGCATTTGTCGGTGACACCCTGTTTGCCGCGGGCTGTGGCCGGCTGTTCAGCGGCACCGCGCAGATGATGAACGATTCGCTGCAACGCCTGGCTCGCCTGCCGGTGGATACCCGCCTGTATTGCGCGCACGAATACACCCTGGATAATCTGGGTTTTGCCAAATGGGTGGAGCCGGACAATCCGGACGTGCTACAGCGTGACGCAGAGGTGATGCAGCAGCAGGAAAATGGCGAGGTGACCCTGCCCACCACGGTGGCACTGGAACGGGCCACCAACCCGTTTGTACGGATTCACCAGCAGCAGGTGATAGAGGCGGCACAAAGCTTTGCCGGTAAACCGTTGCAGCAGGACTGGGAAGTATTCGCCGCACTGCGTGAGTGGAAAGACACAAAATACGATTGATGAAGTCTGTTCGTGGTTAACTCGCAGGATCAGCCCAAACAACAACGCCCGGCATTAACCGGGCGTTGTTGTTTGGGCTAAGCTGTATCAGGCCGCATATAAGGCCTGATACAGTGGTTTAGTTAGCCGTTCAGGCTCTGGTAGTAGTTGATTAGAATCTCGGCCACTTCAGGGCGCGAGAATTCCTTCGGCGGGGCGATGCCCTTGCCCAGCATTTCACGTACCTTGGTGCCGGAGAGCAGCACAAAGTCTTCCTTCTGGTGATCCGGCGCTTCGCGCATCATCACCACCTTGTCCAGCTTCTTCGAGTAGGCAGTGTGGTCGGCTTCGAAAATCTCGATCTCCAGCGCACCCCTGGGTACTTCATTGTGGAAGATGGTCTGTGCATCAAAGGCGCCGTAGTGATCACCCACACCGGCATGGTCGCGGCCGATAATAAAGTGGGTGGCCCCCATGTTCTGGCGGAATAGCGCATGCAGCACCGCCTCACGGGGGCCGGCATACAGCATGTCGAAACCGTAGCCGGTGACCATGGCGCTGTTCTCGGGGAAGTACAGCTCAACCATCTTGCGAATCGCTGCATCACGTACCGGAGCCGGAATATCGCCGGGCTTGAGTTTACCGAGCAGCATGTGAATTACCAGACCATCGCACTTAAGGCGATCCATGGCCATATGGCACAGTTCTTCGTGGGCCAGGTGCATCGGGTTACGGGTCTGGAAGGCAACTACGCGTTTCCAGCCGCGCTCGGCGATTTCATTGCGGATTTCTACCGCGGTACGGAAGGTATCAGGGAACTCGCTCTGGAAGTAGGAGAAATTTAGCACCTTGATCGGACCAGACAGACACACCTTACCCTGTGAGTTAAAAGCATCCACGCCGGGGTGATCTTCACCGGCTGCAGGCGCATAGATTTTCTGGGTCATCATGGCCATGTCGTCATCGGAGAATTCTTCAACCGCTTCAACATCCATCACTGCCAGTACCGGATGGCCTTCTACATTGGGATCTTTCAGTGCAATGCGTGCGCCGGGCTGAATATTGCCGGCATTTTCCACCAGGTTTAATACCGGCACCGGAAAGAAAACACCGGACGCGGTTTTCATTTCCCTGGCCACCGACAGCGCATCGGCCTTGTTCATATAGCCGGTGAGCGGGTTGAAGTAACCGCCACCCAGCATCACTGCATTGGCGGCCGTTGCGGAGCTGACAAGAATGGAGGGCAGGTTTTCCGCTTCCTTTTGCAGGGCTTCGTTTTCCGCCGAGTCATAAACAAAAAGTGGCTTCAGTGTGTCTGAACCATGTGGTTTTATCATTGTGATGTCCTCCACCAGGTGATTTCCTGGATCATTATTTTTAAAATACTTTGCCCCGACAGTGACTGGGCCTTACCGGCTTCCGCCAGCAGTCAATGCTCGGCTGAACGCAGCTTAGCACGCACTGTTCGCTGAAAAAATGTCACACCATCATAAAGGGGATTGGCCGCTTGGCTAATTCATATACTTAAGGGAAGTATGAGTTTTTTTTATCAGTTTATTTAATGAGTATCTATAAAAGTATTTAATAAAATAGCGATCTACTTATGCTTGTGCTGAGCCAGCCTGAAACCACCGCTGGAGTTTTCAGTCAGTGCGAATCTTGTGCATGCGGGATAACTCATACAGGGTTAAGCAATCGGGCTGAAAGTTTTTTGCGCGGTCGATGAATACCTGGGGTACCTCTGAATAATGATGACATATCTCTGGCTTACAGGTGTGTTTGCAATCAAGGCGGCGTTTTGAAAGCAGGCCCGTGTTTAATAGACATGGGCCTGGTGAAAAACGCTAACGCAGAGTGCGGACACACCTGTAAGCCCCGCAGGGCGTGGCCTGAAGCGCACATCTACGGTGTGGCCTACATGGATGTAGGTCAGGGGCGTGAGCAGGAGCGGAAGCTTTGTGCTGCTTGTAAAGGACCTGGCCATTTACTGCGAAGCACGCCTTGTAGCTGCACGCTTCAGGTCTCGCAGAGACATATCAGCATTGTTCAGAGGTACCCTAGAAGCGGAAGTTGTAACCAACCTGCACAATGTAGGAGTCCAGATCCGGCGTCAGGTCGTAATCAGCCTGATCGCCAATTGGTGTGGTCACGTCGTTCTGTGTCTGGCTGATCAGCTCGGCACGCACGCTGAACTCACCGGTTTCACCGGTACGCATCGCATACTTCAGGCCAATCGTCCGGGTTTCAAATTCACCCAGTCGGTAATCCGAGCTGGCGTATTGCGGCAGTGGCTGTCCATCCACCAGTGAGGTGGTAAAAAAGTCCGCTGCGCCCTGGCTGTAATAGCGCAGATGCGGTTGCAGATACTGGCCATTGCCAAGTTCGTAACGGTAATGGAAATCGATGGTGTGCGAATCTATGCCCCAGTCATCGGTGTGGTAGCGATAGGACACATTGATCACATCTTCTGTCAGATGATGCACCGTTTTCCAGAAGAATATCTGCCGTGAACGAGCGTCGGGGCGATTTTCATATAAATAGGGCAGGTCATTACTGTCTGCCGGTGTGATGGGTAAACCGGTGACGTCATCAATCAGTGAAATAATTTTATACGGGTCATTCATATACCCGGAGGACTCGCTCAGCCCCAGATTGAACTGCATCAAGGTGCGGCGGTTGATTACCTGGGTCAGGCCGAACATGAGGTCAGTGATGGTTTTAGTGTCATTCGCGCCATCCCGGTTGGTGCCACTGTCCGCCACCCGCATATTGGCGAAGGGTGTGGGAATACCACCCGAGGGAGAAATGGTGTCGGCATTCAGGCCAAGGGATACACTGTAAGTGGTGTTGCGGTTATTGGTGTCACGCTGAAAACTCGCGGACGCGCCGAGCGAGGCGTAATCGTATTCCTTGGAGAGATTGGCGCCTAAAATCACCCGACTGTATTCATCCAGCACCGGCATTTCCCAGCTGCCGCTGAGTGCGACCCGGGTATCGAGAAAGGTGTCGTCCAGTGGCGTATCACCGGGGGTCACAGTATAAGTCTGGCGTCCCGATGGATTGGTAAAAGTCTGCACAGAACTGGAGGCGTGGGCACCGTTCGGGCTTGCTCCGGTAAGAGAGTCCAGCACCAGCTTGAGGTTAATTTTCTCGCCCTCGGCCAGTTCACGGCTGCCGCTGATCACCGGCTCAATCGCCGAAACACGGCCGTTGTTTTCCTGATAAAACAGAACCGCAGTGCTGATATCCCAGCCGTTGTCCGTATCATCTGCCGCGGCAGCGTTACCCATCTGTAACAGGGTGGCGCTGGCCAGGCTGAGTTTGTTGCGAATACTACTGTGCTCAGACATATCGGTTCCCGTAATTTAAAAATGGAATGCAGCTGTCATAAAAAAGCAGAGGGCTAACTCAGTTGCAACCGCAACCGCCGCCACCGACACCCTGGCCGCCAAGCGAGGCTTCCTTACTGAAGTAAATGTGTTCATCGAGCGCGTTATCGACTTCACTGGGCACCAGTGACATCGAAGGTTTGGCCAGCAGGTCTTTTTCCCACGGCTGCACCGTGGTGCAGGCGCTCAGGCTTAGCAGGCAGCAAATGATCAGACTAATACGCATAAATATTCCCGGTGCTAAAGGTTTTGATACAGGACAGGGTCAGGCGGCTGATAATGCCCAGAGGCCGACGTGAGAGTCCCGTAATCAATATTGAGTTTAAGCCTGGGTGGATTTTAGGTTTCCTTCCTTAAGGAAATCTTAAGGCAAGGGGGGTAGGGTGGCGATTTGTTAATCTATATCACTGCATTTGGCGGTTCTCGCAAGCCATTATCAAAGTTGATGCAAAAATTAACAGCATTAGCTGCCTGTTTCCTTGATAGATATCTAGATCACATCTGTTTATAAGTTATATCTATAGGTTTAATTAGGATATTTAATTGGCTAGCTGCCCTGTATTGGTTCAGTATGTGTCGCATATTGCGACATATTGTTGCAATATGCGACATATAAATATATTGTAATTGGGAGTAGAGGTAATGGCAAAGAGCATACGTATGGATGATAACTTCGTTCAGGAAGCTCAAGTATATGCGGAAGTAAACCACCGTTCTATTCCGAAGCAAATCGAGCATTGGGCACAAATCGGTCGTATCGCTGAAGATAACCCCGACTTGCCCTATGAGTTTATTCGGGATGCGCTGATTGCTACCGCTGAAATTGAATCAGGGGCAACTGAGCCTTATGTCAGAAGAAAAAGAAAATGAGATAGAAGTCCGTCAAACGCGGGTTTTTAAGAAGGCCTATAAACGTCTATCTGAAAACCAACAGGATCAGGTTGACGATGAAATAGACAAAATCATTGAGAACCCTGATTTAGGCACTCGCAAGAAAGGTGACCTTTCTCATTTGTGGGTACATAAATTTAAATTAAGTAATGCCGAGGTATTACTTGGTTATTCCTGGAATGAGGGGGAACTAATCATCACCCTGATGAATGTTGGGCCTCATGAGAATTTTTACCAGGAAGCCAGGAAAAGGCGCGCAGCTGATTTAAAAGCCAGAAAATAACACTGTGATATCATGCTTTTAAGGAAGCACTTCGCCTCAGTCCGGCTTGCTGCGGGATATATTTTCTCTTGCTCTTGTGCAATTTCTGACAAAAAGCATATTTATCCAACTCATTTAAACATAACAAAAAATATTGATGTGTTTATTGTCTATTATTGAGTGTGGATTCAATCTGTCGCAGGGGTATTGCTTCTGTTAGCCAATAGCTGACATTTGAGGCCTATACATATATAGTCAATTCACGATCTATAGCGGTTATGATTTCGCTTAACAAAGGTTAGATTTGACCCAGATTCGCACATATTGTGGATCTACAAAAACGGATGGCGCAATCAAGCGTAGAAAGCGGGCGGATTATCAACAGCTTTCATCCGTTAAGAAAAATGAAGTGACGACTAAACAACTGGGCCGTATCTGATACATTGGCCCCAAAATTACAATAAAGGCAGCCCACGTAGTCGGATAAAGATCAAACGTGAGGGCTAGGAGAAGTGGTATGGCGAACGGTAAAGTTTTAAGGCAATTGATCAGAGCCGGTAGCAGCGGAGATTCTGAAGCGTTTCGTCGTGCCTCGGAAGCGGTGATCAAAGATGAGCGCCAAAAGCAACACCACTTGCTGGCTAATGACCTTGAACAAATTTTGTACGGCGAGCACTTAAAGCCCGCGAAATCTTCCGGACGCAGGCAACTACCAGCGCCACCCGTAGACAAGGAACGAGGCCTGCCACTATTGGATATCAGGCAGGCCCAACGCCCACTGGAAGAAATGATACTGCCTGAACCCAGTCTGGCGGTCATTGAAGAGCTCCTGGAGGAGCATCGCAGAGCTGACGTGCTGCGAAGCTTTGGTATGAAGCCCTCAAGCAAAGCTCTTTTGTATGGGCCTCCAGGATGCGGAAAGACGCTTGCGGCGGAAGTCATTGCATTTGAACTGGACCTACCCCTGGCTATTGTGCGTTTAGATGGCCTGGTTTCTTCATTTTTAGGTGAAACAGCGGCCAATCTGCGCAAGGTTTTTGAGTTTATTACTGAGCACCCAACAGTGGCGCTGTTCGACGAGTTCGATGCGATTGGTAAAGAGCGTTCTGATTCAGGCGAACACGGAGAGCTACGTCGCGTGGTGAATGCAGTTTTGCAGATGATGGATGCATACCAAGGTAAAAGCCTGATATTGGCCGCCACCAACCACGAAGCGATATTGGACAGTGCTATCTGGCGTAGATTTGATGAGACTGTCGGCTTCCATTTACCAGACGCTGTGCAAATCCAGCAGATCCTTTCACTTAAATTGCGAGGCGTTCGCCGCCAGTTTGAACTGGATGAAAGCTCTGTGCTTTCTTTATTTAAAAAACGCAGCGGTGCCGATATTGAGAGAATTGTGCGCCGAGCTGTGAAAAGAATGATCCTGCGCAGCCAGGAATTCTTAACGGTCAAAGACTTAAAGTTGGCTATCTCTCGCGAAAAATAACAACAAGGTTAAATCATGGCTGATTTCGAACATCTTAGGATTGAACGAGCACCCTTTGAAAATGACCGAAGAACACGAAAATTCAATATCCCTCGCCACCCTCGAGGAGATCTTCGAGGACATGGTCAACGCCTCTCGGAAGCTTTAAATCGCTCGTTTCAAAATCCTCACGAGCAACTGACATCCCGCCCCGGTAACTTTGTTTTTAAGATTCGCTATACTGGTTTATTGGATATCGTTCACCTGTACAAGCATGGTGTTGAGTTCGTCAGTCAAGAGGATAATCAGCTTTGCGTGGTTTTTGCCGATGAGGCCGGCCTCGCGAAATTTGCCGATCATCTTCAGAAATTGGGAATTGACGACGCCGAATTAACTTATAAGCAAATACTGGAAGCCCTAGAAGGTATTGATAACTGGTCTGTTGAAGACCGTACCAGTTGGGCGATAAACAAATACGGTCTGCCTCAAGCGGAGCAGTTTATTTTAGATGTGGAATTATGGGCGGTCAGTGTTGCACACCATCCAGATCGATTGGTTATATGCGAAGCCTTCGAGCGATGGCTGACTGAAACAGAAATTCAGCGGGTGGATAAAATCAACCTCGATAGCCTACTGATGTACCGCGTGAGGGTAAATACAAACCAGGCTAACATGTTATTAAATCACAGTGATGTAAGGCTGGTGGATTTACCTCCTGCAAGCGGTATTCACTACAGACAGCTAAATTGCGATATTGATGAACTACCCGAAAACATTCAGGCGCCGTCAGTTCACGCCGCACGGATATGCATTCTCGACAGTGGAATTGCAGGCAATCACCCGTTAATTGCCCCTGCCATGGCGGAGAGTGCCGATTTTATCGACGGCGACGGTAGTGATTTGAATGGACACGGTACCGCTGTTGCCGGGATCGCTCTCTACGGCGATCTGGAGGCCTGCAAAGCGAGTAACTTCTGGCAGCCAGAATTGCTGTTGTTCAACGGGCGGGTTTTAAATGAGGATGCAGAATTTGACGAGAAAACCATCGAAAAGACCTTGGTTGATGCCGTCAACTACTTTGTGGAAGAGCACCAATGTCGAATATTCAATCTGTCTCTTGGGAATGCCAATGCGCCCTACGATGGTAGGCATGTTCGGGGTATTGCCTATGTTCTCGACAAGCTTGCCCGTGACCTGAATGTTCTATTTATTGTTTCTACGGGCAATTTTAATGGTTCAAATAATCCAGAGGTGCCAAAACACAGCTGGAGAGATGAGTATCCAGAGTACCTTCTAGCAGAACAGAGCGTACTGATCGATCCAGCGCCAGCTTTAAATGTAATAACCGTTGGCAGTTTGGCAAGACATAATGCGACTTTTGATGCGCTAAGGTACCCGGAGGTTGCCCAGCTCGCGCCAGCGAATGAAAATCAACCTTCTCCTTTCACACGTCATGGCCCATCAGTGAAAGGGGCGATAAAACCCGAGCTGGTCGCCACTGGTGGTAACCTTGCCTCACCCATGCGGACAGGACAAGAGCATGATGCGCAGATGAAGGGTATGGGCGTTTTATCATGTAATAGTCGGTTCGTGGGTAATACGTTGTTCAGTGAAATGAGTGGGACAAGTTTTGCAGCTCCCTACATCACTCATTTGGCTGGGCGGTTATTGAACAATTATCCTCGAGCATCAGCCAACCTGCTCAGAGCGCTTTTGATCAACCACGCAAATTTGCCCAGCGAGGTTGACACGAGCTTTTCCAGTGATATAAAAGAAACCTATAAAGCGGCTTTTAGTCGTGATGTGAGTCGGGATGTTACTGGTTACGGTGTAGTGGATGAAAACGAATTGTTTCGTTCCTCTGAACACGTTGTTGGGTTAATAGCAGAAGACAAAATTGAAAATAACGCGCATCATTTTTTTGAACTCCTATTACCGCCAGAGTTTTTACGAACTCAACGTGCTGCTAGAGAAATCCGGGTGACACTCACGCATTGTCCGTCTGTTCGCACTACTAGGCTCGATTATGTTGCTACCAAAATGCATTTTCGGTTGGTAAAAGACACGTCATTGGAATCAGTCCAACGCCATTTCAACCACAATACTCAAGACGAGACGGACACCCGTAATGACGACGCTACCGGGAATAGGGATATCACAGCAGAGCTGAGAAGCAAAGGAACTGTACAGTCATCCACCTGGCGAATGAAGCAACGTAACCCCGATGAAAAATGGTTTGTAGTTGTGACCCGTCAAGACAGGGATTGGGGGGAAGCGTTGAGCTTGGAACAAGAGGACTATGCTTTGGTGGTTACCGTGACTGATCGAGATAATGAACACGCCCAGTTGTATACGCAAATTTCACAACAGATCGAGCTCCAAATCCAAGCCCGTGCTCGAGCTAATTAGCGTTTCTAACGTAACAAATCGGGCCCTTTATCGTGCTAAAAATGCAAATTTCCTCGAAAAATACCATGAAAGAATAATGGCCCAAACCCTACAATTGACACAATTGGATAATGTCCGCTCCTGGCCGGCTATTGCTTGATTGGATAAATATTCGGAAGTTAGCTTCAGGGTGATACCCGCAGGCATCGTTTCCAGGCTTAGCCTTGTCTGATGTAGTGGCTGAAACGAATATCGTTTAAGTGGTTGTATGGGCTGTATTTGAATTATCAGGCCAGGAAACCAGGCCCTCAGAAGTGCAATTAAAGTGTAATAAGGGGGTTATATCAGCACCCTGACACACATAATCAAATTCTATTGACGCGCGCGTAAATCATTGAAAATAAAGGTGTAATGGGGTGTGGTAAGGTGTGGGTACAAGTTAGTAATGGTGCCGAGAAGAGGACTTGAACCTCCACGAGCCAAAGCTCACTAGCACCTGAAGCTAGCGCGTCTACCAATTCCGCCACCTCGGCAAGGGTGCAGCTGGATCGTTGATCCGAGACAGGCCGCGAACTTTACCGATTGCTTATGTTTTTGTCAATCCACCTGACAACATTTTCTCTGATTATCGTCGCGCAATCCCCTGTCTATTTGTGTACAATCGAGCTTTGAATGTAAAGACACTGTATAGAAATGCCAGAAACCAAAAAGAATAAGTCCCCGCGCGGCCGTAAAACGGCTGTTGCATCTTCTCCCAGAAAAAAATCCAGAACTCCAAAATCCGCCGCGCCGCTGGTTGATCCGCAGCAGGATCGCGAAGCCAGTAACTACGAAAACCCGATAGCCAGCCGCGAACTGATTCTGCAGGTGGTGCGTGATGAAGGCGCCATCGGCCATGAAGAGCTGCAGGCGATACTGGGCATGAACTCTGAGGAGCAGGTCGAGGCGCTGCGCCGTCGCACCAATGCCATGGTGCGTGACGGCCAGTTGATCCGTAACCGCCGCGATGGCTATGTGCCGGTGAATGAGGAAGACCTGATCAGCGGCCGGGTAATCGCCCATGCCGACGGCTTTGGGTTCCTGGTGCCGGATGAGGGGGATGAGGACATCTTCCTGCATGGCCGGCAGATGCGTACCCTGATGCATGGCGACCGTGCAGTGGTACAGGTCTCCGGTATCGATCGCCGTGGCCGCCAGGAAGGTGCGGTTATCGAGGTACTGGAACGCGCCAACCACCGTATTGTGGGCCGCCTGTTTATTGAATCCGGCGTGGCCTTTGTGGTGGCGGACAATAAACGCATTACCCAGGACATCATGGTGCCGCTGGACCAGATAGGCGAGGCCGAGCCAGGGCAGATCGTGATTGTGGAAATTACCCAGCAGCCCACCTTTAAAAGTCGCGCCGTCGGTCGCATCACCGACATTATCGGCGACCATATGGCACCGGGCATGGAAATCGACGTTGCCATCCATGCGCACAATATTCCATTCCTCTGGCCGGACGATGTAAAAGAACAGGTCAAAACCATTCGTGAGGAAGTCACCGAAGAAGATAAAAAAGGTCGTAAAGACCTCACCGGGCTGCCACTGGTGACCATCGATGGTGAAGACGCCCGCGATTTTGACGATGCGGTGTATTGTGAAAGAACCAGCAAGGGCTGGAAACTGTATGTGGCGATTGCCGATGTGTCGCACTATGTGCAGCGTGGCAGCCCACTGGATGAAGAAGCCATTAACCGTTCTACCTCGGTGTATTTTCCTGAGCGGGTGATACCGATGTTGCCGGAAGTGTTGTCCAATGGTCTGTGCTCGCTCAATCCGCAAGTCGAGCGGCTGTGTATGGTGTGTGAAATGCTGTTTGACGGCGAAGGCAAGATGACCCGTTCCAAATTCTATGACGGGGTGATGTATTCCCACGCACGTCTCACTTATGAGAAAGTTTCTGCCATTCTGGAACACAATGATCAGGCGTTGACGCAGCAATACGAGCCGGTGGTGCCGCATCTGCAGACATTGTTCTCGCTGTACAAAAAACGCCTGCAACAGCGTAAGAAGCGCGGCTCGATTGATTTTGAAACCACCGAGACGCGGATTATCTTTGACGAAAGCAAGCACATTGAACGCATCGTGCCCACGGTCAGAAACGAAGCGCATAAAATTATCGAAGAGTGCATGATTGCCGCCAACATCGCCGCGGCACGCTTCCTCGAGCGGCATAAAATTCCCGGCCTGTACCGGGTGCACAAGGGGCCGAAAGAAGAAAAGCTGGATGATGTAAAAGACTTTATTGCCGGTCTGGGTCTGCGTTTGCAGGGCAATGCCAAGGGCAGTATCAAGCGCTTTATCTCCGGCATCAGTGACCGTATCAAGGGCAAGAAGAAACCGGCGTCCGGTATCACCGCACAGGACTACGCGCGCCTGATCGAGCGGGTGCGGGACCGTCCTGACTTTCACCTGATCCAGACCGTGCTGCTGCGTTCTCTGTCGCAGGCGGTGTATTCGCCGGATAACGAGGGTCACTTCGGGCTGTCGCTGGAAAACTATGCGCACTTTACTTCGCCGATTCGTCGTTACCCGGATCTGCTGGTACATCGGGCGATTCGCCATATTACCCAGGGTAAAAAGCCCAGCGGCTTTTTCTATCGCCACAGCGATGTGGTGCACCTGGGTGAGCATTGCTCAACTAACGAGCGCCGTGCCGATGAAGCCACACGTGATGCGGTTACCGCACTTAAATGTGAATACATGCAGTCGCATATCGGTGAAAGCTTCCAGGGCATTATCACCTCGGTCACCGGTTTTGGTGTGTTTGTCGAGCTGAATGATATTTATATAGAAGGCCTGATTCATATCACCAGCCTGCCCAAAGATTACTATCAGTTCGAGCCGGTGACCCATCGTCTGGTGGGTGAGCACAGCGGCACCCAGTTCCAGCTGGGTGACAGTGTGCGCGTTAATCTGGTGGCGGTGAATATGGATGAGCGCAAGATCGACTTTGAGCTGGTGGAGCATGAGAATAATCCTCACAGTCGCAAACCGGCAGGTAAATCATCCGGCCAAAGATCCGGCAAGAAATCCGGGCAGAAGTCCGAGCGAAAGTCAGAAGATAAACCTGCCAGAAAGAAACGTTCACGCCGCAAAAAGTCGTCAGCTGCAAAGCAGGGCGGTGAAACATCCGCACAGCAAAGTTCAGGCAGCACGGAACAGTCAGCTGATGGCGCAGATAAGCCGCGTAAAAAATCAGCAAAACGTCGTCGTCCGCGCAAAAAGCAGGGCGCCGCTAAAAAGGCAGACAGTTCGAGTAATGAAAGTTAGTTCTGGATGCAGCGTTATCAATACGCTGCGAGCTGGATTGCTGGCTACCTTATTGCTGCTGTGTGAAACTGCCGCTGCGCAGTCTGCGTTTGCCACGGTCAAGGACATGGGTAAGCTGAAACAGCAGGCGGCACAGGCTGATTTACCCATTGTGCTGCTGTTTACCGCTGACGATTGCATATACTGCGAGGCCATGCGCCAGCAGTACCTGATTCCCATGTCACACACACCACAATATGCCGAGCAGGCGCTGTTCCGCCAGTTATCTGTAGAAAGCTTCAGCTTTCTGCGTAATGAAGACGGCGAGCTGGTGGGCGGTGACCAGATCAGTCTGCGCTACGGTGTGGAGATTACACCCACCGTGCTGTTTATTAACGCGCAGGGCGAGGAAGTGGCAGAGCGAATTATTGGTCTGAGTGGTGCCTATTTTCAGAAACAACTGGAACAGCAGATTCAGCAGGCCAGCCACAATCAGCCGCTAAAGTAATTCACAAGCCACTCTGATTTAACCAGTTTTATTCTAAACCCTTCAGGCATTACACACAGATTATGAGCGCAAATGAGTCGCAGATTATTTTTGGTTTTCACTCGGTAGAAGCGGTGATTCGCAATGACCCGGTGAATATACTGCAGTTGCTGGTAGAGCAGAATCGTCATGACCAGCGGATGAAAAAGCTGGTTCAGTTTGCGGAATCCCAGGGCATTTCAATCGAGTACCTGAAAAAAAGCGATTTACAGAAACAGGCGGGCAGTAACAAAACCCAGGGTGTGGCGCTGCGTTATAAAACCACGGCAGAGACCTCGGGTGAATCCGCCAGCCATTCACTGGGGCAGTCGCTGGAGCAGATACTGCAGAAAGATAATGTGCTGTTGCTGGTGCTGGACGGCGTGACCGACCCGCATAATCTGGGTGCCTGTTTGCGCACCGCTGATGCCGCAGGCGTGGATGCAGTGATTGTGCCCAAAGATCGTGCGGCGGGCTTAACGCCAACCGCACGCAAGGTGGCCTGTGGTGCGGCGGAAAGCCTGCCGTTTTTTCAGGTAACCAACCTGGCGCGCAGCCTGAAAGAGTTTAAAGATCATGATATCTGGATTGTCGGCACGGCTGGTGAAACCGACACCAGCCTGTACCAGACAAAGCTTACCGGCAAGCTGGCACTGGTGATGGGGGCAGAGGAAAAAGGTCTGCGTCGCCTGACCCGTGAAAACTGTGATCAGCTGGTGAAGCTGCCCATGGCGGGGCAGGTGGAAAGCCTGAATGTGTCCGTGGCCACCGGCGTGTGTCTGTTCGAAATTGTGCGACAACGCGCAGGCTAGGCTGATGCTCGGCTCAGACAGTACAGAGTTACACCTGCTGGTGCCCGGTCTGCTGGGACCGTTTGCGGCCCAGTCAGCCAATGGCCTGGCGCTCGATGACAGCCCCCGGCATCAGCCTGCCATCAACGCACTGCAGCGCAGCTTGAGTCGCGCCTCGCAGGCCAGCCTTCCACTAACTGATTACTACAGCACGCTGCATTATCTGCTGTGTCCCGAAAAGGACATCGAGCTAAGTGAACTGCTGGGCCAGTTTGACCAGTTGCCGCAAAGTAACGGATTTTATTATTTAATCGAGCCGGTGCATTTCAGGGCCGAATCGGATCACGCGGTGTTGCTGGGCAGTGAGTTGTTGCAGCCGCAGTCAGAAGAAGCCCAGGCACTGGTCGAAGCCTTTAATACGCATTTTGCGGTGGAAGGCATAAGCCTGTACGCAGCCAGTGCCAGTCGCTGGTATCTGCAGAGTGAGCGCGCGCTGTCTCTCGAGCTGCGCAGCATGGAGGCCTGCCTGGGGCGTGATATCAAGCACTTTATGCCGCAGGGCGATGACGCGCTGTGGTGGCGACGCATCTTAAATGAAGCGCAGATGCTGTTTTTCGAGCATCCGGTCAATCTGCAACGGGAACAGCAACAGCAGCTGAGTATCAATGGCCTGTGGCTGTTTCAGCACGGCTTCAAGGCGCATGAAGGCAACATTGCTGCAAACAGTCGGGTGAATCGTCTGCTTGCAGACAATGCGGTTGCACAGGCGCTGTGTGCGTTTTCAGATGCCGGGATTCAGCTTGAAGAAATGAATAATAAACCCGCCGATAAACTTATCGATAAAGCAGGGCACAGCGTGCTGGTCGACGAGACGTTTTATGCCGCGGCCTGCTATGGTGATCAGGCGGCCTGGCAGGATGCGCTGGGTGAATTCTGTGATTCACGCTTTGCACCGCTGGACAATGCGCTGCAGCAGGGAGAGATTTTTCGCCTGCATATTTACCCCTGTGATGGGCGCATCTTTAGTATCAGCAAGTGGCAGCGTTATCATGTCTGGAAACCGCTGCATCCCATTACTCATTTTTTCTCACAGACCGATTCCCAGGTCGATACCCGGACGGATAGACAGGCCAGTTAATAGATGCAACATAAAATTATTAAACGCCTGCAAGGTGATATTTCTCACCAACTTAAACACTCGACACTGCATCCGGTGTTACAACGGGTGCTGAGCCATCGACGCATTGCCGCGCCGCAACAGATTGACTACTCGCTGAAACGATTGCTTGGTTTTGATCAGTTAAAAGGCATCGATGCGGCAGTCGAATTGCTGGTGCAGGCCGTCACCAGCCAGCAGTCTATTCTAATTGTCGGTGACTTTGACGCCGATGGCGCCACCAGTACCGCGGTGTGTTATCGCGCACTGCAGATGATGGGGCATCAGCGAGTGTCATTTCTGGTGCCCAATCGTTTTGATTACGGCTATGGCCTGAGTCCCGAACTGGTGGCGGTTGCCTGTGAAAATCCGCCGGACCTGCTGGTTACCGTGGATAATGGTATTTCCAGTATCGACGGGGTGGCGGCCGCCAAAGCCGCCGGACTGCAGGTGCTGGTGACCGACCATCATCTGGCCGGTGCCGAATTGCCCGAGGCAGATGCGATTGTGAACCCGAATCAGCCGGGCTGTGAATTTCCGAGCAAAAACCTCGCCGGTGTTGGCGTGATCTTTTATGTGATGCTGGCATTGCGCGCCAGGCTGCGTGAGCTGGACTATTTTAATGAGCAACGTGCCGAACCCAATCTGGCGGAACTGCTGGATCTGGTGGCACTGGGCACAGTGGCGGATGTGGTGCCGCTGGATGAAAACAATCGCATTCTGGTGTCGCAGGGTTTAAAACGCATGCGTGCTGGTCGAGCCTGTGTGGGTATCCAGCAGATTCTGCGCATTGCCGGGCGCGAGATGCACAATATTGTTTCCAGCGACCTGGGTTTTGCCATAGGCCCGCGCCTGAATGCTGCAGGCCGGCTGGAAGATATGTCGCTGGGCATCGAATGCCTGATTACCGATGATGCCAATCGTGCCGCGATGATTGCCGAGCAGCTGGACCAGCTGAATAAAGACCGGCGCAATATCGAGCAGGGCATGCAGAAACAGGCAATGCAGAGTTTGCAGCACCTGGAAGCATCGATTAGCCAGGCGCATTTACCCAGTGGTATCAGTTTATACAATGCCGACTGGCATCAGGGGGTGATCGGCATACTCGCGTCGCGCATCAAGGAAAAATTCAACCGCCCGGTGATTGTGTTTGCCAATGATAACGACATGATCATTAAAGGCTCGGCTCGTTCCATCAAAGGCCTGCATATTCGTGACCTGCTGGAATTGATTTCCAGCCAGCATCCCGGATTGATTATCAAATTCGGCGGCCATGCTATGGCAGCGGGGTTGAGCATTAAAAAACAGGACTATGCGACATTCGATAAAATTTTTAACCGTATGGTAGAGCAACAGGCGGATCCGGATATTCTGCAGGGCGTGATAGAATCTGATGGCGAACTGGGTGGTGCGGAATTCAACCTCAAGCTGGCGCAGGCGATTCGCGATGCTGGCCCCTGGGGCCAGGGTTTTATGGAGCCGGTTTTTGATGGCAAGTTTGAAGTGCTCGACTGGCGCGTGGTGGGTGAGAAGCATTTAAAAATGGAATTGCAGGCGGTGGATGCGGATAAAAGTATCTCCGCGATTGCATTCAATGCGCCCACAGAACGCATACGCGAAAGCAACGGCTTTATTCATGCCGCCTACCGGCTGGATGTGAATGAATTTCGCCAGCGTAAAAGCGCACAGCTGATTGTTGAATATTTTCAGCCCTTATCAGTAACAGCTGATAACAGACAATAGTTATTTACCGTTTTACCGACAGGCTCCGAACTGTTTGTAGAGCGGTGTTGAATATAAATAATCAATACAATTAACCAGAACAGGAAAAAGTACAATGGCGTTAATGCCGTATGGCTTGCTAAAACAGATACTGTTTCGCTTTAATGCAGAAACCGCTCACGAGTTATCCCTCAAGGGGCTTAAGCTGTTGCATAAATTCGGGCTGATCAAATGGCTGTTTGGCAAGGCGCATTTAAAACCGGTGACAGTCATGGGGATTAATTTTCCTAACCGGGTCGGGCTTGCAGCCGGGCTGGATAAAAACGGCGAGTATTTTCAGGCACTGTCGGAATGCGGATTCGGTTTCGTTGAAATCGGCACAGTTACGCCAAAGCCTCAGCCGGGTAATGATAAGCCACGCCTGTTCCGGGTTAAAGAAGCCGAGGCGATCATCAATCGCATGGGCTTTAATAATCAGGGCGTGGATCACCTGCTGGAAAACGTCAGACAGTCCGGCTTTAAAGGTGTGCTCGGTATTAATATCGGCAAAAACAAGGACACCCCTGAAGAGCGCGCGGTAGAGGATTATTTAATCTGTCTGCAAAAAGTCTATCAGCATGCCGATTATGTGACGATCAATATTTCCTCGCCCAATACACCCGGTCTGCGTGACCTGCAGTTTGGCGATAGTCTTAATAATTTATTACGTGATCTGAAATTCAAGCAGCAGGAACTGACCCGGCAGCAGGATCGCTATGTGCCGATTGTGGTTAAGGTGGCACCGGACATGGACGACGAAGCGGTGGAAAAACTGGCGCAGACATTTAAAGACTATGCCATTGACGGGGTGATTGTCAGCAATACCACGCTGTCACGTCAGGGTGTAGAAGGCATGGTGCATGCCGATGAGACGGGTGGCTTAAGCGGCGTGCCGCTCAAAGAAAAAGCCGACCATGTGCTGCAGGTGATGGCGGCGCACCTGGGCGGTCAGATTCCGATTATTGCCGTAGGCGGCATTGCCAGCGCCGATGATGCGGAACAGAAAATAAAACTGGGAGCCAGTCTGGTGCAGATATACACCGGCTTTATTTACCAGGGGCCGGCACTGGTGCATGCCTGTGTGGATCGGCTGTAACAGTTAACGTTCCTGCTGTTGCTGGTTGATTTGCAATAGAAGTTCAAGCAGGGGCTGCTGTTGATCCTGCGGCAACGCGTTTTTTAACACCGGGTGTAAATCGGTTTTAAATTCATTCAGGCAATGAATGGTGTAGGTGGGGTGTGAGCGCCGATGCGCATTGCCGTGCTGGTTGGGCTGAATGGTTTTTTCCGACAGACACTGCACCACCAGCCAGGGGCCATCCTCAATGACCTCGATCAGCGTGCATTGTTTGTCCTGATGGCTAAACTCAAGGCCAATCAGCGAATGTAAGGTATTTGCCGGACTCATGTCTGAAGTCTAGCATGATTATTGACACCAATACCGAGCAGATACCTGGCAGACATCGCCTGTATGGCGCATGAATACAGCCGGACGGATAACCTAAAAGTATGGGTATATGAATGATGAAGTGGAAACTGCTGGGGCAGGAGCCTCGTTACGATGGTTTTTTCAAGGTCGATGCCTGCCATCTGCGTCATGAAACCTATCGCGGTGAGCAAATCGAGCTCACCCGTGAACTGTTCCATCGCGGTGATGCGGTGGCAGTACTGCTGTACGATCCAGGCAACGACCGGGTGGTACTGATCGAACAGTTCCGTGTCGGGGCGATTCGTGAAGACAACCCGTGGATGCTGGAAACCGTTGCGGGCATGGTCGAGGAAGGCGAATCGGTAACCGAGGTGGCCCGCCGTGAATGTGAAGAGGAGGCAGGCGTAAAAGTGCACAGCTTTGAACCGGTGCACAGCTTCTATTCCAGCCCCGGCGGCTGTACTGAAAAAATCCATATTCTGTGCGCGCTGATCAACAGTGACGGTCTGGGTGGCATACACGGACTCGAAGAAGAAGGCGAAGACATCAAGGTGCAGGTGATCGATTACGCCGAAGTACACGACCTGCTCGCCTCGGGACGCATCTGTGCCGCGATTCCATTGATCGCGTTGCAGTGGCTGGCGTTGAACCGCAAGCGGCTGCAGGTGGAAAGCATTGTGATGTGATCCGTTTATAGTCTTTAGTCGGTGATACGACCAACGACCAACGACTCAACGACTAACGACTAACTCTGGTGATGTCAGATTTATCAATATCTCTGCAAACTGCTATATTCAGTGAATGCTTATTGCCCTAACTGCTTGTGGAGGAATCCGGTGACTGATCGAGCCTATCGTACCCTGTTTGGTGTCAGCATCCTGCTGGTGCTGTATTTCGATCTGAGCCTGATGATGTACATTCTGATCGGCCTGCTGTTTACCGAGGGCTTAACCAATCAACGTGTGCCCATTCTGGTGAGTCGTATGCGTAACCGTATCGGTGCGGGTGAATTCCATTATGAAAACCTCGATATGGCCATAGACTCACGCTTTGATACCGATGCCGAGCGGGTATGGCGGTTAACTGTGGGGTTCTTTCTGCTGGTCAGCTATAGCCTGGTCGAAGCCCTCTGGTGGTTCCCCTGGTTTATGGGGTTTGCCATTTTTGGTGCCGGCTTAAGCGGTATCTGCCCGGTTCTGATGGCCATTCGCTGGATTGGTTTTAGATGACAGAACCCACTCAACAGGCTCGCAAGCAGTCATTCAGCACATCTCTACCCGCCAAACTCACCGGTATTGTGTTCTGGGGCATGGTGCTGATGGGCATACTGGTGGCCGCTTACCTGCTGAACGAGCGGGAACAGCGCCTGCATAGTGCCTATAACAGTGCAGTCAGTTTTGTTGAGTTTGAGCTTGAGCGCACCTTCCGGGTGCTGGCTCCCCATCTCTCTGATGAGGACACTATACGTCAGCAACTGAGCGCCATGTATGATGATATCAGTGAAGATCTGCCGGTACGTGGCTTGCATCTGAACTTTGCCGGGCAGGAATACCGGCTGGGTGGTGAAGCCGAAGGCCAGGTGGCGGCAGGTGGGATGTTTTCACTGCCTGAAAACAATAAAGCCGAGCTTAAGGTGGTGCCTTTCGATCTGTATCTGCAGGATCTGGACGAGATGATCATGGATGCCAGAAAGAACATGCTGCTGGTGATCGGTGTGCTGGTGTTCAGCTTCGGCATGATCCTGCAGCAGATACTGCAGTGGGTGCTGTCACGGCCCATCCTCGCCATGGTGGCTTCGGCGCAACAATTTGCCGAGGGTGATCTGTCAGTGCGCTTCAATGAAAAACGCAATGACGAGCTGGGCTATCTGGCTAAGTTTATTAACCAGGCTCTGGACTCGATTCTGCAGCAGCAGCAGGAGCTGGAACAGTCCCGTAAGGCGCTGATAAAGGAAAAAATACAGGCGCAAATCACCCTGCACTCGATTATGGACGGGGTAATAACCACCGATGCGAGGGGGTTGATTGTGTACCTTAACCCGGTGGCGGAACGCATGCTGGGGCTGGAAGCGCGCCGCGCAGTGGATTTGCCGTTGCAGGAGGTGATTCATCTGGTGCATGAAGACAGTGGTGAAGACATTGCGTCGCCCACGGTCGCCTGTCTGGCGAATCGTCAGGTGGAGATGCTGGAAAATCACGCCACGCTGGTGCGGGACGATGGCAAGACAATTCCCATAGAGGCCACCACTGCGCCCATGTGCAATGACGAGGATGAAATTATTGGCACGGTGATGGTGTTTCAGGATGTCAGTCAGCAACGCCGTATGAGTCGCCAGTTATCCTACCAGGCCAGCCATGACATGCTCACCGGCCTGTATAACCGGCGCATGTTCGAGGAGCAGGTGGAAGCCGTATTGCTTAATGTACTCAGCGAAGATCGTCACCATGCCATGTGCTACGTGGATCTGGACCAGTTCAAGATCGTCAATGACACCTGTGGGCATATTGCCGGGGATGAGCTGTTGCGCCAGCTGGCAGAGCTGTTCAAGAGCTGTATTCGTGAAGGCGACATACTGGCGCGCCTGGGGGGCGATGAATTCGGCCTGCTGCTGGAAAACTGCGAGCTGAAAAAGGCGGCGCAGGTGGCCGAAAAGCTGCGGCAGGCGGTAAAAAACTACCGCTTTGTGTGGCAGGATCACAGCTTCGAAATCGGTGCAAGCATCGGCGTGGCGGACATACATGCGGATAATATGGATCTGGCGAGTATTCTGGCGGCGGCGGATATGGCCTGTTATGCGGCAAAAGACATGGGGCGTAATCGGGTGCACATTTATGAGCCCTCGGATGCGGTATTATCCGAGCGGCATGGGCAAATGCACTGGGCCGGGCGCATCACCGGCGCACTGGACGAAGGCCGCTTTATACTGTTCCAGCAACCGGTGGTGGCACTGAACGAGCAGGCCGAGGCTGGCCGTGCCAGCCATTGTGAGGTGCTGATCCGCATGCAGGACGGAGGCGGTATTATCAACCCCGATTCATTTATTCCCGCCGCCGAGCGCTATAATCTGATGCCTGCGATTGACCGCTGGGTGGTAACACAGGTGTTTAAGATGCAGCAGCAAGCCAGCGATAATGGACAGGTGGTGGCGATTAACCTGTCGGGCACCTCGTTGGCGGACGAAAGTCTGTTGCGTTATGTGCTTGAGGCGGCAGAAAAGTATCAGGTGGAATTGAGTCGGGTGTGTTTCGAGATCACTGAAACAGCGGCGATCGGTAATCTGCACAAGGCGACGCAGTTTATAAAGGAGCTCAAGGCTCGGGGCTGCCGCTTCTCGCTGGACGACTTTGGTAGCGGTCTGAGCTCATTCACTTACCTGAAAAAACTGCCAGTGGATTATATTAAAATCGACGGCTCGTTTGTGGTGGACATGCTCAACGACCCGGTCGACCGCGCCATGGTGAAGGCAATTGTCAGTGTCGGGCATATTATGGGAATACAGGTCATCGCCGAATGGGTGGAAAACCAGGAGACCCTCGAGCTATTGCGGGAGATGGGCGTGGATTACGCCCAGGGCTTTCACCTGGGGCGGCCAGAGGAAATCCAGCAGGAACTGGAAGAGATTTAAAAGAAAACGCACTAAAGTGCAGGAGCACTTCAATTCGGGGTCAGAGTAACAACTCCTGGCCTAGAACTCTTGGCCGGGCCATGTTGGGGGAGTTGTTACTCTGACCCCGAATTAGAATAGGCTAAAAGCCCGGTTTACCACAAGGTCCGTTCCAGCCAGTGAGCAGGTTGGAATAGCCGAATAAAAATTTAACAATATAATTAAATGCTTAACTAATAGCGGTCGATGCAAAGTCTTTGCATCACAAAGGGTGATTGCCTATCATGTGCAGTCTTTTATACGGATTTGTATTAGCGGTATCTAATGAAGATGATAACTAATGTTCAAATGGCGCGGCATGTTTTTCTGCTTGTCGCCTGTCTTTTTGCCAGCTCACCCCTGTTAGCGGCCACTCCACAAACACCTTTAGCGATGCCGGCCTATAAAATCGGCCCCGGCGACGTGCTCACGGTGTCTGTATGGAAAGAAGAAGGGCTACAGCAGGAAGTGCTGATCAGACCGGACGGTGGTATGAGCTTCCCGCTGGCAGGTGATCTGCAGGCGGGCGGTAAAAGCGTGGCCGAGCTAAGCGCCATGCTGGTGGATAAAATCAAGCGTTATATCCCCGATCCGGTGGTCACGGTTGCGGTTCGGCAGATTCAGAACAACAAGATCTTCGTGGTGGGTAAGGTCAATCGCCCGGGCGAATATGTTGCCACTCATTACGTGGATGTGATGCAGGCACTTGCCATGTCCGGCGGCCTGAATGCCTATGCCAGTTCCAACAATATAAAAATTCTGCGCCGCGTAAATGGCAAGGTGCAGAGCATGCCGTTTGAGTACGGTGATGTGTCCAATGGTGAGTCGCTGGAACAGAACATCATACTGCAAAGCGGTGATGTGGTTGTTGTGCCCTAGTGAGTAAGCCCGTGGTAAAGGTGTGTGTGTATAAATCTGCGCTTACTGGTTGTGCCTCGCTGTGTGCGCTGCTGGCCATTAGTGGCAGTGTTATTGCTGCCGAATGGAAACTGTCGCCGTCTCTAATCAGCCGTGTGCAATACAACGACAACCCTCGTTTATATCCCGACAGTGTGGAGCCAGAGGGTTCAACGGTGTACACACTCAATCCGCGGCTGGATCTTACGGCTGAAGAGCTCAATCGCTGGGATGCGAGCCTCGATATCAACGCTAAACTGACGCGTTATGCCGACCTCGACAATGCAGATAATAATAATGTGTTTGTTGCGCTGGATACGGGTCGCAAAACCGAGCTGACTGAATGGCGGCTGGGTGCCAGGGTGGAAGAGAACACTAACTTCGACAGCGATTTTGACACCCAGACACCGGATGCGGGTCTGTTTCTGGATGGTAAAACCGTGCGCAATACCCGTTCACTGACACCCTCTGTGCAGTGGATGCTCAGTGAAACCTCGATGCTGAATTTTAGCATCGGCCTCACCGATGTTGCATTCGATGAGATCTCGAACGAGAATTATTCCGATTATACCTACGATAATCTACAGCTAAGCTACACCTGGCTGTTCAGTGAAAATCACCGCATCGGTCTAACCGGTTCTTATGCTGAATACGAAAGTCCACAGAGTGATTTCTCCTTTGATCAGACGATATTGAGCCTGGACTATACCTACACGATTAATGAAACCTCGAATATCTCCATGTCGGTGGGTAATCGCCAGCTGGATTCGCTGGCTGAGGATAGGACGTTCTGTGAGGCGCAAGGTCTTGTTGTCCCAGTAGAGGAGGTTTCTAATACAGGGGAATGTCCAATTATTCCTTTTGTTGTGGTTACAACCATAAAAGATGATATCACTCAAAAGAATGATGGCACGGTGTTTAATCTTGCCTATAGTAACCAGTACCAGCGCTCGTCATTCAGGCTGGATATGAGTCGTTCGGTTATCCCTTCGAGTTTTGGTAGTGCACAGGAAGAAAAACGCGCCGGTCTTTTTGCTAACCATGCACTGACAGAAAGGCTCAATACCGATATGAAATTCTCGGCAACGGAAACCCGAACACTGGATGGGGTTAGCTCGATTAATGATCGGGACGTAATGCAGCTATCAACAAGTCTTGTCTATAAATTGAGCAGAGACACGAATTTGAGCTTGCGTTATAGCTATATTGAACAAACATTCATAGCCACAGATCAGGACAGTTCATCAAACGCATTAATGATTAACTTATATATGGGTTGGCCAAGACTGGCAACCACCTACTAAACCAGCGATAAAATTATAAATATGGAAAATCAGGAAACACAGGAAAAAAGCGTACAGGACTATCTGGCAATTCTAAGCCGTCGTAAGGTGGCGATTATACTAACCGGGCTTCTGGTGTTTATACTCGGCCTGGTTACTGCTCTGGTGTGGCCGCCTACCTATAAATCATCCGCCACCATTCTGATCAAGGAGCAGGACATTCCGTCTGAACTGGTGCGTTCCACCGTGACTTCTTATGCCGCGCAGCGAATTGAGACCATTAGTCAACGGGTGATGACACGTCCTAATCTGATGGAAATTATCGATAAATACAATCTGTATAGCGATGACCTGAAACGCAAAACCACCGAGGAAGTACTGGAAGACATGCGTGAGGATATTAATCTGAATATGATCAGCGCCGAGGTGATGGATCCACGTACCGGACGCCCCGGTGTGGCTACCATTGCATTTACGTTGTCCTATTTCGGTGACAGTCCAGGTTCAACGCAAAAAGTGGCGGGAGAGTTAACCAGTCTATTTCTGGCGGAAAACATCAGAACGCGAAAGGAAAAGGCATCAGAAACCCTGCAGTTTCTGACCGACGAGACCTCCAAGCTGGAAACCCGTATTGCTGAAGCCGAGAAAAAACTGGCCGAGTTTAAAGAACAGAATGCGGAAAGCCTGCCAGAAATGAATGCGATGAACCTGACCATATTGAATCGCACCGAATCGGAACTGATGAATACCGAATCCGAACTGAGGGGACTCAATGAGCGCAAGTTCTATCTGCAAAGCCAGTTATCGATGATCAACCCGTTGACCAATATGCGGTCGTCTACGGGTGAGTCGATACTTGATCCGGTATCCCGCTTAAAAGCGCTGGAGTCCGAACTTGCAAGTCTGTCGGCAAGGTATTCCAGTGAGCACCCGGATATTATTAAAATAAAGCGTGAAATTGACGGGCTTAAAGCACAAACTGGTAGCAGTGATAGCAGTGATGAAGCTGCAAAATTGCTGACACAGAAACGCGGTGAACTTGCTGGATTAACAGAAAAATATTCAGCTGATCACCCGGATGTGATCAGCTTGAGCAAGCAGGTCGAGGAGCTGGAAAATCAATTACAGGCGAGTCCGCAGCAGGCTGAAAATGTCGCCATGAGTTTGAATCCGGAGAATCCGGCGTATATCTCGGTACAAACCCAGCTGCAAACAGTCGAGTCAAATATCGAATCGCTTGCGGCGAGAAAAGCGAGATTAAAAGCAAAAGTCCAGCAGCTTGAAAAGCATATTGCCAGAAGTCCGCAGGTTGAAAAAGACTACCAGGTACTGGTGCGTGAGCATCAGAATGCACTGGCGCGTTTTCAGGACATCAAGGCACGGCAGATGGAAGCGGAAATCGGGCAGGAACTGGAAAAAGAGAGCAAGGGTGAGTCATTTGTTCTGATTGATCCGGCACAGTACCCGGAAAAGCCGGTGAAACCAAACCGAATCGCGATTATCTTTCTGTCGTTTATTTTTGCCATGGCATCAGGTCTGGGTGTGGCTATTTTGAAAGAGGCATTGGACAGCTCAGTAAGAGGGGTGTCCGGTGTTACCAAAATGCTTACTGCCGCACCGTTGGCAGTGATTCCGCTTATTTATAACACCTATGATTTAAGGCGTAAGAAACGCATTAATATGTTAGTTGCAGGTGCGGTGTTAGGTAGTATTGTTACAGTGTTACTAGTTATACATTTTTTCTGGACGCCACTGGATGTGTTGTGGTTCAGAGGAATACGTAAAGCTGAAAATGTAATGGGTGTGTAAAGGTAAAGATTATGGAACGCATAAAACAGGCGCTGGAACTGGCACGTCAGGAACGAGAGAAAAATGGTGGCAAGGTCACTGGCTCTATTGCGCAGCCGAAAAAAGGCGTACAGAGTGTGGCAGAGGCTGACATTACCTATACTAAAACCCGTACTGTCTCGCTTCCGGTGCATGAGCTGCGAGAAAAACGTATTATTACCGAGCAGCAAAATAGCATTTCCGATGCCTATCGTATTCTGCGTACCCAGGTGCTGCTGAGACTCAATGAAAAGAAATGGAATACACTGGCGATTACCAGCCCCGGCAATGGTGCCGGTAAATCACTCACGGCGATTAATCTGGCGATCAGTCTGGCGCGAGAAGTAGATAATACTGTATTGCTGATCGATGCTAATCTGCGCTCGCCCAAACTGGACAAGTATTTTGAATTCAACACCAATTACGGATTAAGTGATTACCTTTTGGAAGACAAGCCACTGGGGAATATGCTGGTACATCCTGAAGGTATCCCCCGTTTTGTGATGCTACCCGCGGGCCGTGCGATTGCCAATTCCTCCGAGATGTTAAGCTCACCTAAAATGCAGCGTCTGGTTGAGGAGGTTAAACACCGTTATCCATCACGCATTATAATATTCGACTTGCCCCCCATGCTGGAAAGTTCAGACGCGCTGGCCTTTATCCCTAATGTGGATGCCACTTTAATGGTGATCGAAGAAGGTAAAACCCTGGAAGCAGAACTCCGTCAGGCATTTGAACTGATGCAGGGTAATGAGGTCATCGGCACAGTACTCAACAAAGCGTACACACAGGATCGTGACTATGACAACCTGGATGTGAAAGAAGGCTGGTTTTCGCGCTTTTTAAGTAAACTGAGTAAAAAAAGCCTGGCCGGTCATCAGGGTGCAGTGAACCAGTAGAGAAGCAGGTGAGAATAATCAGTTAAATGAACTGGCAGCATCATAATACCTTGATGGTTTTTTTGTTGCTGATGTCATTACTGGGTATCAGTCCACTGGCAGCGGAAGTGAATAACAGGACGCTTGCGTTGCTGGTGAATAAAAATGACCTGGAGAGCCTTAAGATCGCTGCATACTACCAGCAGCAAAGGCATATTCCTGATCATCATGTGATTTATCTGGATTTTGCGTCAGGCAAAGACCATTTAAGTGAAGCAGAATTTGCCGAGATCAGTCAGCAGCTGGCATCAAAAGTAACCAATGATATCCAGGCCTACGCACTGGCCTGGCGAAAACCATGGCGGGTAGATTGCATGTCGATTACCACCGCCTTTGCTTATGGCTTTGATAAACGGCATTGCGCTAGTGGTTGCAAGCCGACACAGGCCAGCAGCTACTATGCCAGTAAAAGTCGGCAGCCCTATACTGATCATGGCCTGAGGCCGGCGATGATGCTGTCGGGTAAAAGCGTGCAGGCAGTCAAGCAGCTGATTGATCGGGGAGTTGCCGCTGATTATTCGCGGGGCAGGGCAAGGTTTGCATCGGGAGCACAGGTTACAGGTGCGGCTTATCTACTCAGTACGGATGATAAGCTGCGTAATGTGCGAGCCGGCTTTTATCCGCGCATAGAACAAACATTGGGGCCGCTGCTTAAAATTAATCGCATACAGGGGAATAAACTTCAGCACAGAGATAATGTGCTGTTTTACTTTACCGGGCTTAAGCAGGTGGATGGTATCGGTGATAACCAGTATTTGCCTGGTGCCATGGCAGATCACCTGACCTCGGCAGGAGGGCAACTTTTCTCTCGTGGGCAGATGAGCATACTTGAGTGGATAGATGCCGGTGTTACCGCTTCATACGGTGCAGTGGTAGAGCCCTGTAACTTTAGCGCCAAGTTTCCGCATCCTGGCGTAGCGATGGAATACTATCTGTCGGGTGATACACTGCTTGAGGCCTACTGGAAAAGTGTGCGTATGCCGGGGCAGGGAGTGTTTGTTGGTGAGCCACTGGCCTCGCCGTTTAAAGGCTGTCGCATGAAACGTGATAAAGGTCGCTATGGATTTACTAATAATGTGGCCCGATTTGAAACACAGGTAATGCGTGAAGCAAAAAATTGCCTGCCATTATATTGAATATAAATAAATGCCCAGATTAGGTCGGGCAATTAGTGAATTATAAATAACATGAAAATATTAGTAACCGGTGCCGCCGGGTTTATCGGCATGCACCTGGCAAAACGGTTGTTAGAAAGAGATGATGAGGTTGTCGGTATCGATAACCTGAATGACTATTATTCCGTGCAGTTAAAACACGACCGCCTTAAACAGCTGGATGGATTCGAGAATTTCAGATTTATTGAAATGGATATAGCCGACCGTGATGCCATGGCAAAACTGTTTAAAGACGAGCAGTTTAACCGGGTGATGAACCTGGCTGCGCAAGCGGGCGTGCGTTATTCACTGCAAAATCCGATGGCCTATGTAGACAGTAATCTGGTCGGTTTTGCCAATATACTGGAAGGCTGTCGGCATAATAAGGTCGAACACCTGGTGTATGCCAGTAGCTCCAGTGTGTACGGTGCGAATACCGATATGCCATTCAGTGTGCACCATAATGTAGATCACCCGGTCAGCCTGTATGCGGCCACCAAAAAGTCCGCCGAGTTAATGGCGCATACCTACAGTCACCTGTATGGACTACCCACAACTGGATTGCGTTTCTTTACTGTATACGGCCCATGGGGGCGTCCGGATATGTCACCTTCATTATTCGCAGGTGCCATTTTACGCGGCGAAGCAATAAATGTGTTTAACGAAGGAAAAATGCAGCGTGATTTTACCTATATCGATGACATAGTAGAAGGTGTGGTCAGGGTTATTGATAAGGTCGCAGAGCCGAACCCTGGTTTTGATACGTCTGCGCCTGATCCGGCAAGCAGTTATGCACCTTACCGAATTTACAATATTGGTAACAATGAACCGGTGCAGTTAATGGAGTTTATTGAAACCATTGAAAATGCGGTGGGTAAAAAGGCAGAGAAAAACATGATGGGTATGCAGGACGGTGATGTGGTTGCAACCTATGCAAATATCGATGCACTGATAGAAGCAGTCGATTTTAAACCGGCTACCCCACTGAAAGATGGCATACAAAAATTTGTTGACTGGTATAAAACCTATCACGCATAAGTACATGACTATAACTATAAATAGCAGCTATTAAGAGCAGATTAATAAAAATGGATTATTACGGGCAATCAGAATTTACCATTATGCTGGCAGAGGATGTCAGCGAACAACTGAAGAAAGACATTCCAGCAAGCTGTACGGTGACGTTGTCACAGCGCCAGTTGTGCGACCTGGAAATGTTGCTGAATAATGCCCTGCATCCACTTAACGGATTTATGAACGAGGCCGAGTATTATTCGGTTTTGGAAAACATGAGCCTGAGTAATGGCCTGCTGTGGAGTATGCCGATTACCCTGGATGTTTCTAAAGAGCAGATCGACGCTTTTGCCGGTGCGACTAAAATCAGCCTGGCAGATAAGGAAGGCTTTACACTGGCTACACTGGATATTGAATCCATCTGGCATGCCGATAAAAGGAAAGAGGCCGAAAAGCTATATGGCACAACGGATACTGCACATCCGGGTGTGGCATACCTGATGAACGAGGTTAGGGACTACTATATCGGTGGTACGGTAAATGGCATGCAGTTACCCGGCCATTATGATTTTGAAATGCTCAGGCAAACCCCTGAAGCACTGCGTACAGAATTCTATCATGCTGGCTGGCAGGATGTGGTGGCCTTTCACACCAGTAAGCCAATGCATCAGGTGCACACCCGAATTACCACTGATGCTGCCAAATCACTGGGAGCGAATTTACTGATTCATCCAGTCTCCGGTGTGGGCAAGCCCGGTGATCTCGCATATTACAGCCGCGTGCATTGCTATCAGGCGGTGATGAAACATTACCCTAATTATCTGGCTAAACTATCGCTGATTCCACAGGCCATGCGCATGGCCGGCCCCAGGGAGGCGATTCACAATATGATTGTGCGACAGAACTACGGTTGTTCGCATTTTATTGTCGGACCTGAACACGCCTCACCGCCAGGGGTAAGATCCGGTAGGCCTCGCTTTTATGAAAAGTATTCTGCTCAGAAATTTGTTGAATCATTTCAGAATAAGCTGGCGATACAGATGTACCCGGCTGAAGAACTGGGTTATTCAACCAGCGATAAACGTTATGTTTCCTGTAAGCAGGCCAGGCAGAATAAGCTGGAAACCCAGGACTATACCGAAAAGGATTTCAATTATGCACTCGAGCATGATGAGCCGATTCCGGTCTGGTATTCCTATCCCGAAGTGATTGAGGAACTGAGCAAGGTTCGTCTGTCGAGAAAACACAAGGGACTGACCCTGTTCTTTACCGGCCTTTCCGGTTCAGGCAAATCGACCCTGGCAAAACAGATTTATGCCCGCTTTATCGAGCAGGGCGATCGGCCGGTTACCTTGCTGGATGGGGATGTAGTGCGCACCAATCTCTCCAGTGAGCTGGGTTTCTCCAAGGAACACCGTGATATCAATGTAAAACGCATTGGTTATGTAGCCAGCGAAATTACTAAAAATCGCGGTGTGGCCATCTGCGCACCGATTGCGCCTTATACCAGCATCCGTCGTTCGGTGCGTGACATGATTGAAGAATATGGTGCCTTTATCGAGATATTTGTCGCCACTCCTCTGGAAACCTGCGAAGGCCGTGACCGCAAGGGCATGTATGCCAAGGCACGTAAAGGCATTATTAAAAATTTTACCGGCATCAGCGACCCCTACGAAGAGCCAGTTAACCCCGAAATAAAAATCGATACCAGCGGTAAGACACCGGTTGAGTGTGCACAGCAAATAATGCTGTACCTGTTTAAAGAAGGCTATATCGCCTGAAAATACGCGTAGGGTGGATCAAGCGATAGCGGATCCACCAGAATCAATAAAAACAACAATAATTATGTGTCAGGATGATAAATATAATCAAGCGATATACTGAACCTGATGACACGGCACGGTGGATCCACTGCGTTTGATCCACCCTACGCCAGACAACATGAAATAGATTGTAGACGAATGAACACAATGAATAAGGACTACCAATGATTATCCCGGTCATATTATCCGGCGGTTCCGGCACGCGGCTCTGGCCATTGTCCCGCGCGCTGCGCCCCAAGCAACTGCTCAGTATGACGTCGAATTTCACCATGATTCAGGATACCGTGAGCCGGTTAAATGGAGTCAATGAACTGGCAGCCCCCATTATAGTATGTAATGAAGAGCATCGCTTTACCATCGCAGAACAGATGCGTGAAATTAACGTCATACCCTCATCCATAATCCTGGAGCCATTTGGTAAGAATACTGCGCCAGCGGTAGCGATTTCGGCTCTACAGGCACAAAAACAGGAACAGGATCCGGTGCTGCTGGTGCTACCTGCAGACCATGTCATATCAAATACACAGGCGTTCCATGCTGCAATAGCCGCGGGTTATAAGGCTGCAATGGATAATCAGCTGGTAACCTTTGGTATTATGCCCAATAGCCCGGAAACAGGATACGGGTACATCAAGTCCGGCAAAGAGCTGACAGACGGTGTATATAAAGTCGATGCCTTTGTTGAAAAGCCCGACGCCGATACTGCCCAGTCGTATCTGGATGAAGGTAATTACTTCTGGAACAGCGGAATGTTTATGTTCAAAGCTTCCAGATACCTGGAGGAGTTAAAAAAGCATAATAGCGAGATGCTGAAATATTCTACTCAGGCATTTGAATCGGCGAAAACCGATATGGATTTCACCCGGCTGGATAAAGATGCCTTTGCACAATGTCCGTCAGATTCTATCGACTATGCAGTAATGGAAAAAACACAGGATGCAGCAGTAATTCCTGTGGATATCGGCTGGAATGATATTGGTTCCTGGTCGGCCCTGTGGGATGTCGGTGCTTCCGATGCAAGTGGAAATGTTACCCATGGGGATGTACTCCTCCATGATTCAAGGAACTCCTATGTGCATTCGGATAGTCGACTGGTAACAGTGGTCGGCCTGAATGACCATGTGGTAGTGGAAACTGCAGATGCGGTTCTAGTAGCGCATAGAGACAGATCTCAGGACGTAAAGGAAATTGTTGAAAAACTTAAACTGGCAAATCGCGATGAAGCGGTTATACACAACAAAGCCTATCGTCCCTGGGGTGCCTATGAATGCATTGATTATGACGCACGCTTCCAGGTGAAACGAATTACGGTTAACCCAGGTGCCAGCTTGTCATTGCAGCTGCATCATCACCGTTCGGAACACTGGATCGTAGTGCAGGGTACTGCCAGAGTCACCTGTGGTGATAAGGTGTTTATAATGTCTGAAAACGAATCAACCTATATTCCATTAGGGGAAAAGCACCGGCTGGAAAATGCCGGGAAAATCCCACTGGAGCTGATCGAGGTCCAGACCGGTACCTATCTAGGTGAGGATGACATTGTACGCTTTGACGATGTGTACGGACGCAGTGATGAAAATGGGGATGGAAAGTAACATGGATATGAAAATAGCCATTGCAGGTACAGGCTATGTCGGCTTATCTAATGCAATATTGCTGGCACAACATAATACGGTGGTTGCACTGGATATTGTCGAAGAAAAAGTTAATATGCTCAATAACAAGGTATCCCCAATTGAGGACGTTGAAATTGAGGATTATCTTAAAAATACAAAACTGGATTTTAAGGCAACCACAGATAAAGAAGAAGCATATTCGGATGCCGATTACGTCGTAATAGCAACACCGACAGATTACGATCCTGAAACAAATTATTTTAATACAAACTCAATTGAATCGGTTATCCGGGATGTGCTGACCATCAACCCGAATGCTGTGATGATTATTAAATCAACGATTCCAGTAGGCTATACAAAAAAATTAAAAGAGCAGTTTCTAGCTGAAAATATAATATTTTCACCCGAGTTCCTGCGAGAAGGAAAGGCGCTGCATGATAATCTGTATCCATCAAGGATTATTATTGGCGAGAAATCAGCCAGGGCAGAGAAGTTTGCTAACCTGCTAATAGAAGGTGCTAAAAAAGATAATATCGATGTGCTGTTTACTGAATCTACCGAAGCAGAAGCAGTAAAACTGTTTTCCAATACTTACCTGGCAATGCGCGTAGCCTATTTTAATGAACTGGATACCTATGCCCAGGTGCATGGGCTGGATACACGGCAGATTATTGAAGGGGTCTGCCTGGATCCACGTATCGGTAATCACTACAACAACCCGTCGTTTGGTTATGGTGGTTACTGTCTGCCGAAGGATACCAAGCAGTTACGAGCTAATTATAGTGAAGTGCCGAATAATTTGATTCAGGCGATTGTTGATGCAAACACAACACGGAAAGACTATATCGCCAGCACTATTATTGAAAAAAATCCAAGGGTCGTGGGTGTATATCGGCTGATAATGAAACATGGCTCGGATAATTTTCGTGCTTCATCCATCCAGGGCATAATGAAGCGGATAAAGGCTAAAGGTATAGAAGTGGTAATTTACGAGCCGGTGCTTGATCAGGATGACTTTTATCGCTCAAAGGTGATAAAAGACCTGGATGAATTCAAGAAAATATCTGATGTGATCGTCGCCAACCGTCTGTCAGATGAAATACTCGATGTAAAAGACAAGGTCGTTACACGAGATTTATTTGGTAAAGATTCATAAGATAATTAAATATATAAAAATACAGGTAATACTATTATGACAAAAAAAGCATTAATTACGGGCATTACTGGACAGGATGGCGCATACCTGGCTGAATTTCTTTTAAAGAAGGGTTATGAAGTACACGGCATCAAACGTCGCTCGTCATCGTTTAATACCGACCGTATCGATCACCTGTACCAGGATCCACATGAAAAAGAACAAAAGCTGATTTTGCATTACGGCGATTTAACCGATTCCATGAGCCTGGTGCGGGTAATCCAGCAGGTAGAGCCAGATGAGATATACAACCTGGGTGCACAGAGTCATGTGGCAGTTTCGTTCGAAAGCCCGGAGTATACAGCGGATACTGTAGGCATTGGCGCATTACGCATACTGGACGCGATTCGCATTTCCGGACTGGAAAAGAAAACCCGCTACTACCAGGCATCGACATCAGAGCTGTATGGTGAGGTGCAGGAAATTCCGCAAAAAGAAACTACGCCATTTTATCCACGTTCACCCTATGCTGCAGCTAAACTTTACGCCTACTGGATAACCGTGAACTACCGTGAAGCCTATGGTATTTATGCCTGCAATGGCATTCTGTTCAATCACGAGTCACCCATTCGTGGTGAGACATTTGTAACACGTAAAATCACCAGAGCAATTGCGCGTATCAGCCTTGGGCTGCAAGACAAACTGTATCTAGGTAACCTGAGTGCGAAACGTGACTGGGGTCATGCAAAAGATTACGTGGAAATGCAGTGGCTGATGCTGCAGCAGGATCAGCCCGAAGATTTTGTTATTGCGACTGGTGTACAGTATTCAGTACGTGAGTTTGTTGAAAAGTCAGCCAAGGCCGTGGGTATCGATATCGAGTGGAAAGGCGAGGGTGTTGATGAAAAAGGCTATAACAAGCAGACAGGTGAATGCATTGTAGAAGTCGACCCGCGTTACTTCAGGCCAACCGAAGTGGAAACCCTGCTGGGTGACCCGAGTAAAGCCAAGGAGAAACTGGGCTGGGTACCAAAAATCACACTTGACGAGATGGTTAAAGAAATGGTCGAGCATGACGTGATGATCGCCAAGCGTGATGCACTGTGCGAGAAAGAAGGCTACAGAACAAACCGCTACTTCGAATAAACGTAGTGAGCGTAGGGTGGATCAAGCAAAGCGGATCCACCAGAAAGGTGTATTACAAGTAACGTAGGCTGGATCAAGCAAAGCAGTTCCATCAGAAAGGTGTAATACAAGCAGCGTAGGGTGGATCAAACGAAGTGGATCCACCAAAACACAGAAGCAATAAACTATGAACAAACAAGACAAAATCTATATCGCCGGCCATCGAGGACTTGTTGGTTCTGCCATAGTCAGAAATCTCGAGGCAAGCGGATATACTAACCTGCTATTAAGAACCAGCAAGGAACTGAATTTAACTTCACAGGCCGGTGTGAACAAATTCTTTGAGCAGGAAAAGCCGGATTATGTCTTTCTGGCAGCGGCAAAAGTAGGTGGCATACACGCGAATGATACCTATCCTGCAGATTTTATTCGCGATAATCTACAAATACAGACCAACGTAATTGATGCAGCCTACCGCAATAACGCGAAAAAGCTGCTATTTCTCGGCTCATCCTGTATCTACCCAAAATTTGCACCACAACCGATGAAAGAAGAACATCTACTCACCGGTGAACTGGAACCAACCAACGAATGGTATGCCATTGCAAAAATAGCCGGCATAAAAATGTGCCAGGCTTATAAAAAGCAGTATGGTTTTAATGCCATATCCATTATGCCAACCAATCTATATGGCCCGGGTGATAATTTTAACCTGGAGAACTCCCATGTTTTGCCGGCACTAATCCGTAAATTTCATGACGCGAAAGAAAATGACCTGCCACAAGTCGAAGTGTGGGGCACCGGCACACCCAGGCGTGAATTCCTGCATGTGGATGATATGGCAGATGCATCGGTGTATTTAATGAATAACTATGATGGCTTTGATTTCGTGAATGTGGGTGTGGGTGAAGATGTGTCCATCAAGGAGCTAGCCGAGCTAGTAAAAAAAGTTGTAGAGTTTAAAGGTGAGTTGACATTCAATGCCAGTAAGCCTGATGGTACACCGAGGAAATTGCTGAATGTTTCAAAGCTTACGAGTGAAGGCTGGAAAGCAAAAATCCTATTGAAGCAGGGCGTGGAGGAAACCTATGAGTGGTTCTTGAAAAATATAGAAACATTCAGGGAGTAATTTAATGTTGTTACAAAAAATATGAAAAAGCGAAAAATTATATTTATAAATCGTTTTTATTACCCAGATCAATCTGCGACTAGTCAAATTCTAACTGATTTGCTGGGTAATATAACAAATAAGGTTGATGCGGATTTTCATGTTGTCGCGAGTAGGTCTACCTATCAGAATGATACGCAGCTGGTTCCTAATGAAAGGCATAATGGCGTTAACATTCATAGAGTCTGGACTACAAGTTTTGGTAGAAACAGACTTTCTGGGAGAGCGATTGACTACCTGAGTTTTTATGTGTCTACATTTTTCATGCTGATGGTTCTTGTAGCCAGAAATGATATTGTAATAGCAAAAACAGACCCGCCGATTATTTCCTTTTTTGCATATGTAGTCGCCAGACTGAAACGAGCTTATCTTATTAACTGGTTGCAGGATTTATTTCCCGAGGTTGCAGGTGAGCTGGGTATGATAAAAAAGGATTCGCTGTTGTATCGCATACTTAAGAAACTAAAAAATAAATCACTGGAAGCAGCAGATATGAATGTTGTTATAGGTAATAGAATGGCAGATTTGTTGTTAGAGCAGGGTGTTGATACTAATAAAATAACTGTTATAAGAAACTGGAGTGTCAATAAAAATATCGAATATGTGCCCAAGGAATCAAATCATCTAGTTAAAGAATGGGGTTTGAGTGGTAAGTTTGTTATCTGTTATTCAGGAAATTTCGGCCTTGCGCATGAATACGAGCCTATCAAAAACCTTGTTTCGAATGTTATTGATGAGAATGTTGTCTTCTTGTTTATAGGCGGTGGGAAGTACTATGACAAACTAATGTCATATGTAAAGGCGAAGGGTTTAAAGCATGTAATTTTTAAGCCATATCAGGATGCAGAATATCTTAATTACAGCCTTTCGGTTGCTGATATACATATAGTGTCATTAAATCCGGCTCTTGAAGGTTTAATTGTACCAAGTAAGTTTTATGGAGTTGCATCATTAGGTATACCAGTATTGTTTGTTGGTGATAAAGATGGGGAAATAGCATCAGTTATCAATAAAAATAACTGTGGTTACATTGTTGATCCAGTCAATTATGCATTAATTGCAAAATCAGTAACAAAATATATAAAAAATCGACAAGAGTTAGCTGTTATGGGTGGGAATATCCATGATCTTTATGCCAAACAATATCAGCCTGGTGTCTCGTATAATATTTGGTTGAAAGTGCTACTGAGTAAAGCCATGCTATGTGGGAGTGACATGTGAGTAAGGCGCCAGTTAGAGTTGCTGTTGTATATCATTGTATTGCTCATTACAGAGAACCCGTCTTTAAAGAGCTTTGCAACACGGATGATAATATTGAGTATACATTTTTTTCTGGTGATGCGGATTGTGTTCCATCATTAAAAACTATGGACAAAAATAAATCAACGATACCGATTTCAGAAGGTGGCTTACGTTGGTCTCTAGTTAAAAATCATTGGTTTAATAATAAGATCTTGTGGCAAGAAGGTGTTTCAGTATTAGGCCTAAATAAAAATTACGATGTTATTATTTATCTTGGTGTTGTTTATCATCTGTCAACATGGGTGAGCTGTATATTGGCTCGTTTATCTGGTAAACGTACGTATATGTGGAGTCACGGTTTCCTTAGGCGTGAGAGTGGATTAAAGGGAATGGTTCGTAGTGTCTTTTATAGGTTAGCCGATGGTATGCTGCTATACCATCATCGTGCAAGAGACCTGCTTGTTCAAAGAGGCTTTTCGCCTAACAGGCTTGATGTGCTTTACAATTCTCTTAATGTTAAAGAACAAAAATGTGTCAGAGATAAAATTAGTGATACAGATATAAAAAATCTACGTCAAAAACTATTCTCTCGTCCAGATCTCCCTGTGTTGTTGTGGGTGGGTCGTTTAACCCAACAAAAAAAGCTCGAAATGATAATTGACGCAGCCTCTAGGCTTAAGGGTAATGATTTTGAAGTTAATCTGTTATTTGTTGGGGATGGGCCAGAGCTTGACAGCCTCAAGCATAATGTGAAGTTAAATGACCTGACTGATAATGTATGCTTCTACGGCGCGACTCATAATGAAAGTGAGCTTGGTCCACTAATCATGGCCTCAGATATATGTGTCGCACCTGGTGAAGTGGGATTAACTTGTATGCACGCTCTAGTTTATGGGACACCCGTTATCACACATGACAACCCCGATTACCAAATGCCAGAGTATGAGGCAATTTTTCCGGGCAAATCCGGCTGTTTCTTTAAGTATGGTGATATTGATGATCTCGCTTCGAATGTTAAAGCGTGGTTTTTAAATAATCAGGAGAGATCAGCTGTCAGAGAAAGCTGTTATGAAGTTATAGATAAACACTACAATCCATGGAATCAGGTTAGAATAATTAATAATATGGTTTTGACTGGTCGTTCGACCTTGGAATAAAAGATTAATGAATATGCTATTAGATTATATTCGCTCAAAGCCTTCGCTGAGACAGTTTGCTAGAAATTTTAAAATGTTTTTTTTTCGTAAGTTCTACCACTTAAACAATGTTGATAAAACATTTTATATGGGTGGTTTCTCCCGAGTTTCTAGTGACTTCAAAGCAGGGAAACACACATTTATGAATTATGGATGTGATATTTGTCCAAAGGTTCAGGTTGGTTCATATGTGATGTTTGCACCAAGAGTGATAATCACTGGTTCTGATCATGATATAACAGTGCCTGATATTCCGATGTATTTTACTAAACGGCCTGAATTAAAAAATACTGTTATAGGTAATGATGTGTGGTTGGGTGCGAGGACGATAGTTATGTCTGGCGTCAGTATAGGTGATGGTTCAATTGTTGCAGCAGGTTCGGTTGTGACTAAAGATGTAGAACCTTATTCTGTTGTTGCAGGTGTACCAGCAAAGTTAATAAGGAAAAGATTCGATAATGGAAGCATTAAAAAACATGAGGATATGCTTTTGGGAAAGCATTCAAAATGGACATATTGTGAACCAATAAACAAAAATAAATAAGTATATTGATATGTAACTTGATGCTTGAATATTATATATTGAGATGATACCAGCTAATGAAAAGTAAAATTGCACTACATGCGCATAATTTTGGCCATAAAAATATTGGTGATGAGGCAATGGCTCAAAATGTTTTTAATAAATTAAAAAATGATGGCTATGAAGTTCATACAATAACAACATATGAGCCACCATTAGGGCAGGATCTGAATAATGATAGAGTGTCATTGAGTGGGATCGTTAATAACTATAACAATCTGATTGTGAAAATATTTTTAGTTACTGTTAATAGGTGCAAGCTTAAGTCCATTTATTCAATATATGTAAATTTCATTCTTTCTACGGTGTTTTTGTTAGCCAGGCTATATAAGATCAGATTTACTCTCCCTCGATTCCTCTTTCCAGAGCTCTATAAATTATTCGATTCATTTAATGATGCTGATATATATTTAAGAAGTGGTTCTGGTTCATTAAACGATATTTGGTTTTGGTCATCATTGATGCCTCAGTATACTGAAGCCAGGCTTGCAAAGTTATTTAATGTAAAGGTTTATTTCACTGGTCAGGGCATAGGGCCAATCACAGGTAATTACCGTGAAAACATAATGAGAAAATTTGTCAAAGAAGTAGACTTTTGGACATTAAGAGATAAGAAAGAAAGCGAGAAGTTTCTTGATGCTCTTGGCTGCTCGTCGTTAGGTAATTATGAATCTGTAGGCGATGATGCGCATGATATACCTAGTCTGGCATTCGATGCATTTCCCCTGGAAGGAAAAAAGTACATTGTTTGTCAGTTTAGATCGACTGATTATGAAAATAATATTAATGACAGGTGTTGGACTGCAATTGCAAACCAGGTAGATGCTGTAACTGAAAAGTACCCTGATATAAAATTTTGTTTTATTTCATTCTCAAATGGAATAGTTAATGATCTTGAGGTTGCAAAAAATATCGCTAAGCGTTGTAAAACAGATGTTTATATTAATGAAAATTTACTTACGCCTGAGCAAGCCAAGTGGATAATTAAAAATGCAGTTTTAGCGATTGGGCAAAGTTATCATTTTGGCGTTTTTGCTGTTTTTGCCAATGTACCATTCATAGGGCTTTATACAAATGAATATTATAAATTAAAACACACGGGACTTTTAGAGTGGTACGCGTTAGATGATTTTGTTGTAAATTTAAATAAAGATATTAATCTATTAAATAAAGTTGAAGCATATATTCAAGAGTTAGATTCAACCCGGGCTAAAATGAAGCAAGATAATGAAGAAATACAAGAAAATATAAATAAATTATTTAATAGATTGTAAGACATGTATTAAACAGATGCGTCTAACGTAAGGTAAAGATATTGGTATCAATTAAAAATATTACCTATGGTATAGGTAGTGGTTATATTCAAAAAGCTGTTCAAATAGTAACTACGATTATAATAATACCTCTTCTTATATCTGATGCTGCATTAGGTTTGTCAGGCTATGGTGAGCTAATGACTGCGCTTGCGCTAGTTGCATTCTTCGCAATGATTTTAGATGGAGTTAGATTGAGCGTTGCCAGGAAGGTAGGTCAACAGCAAGGTTCGAATAATCATGGTCTTGGTGTATCAATAGCTGTAATGCTTGCAGCACTAAGTGTGCCAATATCTGTATTCGTTATAATGGCTGATACGATATTTGAATTTACAGGTCTAGATTGGAAAAGAGACTCTGTTTTAATGGTTCTGCTTTTACTTTTTTTGTTTTTCGAGAATTTGAATTATGTGGTTGAGCAATATTATCACAGCAAAGGATTAACATGGAAAATTAATGTGATAACAACTCTAGAAGTGCTTCTGCGTTTCGCTATTATTTATTTTGTTGTTATATATTATACGTTTAATGCTGAAATGTATTTATACATTTTTGTAGCTTCATATTTTTTTAAATCGCTATACCTTTTTGTTAACCTTTACGGTCATGGTGCATTTAATAAAACTAACATGAGTTTTAAGTGGAATGAGATAACAGAGATACTTAATTATTCATGGCCTTTATCTTTGAAAGGTGTAGCAACGTTCTTCGTATATAGGTTTGGTGTTATTGTCTGTAATAAAGTTATAGGCTCTGAGGCATCAGCAATATACTCAATCATTTTCACGTCTATTAAGAATTATTTGACACAGTTGTTTGTGGCGGTATTAAGGCCGATGGTTATTCCAATTATGGCAGCTAAAAATATTTCGAAAATTAGCAATGAAAACAGGGGAAACATTACATCTATACTTCGTGTATATGAATACGTTGTGGTGGGGGCTATATTATTTGTATCCTTTAGTAGTGAAATCTGGTTAGGCGTATGGTTGGGTGATGAGTTTATTGATTACAGTATGCTGTTCTCAATTTCAATAATGATTGTTTCACTTGAGGTCGTTTCAGGCGTTAAGGCGTTGTTATTGGTGTCTCAGGGTTATGGTAGGCAGCTGTCATTTTATAGTCTTTTGTTTGCATCATTGTTACTGTTGATTTTTGCGTACATTATGATTACGGGGAATTTTTCATCGTTAGAAAATATTGTATACCTGACATTATCTTATATAGTTATTTACAATGGGGTTTCGCTTATGAGAATGTTTAAGAAGTATATGATAGACATAGATAAAGATAATTACCTGGTTCGACTATTTGTCTATATTTCTAGTGGGGCTTCATTTTACATGACTTATGAATATTCAGTTTATATGGGACTTGTGGTTGGTATTTTAGTTTATATGACATTAGTTATGGCCTTGTTCAAAGGTCTGTATCAGGATTTAGTTCGTGTTTTTAAAGTATTTATGCAGCCCCATAAAACCTAGTGGTATTATAAAAATAATTTGTATGTGTTTTCTTATAAAATAAGTTGCAGTCAATGAATAAAAGTATATACGTTAAAGATATAAAAGTATCTCAGGATGGTAACGAGACGTGTCTCACTGCTATGGTTGATGACGGTAGTGGAAGTCCTCATCATATATATTTTAAAAGCAATGAACTAGTCAATCTACCTGTTAATATTGGTGATGCATATTTATGTTCTATGTTAATGCCATCAATGAAGCAGGGTGGTAAATTAATTATTGGTGCCCCGGTGTCAAAAACCCTTTTTGATGTATCTAGCACTATTATCCAGGATATTTATCTACGCTGGGACAAGAGTCTTAAGCGAGTTGAAATCGAAGCTCAAGTTTCAGATGATTTTCCTTCTATCGGTGCCGGTAAGGCATCTTTTTTTTCTGGTGGTCTGGATTCTCTATATACATTATATAAACATAAAGCTGAAGTGACTCATACGGTATTTGTCTGGGGATTCGATATATCATTAAAAGAACGTGATTTATGGAATAGATCAAAAGAGTATCTAGATGATGCGGCTAAAAGGTATGAAAAAATACCTTTATATATTGAGACCAATCTTAAGGCATGGTCAGATCGTAGAGTTGATTGGGGTATGTATCATGGCGGTGCATTGGCTGCGATAGGTTATTTTATATCAGCTGATATTGATAAAGTATACATAGGATCTTCTCATACGTATGAGCATCTATTTCCATGGGGTTCGCATCCCTTGCTGGATCCACTCTGGTCATCTAATACTCTAAGTTTTATTCATGATGGGTGCGAAGCAACTCGAATTGTAAAGGCTGAGGCGATATCTGAAGATCAAATTGCATTAGATATTATTCGAGTGTGCTATAAGAACCCTGATTCTACCTATAATTGTGGAAAGTGCATAAAGTGTCAGCGAACTATGATGAATTTACAGGCTGTTGGCGTGCTTGATAAATGTAAAACATTACCACACGAATTAGATTACAAAGAAATTGCATCATCAGAAATACTAAATGAAAGTGCACTATCCTTTTTTGAAGAGAATAGAGATGCCGCTGAAAAGAATCATCAGGAAAAACTATTGGCTGCCCTTAATAAAGCTATTTCTAGAAAAGGTAAGAGGCATTTGAATACAATTCTAAGAACGAATGTTGTTATACCTATGTGGGACAATATGCCTTCAGGCCTAAAATCAATTATACGTGTAGTATTCAAGAGGGTATAAAGTATTTTTTAAATATTATTTTTCAGATCAAGAAATAATGATCAGATTATAAGTTAAAGAATGATTCAGGTGCTGATCAATGTATAAATTATTAATATTACTCTATTTTTTATCTATATACCTGGTTCCCTCTACCTATATATTCAGGCCGGAATACTTTCTTAGTTTTGCCATTGCTTTTTATGCATTATTCACTGCCTATAGACATTGTGTCGCTATATATGCCAAGGAAATCCTGCTTCTTTTGCTCTTAAGTGTTGGGGCTGTATTATCTGTACTTTTTCAAAACCTGATAGGTGCAGAAATGATATACCGAGATCTTATGATACTCGTGCGCTATGTATATTATATATTAGCGATAATTTCTGGAGGGTTCCTTGCATATAAACTTAAAGACTATCATCAGTTTAATTATTTGATATTTGCATTAATTCTAGTGACAACACTTATTAGTATTTTTCAGTACCATAATATATTTTCAATCAATAATTATATGAGTGTGTATATAGGTGAAAAAAATGAGGCGCTTGCTGTTGGATATCATTGGAGGCGTGTTATTGGTACATTTGGTAATCCAAATTACTGGGGTCTATTTCTTAATTTTTGTATGATTATATGCTTATACCAGGCTATTTTTAAAAGGAGGTATATCTGGCTTACTCTTACCCCGCTTATATTCGTTAGTGTCTTATATACCGGGTCAAGAACAACATTGGTATCACTTGTTATATCTACATTTATAATTATATATTTAGTGAGGAAGCATAAGGTCGAAAAAGTAAGTAAAAATATCATTATAGCTATGCTGTTAATATCGATACTGGCAGTTGGTGCAAAGTTATTACTTTCAGGCAATCATACTGAGATATACAGTGGAAAAGATCGATTTTCGGCCGACAACATAACGACATTAGAAATGCGTATTAATCATTGGCATAAAATGATCACGCATACGTTTAATCACCCGATTAGAGTGATTATTGGTGGCGGTGAGTCTAAGGGGAAAATATCTGTATACGGCGATAATATGTATATAAAGTATTTTAGGGACTATGGCTTTATTGGGTTTATGGTTTATGTAGTACTAATTATATATATTTATCGAAGAATAATGGAGATTATTATCAATAATACAGAAATACGACACTTGTCAATACCGTTCTTATGGATGTATGTGTGTTTACTGGTGTTTGATCTGGCTGCCGACTCATGGTTTGTTGTGAGGATTGCAGGTCTTATATTGTTCTTTTATGGGTTTATTAAAGTAGCAAGTAAGAATAACTTATCAACCGAGGTGGAGATAGATGACGCTAAAAGTCTCGATAGTAGTACTAAATTGGAACGGTGGGGAACAAGATTGCGTTGAGGCTATTGAATCTGCATTGAATCAGGACTATACGAATAAAGAAATATTATTTGTTGATAATGGCTCCTCAGATGGCTCTTATGAAGCTGTTCAAGCCAAGTATAATAATGTTCAGTTCATTCAAACAGGGAGCAATAAAGGATGTCCAGAGGGCCGTAATATTGGTGCAAAACATGCAAGTGGAGAAATTATCGCATTTCTTGAAAATGATGGTGTTTGGCGTGACAATGATGTGGTCACTGAAGCCGTAAATTTTTTGTCTAATAATATAAATGTAGCTGCATTGTATTCTGCAGTAGAAGGCTTCCAAACAGGCAGCTTGGATCCACCAGTAGATACACGTAATTCAGGTCATGAATGCATTCAATTCAGTTCGACATTTAGAGGTGGCGCGTCCTTTATACGTCGCTCTCTTTTTAATGATTTAGGTGGGTTTCCGGGTGATTATTTAAGACAAGGTGAAGAGGTTTTCTTAAGTCATTTATTGATAGACAAAGGTTATGATATTGTCTACTGGCCTGTTAGAAGTCTGCGACATAAGGGTTCTGATTACACAGGAAAATCAGATACTGTGATGCATTTTAATTATCTAAACGAATTGAAGACAATAACCAGATTATATCCTCCTGTATATTATCCCGCCTATATATTTGGAAAAATTTCTATCAACATGTTGCGATTTATGCGCAAAGGGAAATTTACTTTATATATAAAACTAACTATTGAAGGGTTGTTAGAAATACGCAATCGGAAAAAATACAAACACATTACATCCAGCGGGTTAAAAAAATTTAATAGCATCAAATATAATGCGTCTAAATGTTTCGATTGATCTATTCTCTAATATGAAACTATCATGATTTTTGTACATAAAATATTCGATCCAACAGTCATGTTTGGTGTCATATTGGTAGCGCTGTTGATAATTCGTCTATACCAAAAACGAAAAATAAAATTTCTTTTAGTTATAATGTCAATATATTGGGCTTTATCTACCCCAGTTTTGTCAAATAATTTAATTAAAATACTAGAGATCGACAACGATGACAATACTGAATGCATTCAGTCATTAAATAAATCAAAAATTGTTGTTTTGGGGGGAGGCCTGAAATCAGGAAAAAAAATTGTTAATTTAATTGAGCTTCTTAGTGCTGAGTCTCTGGCGAGAACTTTGGGTGCTCGATATCTATTCGGTCGATTACCTGATGCTGAAATTATTATATCAGGTGGCTATTCTGAAAAGTATTCAGAAGCACAATTAATGAAAATGCTGCTGATAGATCTAGGTGTAGAAGACAATTTAATCAAAGTTGACGGTAGATCTATTAATACTTATCAAAATGCTATAAATGTTAAGCAGATATTAACTGATGATGGTTGGGATGATAAAGTAGTTCTTGTGACATCTGCATATCACATGCCCAGGGCCGCTGCCGTTTTTAAAAAACAAAATATAGAAACCTGTGGGTATTCAGTTGACTATAAAACAATGCAAACTAGATACGAATATGCATGGATACCTCAAATGAGATCAATGCAAGTCTTAAAGTATTACTTACATGAAAAAATCGGTTACATGTTTTATAAATTATCTGGTTATATATGAATTAATTATTATAGTATTATTATTTGTCGTTGATTTAGCAATTTTACCATTAACATAAATCTCTTCGTATAAATATTTTGTTTTAGGTTTTAGGTTTACGCTGATATTGTCTGGATTAGAGGTGTGTATATCTACAGTCTTTGTCATATCATTAAATTCAAAATATAAGTATTTTTCATATGTAACGGCGTTGATTTCTATGTCTCCTATAGTTGATTTATCTGTGCCAGTCATCATTACTTCAGCTGACTTGCTCCCTATGTATTTTCTGTAAAACGTATATTTTAATTTTTGTGCGTTTTTAATGTTCTTGTTCCAAAGGTAGTGATAGTCAATAAATTCTTCATAACCAATTGTAATCAAAATGCCACTTTTATTATTAATATGCTTGCTCGTTATTTTTAATTCATCACCCTGACTTCTTATGTTTTTATCTTGATATAATGTAATAAAAGTTGTGTTCTGACCTTCTCTTCTAGCTAGAATTACTGAATTTTTCTCATGCTTTGGGGCTTTGTAAGAGCCTTTTATTATAGTAGTATTTTTCTCTCCAATTAAAGTCGCGAGTAATGGTGCGTTATAGTCGAGTTTCTTTTTAGATGCATTGTAAGGAATTATAGTGTAGCTAAAATCCTTGTCGTTCCTTTCTGAGGTTATGTCTCTTAGGTACTTGTGAGGTGTGTCACCGGAGAAAAGAGAGGAGGAATTTGATAACATATTTGTTTCTATGAGCGGCGAATGGGTGCTCAAATCAATCGTGTTTTTCGCTTCCTTATGAGAGTCGACTTCAAAAATATCTATATTATATTCAGCCTTAAGTATGATAATTCTATCCATGCTGGTACTGTTATAAGAGTGTTTTGATTGTGCATGCAATAGTGATAACTTCGGTGAATTAAAAGCTATTATTTCCTGTCCTTTTGAAGGCTTATGGGATTTTTCATTTATTGTAACTGTATTGTGTGCAATGCTCTGGTTGTAGAACTTACTTGCTAATTCATCACTATACATAGTTGTGCCTGGGTCTATGATATATTCTCTAGAGTCGATATTGTATATATAGCTTAGATTGTCCAGATGACTGTGAGGCGTCGTCGACGAATGTTTGAGTGCTAGATACTTATTCCCATATTTACTGCTGTTCCGCAATATTATCGTATCGGATTCTATGTTTTTATCTTCTGATGTGATATTTTTCTGTTTGGGCGATACAATGTCGTACGTCCAGATTAAACTAAATATGTCTTTTATATTACTAGTTGGTGCCGTGCTTAGTTTGTTGTAATTAAATCTTTTCTGAGCAACCCTAAATATGTAATTGTAATATTCTGGATAAATTTTATTTCTAGTGTCTCCAAATGATGGGAGGCTTCCATCTGGTAATATTTGCTTGCTGGGTGAGGCTAATAGCTTTTCGATAACATTAGAATATAAGTCAACGCCCCTTCTAATACTTGACTCTGTTATGAGTAATATTGGTTCGACTGCATAAAAGTAATATGACCATGATCCTTCTTTCCATTCACCGCTTGATGTTATATTGTCTTTTAAAAGAGAAACGAAACCGTCTCTCCCGTATAGTGAGTTATAAACCTGTATAGGATCATCTAACAAATATCCTGAAATAACTTTTGCGGCTAGATTCCATGCTGTTTGATTCGGTGCGCCTGATTTATTCAGTAATTCTATAGATGGATATATTATCTTATCGCTTATGCTCTGATATGTGCTCCTGCTTATGCCTTTATTGTCCTTAATAAGATCATAAGCTAGCATAATGTAAATAAGCCATCTTGCTTCTTCGAAGTTTTGACTATGTATTCTTGCCTGGTTGTATGTGGTACTCGAATTAATTCCGTGCAAAGGATATTTTAAGTAACTTGCAATATATTTATTTATTATAGTTTCTGCTTTTTTCGCATAAGTTTCATCACCATATAAATTATATGCTAAACCTAGTCGGAACGCGCCTATTGCTAAATCATTATGAATTTTTCCATTGATTACTTTATCAAAAGTTTCGCTCTCAATACATGTGTTCTGATCTGTACAATGTTGCCAGCTGTAGTTGTTAAATGATTCGGGTTTTATGTATATTTTGGATCCATCTTTTGCGATGTATTTCATTCCCCACTCACCTTCAGTTATAGGTGGTGATAGTGAGTCTACCCCGTATTTTTGATAAACTATCTTGTTTATATTATTAGCATATTCGTAAATATTGCTTGATATTTCATTTATCCATTCATTTGACTTTCTGCTTTTTATTATATTGTCAACATCATAGTCATTTATTATAGTTTTTAATTTGCTTGTGGTTTGTTTTAGTGGGGTAGCTAAATGGTAGCCTTTCGAAGATACATATTTTCCATCGTGTGCTAGTGTTAGGCCCATTTCAATTTTTGTTAATGGCTTATAGGTGTCATAATTTATTTCAGTTGATATGTTTATTGTTTCGTTTCCATTCGCACTAAGCATTATTTTATTATGACTTGATTGTCTCGTTAGACCAGGCGTGATAAATGGTGACTTGTTTATTTCTAAAGCCATTGATTTATTTAGAAGGTTTATAATATTTATGTGGTGTGTATAAATTATGCTTTTTTTAGTATGTTTAAGCGTGTAATTTATTTTATAGTCTAGTGATTTATTGTGTATTCTAACGTCACTAATTATTATTTCATTTAGATTGGATGGTTGTGTTTTCCATCCGTTTGATATCAGGCTTAATGAGTTAATATTATTTTTTTTATTTTTTGTGGATGATATGAAGTCGTTTTGTCTTAAAGTAAATAGTTTCCAACCAGACCAGCTTATATGAATTGGGTATCTAAGGTAGTCTTTATTGTCGCTTTTAAATACAAAGTTTATTTTGCTATTCGTATTTCTTTCTGAATACATCAAAAAACTTATTTCAGTTTGATCAGATAGTATGTACGAGCTATTTAATTTATAGGTGACATATGGATTTAGTTCATGGTTATTCCATTTTATATATTTGTTTCTTGCCTTAGTGAAAAAATCGGATGCATCATCGTAAGGAATGTCAGAGTTTGTATTAGCGACTATTTGAGTATTTTGATTAGGAGCCCATCCGTTGTTCGGTGAATATCCTGGTATTATAATACCGCTCTTAGCCTGAATGGTTTCGGCGAAAATCACGATTAATAGAAGTAATATCTGTTTAATATAATATTGCATAGAGGCCTATTTAGAATTGCACGTATATTATCGATAGCTTATATACATGCAATAGTGTCTAATTGTTTGATTTTTTTACATAAAATCTGTTAAAAAGAATAGTTAATTTACTATTATAACGCAATTATTCTGTTACAATTTCCCAGTACAAATATCTAGGTATTACTAACTAATATATGATCTAGTTAATTGATATACGTAATGCGTAGAATCTCTGGTCTTAAGCGTTTTTTATTGATTGGCCTGTCAGTCTTGGTTTCTGTGTAATCAATAAATGTGTTTTAGTTAATGATTCCGAATCACGAGGTTACATCATGCACTATTACTTGATTCTGAAAAGTAGAATCTAATGATTTTCAATGTTAATTTAGTTATGAGGTTAAGTCTGATTCGATATCATTATGTTGTAATATTTGAGTGAATATTTTGGGTCTCTAGTATTTTTCGTTGCATGTGCCATAAATGATATGAATCATTTTAATTTGAGAGTGAAAACGTGAGTAGTATTCAAATTTTAGTCTGGAAAGAGAGGGCATTGTTTTGGGCAGTGCTAATCGCATCACTACTGATTCTTAGTCTTGTATATATAGATGGTCTGATCTTTATGGAAAAATGGTGGGGCGACCGTGAGGAATATGGTCACGGCTATATCATCCCCTTTATCACCTTGTTCCTTATCTGGCAGAAGAGTGACAAGCTGGAGTTTATGGAGTTTAATGGCGCCTGGGCTGGCTTCTTGCTTACGCTTTTCGGCTTGTTTCTCTATTATGCGGGTGAGCTGAGCTCACTTTATACCATTATCCAGTATGGTTTTCTGGTGGCATTGTTTGGCGTGTTGTTGTCGCTGATGGGGGTAAAGGCCTTCAGGGTTATTCTGGTGCCGTTGTTGATTCTGTTTTTCATGATCCCGCTGCCGAACTTCCTGTTTAATAACCTCTCTGCACATCTACAGCTTGTTTCCTCAGAAATAGGCGTATTTTTTATTCGTCTGTTTGACATCAGTGTTTTCCTTGAAGGTAATGTGATTGATCTGGGTGTGTACAAGCTACAGGTGGTTGAGGCCTGTAGCGGCCTTAACTACCTGTTCCCGCTAATGACTCTGGCATTTATTTCGGCCTATTTCTTTACCGGTGCCTTCTGGAAAAAGGCGATTATCTTCCTGTCCTCGATTCCTATCACCATTATTATGAACAGTATCCGCATCGGTATTATCGGCGTTACCGTTGAATACTGGGGCATAGAGATGGCCGAGGGTATCCTTCATGACTTTGAAGGCTGGGTAGTATTTATGAGCTGCATCGCGATTCTGGTGCTGGAAATGTGGATTCTGGCCAGTATCGGCAAGGACAAGCTGCCGCTGCGTGAGGCGTTCGGGCTGGATTTCCCGGAACCTACGCCTGAAGATGCTGAGATTAAATACCGAACAGTGCCCAAACCATTTTATGCCTCATTGGCGATTATTGCACTGGTTGCGGTGAGTTCATTTGCCTTGCCTGAGCGTGAGGAAATTATTCCCGAGCGGAAAAACTATGCAGAGTTCCCGCTGCAGTTTGATGGCTGGCAGGGTCGCAGCGGTTATATTGAAAGCCAGGTGCTGGATGTGCTTAAGTTGACCGATTACGTCAAGAATGACTACCGTAATCTTGAAGATGGTGGTGTGCTGAATTTCTATTCGGCCTACTATGAGTCGCAGCAGAAGGGCTCCTCCGCACATTCACCTCGCTCATGTATCCCCGGTGGTGGCTGGCAGATTACCAGCCTTGAAAATCATGCCATTGACGGGGTTGTGATTGATGGTGTGCCACTGGTGGTTAACCGGCTGGTGATTGAAAAGGGTAATGTCAAGCAACTGGTTTACTACTGGTTCCAGCAGCGCGGACGGGTGGTGACCAATGAGTATTTAATGAAGTGGTATCTATTCTGGGATTCTGCCACGAAGAAGCGTACAGACGGTGCATTGATGCGACTGACCACGGTGCTAAACCCGGGGCAGGACATTGCTGTTGCCGATGAGCGTCTGGAAGGCTTTGTACGCGAAATGGCGCCACTGGTGCCCGAATTTGTGCCAGGCAAGACACTGGACTGAGTGATACCTTTGGCCTGTATTGCCTCTGATTGTGTGTAACATCAGGGTAATCAGCTTTGCAGGGTGCGCCCGATAACCATTTAATAGATAATGGGCGCGCAAACGAAATCTCTCAGAACATTTTTCACAGGGTGAAATTTTGAAAATAGTTGTTACTGGCGGAGCCGGTTTTATCGGCTCGGCAGTCATTCGCCAATATATTAGTGACACCGATCATGAAGTGATCAATCTAGATGCACTCACCTATGCGGGCAATCTCGAGACCCTGAAAGACGTGGACAACAGCCCGCGCTATCATTTCGAGCAGGTGGATATCCGCGACATCGCCGCTGTACAGGTGGTGTTTGATAAATACCAGCCGGATGCGATTATGCACCTGGCGGCTGAATCCCATGTGGATCGCTCGATCGACGGCCCGGCGGATTTTATTCTGACCAATATCGTCGGCACCTATAACCTGCTGGATGTGGCCAAACGCTACTGGAGTTCACTGCAGGCTGAGAAAAAGGCTGCATTCCGCTTCCACCATGTGTCCACCGACGAGGTATACGGTGATCTGGAAGCCACTGGCTTTTTTACCGAAGAGACGCCATACGACCCCAGCTCGCCGTATTCCGCCAGCAAGGCCTCCTCCGATCATCTGGTACGCGCCTGGCACCGCACCTACGGCCTGCCGGTGGTAGTGACCAACTGCTCGAATAACTACGGTGGCTACCAGTTCCCGGAAAAGCTGATTCCCCTGGTAACCCTCAATGCGCTGGAAGGCAAGCCGCTGCCGATTTATGGCAAGGGCGACCAGATTCGCGACTGGCTGCATGTGGATGACCATGCCCGCGCACTGCGCCTAGTGCTGGAGCAGGGTAAGCTGGGAGAAACCTATAATATCGGTGGCCATAATGAAAAGACCAATCTTGAGGTGGTGAAAACCATCTGTGCGCTGCTGGATGAATTACTGCCGGATTCTCACCACATTCCCCATAAACAGCTGATTACCTACGTTACTGACCGCCCCGGTCACGATGTGCGCTATGCCATTGATGCGGACAAGATCGCCAGGGACCTGGGCTGGACGCCAGAGGAGACATTTGAAAGCGGTATCGAGAAAACCGTGAAATGGTACCTGGATAATGCCGAATGGTGCCAGCATGTGCAGGATGGCAGTTACCAGCGCCAGCGCCTGGGCACCGGCCAGAAACAGACTCTACCGACTCCATCATCGATCTATCCCACGCCGGCAAAGCGTCCGCCTGATTCGCGTTTGAATGTTGATAAATTAAGCAATGACTTCTGCTTGCATAGACCCGACGGGGATGAGCAACTGAAACTTTGTATGCAGGAGTTTAAATAGGTTTTATGCTGTTTATATTCGCCTTTATTATCTCACTGGTCGTCACCATGTCGCTGATACCGCCCATTATGAAATGGGCGGACAAAATTGGTGCGATTGATCTGCCCGATGCACGCAAGGTGCATTCACAGGCGATTCCTCGTGTGGGCGGCATTGCTATGGTGCTGGGTAGTGTCATAGCAATTTTACTGCTGGCTGAATTGAACCAGCAGGTGATTGCGATTCTGGCGGGGTTTGTGGTTATCTGGGGCTTTGGCCTGTGGGATGACCGTTGCGAGCTCAACTACAAAATCAAGTTTCTGGGTCAGCTGCTGGCGGTAGTTGTGGTGGTGACCTGGGGCGATGTGGTGGTGCGCACCTTCCCGTTTATCGATGGCCATCTGCCGGATTATATCGCAATACCCTTCACTATCTTTGCGCTGGTAGGTATAACCAATGCGATTAACCTGTCCGATGGGCTGGATGGGCTGGCCGGTGGCACCTCGCTGATCACCATCAGTATGGTGGCCCTGCTGGCGTACGATGCCGGCGGTTCCGACGTGGTGTTAATCGCCATGGCGGTGGCGGGCTCGATTCTCGGTTTTCTGCGGCATAACACCCACCCGGCGCATCTATTTATGGGGGATACCGGCAGCCAGTTTCTTGGTTTCAGCCTGGGTGTGCTGGTGATTGTACTGTCGCAGTCGGTTAACTCGGCGATGAGTCCGTTGATTCCGTTAATGTTGCTTGGCCTGCCGATTCTGGACACTTTCGCGGTGATGGGACAGCGTTTGTATGAGAAACGCTCGCCGTTTTCGCCGGATAAAAATCATATCCATCACAAGTTGCTGGCGATTGGTCTCGATCAATACGAGGCAGTATTTATTATCTATCTGCTGCAGAGCAGTTTTGTCGCGCTGGCGTATTTTATGCTGTATGAGTCGGATGCGTTGTTGACACTGATATATCTGGCAATCAGTGCAGTGGTGCTGGGGGTATTTCAGCTGGCCACAATGACCAGCTGGCAGGTAAAGCGTGTGCAGGTCAAGCATGATTCCAGGCTTAAACAGCTGATTAACTATTTAAGAAAAACCGGCCTGCTGGTTGCTGTGCCCACTTATGCATTGATTACACTGGTGCCGGTATTGCTGTTGTTGCCGATAGTGTTTACCCAGCAGGTGACTTCCGATATGGCCATACTGGCGCTGATACTACTGCTGGTGCTGCTGGCGGCGATTGTCAGTCGATCGACATACACTATGCTGCTGGAAAAGGCGGTGGTGTATGTGGTGGCGGTGATCTCAGTTTACCATCTGACATACATTGCGCAAAGCAGCGTAGTACACAGTGTGATGAAGTGGTTGTATTTACTGCTGTTTGTGTCTTTTGTGTTGCGTGTTCGATTTTCACATGAAAAAACATTTCAGGTTACACCGCTGGACTATTTAGTGATAATCTTGATTATTCTTGTGCCGCACTTGCCGGAAATGCACATAGAGAATGAATTTATAGGTGAAATGGCTATCAAACTGGTGGTTTTATTCTATGCCTGCGAGGCTGTGATGGGGCTGTCTGCTTCGAAATGGAATCTTATGCGCATCGGCGCTATTGGCACCCTGTTGCTGGTAGCCTATCGCGGGTTCTAGATTATTCTGGGCAAGTTTATACAATAATAGAAAATTAAAATATATTTATATAATTATACGAATTGATGGTGGAGAAAGACTAAATGAGACAGTTATTTTCAGGATTGATAAAGACAACATTGATATCAGCTATTGCAGTGGTGGTAATTTCCTGCGGCGGGGCGGAAGAGCGCAAGGTGAAGTACCTGGAAAAAGGTAAAGCCTATATAGAAGAACAGAATTACGATAAAGCAAAGATCGAAATCAAGAATGTGTTACAGATAGATCCAAAATTTGCCGAAGCGCACTATGTCATGGGGCTGATTAATGAACAGGAAAAGGAATACCGTAAAGCCATGGGTAATTACCTGAGGACAATAGAGCTTGATCCTGAGCATATTAGCGCGAAAATTAATCTTGCCAGAATTTATGTGCTGGCCGGTACGGATGAGATGGTCGAAAAAGCCAGGCAGAATATTCGTGAAGTTAAGAAAGCAGAGCCTGATAATATTGAAGCGGACTTGCTGAGTGCCATTATAGATTACAAGTCAGGCTTAAAAGAGCAGGGTATTGAAAAACTTGAGGCTGTGGTGGCCAAAGACAAGCAAATGGTTGAGGCGTTAAGTCTGTTAGCAAATGCATACCTTTCAGAGGGAAATGAAGAAAAGGCCATTAATTTACTTCGAGAAGGTGCAAAAAATAATCCTCAAGCTGTTCCTTTAAGAATAACCCTTGCACGCATTGCCGCTAAAAACAATGATCTTGCAGAGGCAGAAGCCAATATGAAACAGGCTATAGAGGTTGAGCCTGAAAATTTTGAATTAAAAGTCTTACTATCAGGTCTCTATGTGAAGTTTGGCCAGCTTAAAAAAGCCGAAAACCTGATTGCCTCTGCTATTCAGCAGGATGATGAAGACCTGCGACGTTATCTTGTGATGATTAATATGTTATCCAGCCAGGCAAGTGTCGAGCGAGCTGAGTCGCAGTTAAAAAAATACATAAAAGATAAGCCGGATTTATATGGGCTACGTTTTACGCTAGCTGAATTTTATGAGAAAACTGGCCAGATGGCTAAGTCCAAGCAGGCTTTGCAGCAGATTATCAATGATCGTTCATTTGATATTGAAGGTGTAAAAGCGCGCAATACGCTCGCGAATACATTGGTTAAAGAAGGTGACTTTGATGCAGCGAAAAAGCTGGTTGATGAAGTGTTGGTTGAATATCCAAGTAATAACGAAGCATTAATGGTTAATGGTAAAATCGCCCTGAATAATCTGGATGCGATAACCGCGATTAACGACCTGAGAACCGTCGTTAAAAATGAACCTAAAAATGCTGAAGCTGCATTCATGCTAGCTCAAGCGCATGAAATTAATGGTGAGTCAGAGCTGGCGGAAAACGAACTGAAAAAGGCCATTGAAGCCAATCCTGTTAATGACAACGCTCATGCTAACTATGCCACCTATGTTGCCAGTAAAGGACGGATTGACGAGGCGTTAAGTATTGTTGATAAGGCGCTGGCATACTTCAAGGACAGTTACGAGCTGATGAATCTCAAGCTGAAAATTCTGGTAAGTCAGAATAAAAAAGCTGAGTCTCTGGCGCTGATGGAAGCTATGGAGCAAGCCAGTGCGAATAACGCTGAAGTGAATATAAATAAAGGTAAATACTATTTATCGAATGGTGACGTTGTTAGCGCTATAGCAGAGTTTGAAAAGGCTTATAAAAAAGCGCCATCTAAATATGAGTCGCTTGAATTGATTGTTAAAACATATATGTCAAACAGTCAGATGGATAAAGCCATTGCGCGTATTGACAAGCGCTTTGAAGTAGATGCGAACGATGCAATAGCACATCAATTGATGGGTGAGGTGCATCTGGCGAAAAAAGATACTAAACAGGCATTAACCAGCTTTACTAATGCAGCAGATGCGGCGAAAACCTGGATTAAGCCGTATTTGCGTATTGCGGCAATTCATGTGTTTGAAAAAAATTATCAGGCAGCGATTGATGTGTTGAATAATGCGCAGAATAAAGTGGTTAACAAAACGCCTTTGCAATTACAAATAGCCGCCATATACGAATATCAGGAAAAGTATCAGGATGCGATGAAAGTGTATGAGGCTGTTCTTTCTGGGGCGTCATCCAACAAAATGGCGGCAAATAACTATGCAGCACTGTTGCTGGATTATGGCACATCAGCAGCTGATACTGCTAAAGCGCTTGAACTGTCCAGAAACTTTGAAAAAGTCCAGCAGCCTGCTTTACAGGATACATTGGCCTGGGCCTATGCTAAATCAGGTGATTATCAGAAAGCGATTGATATTCTGAAGCCGATTGTCGAACGTGCATCGAATGTGGCTGTGTTCAGATATCACCTGGGCTATGCGCTGTATCACTCAGGTGACAAGGCTGCAGCGAAATCCCATCTGGAAATCGCCGTAGACAGTGAGCAGGATTTTCCGGGTAAAATCGAAGCAGAAGCATTGTTAAAAGAAATTTAAGAAGTTACAGAGTAGGGTGGATCAAGCGTCAGCGGATCCACCTGATGTCGGTATCAGTCCGCCAATTAACGCACTAAAGTGCTGGAACACTTTGAACGAGCGAATGCACGGCCCGAAGGGTGAAGCACAGGATGTGCGGAATAAATAAACGCAAATTTGTAGATTGTATTTATGTAGAGTGACCTCACGTAGGGTGGATCAGGCATGAACGAACCCACCAGAACCGGTTAGAACGGGTGTAATAACCGGTGTCTTTGTTTTCAGCTAATTGAATTTCAAGGGTTGCCCTGATGCACGACACGGTGGATTCACTTCGTTTAATCCACCCTACGCGTAGCATCACATGTAGGGTGGATCAAGCAACGCGGATCCACCGTTTTTATCAAACTCCAACAAACCAAACCCCTCAAGAACTGTATAAATGAGCTAATATTCTTGCATGTATATTGAATCCATCAGTTTTGGTATTTCCACGCTCCTGTTCCTGATGCTGGGTCTGATTATGCTGACCGGCAAACGGGATAATCTGCCAAAAAATATGCTGGTGGTGGCGTCACTGGCCAATGCTGTTTGGTCCGGCACGGTAACCTATCAGGCGGCTTTTGGTGGCTTGTTAAGCTTTACCCTTCTGCTGGAGTTATTGCGTTCACTTGCCTGGTTTGCCTTTCTGCTGGTGATGCTGCGCACCGCGTATAAAAATTCCGATCAGATCAACAAGAACTTCAAAATCACCTTTGCCGGTTTGAGTGTTTTTATTGTCGGCCTGATGCTGCTGGCGCTGTATCGTATTTCCGGCGGCTCGTTTTTCGAGTTTATTGCGGGCAACGACGTACTGGTCGGCCATCTGCTGATCTCCATTGGCGGTATAGTAATTGTCGAGCAACTGTATCGCAATACGCCGGAAGAACAGCGCTGGGGACTTAAATACCTGTGGATCGGCATAGGCTCAATGTTTGCCTATGACTTCTATCTGTATTCCGATGCCTTCCTGTTCCAGCGCATTGATAACGAGTTATGGAATGCCCGTGGTTTCATTCATGCCATGGTGGTGCCATTGATTGGCGTTGCTATCAAGCGCGAGATGCAATGGTCTCTGGGCAAGGAGTCCATCGATGTATTTCTGTCGCGGCGTATGGTGTTTCATACCACCACCTTGCTTGCGGCCGGTGTTTACCTGATTTTTATCGGCTTCGGTGGCTACTATGTGCGGGAAATGGGTGGTGGCTGGGGCGAAGTTGCGCAGGCGACCTTTATGTTTGCAGCCTTTCTTGGTCTCGCGGTGCTTTTCTTCTCCGGGAAAATTCGCGCCAGAATAAAGGTGATGATCGACAAGCATTTTTTTCATTACAAATATGATTACCGTGATGAATGGTTGCGTATTATCCGTACGCTGTCGCAGCAAAATGATGATAAGACCCTGCATGTCCGCGCCATTCGAGCACTGGCACAGATTATTGACAGCCCCGGTGGCCTGTTGGTGATGGAGCGTGATAATGGTTTTTTTGAATCTGACGAGCGCTGGAATTATGAACCGATAAAAGTACGTGAACCGGCGGACTCGACCCTTAATCGTTTCCTTGAAGAGTTCCGTTTTGTAATCAGCCTGGATGAGTATAACGACGACCCGGAAATGTACACCCGTCTGGGCCCACTGGAATTGCCAGGCTGGTTAACCTCGAATAAAGACGCCTGGCTGGTGGTGCCATTGATGTTGCAGGATCATCTGCTGGGTTATGTTGTGTTGCTGCGTTCACCGGCGCACGAACGTTATTTTAACTGGGAAGACAGCGATCTGCTGAAAACTGCCGGACGTCAGGTAGCCAGTCATTTGGCACAGTATGAAGCCGCACAGGCCTTACTCAGTGCCAGGCGATTTGAAGAGGTGAATCGCCTCTCGGCGTTTATTGTGCATGACATTAAAAACATGGTCGGTCAGCTGTCCATGGTGGTGTCAAATGCGGCCCGGCATAAAAATAATCCGATGTTTATCGACGATGCAATCAGTACGGTTGAAAACTCGGTGAATAAAATGAATAAGCTGCTGATACGCTTGCGAGGCGAGGGTGGTGCAGACAAGAAGTCACCGCTGAATTTATGCGGTTTGCTGGAAGAAAGTATTCGCGCCTGTTCCACCGCGGGCACCTTGCCTGTGCCGGTTCTAAGCTGCACCACTGAAGCAATTATGATTATGGCCGATAAGGATCGTATGTCAGCCAATATTGCCCATCTTATTCAGAATGCCCAGGATGCCACTGATGATAATGGCAGCATTAATGTGCGCCTTCGCAAGGAGGGTGAGTTTGCGGTGGTGGAAATCGCGGATACCGGCGAGGGCATGGATGAAAAGTTTATTCACGATAAACTGTTCCAGCCATTTGAATCCACCAAGGGCACAATGGGCATAGGCGTGTTTCAGGTGCGTGAATATGTGCACAAGCTGGGCGGGCAGCTTGATGTTGAGAGTCAGCCTGGCATAGGCAGTATCTTCCGTTTGCGTATTCCGCTCAGCAGCCACAGTAGTTACACGGCCCAGGTCGTGCATTTGCATGAGCATGGGAATCGATAGATGAATAAACCGAAGTTATTAATCGTAGATGATGACCAGGGAATCAGAAGTCAGTTGCAATGGGGTATCGAGGGATTTGATATTGCCACTGCCGATTCCCGCGAGAATGCAATTAAGCAGCTCGAAACACATCAGCCGCTAGTGGTTACGCTGGATCTGGGTCTGCCACCGGATGTTGACGGCACCAGCGAGGGTTTTTCCATACTCGATGCACTGCTGACGCGACAACCGGGTTTGAAAGTTATTGTTGTATCCGCATCGGATAAAACCGTTAATTCAGCTAAAGCGCTGGAACATGGCGCATTCGAGTTTTATCCCAAGCCGGTGGATATATCAAGTTTGCAGGAAGTGCTTGATCGGGCGTTGGCAGCTATTGAGTGAAGTAACAATATTTAAGTTTGTGATGCTCTTTAAAAGCATTCTGTGACAACAAACTTCTATGCACTATCTAAATTTATCTTCATATTAATCTTAACTGTAGTGTTTCGCCTTTCTGGCGACTGACTTCTTTAGCAACAGCGCCAAAGAAGTCAGCAAGAAAGCGCCGCCCCGGTACACAAGCTTTTATTTTAAACAGCAAAAATAAAAGTGCCTTCTTCACTCCCGATTTTTGTGGCTGCTGCGGAACTCACGAATCATAAACAGCATGATTCGCTCAGACATCCTCGCAGAAAGCCTCCACAAAAATCACTCGCTCATCAGCTTGTGCGAAGGGGAAACAGCCCCATGCCCAACGGTCAAATTACTTTTTAAACGAAGGGCTTGCGACAACCTTCCCTGTCGCTTGCCGAAAATGCTTTCTACGTAGGGGCAAAATCACAAGGATGTGATTTTGAGTGATGATGTGCCTGGACGGCACTCCAGCACGACCCGGCAATGAAGACTATGTCATCAATAAACTACTCCAGACCCAAGTACCTTCTCATAGCATTTTCGGGAACCCGCGCTTTTTGCGGGCAAGTGACCGGGAACGGCACTCTTTTGCTTCCTTTTCTGTTGCTGAAGACAGAAAAGGAAGTCGCCAGAAAGGCGAAACAGTACAGTTCACAATGTCGTCTAGGCAAACATGGAATACGGCACTAATGTTGATTTAACGTAATGCTTTTAAAGCATGTCAGATTTCAGTGCTGTAGATTCGGGTAAGGAGCGAGCCCCAACATCCATCAACCCATTCAAGGGCGTTGGAGTTCCTGCGTCACCCCAACCTACAAAACGGGCATGTATTTTTTTGCATAACAAAAATTTGCGTTTATTCGCGTTCATTTGCGGACTTGCACCATAAGCTTTACCTCCCCGCACTCAACAACTAAATCGACTGCCGATGCCCGCCGGGCTTCCATGAGGGTGCAATCACATTGGGCATTTCAGATTTATTAATCAGGCGCCCCGGGCCGACGGTGCTTTCGCCATAGCGCTGGTTGATGCTGTCCATCACCGCGTTGACCCTGTTTTGCTGTTGTCTTTGTTCGGTATCGATAAACAGATCCAGCTGGCAGTTTTCACGGCGTGGATTGAGTGCGGTGATCTGCACCTGGTATACCGGCTGGCCGTTGTGGATTTGATTCAATACATGCTGGCACAGATGAATCAGGGTTTGTGTATCGTTTGTGGGTGATGAGGTTTTTACTCGTCGGCCCAGCCATTGCCGGTTAACCAGTAGACCGATATAAAATTCTTCCGCTTCAAACTGGTGGCGTCGCAGGCGCGCGCACACCCTTACCGCCATGTGAATCAGGTAGGTGAGCAGCACCTCCTTGTGAATGGTTTTCGGTGGCAGCACCTTGCCGTGGCCCAGGGTTTTCGGGTCGGCCACGTCCAGGTGCAGCGGGTCCGGGTCCAGTCCCTGCGCCATATACCAGATGCGGCGTCCGCTATTGCCAAAGCGTCGTGCCAGCTCGCCAATCGGCAGGTGCTGCATATCGCCGCACACATGCACGCCGCGTTCAGCAAGAAAATGACCAATACCGCTGGCAATGCCGCAGAGTTCGGTGACCGGTGCGCCGGCCAGTTGCTGGCGGGCTTCCCAGGGGGGAATAATGGTAAAGCCATCGGGCTTGTTCAGTTTGGCGGCATATTTGGCGGTGGTTTTGTCGCCGCTGATGCCAATCGAGCAGGGAAGGCCGGTGGCGTCAAACACTGCCTGTTTCAGCAGACGGCCGATGTAGCCGGGGGAGCCGTACAGCGACTGGCAGGGGGTCATGTCAATAAAGGCTTCATCCACCGAGAAAATTTCCATATCCGGACAGACATCGTGCAACGCCTGCATAATGCGCGCTGACATATTGGCGTACACATGGGGGCGAGTGGGACGTTGCAGCAGTTCGGGGCAGAGCTTGCGTGCTTCTTTCAGACGCATGCCGGTTTTTATGCCATAGGCACGGGCCTCGTAGGAGCAGGTGATAATGCAGGTGCCCTGGGTGCCATTGGTAATCGCCAGTGGCAGGCCCTGCAGCTCGGGAAAGTCCAGGGCTTCCACCGCGGCAAAGAAGCAGTTCATATCAACCAGGGCAATCGCCCGTTCCCAGTGGGTCGGGCAGTAGTTTGCAGCATATTCCATGATTAATAGGTACGCAGGGTGCCGACCAGCACACCCTGAACCTGTACGCGATCCGCCTGGTACACCATCGGTTGCAGGCTGGCGTTGGCGGGAATCAGCTTGATGCGGTTATGCGACAGCGGGTGGTAGATTTTCAGCGTGACTTCATAGTTATCAATCAGTGCCACCACCACCGCGTCTTTGCGGGCTTCATTGCAGGCTTCAATAATCACCGTGTCGCCATCCAGAATGCCCAGCTCAACCATCGAGTCGCCCTCTACCTGCAGTGCAAAGCGGTTTTCACCACCAAACATCTGGTTGAGATTGACGCTGTCATAGCCGCTGATCGCCTCAATCGGTAAACCGGCGGCGATTTTGCCCAGCAGTGGAATGCTCATGCCCTGTTCCGCAACCTCGTCCGGCAGGCGCAGCCCGCGGTGCGTACCTTCCTCATGGCGCAGATAGCCCATTTCCAGCAGCGCCTTTACATAACGGTGCGCTGTGCCCTGAGACTGAATGCCGATGCCTCTGGCGATTTCAGGGTAGGTGGGGCTGTGCCCGCAGCGCAGAATATAGGCCTGTATAAAATCCAGTGTGCGTTGTTGGCTATCGGTTAACATAAAATTCTCTCAACGTTCTCGTTAGAGAAAGAATAGAGAATACTTGTGGCAAAGGCAACAGCTACGGCTGCCGTTTTTATTGTGTTGTATCAATTTGCATTAAATCTTAATAAATTGTATTGCGAATCACTATCATTTGCATTAACATGCATTGCCTATGAGCCACAGCAAGCCATATTCAGTGAACAGCAAATACAAACAGATTCTGGCAGGCGGCTTAAGTCTGGGATTGCACCTGTTGATTGTTATGGCGCTGGTGGCCCAGGCAGAGCCGGAAGCGATGAAGCAGCACAGTGTGATGATGGTGTCGATGGTGGAGGCGGCAAGACCGTTGTCGGCAGAGCCTGAACCGGAATCCAGGCCTGAGCCGGAACCAGAATCAGAGCCGAAGCCGAAGCCGAAGCCGGAACCGAAGCCGGAACCGAAGCCGGAACCGAAGCCGGAACCGGAACCAAAGCCTGAAGTGCAGGCAGAACCTGAGCCGGATGATACGCCCGTAGACAATGCGGACGTCGTGGCGCAGGAGGCGGTGGAAGCGGAGATCGACTTGCCACAGTATCAGGCCGATTATTTGCAGAATCCGCCGCCAGTTTATCCGCGCTTGTCGCAGCGCTTAAAGGAGCAGGGCGAAGTGCTGCTGCGGGTGCAGGTGGGGATGGATGGTCAGCCGCTGGAAATCAGTTTGCAGCAGAGCAGTGGTCATGCACGGCTGGATCAGGCGGCACAGAAAGCGGTGACGCAATGGCGTTTTGAGCCGGCGCAGCGCAATGGAAAACCGGTGGTGGCCTGGGTGGTAGTGCCCTTTGAGTTTGCATTAGGAGGTTAAATGAATCTTGCAATTGTGTTTCAGGAAGGCGATAGCGTTTTAATCGGCGTATTTCTCAGTTTGTTGTTGATGTCGGTGCTGACCTGGTATCTCATTCTGTCGAAATCAGTGGCTACCTATCAGTGGCGCCGTCATAACCGCCAGTTCTTACAATGTTTCTGGGATGCACGGACACCGTGTGAGGCCTGGCAGCTAGCATCGCAGAATTTGAAGGCACCGCTGGCTCGTCTGGCGGACGCGGCATTTAATGGGATGCAGCAATTTCAGCAGCGGCCGCGACTGGGTAATCAGGACGAGTTTCTGGTGCGCAATCTGCGTAACGGCATAAATCGTGAAACGTCGCGTACCGCATCGGGCATGACATTCCTCGCTTCTATTGGCAGTACCGCGCCTTTTATTGGTTTGTTCGGCACAGTATGGGGTATTTACCATGCGCTGATTACGATTGCGCAGTCTGGTAATGCCAGCATGGAAACGGTGGCAGGCCCATTGGGTGAAGCACTGGTGGCAACGGCAGCCGGCCTGGCGGCGGCGATTCCGGCGGTGCTTGCTTATAACGCGTTTCAACGGGCCAATCGTACATTACAGGAGGAGCTGGATGGCTTTGCCCATGATCTGCATGCGTTTTTAATGAGCGCAGAAACAGCTGAGGATTTGCTCAACAACAATGCCACGGATCAGGTATCAGATGCAGGAAACAAAACCACGCAGGCGAGGGAGGCGGCCTGATGGCATTTGGTGGATTTGAAACCTCACGGGATGCGCCTATGGCGGAGATGAATGTGATTCCGCTGGTAGATATTATGCTGGTGCTGCTGGTGATTTTTATTATTACCGCACCGGTGATTACGCACTCGGTAAAAGTGGAGATGCCCCAGGCATCAAGCCAGCCAACGCCTGCCAATGAGCATGCACTGCAACTTAGCATTCGCGCTGATCAACAGATTTTTCTGGATGACACTGCGTTGAGTTTGTCTGAGCTGGAAACAAAGCTGCGTGAACTGGCGGCACGAAATCCGCAGCAGGAAATTCATTTGCAGGCTGATCGTGCCGTCACCTATGATCTGGTGGCGCGCAGTATGGCCGCGGCGCAACGTGCCGGGATTGTACGCATTGGTTTTGTTACCCAGGCTGAGACGGAAACAAATGAGTGAGAAAAAAAATATGAATAATTCTGCGGCGAATCACCCTCGCGTACCACCGCGCATTAGCAGCGAAATTCTACTCGCCGGTGCTCAGGCGTTACATATTGAGCATGCGGGTGAGTTGTATATTCTGCGTCGTACAAGTAACGGTAAACTGATTCTGACCAAGTAGATATCAGATATAAAATTCAGCTAAAACACCCGGCATAAAAGCCGGAAAAAATTCGCAAGCCAGCCTCATAACATCACTATGTAGCCAGCCAGCCCAAACATTATTGTAAACGTATCACAATACAAATGGAGACTGGCATGAAGTGCACCCCTGATTATCCTGTAAACATTAGACAGAAAAAACTGTTTCAACCCGGTTTGCTGGCCACGGCCATTACGCTGACATTTAGTCCTGCGCTATTACAGGCGGAGGAAGTAACCCTCGACAAGATGGTTATTATCGGAAGCAGTGAAGACGCCAAACAACTCGCCGGCTCAGGCGCGGTGGTTGATAGCGAACAAATGGACATCGAAGTGGCCAGTGATATTAACCAGTTACTGAAAACCGTTCCCGGTGTTTATATTCTCGAAGAAGAAGGTAATGGCCTACGGCCTAATATCGGTATTCGTGGGGCCACCAGTGAGCGCAGTGAAAAAATCACCCTGCTTGAAGACGGTGTGATGATTGCACCGGCGCCTTACTCCAACCCGGCCGCATATTATTTTCCCACCATCTTGCGTATGTCTTCCATTGAAGTACTAAAAGGCGCGCCGCTATTGCGTTATGGTCCACAGACTACGGGCGGTGTGGTGAACATGCTATCAACACCCATTCCGCAGGAGTACAGCGGTGAGGCAAGCTTCAGCACCGGCTCATTTAATAGCAGTGATGTGCATGCCTACTACGGTGGTACGGAAGGCCAGTGGGGCTGGTTGTTTGAAGCCGTTGAGCGTAACAGCGATGGCTTCAAGACGATTGATCGTAGTAACCGTGATAGCGGTTACAATATTTCTGACTATGTTGCCAAGTTACGCTGGGAATCGGATCAGGGGCCAAAACAGAGTGCGCTGTTAAAACTGCAGCGTTCAGATGAAATATCCAATAGCACTTACGTGGGTTTAACCGATAATGATTTTGCCGCGGATCCGAACCGCCGTTACGGTTTATCGAGCATTGACCAGATGGTGAATGACCACACCGGTGTTCAGTTTGTGTACAGCCGTGAACTGAGTGACAGTGTGAATGCCACGGCCACGCTTTACCAGAACAAGTTTAATCGTAACTGGTTCAAACTGTCAGGTGGCGGCAGCCTGATAGATGACGCCAACAATGGCGACGCCACCGCACAGGGTATTCTGGATGGTGATATTGATACTACCGGTCTAAATTACAAGAACAATAACCGTGCTTATGAGTCCAGCGGTGTAGAAGTGAATTTTGATGTCGATATGGGCCTGCATCGTCTGGCCATTGGCACACGCCTGCATGAAGATGAAATGGATCGTTTCCAGCCGGTGGATGTGTATGACCAGGTCAATGGTTCACTGGTGTTTCAGTCAGTAATTGCTCCCACTGGTAGTAATAACCGCATTGAAAAAGCAGATGCAACCACCTTATGGATTACCGATGACTGGCAGGCGAGTGAAAAACTGAATGTTAACCTCAGCCTTCGTTATGAAGATATAGAAAGCAGCCGTGTTCAATATGCTGATGAAGCCCGCAACACCGTGGATTCAACCCGTTCTAACCAGAGCAGTGAAGTCCTTCCAGGTGCATCATTTACCTATATGTTGAATGATAGCTGGCAATTACTGGCCGGTGTGCACAAAGGCTTTTCACCACTGGGAGGGGGTGCGACAGAGGAAGAAGAGCCGGAGACCAGTGTCAACTGGGAATTTGGCGGCCGTTACAATAACGACGACCTGTTTGTAGAAGCGATTGCGTTTTACAGTGATTTCTCCGATAAAACCGAAAACTGTTCTGTGGGTTCTCCCTGTAGTGATGGTGCAACATCCGGCACATTCGTGAATGGTGAAGCGGTGATTAGTGGTCTGGAAACCCAGCTGGGTACCGAATGGCAAGGTGATGAGTTCAATGTGCCATTGAGCATCGCCTACACTTATACCCAGGCTGAAATTAGCGGTGACAACCCAACCAATGGCTTGCTGGATGGTGATCAGTTGAAAGATGTACCTGAGAATACTTTCAGTGCGAGATTGGGTGTGGAGCACAGCAGTGGCTGGAATAATTACGCAGTCGCCAAATACGTTGATGAAATGTGTGTTGCCGTAGGGTGTAACCGTTCGGCTTCTCCACAGGCAAAAACCGATGCATTGATTGTGGTGGATTACATCAGTCGTTACAGCCTGGATAAAAATGCTGAGGTGTATTTTAAGGTGGAAAACCTGTTCGACGAACAGCAAATTGTGGCACGTACCCCGGATGGTGCGCGTCCCAATAAGCCTCGCAGTGTGATGCTGGGCATGACGGTCGGCTTCTAAACAATGCAGCGTATTTCACGACACACGCCGGATCCACTTCGTTTGATCCGGTTTACAAAAAAACAGCCCGACGTGGGCTGGACCAGGAGAAGCGGATCCACCGTACATATAAGGAGATAAACAGGGATGAATTTTGCAAGATTTACCCAGTCTTTCGTAGTGGGTAAATACCAGTAGTCTGGACTCCTGCTGGTGTTGGTCAAGGCCGGTGCAATGCACCGGCCTTTTTATATACAGGAAATATGGTATTCCGCGAGAGGCAAACAGTTATTAGTCGTTGGTCGTTAGTCTTTAGTCGGACTAGCTACCAGTCACATCTACTGTTCAGGTAAAAAAATCATTGAATAATAACAATTCTCATTTGCGTTTTTGATTGCAGCTGGTATCATCCACTGACTATTTATCCATGCGAGGTTTTTATGTTTATTCAGCGATTTACTCTCGGACTATTACTGACATCCAGCCTGCTATTTTCCAGCATACCGGCGGCACACGCCGATGACGACAAGCTGGTGCACCTGTATTCGGCACGTAAGGAGGCCCTGATTAAACCGATGCTGGATCAGTTTACCGAACAGACCGGCATTGAAGTGAAACTGATTACCTCCAAGGCCGATGCACTGCTGAAGCGCCTGCAAACCGAAGGCCGCAATAGCCCGGCGGATGTGTTGCTCACCACCGATGCGGGGCGTTTGCACCGTGCTCGTGAGGCGGGTGTGTTGCAGCCGATCGAGTCGGATGTTCTGGAAAAGGCAGTGCCCGAGAATTACCGTGATGTGGATGGCTACTGGTATGGTCTGTCGTTACGCGCACGGCCAATTGTGTATGCCAAAGATCGGGTCAAGCCAGAGCAGCTGTCTACCTACGAGGCACTGGCAGAACCGGCGATGAAAGGGCGGGTGTGTATTCGCTCCTCGAACAATATCTATAACCAGTCGCTGGTGGCCTCGATGATCAGCACCCGTGGTGAAGCGGCCACTGAAGACTGGGCCACAGACTTTGTGAAAAACTTTGCCCGCCCACCCCGTGGCGGCGACCGTGACCAGATCAAGGCGGTGGCAGCCGGCCAGTGTGATGTGGCGGTGGTCAATACCTATTATCTGGGTGTAATGCTGAGCAGCGGTACCGACGATGAGCGTGCTGCGGCGGAGAAGGTGGCGGTGTTCTGGCCTAACCAGGATGGCCGTGGTGCACATGTGAATGTATCCGGTGCCGGTGTCACTGCCCATGCCAAACACCGTGATAATGCGATTAAACTGGTTGAGTTTCTGCTGTCGCCAGAGGTGCAAAACTGGTATGCGCGGGTCAATCACGAGTACCCGGTGGTGGAGGGTGTTGAGTCCAGCGAGCTGCTGAAAGACTGGGGCGAGTTTAAAGCCGACAATATCAACCTCACCGAGCTGGGGCGGCTGAATGCCGATGCCTTACGTTTAATGGACCGTGCCGGATGGCGTTAATGTTGCGTATAATGGCGCGATGTTTGTAGCCCCGTTATCCTCGATTCGCCGATGGTGTAATCCGTTCAGTCGCCAGTGGCCCCTTTGGGACCCCTGGCGACTTGGCGTTATGCTGGTGGCACTGGTGTTTGCGGTGCCGGTGCTTACCGTGTTCAGTTTTATTTTTCATGGCGATACCCAGGTGATGTCGCATCTGGCGGACACCGTATTGCTGAATTATATCTCCAATACTCTGTGGCTGGTGCTGGGAGTGAGTTATGGCACCCTGAGCATCGGCATTGTCTGCGCCTGGCTGGTGAGTGTGTGCGAATTTCCGGGCCGCCGCTGGTTCCAGTGGATGTTGCTGCTGCCGATGGCCATGCCGGCCTATATCATCGCCTACACCTATACCGGTATGCTGGATTTCGCCGGGCCCTTGCAAACCAGCCTGCGGGAATGGTTTGGCTGGGGCTATGGTGACTACTGGTTTCCGGAAATCCGTTCGCTGTGGGGCGCCATGGCGATGCTCTCGCTGGTGCTTTATCCCTATGTCTATCTGCTGGCCCGCGCGGCCTTTATGCAGCAGTCGGTGGCGGCACTGGAAGCCAGCCGCATTCTCGGTGCCGGCCCCTGGCAGAGTTTTTTCAAGGTGGCACTGCCGATGGCGCGGCCGGCGATTATTGCCGGTTTAACCCTGGCGTTGATGGAAACCCTGGCGGACTACGGCACGGTGCAATACTTCGGCGTGGATACCTTTACCACCGGTATTTTCCGTACCTGGTACGGGCTGGGTGACAGTGCCGCAGCGGCACAGTTATCGGCCATGTTGCTGGTGATGGTGTTTGCGCTGATGGCGATCGAGCGTTATTCGCGTCGCCGTGTACGCTACCATCATCACTCATTGCAACGTGCGCGCCAGCCACGCTATCAGCTGAGCCGTCGTCAGGCCACGCTGGCGGTGCTGGCCTGTCTGCTGCCGCTGCTGTTCGGTTTTCTGCTGCCGTTTGTGCAACTGCTGGCGTGGGCGCTGCAAACCGCCGCCCGGATGGTGGATGCCGCCTATCTGCAGCTGGTATTCAACAGCCTGATTCTGGCCAGTATGGCAGCGCTGCTGGCGCTGCTGCTGGCGCTGTTTATGGCCTATGGGCAGCGCTTGCGCCCGGTACTGGCGGTGCAGATTGCGGTGCGCGTGGCGTCGATGGGCTATGCCATTCCCGGTACAGTGATCGCAGTGGGGGTGATGATTCCGCTGGCTTTGTTGGACCAGTCACTGGACAGCTGGCTGCGCGCCAACTGGGGTATTTCTTCCGGCCTGCTGTTTTCCGGCACCCTGGTGGCGCTGATGTTTGCCTATATCGTGCGCTTTCTGGCGGTGTCCATCGGCACGGTAGAGGCGGCGCTCACCAAAATTCGCCCGTCGATGGATGATGCGGCCCGTTCGCTGGGTTACAGCCCGGGGCAGGTGCTGCGCCGGGTGCATATCCCGATTATGCGGGTATCATTACTGACCGCGGTGCTGATGGTGTTTGTGGATGTGCTGAAAGAACTGCCTGCCACCCTGATACTGCGGCCTTTTGATTTTAATACCCTGGCGGTACGCGCCTATGAACTCGCCTCGGATGAGCGCCTGGCCGATGCCTCGACGGCTGCGGTGGCGATTGTACTGGCGGGCATTATTCCGGTGCTGTTACTGAGCCGTTCGATCTCCAGAAGTGGAAACTCCGATGAATGAACTGCTGAAAATTGAACATATTTCCGTGGCCTATGGCAATAACACCGTGGTCAGGGACGTCAGCTTTAGTCTTAACGAAGGTGACATCGGCTGTTTGCTGGGCCCCAGTGGCTGCGGTAAAACCACCCTGCTGCGCACCATTGCCGGTTTTGAAGTACCCACCAAGGGCACCATCAGCATCAGCGGCATGCAGTTCAGCGGTGCCGGTCATGTGCTGGCACCGGAAAAACGCCGTATTGGCATGGTGTTTCAGGATTTTGCGCTGTTCCCCCATTTATCGGTATTCGACAATGTGGCCTTTGGCCTGCACAAGTCGATGGGGCGGGTGGCGATTGCGCAGCGCACCAATGAGTTGCTGCAATTGATTGGGCTGCCCGACAGTGGCGAGAAATACCCGCACCAGTTATCCGGCGGTCAACAACAGCGGGTGGCACTGGCCCGTGCGCTGGCGCCCCGGCCGGAACTGCTGTTAATGGATGAACCCTTCTCATCGCTGGATGTGGAGCTGCGTCAGCAACTGTCGCGCGAAGTACGGCGGATTCTCAAGCAGGAAGGCATTACCGCCATGCTGGTGACCCACGATCAGCAGGAAGCCTTCGCCATGGCAGATTATGTAGGGCTGATTCTAAACGGCGAACTGGTGCAGTGGGACAGCGGTTATAACCTGTACCATCGGCCAGCGAACCGTGATGTGGCAGATTTTATCGGTGACGGTGTGCTGATTCCCGGTGAAGTGATGTGTGATTACAGCATTAAAACCGAGCTGGGACTGATTCACGGCAAGGTGCCGCCGGGCTGCCGTGAAGGTTGTTTTGTGGATGTGCTGATACGCCCGGATGACCTGATTCATACCGACAACAGTCCGATTGCACTGGAAGTGACCGAAAAGTTTTTCCGTGGTTCGGATTTTATTTACACGCTTAAATTGCCCAGTGGTCAGGAAGTGTTATGCATTGCCCCCAGTCATCATAACCACGCGCTGGGGGTGCCGCTGGGGATTACCCTGGATGTAGATCATCTGGTAGTGTTTAAACGCGAGGCCGGATCAGCGGCATCGGCATAGTCGTGGTTCAGGGTGGGCAAACACAGCCATTCATCACGCATCTAAAAAGAAAACGCGAACAATGCACTAAAGTGCAGGATCACTTTGAACGTGCGCATGCACGGCCCGAAGGGTGGAGCACAGGATGTGCGGAATACTAAAGTGCAGGAGCACTTTGAACGTGCGAATGCACGGCCCGAAGGGTGGAGCACAGGATGTGCGGAATAAATGTGCGCGAAATGACAGCTCCTGCGCATCCATGCGCCGCTGAATTAGTGCATCCATGCACGTCAACGCGAATTTTTATCCAGGGTACCTCTGAATAATGATGGCATATCAGCATTGTTCAGAGACACCCCAGCCCGGATCAAGCCCAGTGGACACGGGATCAAGCAAATTGTATTTTTTCTTCCCTCTCAAAATCATGCGGATCATCGTTGCGACGCACAGTTAATTAAACCCGATAACTCCAGGAATGCGCCTGCATATCGTTTGTCTGTGATGGTTATCACCTTAATCCCTGAGCTTTTTAGAAATTACATTCAGGCGGTCTAAATCGCCTTTGGCCTGTTTGAGTAATTGCACCCAACTGTCGGGTGGATGCCTGCTATTGAGCATCTTTTCAAAAACACGATAGGCATCGGTTTTACTGCCGTAGGTTCTTTTATTTTTTTCATCATTGACCCAGGCAAATACGATAATTTTCGAAGCCGAATCAAATCGAAAAAACAAACGATACTGCTGGAAGAATTTAGCCCGGAACCAGTGTTTGTGCTCATCACCTAATGTGGTGCATTGTCGGTATTCCGGGAGGGCTGGATTCTGTGGTATCACTTCAAACGCTAATCTGTAAATAGCCGTCAGCCTTTTGCTTGCGTTTTTCTTCAGGTAGCTGCAAGGATAATTACTTTTTAATTTCTCAACTTCAGTGACAAGGGTATCAATCTCGTCAAGAATCAACGGATGAAAAAAAATAGTCCACCCGTTGATCACAATGTTTGTCTGTTCAGACAAAACTATTCGTCCTCATCATCTAAGGATGCATCTAAATCGACATCAAGACCTCCGACAAGATTTTGAATGCGGGAGACAAGCTCAGGTGTCGCAGCTTTCAGGTGCTGTGGGTTTTGCTTAATGTCGTTTGCCAGAAACGTTAAAAAACTGGTCAGAGCTGGATCTGACTCGTCCTGATTCACACGGGATAGCAGAACGTTACCGTCAGGCTGAATGGTGTAGCGAATTTTTTCGCGTTTGTTTAGATTCAGGGCTTTGCGCACAACATCTGGAACCGTGGTCTGGTAACGATCAGTTAGGGTAGACTCACTTACTAATAATATATCTGCCATATTGAGCCTCGCTGGTGTAGTGGCTTATATTTAAATGGTAATGCGATTGCATTACCGTGTCAAGTAAGTGTATGCGGGCTGGTTTGCCTGGGCACACCAGACCAGACAAGCCATTGACTACCCCCTGTATCACTTGATCAGTGTTTGCGCCTTGTCCAGATACACCTTGCCCCGTGTGTTGACTGTGTCAGCATCGGCGCGTTCAGATGCCTTGTGCACTTCTTCCAGTACCTCTTCCAGCACCTCTATTTCATCCTCGATTTTTTCCAGTGCATTTTCCAGGGTGTAGGTGAGGTTATGAATCTGGTGTAGTTCTTCTGCATTCAACTCATTTTTGTCAAGCATGCCAGCCAGTTTCTGGTTGTACTCGGAAAAGTTACGCACAGCCTGCGCCAGGGTTTTTGATGGCTCGCCTTCAAAGTGGCTCGGGCGGTCATCATCACTGGCAAACACTGCGCACGGTGTGGCAAATGCAAGGCTGGCGCTGAGCAATACGGCGGAAAATCTCATAATGCAGTCCTGTCAGGTTAAGCGATTGTGTGAGGCCCTGGGGCATGCTCACCGTTAGTAATCAGGGTGTACAATAATGCAATTGATAATTATTCGCAATAGAGTCTGGTAATAAATCAGCTATTTTTGGCGGCCGCAGTGCCGAGCAATCCAGCTTTGTTATCTGCCATGCATTGCCTGTCGATGGTGGCTGGACGGCCCGGTAGGTAGCCCAGAAGACGGTAGCTAAAATCAGGGGGCGTGGATGCTTGCCCTGACTGTTCGCTGACAGGCGTTACGGCTATAACAGCAGCAGCAAACAGGTTACTTCTTCACGGTCATGATACAGGTGTTTTATGCGCAGGCGATAGCGCAGCTGCTGTTCGTCCAGCGCATCCTGTATAAACTGTTTGCACTCCATCACCATGTCATAACGTTTTTTCATCGGTAGCTTCAGGTTAAACAGCGCGTATTTGCAGTCGCCCTCAATCAGCCAGCGGCAGATCAGGCGGGTGATGTGCATCGGCCGTTCCACCATATCGCACACCAGCCAGTCGACCGCTCTGTCGGGGCGGTATTTAAAACCATCCGCCTTGATTTCATTGACCATGCCAGTCGCCATCAGTTGACTGTCCATGGGGCCGTTGTCGACGGCATTCACCCGGATGTCCCGTTTCACCAGTTGCCAGGTCCAGCCACCGGGGCAGGCGCCCAGATCCACCGCGGTCATGCCATTCGCCAGATAGCGCGCCTGTTCCGCTTCGCTGAGCATGGTTTTAATCGCCTCTTCCAGTTTCAGGGTGGAGCGACTCGGTGCCGAACCGGGCATGCGTAAGCGCAGTATACCCATCGGGTAGGGCGAGCTGTTATTGATCTGGCTGAGGCCGATATACACATGGGATGAATCCAGAAAAAACAGATGCATACGCCATACGCTGTGCTGATCAATCAGCGCGGCTTTTTGCAGCTCGCGATTGAGTGGTGTGGCAAACTTTTTACAGAAACTGCTGAGCTGTTTGCCCTCGTTGGTGTCAGGGGTTTCCAGTAACACATCACAGAATGTCAGCTGAAGTGGTTGTATCGCCTTAAGCAAAGGCGCCACGCGGTTCTGCTGCGGCAGGTCCTGAATAATCTGGCAGACCTGCACACATTGTCGTGCAAACATCAGTTTGCTGAAGTCTATGGCCTGATTCAGCAAGCGCAGATTCTGGCCGTCGCTGGGATAAAAGCCCACATAGCCAGAGTCGGCACGGGCCTTGATATAACCGTTAATGCCGTGCTTCTGTGTCAGCTGCATGATTTCCGAAGCCGTTTCCTTTTCAAAGCCAGGGCGGCAATACAGCAGGCTGCAAACAGGGGTGATCAAGGCGTCGCTGGTGGAATCGTGCATGGTCGATGGCATAAGGTATCTCTGATAATGATGACATATCTCTGGCTTACAGGTGTGTTTGCAATCAAGGCGACGCTTTGAAAGCAGGCCCATGTTTAACTATTTGTGGGCCGGGTGAAAAACGCTAACGCAGAGTGCGAGCACACCTGTAAGCCCCGCAGGGCGAGGCCTGAAACGCACATCTACGGTGTGGCCTACATGGATGTAGGTCAGGGGCGTGAGCAGGAGCGGAAGCTTTGTGCTTCTTGTAAAGGATCGGGCCATTCACTGCGAAGCACGCCTTGTAGCTGCACGCTTCAGGTCTCGCAGAGACATATCAGCATTGTTCAGAGCTACCTTAAGTAAAAACGGAGGCTAATGCTAACGTGAATTGCCGCGCTTGTCGCCCGTGATAGCATTAGCCTGAACATGACAGCCGGACTGGCGATGAGTTGATCAGGCAATTCCACAGCGAATGACGGTTGAAAATCGGTGCTGGCGGTGTACCATTCAGCTTCTGTTAATTATTACTTGAGAATCCCATGTCCCCGGAAGATGTAAAAAAGCTGATAGAAGACGGCGTCGAAGGCGCGGAAGCGATTATCACAGGCGAAGGCTGCAATCTGGAGGCGACGGTTATCAGCGATGCGTTTGAGGGCAAAAGCATGCTGGCAGAACAGAAAATGGTGTATGCCACGGTGAATCATCTGATTCAGACCGGTGAACTGCATGCGCTGGGTATTAAGGCGTTTACCAAAGCCGAATGGGCGGAAAAGCAGGCGTAAGCTGGTTCACGTCGGAGTCCGACGTCTCACACCAACTGGTGTAGGGTGTGATCAAGCGAAGCGGATTCACTCTGTGTCACGTATGTAATACATGCTTTAAGTATTTTGTGGCAGTTAATTTCAATGTTATTTTCAGGTATTTACCTCCACGAGATACTGAGTTGTGCTGTTTCGCCTTTCTGGCGACTGACTTCTTTATGAAAGCCATCCCTGGCTTTCACCCTTCGGGCCAGGCAAAGCCTGTTCTAAAACGCTCCAGGCGTTTTAGTTCCAACAGCAACAAGGTGTAAGCAAGAGATAAATTTGACTGGATCAAATTTAAACAAGCTCTGCTTGGGCCGAAGGCTGGAGGGCAGGACGCCCGGAATAAAGCCCCCACAAAAATCACTCGCTCATCAGCTTGTGCGAAGGGGAAACAGCTCCATACCCATGGTCAAATTACTTTTTAAACTGCTGGGCTTGCGACAATCTTCCCTGTCACTTGCCGAAAATACTTTCTACACAGGGGCAAAATCACAGGACGTGATTTTGAGTGCTGATGTGCCTGGACGGCACTCCAGCACGACCCGGCAACGAAGATTATTCCATCAATAAACTTATCTCAGAAAAACATCTTCTCATAGCATTTTCGGGAACCCGCGTTTTTTGCGGGCAAGTGACCGGGAACGGCATTATTCCGGGCGTCCTGCCCTCCAGCCTTCGGCCCAAGCGGAGCTTGTTTAAATTTGATCCAGTCAAATTTATTTCTTGCTTACTTTTCTGTTGCTGCAGACACTAAAACGCCTGGAGCGTTTTAGAACAGGCTTTGCATGGCCCGAAGGGTGAAAGCCAGGGATGGCTTTCATAAAGAAGTGAGTCGCCAGAAAGGCGAAACAGCATAGCTAAGAATTTCGTGAATGTGAATAATATATAAAACTTTAACGCAGATATATACAGAATGCTTTTAAAGTGAACATGCCGTGTGATTTTCAGGGTAACTTTCCTGAGCCTGTCACCAATACATATTCACTGTACCCAGTGCAATTCCGGCAACTCATCCAGCGCGCCCAGTCTGGACAGCGCACTGGCGCGTAGCCAGGATTCAAATTTGCCAGTTAGCGCCGGATCGCCATTGTGCATGTTTGACCCGGCGTTTCTTACCGGGAGAGATACAAGGGTGGATCAAGCATCAGCGGATCTACCCTGCAGCAGTGGTTTGCGTTTTGCGTCGGGCTCATGCCAGAGTCCTCTTAACTGTTTAAACGGTTGATCAGGGTAATAAAATCATCCGCAGCACAGGGCGCGCCCCATAAATAGCCCTGGCCATAATCTATGCCCAGTTCAATAATTTTTTCCAGTTGCGCCGAATTTTCTATGCCTTCGGCCACCAGTTCCATGCCAAGCCCTTTTGCCAGTCCGTAGATGGCGATGACAATGGCGATATCGTCCGGGTCGTGGGTAATGCCGTCGGTAAAGGAACGATCGATTTTAAGAATATCAATCGGCAGGCTTTTTAGATAACTCAGTGATGCGTAACCGGTGCCGAAGTCGTCGATGGCGATGCGTATGCCCATTTGATGCAGTTGATTGAGTCGTGACTCGGCATGATCTTCATTGCTTAACAGGGTGCTTTCAGTGAGTTCGATTTCCAGTTGTGAAGCATCGAGCTGGTACCTGTCCAGCATTTTCCTGAACAGGCTCACCAGATCCTGCTCCTTGAATTGTCGGGCTGACACATTAATCGAAACATTATCCACCGCAATGCCCTGCTGTTGCCAGCTTTTGAATTGCGCACAGGTTTGTTCAATCACCAGTTCCCCCAGCGGAATAATCAAACCGGTTTCTTCAGCAATACCGATAAATTCATCCGGTGGAACTATGCCCTGTTGCGGGTGATTCCAGCGCACCAGTGCTTCCATGCCACTGGCAAGGCCATTGTGCAGGTTAACTTTTGGCTGGTAGTAAACCAGCAGCTCATTCTGTTTTATCGCCTTGCGTAAACTGGTTTCCAGCTGCAGGCGACGGTTTGCCTGTTGACTGAGTTCAGGTGAGTAAAATTCATAACCATTGCCGCCTTTTTCCTTGGCGCGATGCAGTGCCGATTCGGCGTGGCTTAACAGGCTGCTGCAGTCATCACCATCCTGCGGATAGACGCTGATACCCAGGCTGGCTTTGATATAAATATCCTGATCATCCAGCAGCATATTGTGGGGAATGATTCTGGAAAACTTGGCGACAATGCTGCCGATGTCTTCCAGCTGGGAAAGGTTTTCAATAACCAGGTTAAATTCATCACCACCGCTGCGCGACAGGGTGTCGGTATCTCGAATCGACTTGCGCAGACGCGTGGCAACAGATTGAATCAGCCTGTCGCCGTTATGGTGTCCCAGTGAGTTGTTAATCAGTTTCAGGTTGTCGATATCAATACTGAGCAGCGCAATCATTTTGCCGCTGCGTTGCGCACGCAAAATAGCGGATTCCAGCCGATCGAGGAGTAAATTGCGATTGGGCAGGCCGGTGAGGCTGTCATGGTACTGCAGTTGTTCTACCTGGCGGCGATATTGCTCACCCATAACAATACGGCGTACTCGCTGCCCGAACACTGACCAGTTTATCGGCTTTGTGACATAGTCGATGGCACCCGCATCAAACGCTGCGGTCACCGAAGTATCGTCATCCAGCGAGGTAATAATCAGTACCGGAGGCGATTTGCCGTTCTGCGAGCATATTTCCCTGCAAACACGAATCCCGTCGATATCCGGCATGACCAGATCAATAATCGCCAGGTCATGGCTGTGTTGTCGGCACAGCTCAATGGCTTCACGGCCATTGCGTGCTTCGCTGACCCGATAACCGGCCTTATGGAGAAAGTGCCGCAGCAGCAGGATAATGGAAGGGTCATCATCTGCAATTATGATGTGTCCCGAAACGGGTTCTGGAAAAGAAAGCTGGCTTTCCATGCTCTACAAGACATCCAAAAAAAACAGCGACTGCAATAATACTAGCACAGGACAACGCAATAATCGGCTGCTGCAACGGTAAAATGCTAATTTTTGTCCGCATATGTCCGCCCTGAAGGGCGCTGGCATGACGGCAACTGTGTGCTCAAGTGTCCAGATCAGGCTATAATATGGTGGCTAACTTGCGGTAAAGAGATTGAAAATAGCACAATGTTGCTTGGTTGCGTCGGCGTTGCGGGTTATCATTGTGTCCTCTATGATTTTGTCACTACGCCGAATTTACCTGGCGAACTATTAATTAAGATAAGCATGAATCCCAATTTCCTGGAATTTGAACAGCCTATCGCCGAGTTAGAGGCGAAAATTGAAGAGCTCCGTTACGTTGGAGACGATACAGAAATCAATATCGGCGACGAAATCTCTCGCCTGCAAAATAAATGTAAGGGCCTGACCGAGTCGATCTTCAGCAAGCTCAGCTCATGGCAAACCTCGCAGCTGGCACGCCATCCTCAGCGTCCCCATACCCTGGATTACATCGATCGTATTTTTACCGATTTCGAAGAATTGCACGGCGATCGCAGCTATGCCGATGACAAGGCGATTGTCGGTGGTGTGGCACGCCTTGATGGTCGCCCGGTGATGGTGATTGGTCACCAGAAAGGCCGTGATACCAGGGAAAAAATTCGCCGTAATTTCGGCATGCCTCGCCCGGAAGGCTATCGTAAGGCGCTGCGTCTGATGAAGATGGCCGAGCGCTTCAAGATGCCGGTGCTGACCTTTATTGATACCCCGGGCGCCTATCCCGGTATCGGGGCGGAAGAGCGGGGCCAGTCGGAAGCGATTGCGCGCAACCTGTTTGAAATGGCGGCGCTGAAAACGCCGATTATCTGCACCGTGATTGGTGAAGGGGGCTCAGGCGGCGCGCTGGCGATTGGCGTGGGTGACAGGGTGATGATGCTGAAATACAGCACCTACTCGGTGATTTCACCGGAAGGCTGTGCCTCGATTCTGTGGAAAAGCGCCGAACGTGCACAGGATGCCGCTGAAGCCCTGGGCATTACCGCACCGCGTTTAAAAGAACTGGGTCTGATCGACCAGATCATCGATGAACCGCTGGGCAGCGCCTACCGTGATATAGATACCACTGCACGCAATATGCAGCAGGCACTCAAGGATAGCCTGGACAATCTCAGTCAGATGGGGCTGGATAAGCTGCTGGATGCTCGATACCAGCGTCTGATGAACTATGGCGACTACACCGAGTAGTTCACAGCCTCAGGCAGAGCCCAGTGTCCATAAGCCCACTGCCTCCGGCCTGGCTCTGCAACTCAGCCAGCTCGCGCAACAATATTGCATAACCGACTGGTGTCTGGCCTACAGTGGCGGCGTTGACTCACAGGTGCTGTTGCATCTGCTGCATCAAATCCAGCAACAGCCTGCGTTACATGCAGGCTTCCCGTTTAATTTCAGTGCGGTGTATATCGATCATCAGTTACAGACAGAATCATCTGCCTGGGCCGAACATTGTGCACAGCAATGCACCGCGCTGGATATTCGGTTTCAGAGCATTGCTGTGGATGCACGGGCTAATGCCGGTGAAAGCCCGGAAGCTGCAGCACGGGTTGCACGTTACGGGGCATTTAAGAAAATTATCCAGCCGGGCATGTGTTTGCTTACCGCACAGCATCAGGATGACCAGGCCGAAACCGTGTTGATACAACTATTGCGTGGTGCCGGTGCAGCGGGTTTGTCGGCTATGCCTGAGTGCAGTGAATTTGGCGAGGGCAGGCACTGTCGCCCGTTATTAAGTACTTCGCAGCAGGCCATTCACGACTATGCACAGCAGTATCAACTTAAGTGGGTGGAAGATCCCAGCAACCAATTAGCACATTACGATCGCAATTACTTACGCCAGAATATTATGCCTGTGCTGCAACAACGCTGGCCTTCTGTAAATAAAACCCTGAGTCGCTTTGCCGGTCAGCAGGCAGAAAATAATGAGCTGCTGCAACAGCTGGCGAGTATTGATTTACAGCGTGTGCAACAACAGGATCAGAGCCTTGCGATTGCCGCGTTAAAAGAACTGAATCCGGCCCGGGCCAGAAATCTGCTGCGCTACTGGTTTAAAACACAGCAGGCGAGTATGCCTTCCAGTGCAATTCTTATGCAGTTGCTACAACAGATACAGAGTGACAATCATGATAATCATCTGTGTGTTAGCTGGGCAGACACTGAAGTGCGACGTTTTCGTGATGCGCTGTATCTGCTTAAGCAATCGCAGCACGATGCAAAACAGGTGATTGCATGGGATGGTGAACAGGTACTCGAACTGATATCACTCGATCAAAAACTGGCGCTTATCCAGGCAGTGTCTGGTTCACAAACACCGTATGTTTTAAAAGCAGAGATTCTTGAACAACGTTTAAGTATTCGTTTCCGGCAGGGCGGTGAGCGTATTCAACCAGCCGGTCGGCAGGGGCATCGTGATTTGAAAAAGCTGTTCCAGGAAGCGGCAATACCGGAATGGCAGAGAGATAGAATTCCATTGCTTTATGCAGGTGATCAGCTGGCGGCGGTGGTTGGTTACTGGCTGGCGGCTGAGTGGGCGTGTGAAGGGCAGGGTGTGCTGCCGAGTATCAAGGATTCTGTTCGGGAATAGGCTTAGTCAATAGTTGATAAATGTCGTATTTACCCCCGCTTTATTCGGCTTACATGAAAATGCGTTTGTAGGGTGGTATTAAGCGAAGCGGATCCACCGTTGTAAAAAAGTCATTTGTCGTTAGTCCTTCGTCATTGGTCAAAAGCACAAAGCCGACTAACAATCTTCGACACTTACCTGTACCCTTACACGATAAAATTACCTGTGCTATTTCGCCTTTCTGGCGACTGACTTCTTTAGCAACAGCGCCAAAGAAGTAAGCAAGAAAGCGCCGCCCCGGCACCCAAGCTTTTATTTTAAACAGCGAAAATAAAAGTGCCTTCTTCACTCCCAATTTTTGTGGCTGCTGCGGGACTCGCGAATCATAAACAGCATGATTCGCTCAAACATCCTCGCAGAAGACTTCCACAAAAATCACTCGCTCATCAGCTTGCGTGAAGGGGAAACAGTTGCGTATCCAACGGTCAAATTACTTTTTAAACGATGGGCTTGTGACAGCCTTCCCTGTCACTTGCCGAAAATGCTTTCTACGTAGGGGCAAAATCACATGGACGTGCCCATATAAATTTTATAGGGGAGTGATGATAGGCCCGGAGGGCCTCTCCAGCACGACCCGGTAACGAAGACAATGTCATCGGTTAACTTAGGTAAACCTAAATAAATTCTCGAAGCATTTTTGGGTACCCGCGCCTTTTGCGGGCAAGTGACCGGGAACGGCATTATTCCGGGCGTCCTGCCCTCCAGCCTTCGGCCCAAGCGGAGCTTGTTTAAATTTGATCCAGTCAAATTTATTTCTTGCTTACTTTTCTGTTGCTGCAGACACTAAAACGCCTGGAGCGTTTTAGAACAGGCTTTGCCTGGCCCGAAGGGTGAAAGCCAGGGATGGCTTTCATAAAGAAGGGAGTCGCCAGAGAGGCGAAACAGTACAGATCAGAATTTCGTGAAGGTAAATTAGATAAGGCATCGAACTTGATTGTCGCAGAATGTTTTTAAAGTACATCATGTCGCACAAGCGGTGGATCCGCTTCGCTTGATGCCACCCTACAAAAAATTTCATTCGTCGAGGCGTCTAATTCGCAGCAGGATCCAGTTGCAACGGATTCAACTGCACCCCCAGGGTGCCTCTGGGTACTGTCAGGGTAATGCGTTCACCATCGCGCAATACATCCACATTGGTGTAGCTGTTGATGTCACCGCTCAGGGTGGCCTGGCGAATGTCGGTCCAGTTGAGAATTTTTTTATTGTCGTAACTTAAAATAACATCACCCGCACTAAAACCGGCGGATTCTGCCGGTGAGCCGGCCATCACGGATGACACTTCAACCCGGTTATTCTGTCCGCTGTGATACAGGTATTTATCATAGCTTACCTCATCCAGTTCACTGCGCAGTGAAATTCTGTTCTGGTTGAGTTCGCGTAATTCATTGCGGTACTGCGCTGCCTGATCCGGGTAGCGACGTATCAGGTTCTGTAATTCAAGCCGGCGATAGTTTTGCTGGCTGATACGACGTAGCAGCTGGCTGGCCACATCTGCAGATACACCGGCCGCGAGCAGGTCGCCCTGACTGGGTTCGACCGGGCGGGTTTGTGTAAATGAGGTCTGTGTCTGGGGCTTGTCTGGCTGGTTTGAATTCTCAGCGGTAGCTGCATAGCCTGTGTCCGCTGATTTGATCTCATCAAGCTGTTGTTGCAGTCGCTCAACCTGATATTTCAAAAGTTCAAACTGCAGCAGATTCACCGGGATCTGATCCGAGGTTTTATGCGTGGTGTCGTCGGAGGATAAATCGTTTTGCGAGGAAGTTTCTGTTTCTGGCTGACTGCTGAGGCCACCCAGATAGCCTGCTGCATAACCCAGGCTCAGTGCCAGTACGATGGTCAGTAGATGGTTTTTCATGACAGATAATCAATGCGGCACGTCAAAACTACAATATCCATAAATTTGCGTTCATTGGGAACCTGTACGGGAAGCGGTTCCGCTTCGCTTGATGCCAGCCTACGATAGGCGTCGTTTGTCTTTAGTCCTGTGTCGTTCGTCGTAGGCCGGATAAAACGCCGGAGCCACTGCGTTTGATCCGGCGTTTGCCATCAAAGATGATGTGATAAAAAATCAGTTTTTTACCGGATTTTAACAGGCCAGAATTAGTGGCGTGACCTGTCCCGCTGATTCCACATATCCTGTGCCATTTTCAGTGCGGCATCCGGTGTGTCCGCCTTGTTCAGCAGACGCAGTGCGATGGCCGCAGTGCCGGTAATCGCCGCTTGTGCGTACTCGTCTTCATCTTCGCCACGCCAGATGGCGGTGAGTCGGTGTTCATCCAGGCTGGCTTCTTTCATATGGCGTTTTTCAAACATCGCCGGCCACTCTTCATCCCAGGTTTTACCGTCTACCGCGTAAGACACAATGCATTTGGTGTCCGGGTTGCGTTCAACTTCGCCGGCTTCGCCCTTGAATACCGCAATCTGCTCTTCGCCCATAATATTGGCGGCCTGCTGATGCACTGACTGATAGCCGGGATGGAAAATCGCCTGAATCGAGCAGGGTGCGTGCAGCGGGTTGATCATGCGACCCACCGTGTGCAGCGGCGAGCGCAGACCCAGATACGGACGCAGCTCGATAATGTCTTTCAGGCGCTGACTAATGGTCTGAATCGGCATATAACAGAAATTGTTTTTCTCAACCTGCTCACGCGCATGTTGCAGTGTGTCACTGGTTTCTATGCCCAGTGGCTTGAGTACTTCCGAGGTGTACATGCGCCCGGCGGTATGACCCTCGGCACCGTGCATGCAAACGCGTACACCATTTTCCGCCAGCAGCAGTGCGCTCAGTACATACCAGGGCGAATGGCGGCGTTTGCCGGCATAGGATGACCAGTCCAGGTCGGCATAAACTGTTTTATCCTGTTTAAGGAAATCACGAATCGCGCGCACAAAACCGGCGACTTCTTCCGGGGTTTCTTCCTTCACCCGCAGCAACATCAGAAAGGCGCCCAGCTGTTCGGCGGTGACCTTGTCTTCCAGTACCATGGTCATGGCGTCATAGGCTTCATCGACAGTCAGGCTGCGTGAGCCGTTTTTGCCCTTGCCCAGAATACGGATGGTGGGTGCAAATGGATGTTCTTCTTGCATGCAATTCTCGATTGATCTTTGTCTGTCAGGTATTGGTTGCTCATTATTTTAATGGCAACTGGAAAAATATAAACCCAGTAAGCGCTGGGTGATCTGTGATGCTGGAGTTATGCTATTAGAGCATATTTATCAGGAGGATAATAAAACCGATTACCGCGGCCAGGGGAATAATAAACCCCATCCAGTCGTTCATTGTGCCTTTGGGGGAGTGTTTCACCGATTCTTTCAGGCGAGGGAAGATAAAGATCATCATGGCGATAATCAGCACCGCGCTGCCAATAGCCATCCAGCTCATAGTCGTTTGCCTCTGTATGAATAATCAACTATTTAAATTAAACCCCTGAAATAACACGCCCCGGTCGAGCCGGGGCGTGAAACTTAACATGTACGTCGAACCTAGTCGTCGCCACCAAATGCACCCAGTATATGTAACAGCGCCTGGAACATGTTGAGAAGCGACAGGAACAGGCTGGCGGCCGCCATAATATAGTTGGTTTCACCACCATGGATAATGGCAGATGTCTGATACAGAATCAGGCCACTCATAATCATCACGATGGCTGCGCTAACCACCAGCTGCATTACCGGCATCTGCAGGAAGATATTGGCCAGTGCTGCCACCAGTACCACCATCAGGCCCACCATCAGGAAACCGCCCATAAAGCTGAAATCCTTACGGGTAGTCAGGGCATAGCCCGACAGGCCGAGGAAGATAACACCGGTGCCGCCCAGTGCGGTGGACACGATGCTGGGGTTAACCGCCAGATAAAAGTTCAGCAGTGGTGCCAGGCCCAGGCCTAACAGGCCGGTAATGGCAAACAGCACCGGAATACCGGCGCTGGAGTTGGCAGTGCGAGGCAGAGCAAACCATAACAGGCCCAGGGCCACCAGGCTGGATACCAGCGAAGCACCGTATCCCAGATTGATCGACATGCCCACAGCAGCCATCAAACCACTGAAAATCAGTGTCATCGACAACAACATATAGGTATTTTTCAATACCTTGTTGGTTGATAGCACGGATTCCTGTGAGCGACTAATAGAAATATTATGATCGTTCATTTATACACCATTGATTAATTAATTTAATTGACGTTAGGTTATCACTGCGGTTTGGACAAGGCAAAGTCTATATTAGTTTCTTCTTTTTTGTGAAGGGACCTCTGAATAATGATGAAATATCTCTGGCTTGCAGGGGCGTTCGCAATCAAGGCGCGATTTGAAAGCAGGCTGAAGCCTGGTGACAAATCGGAACTTACAGTGCGGGCACACCTGCAGGCCCCAGCGGGCGAGGGCTGAAGCGCACATCAAGCGCGTTGTGCTTCTCGTGAAGGATCCTGTTATTCATGGTGAAACACGCCTTGTAGCTGGCCGCTTCAGGTCTCGCAGAGGCATATCAGCATTGTTTAGAGGTGCCTTAAATAAATACTCGCCAAGGGGCTGGTTTTGCTCAGATTTTTCATGTATTCTAGCGCCCCTCAACGCAACGCGCTGAACCAGGAGAGGTGACAGAGCGGTTGAATGTACCGGTCTTGAAAACCGGCGTAGGTTTATCCCTACCCAGGGTTCGAATCCCTGCC